>Ga0210383_10003091_pt1 | contig 15000 bp, 11 predicted proteins | sample IncBWC14OmetaG_FD_160072 | JGI IMG/M metagenome (GOLD analysis project Ga0210383, IMG submission 160072) | Forest soil microbial communities from Barre Woods Harvard Forest LTER site, Petersham, Massachusetts, United States - Inc-BW-C-14-O ...
CTGAGAGATCACCTCGAGCAAAATGCGAGTGGCGTTTGGGTATGGATGCACAAATTCGACTGGGATTATCGAGACACCTTGAAGGCGCCATGGTACTCAGGGCTCGCACAAGGGCAGGGAATCTCGCTTCTGCTGCGGGCGCATCATCACACAAAAGAACCGTCGTATCTGGATGCCGCGAATAAAGCCTTCGAAAGTTTCTTGCGATCGGTACGCGACGGTGGAGTAATCTACGCCGACGAGCGCGGAGATGCATGGATCGAGGAATATCTGGTACATCCGCCCACACATATTCTGAACGGATTCCTATGGGCGGCGTGGGGTATTCACGATTTTGGCCTGGCAACCACAGATCCGCGTGCGAAAGAATTATTTGGCCGACTTACCCAAACGCTTCTGTGCAACCTGGATCGCTACGACCTGGGGTTCTGGTCGTTGTATGAGCAATCAGGGACTCGATTAAAAATGGTAGCGAGCCCCTTTTACCATAGCCTGCACATTGTTCAGCTGCGTGTGATGCAACAGATGACGGGTGACATCAACTTCGGGCAGGTTGCTGACCGCTGGGAAGATTACAGCCGAAGTCGCTTCAAGCGCACGGCCGCTCTCTGTTACAAGAGTGCTTTCAAGCTGTGCTACTACTAGTTCTTCGTGAAAATTCTCTACGTCTCCCAATACTTTCCGCCAGAGATGGGCGCGCCCGCGGCGCGGGCCGCTGAGTTGGCTTCCCATTGGGCAAGGCTCGGTCATCGGGTTACAGTGCTTACGGGCTTCCCAAATCATCCTACCGGCTTCGTGCCCGCTGAGTGGAGGCCACGTCTGTGGCGCGGTGTCTATCGGGAGGTGCTGGACGGCGTGAACGTCGTGCGGACATGGCTTTTGCCATATCCGAATCGGAAGGCCTATGAACGGATGCTGAACTACAGTTCGTTTTGTATTTCCGCTGCCCTGCGCGGCCTCAAAATCGAACGCCCGGACGTGGTGATTGCTACTTCTCCGCAACTGCTGGTAGGGCTCGCGGGCTGGTGGATTGCGCGCTGGATGCGTGTGCCATTCATTTTTGAAGTGCGGGATCTGTGGCCGGAATCGTTGGTAGCGGTCGGCGTTGGTAGCGAAAATTCTGTGCTGCACAAGTTGCTCGGGGCGGTGGCGGGCTTTTTGTATCGGCACGCACAAAAGATCGTGGTGGTGACGGCGGCGTTCAAAGAGCACTTGATCCGGCACTGGCAAGTGCCCTCCGAGAAGATTGCCGTGGTAGAGAACGGCGTTGAGGCAGATTTATTTTCTCCCACTAACGTTGAACCAGAGCTTCGCCGACAACTCGGAATGGGGGGGCGCTTCGTCGCGTGTTATGTAGGCACCATGGGGTTAGCCCACGGTTTGGATATGCTCCTCGAGGCCGCCACAAAACTGCAGGCGGAGCGACCGGAGGCGCTATTCCTGCTGGTTGGCGAAGGGGCGGATAAACAACGAATTCAAGCGCTCGCACAGGAACTCGGACTTAAGAACCTCTTGTTTATCGACCAGCAACCGAGAGAGAGAATTCCAGCATTTATCAATGCCTCAGATGTGTGCCTCGTTTTGTTGAAGAGAACGGACCTTTTTAAAACGGTGATTCCGACGAAGATGCTGGAATTCCTATCCTGCGCCAAGCCCGTAATTCTAGGCGTCGACGGACAGGCGCGGCAGCTATTGGAGGAGGCTGGCGGGGGGGTGGCGATTGAGCCCGAGAATGCCGAGGCTCTGGTGGCGGCAGTGGTTCGATTCGCGGACGACCCCGCACAACGTGCGGAAACAGGCCGCAACGGTCGCGCTTATATTCTTAAAAAATGCTCGCGGCAGAGTACTGCCGAGGCCTACATCCAGGTCCTGGAGAGAATTCTTTCTTCGGAAGCCCAGCAGAACTCTGCCCACTAGGGATGGACCGCATATATGGCAAGTCCGGTGGTGATCGTCATCGCGGCTTCGAATGAGCGGGCAGCCGCCACCTTGGCGCCACTTACGGGGATGAAGAGGATGTCATTCGGCTCAAGCGAGATATCCGGAGCCTTGGCTTCAAGCATCTTCTTCAGCTGAACCTTGGTTTCCGTGATGCCGTTGGGCCCCCCGCCCTTTCGCAGTATGCGCGAGTCGTTTAGCTTTGCGGTGTGGTTTGCTCCTCCAGCCAGTGCCAGCGCCTGAAGCACAGTAAGCTTGCCGTTGTCGACGAGCAGGCCGCTGGGGCGACCCACGTCACCCACCACGTAGATAATGGGTGCCCGGTGAACTTCAACAGAGTCGCCCGGAAAGATCGGAACATTCGATTCCGGATTATCAGTCAGGGCCCGGCTTAAAGTGACAAATTGAGGTTTATCCGGTTCGTCACGATGGATGATGGTCACTTCGCGGCCAGCCTTGTCGGTGAGTCCCCCCGCAGCGGTCACCATATCCACGAGCCGTCGGTCCCCCAGTACCGGGTACAAGCCCGGTTTCGAGACTTCTCCCAGCATCGATACGCCTTGCGACGAAAACTCATCGACCAGTATTGAAACGTGGGGATCGCGAACGAATCCGCCGTCTGCCAATTGTTTTTCAATCAGTTTCTGTGTGTCCTCAATCGTCAAGTCGGCCACATGCAAATAGTTCACCAGGGGCAGATAGAGGTCGCCGCTGCTGCTAATACGCGCCTTGGTGGCTAATTCTGGGACGCCGTACACGCTGACTTCTACCAAGTCCCCTGACCCCAATTTCAATTGCGAAGAACGAGTTTTGGGCGCGTCGGACTTCGGATTGGCGTCCACTGGTGCCTGAGCGGGCTGCAGATTCACAGGTGCGGACGGGTCGCTCGCCGGCTGTTTATCGGTGCCTTGCTCGAATGTACCTTCTTGAACTCCCGAAGGCTTGGGAGTGGGATTGGACGGCGTCTGCTGAGCTTGGGATGGGAGCCAGAAAACACTCACCAGGATGAGGGCTAAACAATAGGCGGCCCAAGGGCGCTCGACGCCACAAAACATTCTGGAATCCCTTCTGATATTCCCGCGACACAAAGTCTAGCATAGGGTTTACACAGCGTGGGACCTCTCGGATGGAGCGCACGTGCAGGCTTTCGAACGGGGTGTGGCGATCCGACAATACGTTGCAAGCACCTATTGCGGCTGTTATAGTTTCCCCACTCGCAGCCCCACTTCGACCTCGCATCACTATTTTGGCAATAGTATTTTGCCGCCCAATTCCCGCGTAAGGCGGGTTGCGACGAGCGAAAAGCGTTTGTGTAGTCCCGGTTGTCCCAGCAATTGCTTTTGAGGAAAACGTCGTGAGCGCGCTCTATTTCGGCATTTTCATTCTGTCGCTTCTGTTGTCCTTTGTTTTCACCTGGTACGTAAGGAATTTTGCGACCGAACGCGGATGGGTCTCTGCCCCGGCCGACGGGCGTCATCTGCACGAAACGCCGCTACCAAGATTTGGCGGTGTCGCGATTTTCGGAGCGTTCGCGATCAGCTTAGGGGTGGCCTTCACCCTGGCTCGAGCGTGGCCCCAACTCAGCGTGAACTCCTCCGGCCATACCCTCACAACAATTCTTGTACCGGCTTTTCTGATCTTCCTGCTCGGTCTCTACGATGACATCCACTCCTTGGGACCGTACGTAAAATTCACGGTGCAAGGGGTGGCGGCTTCGATGTTATACGCCGGCGGTCTCAGGATCACCGACCTGCCCGTTGTCTTCGGACATCGTCAACTCCCTCCGCTTCTTGGATTAGCGTTGACGATTCTTTGGGTACTTGGCATCACGAACGCATTTAACTTAATTGATGGCCTGGATGGGCTGGCTGCCGGGTCCGCACTGTTTTCGACGATGGTGGTCTTTGTGGTTGCCCTGTTGGGCCACTACTGGTTAGTCGCACTCATGAGCATTGCGCTAGCCGGCGCGATCTTGGGATTTCTACGTTACAACTTCAACCCCGCCACCATCTTTCTCGGTGACTGTGGAAGCCAATTCATTGGCTTTTTATTGAGTGCGCTTGCCCTTGAGGGAGCGCAAAAAGCCCCGACGATTATTGCGGTTGCGATTCCGGTGGTCTCATTCGGCCTGCCGATTTTAGAGACCTCTTTGTCGGTCATTCGCCGGCTGATTAGCGGAAGGCCGGTCTTCACGGCGGATCGTGAACACATCCACCACAAGCTGCTGGAATTGGGGATGTCGCACCGGCAAGTGGTCATCGTTCTCTACGCGGTGTCGGCACTCTTTGCGATGTTGAGTTTGTTCCTGTTGTGGCCGACGGGTAGCACGTTGGGGCTAGTGCTAGCGGTCCTGGGCACCGGGGTATGGCTCGGTGTGCAACATTTGGGTTATCTGGAGTTCGGGGAACTGCGTCGTGTTGCACAGCGTACGCTCGAACAACGGCAAATCGTGATCAACAATTTGTCGATCCGGCGCGCGACGGAGGAGTTGAAGGTCGCTCGAGACTATGCGCAATTGTGCCGCATTCTGGTTGCGGCATTTGACTCGAATGACTTTGATGCGTTTGATCTTCACGCTAAGGTGTATCCGAAGGAGCGCACCTGGCTCTGTCACGAACGCGACTTCGATGGGGAACTCGAAGAACTGCACTTTCACTGGAATCGTCCGGGCGCACCGATGTTACCTCGGCATGGCTCGTGCTGGGCTCTCTCGCTCGATCTTCTGACCACCGCGAACCGGCGCCGCGGCGCCATGGCGATTCATCGCGCATATACCGATCGAACCCTGCACCTGGACGTGAACCTGGTCACGACCGAATTCCCGGTTGTGTTGGCCGATGCACTAGAACGGGTGCTCGGCCATGCCATCGAGGTCCTTGCACCTCCAGACGCTAGTTCGGATAACGATCAAGGCATGATTGCCGCACAAGCCGGCTAGTTTCGAGCAGCACTCTTCCCTATGGTTGTTCGGTCTTCTCAGGTTGCTTCGGCAATGGCTTCTCGATTGGTTTGCGTGGCAACATCTGATCGCGCATCGCAGCGTCGTACACGAACCCAGCCACGATGACCGCGGCCTGCTTCAGATCATCCGGTTGCAGCCGGTCATATACGTCCATGTTCGAATGATGTGTGCGAGTTTCATAGTCCAGGGGGTCCTGAATGAACTGGAAGCCCGGGATTCCCACTGCGTCGAACGAAAGGTGATCCGTCCCCCCCGTATTGCGCATAGTCAGCGTAGACATGCCGAGATCGTGAAAAGGCTGCATCCAGGCGTCAAACATCGGGCCGACAGCAGCATTCTCTTGCAGATAGACGCCGCGAATCTTGCCGCTGCCATTGTCCACGTTGAAGTAGGCGGCGATCTTCGCCTGCTCCGGTTTTACGGTAACCGCACCTGCTTCGCGGCGCAGCAAGGTGGGCATCCCCTTCATGTTCGGATCATCCATGGCGGGCCGAGTTCCGAAGTGCTGCTGCACATAGTTCTGCGATCCAAGCAACCCCTGTTCTTCGCCCGTCCATAGCGCAATTCGGATAGTGCGCCGAGGTTTTACATCTAGGGCTTTCAAAATTCGCACGGCTTCCATCATGACCACGGTGCCCGCGCCGTTGTCGGTCGCGCCTGTCCCAGCGTGCCACGAGTCGAGGTGCGCACCCAGCATGACTACTTCATCTTTCTTGTCGGTACCGGGAATTTCCGCGACGGTGTTGTATTGCATCGCATCGTCGTCATAGAAGGTGTTCGTCACATTTACCTCAAGCTCCACGTCTTTTTTCTGCTCGAGTAAGCGAGCCACCTGGTCCCATTGTTCCAGGTCCACCGTGATTCCCGGAACCTGCACGGTCTCGCCAGTCTTCCAGCTTCCGCCCGACTGGACGAAGACTGTGCCTCCGCCGAAGTTTCCATACCCGTGATCCACAGTGGCGAGCACTTTTTCGTCGGCAAGAAACTTCGCGACCTCGCGTTGAAAGGCCATGCGTTTGAGATATTCGCTATAGCGGAATGCGCTCTTTTCATTGGGCAGTTGATACTGGGCAATCTCGGCGAGTTGTTTATCGTCAAGCCTCTCGAACATAGGTTTATCGACCACCTTGACTTCGGAGTCGGGACCAAACAAGGCGATCATGCCCGCGAGTTTCCCGCGATATTGGTCGAAATCTTTTTTGTCGGTAATCTTCACTCGGATGCACTTGGCTTTGATCGGCCCGGTCGTGCCCGGCGTCCATGCCTTGGCATAGGCGATGAAGGGCGCAGTATCCGGAGAAATCATGCGCACACTTACGAATTGGTTGGCCCAGCCGCGGCCGAACGGGCCCCATGCTTCAAGGTGCGCGTTGGCCAGACCGAAAGAGGTCAATTGATCGCGGGTCCATTCATTTGCCCGCTTCAGGTTAGGCGATCCCGTGAGCCGCGGACCGATCCCGTCCATCAACCCGCTGGCCGTCTCCATGATCTTTGAGTTACGGAAGCCTTCATACCGAATCCGCGACATCATTTCGAGATCGACTTTTTCCTGGGCGGCAGAGAACGAAACCAGCAACAATGCCAGAAAGGCTAAGCGCAGGGCGCATTTCATGAACGAGATCTCCATTTCGGATAGAACGAACCGACGAATATACTACGAAGCACAGAAGAGATGTATATCGTCCAACGACACAATCATGTCTCAGGCGGAGTGGGGCAGCCGGGAAAGCTTTTCAGGAAGGTGTTGCCGATGTACTGCAGGTCCTGGATGCCGATCTCGCTGGTATAAAAACCGTCGCTAGTAATCCGCCGCAAGAATGCGAAAAATTCGATTCCCGGGCACAACCTGGGATCCGCAATTCCATTGTTCTTGTAGGCAATCAGATCCAGGATTTCTGTCTTCTGAGCAGGAACGGCCTCAAGATAAGTATGTCCGTAGCGATCCGCACAAATTCCATCGAGCCACATCATTCCGCCGCCAAAAGTGACCTGGTATTCCTTGTTCTCGCTGGTCAGCAGATCGATAAATTCGGGCGTCCCTGCTTGCACGGCACCGCCCGAATGATCGTCGGCTGGAATAATGGCGTCGCACAATGCGCTCAAGGTCGCATATTGATGCGTGGAGAAGAATTTCGGCTTATACTTCGCACCGGGAGCGAGCGTCTTCTCCTGCGCGATCATCCGGTGAACATGTTCGGCAGCCTGCAGCGGGATCACCTGCAGCACCGAACTTCCCACGGCCCCCATCATCAGCGTGCGAAGAATGTCACGCCGGCTGATCGGACCAGAATGAGCGTTCGCCTCGGTTTTCTTCGAGTCACCGGTCACAGGTTTCCTTTTTTCGCCTCATCAAGCAAGTGCTCCGAGGCTCTCCAGGAGAGCGCCAGAATCGTGAGCGTCGGATTCTTATCTGGGTTGGTAACAAGTCCGGCTCCATCGCAAACAAACACATTTTTTACATCGTGCGCCTGACAATAGCCGTTAAGCACCGATGTCTGGGGATCGGAGCCCATGCGAGCCGTGCCAACCTCGTGAATGATCACGCCTCCATCCGCGATGCCATATGGATTTTCGCCCGTGGACTCGGTACGCGTGAGATAAGTCCCGCCCGCCGCTTCGACGATCGCGCGAAACGTCTCCTGCATATCCTTCGCCATCTTGATCTCGTTGTCGCTCCACTTGAAATGGAAGCGCAGAATCGGGATACCCCATTGATCGACGCGGTCGGGGTCGATCTCGCAATATGAGTCCGGGTTTGGAATCATCTCGCCGCGACCCGCGAATCCGATCGTTGTGCCGTAATTTTTGCGGCATGCTTGCTTCAGGCTAACTCCGTAGCCTTCGTTCTCATCGCAAAAATCATGGAACATGCCGATGCCGGGCATGTCGCGTCCGCCACCTAGCTCAATGTGGTAACCGCGCGGGAAATCATTTTGGCGCTCATACTTCCACCACGGAATGTAGACGTGAAGGCCCCCGGTGCCGTCGTGATTATGGGGCGGAACTTTCTCCATCTGCGGAAAGTAGCCCGCGCCTTCACTGCCGACCGAGTCCATTAGATTTCGTCCGACATTTCCTGACGAATTCGCCAGGCCCTGCGGGAACAGGGTAGACTTTGAATTCAAAAGCAAGCGTGCAGACTCACATGCGCTTGCGGCTACCACGACTGCACGAGCGTGCACACGTTTTTCAGAACCTGTCGCTTTGTCGACGTAAGAAACACCCTCCGCTTTCCCTTGCTGGTTGACGAGAATTTCGCGAGCCATTGCGCCGGTGATGAGCGTAAGGCGGCCCGTTTTGTGCGCCGGAGGAATCAGTACCTGGCTCGAGCTGAAGTTCGACCCTAACTGGCAACCGCGTCCACACTGCCCGCAGTAGTGACACGCGGGACGGCCATTGAGAGGCCGCGTCAGAACCGCCAACCGGGAAGGAATGCATGGGATGCCAAGCTTGTCGCAGCTTCGTTTCACGACAACTTCACTGCAACGCGGCACAGGCGGCGGCTGGAAGATGCCGTCAGGGGCGCTGGGTATATTTTCTTTCGTGCCGAACACGCCAATGTAGGACTCAACCCGATCGTAATACGGAGCAATGTCTTCGTAGGAGATCGGCCAATCCTCCCCGATCCCGTCGTGCGTTCTGGAGCGAAAGTCGACCGGGGCAAAGCGCAGCGCAATGCGGCCCCAGTGGTTCGTTCGGCCCCCCACAATGCGGGACCTAAACCAACGGAATTTCGAACCGGGCGCGGTGGTGTATGGCTCGCCTTCGATGGTCCAAGCCCCGGTGGGTGCAAGGAATTCGTTCTCCATGCCATTGCCAGGCTTCAGCGCGTTGCCGCCGATACCCGCTCCGCGATGCGGCAGTTCGTATGGCCAAACATGTTCTTTGAAATCGACCATCGGATCGAGTGGCGGGCCCGCCTCGAGCAGAGCGACGGTGAGGCCGCCTTCCGTAAGGACTTTGGCGGCCATGCCGCCTCCTGCTCCAGAACCAATAATGCAGACGTCGTGGACCTTGGGCGAACGGATGACTTGCGGCATGCAGGATTTAACTTCTCCGAAGGCGCCGATTATATCGCCAATGCGGAAGGCTCTGCTTATTTTTCGACGGGCCCATTCTCGATACAATCGCCAGATGAATTCTCCATTGAAAGTCGGCTTGGTGGGATACGGCCTCGCGGGACGGGTATTTCACGCACCCCTGATTCATGCGAATCCGAATCTTCGTTTAGCGTGGATCGTTCAACGGACGGGCGATGAAGCGGGCGCGCGTTATCCGCAGGCAACAATCCTTCGCGATACGCGGTCGTTGATTGAAAACCCGGTCGTCGATCTGGTGGTGATAGCAACTCCGAACGAAAGCCACTTTCCGATCGCATCGCAGGCGCTCCAAGCTGGGAAGCACGTGGTCGTTGATAAGCCATTCACCATTACAACGCGCGATGCCGATGAACTGATTGCGACCGCGCAGAAGTCGGCGCGTGTTTTAAGTGTTTTCCAAAACCGGCGATGGGATGGGGACTTCCTTACCGTGCAGAAGATTCTGCAGCAAAAAGAGGTGGGGGAACTGGCCGAGTTTGAGAGCCGCTTCGACCGCTTTCGTCCGGCGCTGAAGCCCGGAGCCTGGAGGGAGAAAGCGCTCCCCGGTTCTGGTGTCTTGTACGATCTCGGGCCTCATTTGATCGATCAAGCGCTTATGTTATTTGGGAAGCCGACCGCCGTTTACGCAGAGATTCGGCACCAGCGTTCAGGCGCGCAGGCCGACGATGCGTTTCAAATCCACTTGCACTATCCCAATGTGAAGGTGCTTCTGAAAGCAGGAAGTCTGGTTTGCGAACCCAGCCCCCGCTTTGTCCTATATGGCGCCCATGGAAGCTATGTGAAGTACGGTCTCGATCCACAAGAAGAGGCACTCAAGCAGGGCGGATCGCCCACCGAGCCGAATTGGGGGGCCGATCCTGCATCGGCATGGGGTACGGTTGCGCGCTGCGACGGGGAAATTCAAAGGAAGAAGTATCCGACGCTCGCCGGTTGTTATCAGAATTATTTCGACAACGTCTATCGCGCGATTCGCGGAACGGCGCAGCTTGCGGTCACAGCGGAGCAGGGAAGGGACGTGATTCACATCATTACACTCGCCCAACAGAGCGCCGCAACAGGGCGTCTTTTGCCGCTGGATTAAGCTTACAAATCGCCGCGCTTCATGGCTTGTACCGCATAGTCGCAGGCCCTCGCGGTTAGCGCCATGTAGGTAAGCGACGGATTCACGCAAGAAGATGACGTCATCGCCGAACCGTCGGTAATGAACAGATTGTCGATGTCATGTGCCTGGTTGTGGCTATTGAGCACTGACGTCTTGGGGTCGCGACCCATCCGTGCGGTTCCCATTTCGTGAATGGCGAACCCGGGAGGGTCCTCTGCGGTGTCTGTAAAAGGCTGAATATCGCGGGCGCCTGCAGCCGCGAGCATCTCAGCTCCGGCGATCGACATATCCTTCTGCATTGCGAGCTCGTTTTCGCCCCACGAACAGTCAATGTGAAGAACTGAAATTCCCCACGCGTCCACTTTTTCTTTGTGGAGTTCAACGAAGTTCGTATGCCTAGGCAGGCACTCGCCGTACCCTTCGAACGCAAATTCCCAGGGTCCTGGCATTGAGATAGATTGTTTGAAACTGGCACCGAACCCTCTTTGGGAGGCGCCTCGACTCCAATCACCTTGCTCGGCTTCTCCCTGAAACCCATATCCACGCAGGAATGTGGGGTGTTTCTGCTTCACATTGCGGAACCGCGGCATGTACACGATGTTGGGCCGACGGCCGCGAGTAGTGCGATTTGCCAGGCCATGGAGAGTTCCGCGGGCGCCGCCATACTTGATGTGATCCATCAGGTTGTGGCCGACTTCGCCGCTCGAGTTCGCCAGACCGTTGGGTAACTCCGAAGTCGCCGAGTTCAGCAGGAGCCTTGCGGATTCCAGGGAAGACGCACATAAAAAGATGATGCGCGCCCGATACTCGACCGTCTGCCGCGTCTGCGCATCGATCACTTGCACGCCCGTCACACGTCTGGTTTTGGAATCAAAGATCAAACTATGAACAACGCTATAAGGCCGGAGAGTCATGCGGCCCGTTTTCTGCGCGGCCGGTAGGGTGGCATTTACGCTGCTGAAATAAGAGCGCGTGATGCATCCACGCTCGCAGGGACCGCAGTAATGGCACGCGGCGCGACCATTATGAGGTTTTGTCAGAACCGCGGCGCGTCCTATCGTGAGCCGCCGTTCCTCGCCAAAGTACTTTTCAACCGCGTCCTTCACCGCTAATTCGGCGCAGTTCATTTGCATCGGTGGCAAGAACTTGCCGTCGGGTAATTGAGGCAAGCCTTCCGCTTGACCGCTGATCCCGATGAAATCTTCCACGTAGTCGTACCAGGGCTCAATGTCGCGATAACGAATAGGCCAATCGATAGCGATCCCGTCACGCAGGTTGGCTTCGAAGTCGAGATCGCTCCAGCGGTAGCATTGGCGGCCCCACATGATGGAACGGCCACCCACTTGGCGGCCGCGAATCCAGCTAAATGGTTTATTCGCGGGTGTCACGTAAGGGTGTTCCTTGTCACTCACAAAAAACTTTGACGACCATTCGTCGCAGGCGTAGCAGGTGCCCTGGACCGGCTGATCTTCACGGATTTGCTTCCGATTTCGCATGCCACGGAATCGCATCTCCCAGACTGGAACGTGCTCTACGTAGTCCTCTTCGGGGGTGATCGGGCGGCCAGCTTCGAGCACGAGAGTCTTCAATCCTTTTTCGGTGAGCTCTTTCGCGGCCCAGCCACCGGTCATTCCGGAACCGATCACGATCGCATCGTAGGTCTCAGGCATGCTTGATCTTCTTACTTTTTCGCGTCGCTCGGTACACAGCCATCATAGTGGCCAGGAATGATTTCAAAGTGAAGTTGCTGGGTGGCCCCGGGCTCAGAAGTGAAGTAGCCGGTGAGAGTGAGTTGCTTCATGGCGGAGAAGAAGCCGTCGGCAGGATGATCGGGCCCGGTTTCGGGAGCAGATTCCGCTACCATCTCATCATCAAGTTCCTTCACGACCTGTGTCTGTTGGTCTGGCACGAGCGCCATAAACTCCTTACCAAAACGCGTGCGTGCGCGAGTATCGACATCAGCCAATCCCTTCAGGAACCGGTTACGCTCGTTCGGGTCATACCACTCTGTGAGGATGAGGTCGATGAACTGGTTGACTCGCGCGGTCGTGGCGCCGGGAGTGTCAGTTTCGGGCAGAATGATTTCGGCGATTCGAACGACGAGGTTATTCTGCTGGGGGTTCAGTGTGCGAAGAGTAGCATCATTACTTTGAGTCTTTGCTCGGGCCGTCCTCAACAGCGCGTTCAGTTCACCCGATACCAGCGGGAGTGCGGCCGCCGTCGCCAGCAGCCGCAAAGCCTCGCGTCGTTCCATGGACTTATCCTAGCAGTTCGTTCCGCACGTTCTTGAGGACGTAAGCGGCGCGCTCCACGCCGACCTCGCCCGTCAGAATTGGATCTTCATTCTCGATGCTGAGAATTCCCTGGTAGTCCACGTCCATGTACGCCTGAACGATCGCTTTCCATGTGCTGGCGCTATGCCCATAGCCGACAGCGCGGAAAGTGTCCGAAGCATCCGGTAATTCGTCGGCCGTGAACGCGAAGTTCAGAACGCCGTATTTGCCCACATTTTCGGGAAAAATCACCGTGTCTTTCATGTGCGCGTGGAAGAGGGCATTGTTTGCGGCCAGGAAGTGAATCGCCTCGACCGGATCGCAACCTTGCCAGAACAGATGGCTGAGGTCGCAGTTGGCGCCGATCTCTTCGCCGGCGGCCTCGCGCAGGCGCATCAGCGTCTTTGGGTTATAGACGACGAAGTTGGGGTGCATCTCCAGCCCAATCTTCTTGATCCCGTGCTGGCGCGCAAATTTCGCAGCTTCCTTCCAGTAAGGAACGACCCGCTCCTTCCACTGCCAGTCGAGCATCGCCGCGTATTCGGGTGGCCAACGGTAAGTGATCCAGTTAGGTTGCGTGTCGGTCGGCGTACCGCCCGGGCACCCCGAGAATCCAACGACTACGGGCACATCCATTCGCTCGGCGAGCAGCACGGTCTGGCGGAAGGTCTCCGCATCCTTGGCTGCGTGCTGAGGATCGGGATGAATTGGATTGCCATGCGAACTGAAAGTCGCGACGCGGATATTGCGGTCTTCAAATTTCTTCTTCCATGCGCGCGCCTTTCCGGAATCGGCGAGCAGTTCCGCCACTGGGCAGTGATTCGATCCGGGGTATCCACCCGTACCGATTTCCATCGCCTCCAAGCCAAGCGCCGACACCTTTTCGAGCATCTCGTCGAGCGAAAGCTTCTCGTAGACCGGATCGAAAACCCCGATCGGGATTTTCTTCTTCTTATGTTGCATTGCGCCTGCCTCGGAGGACGAGCGTGCGAAGGCAGCCGGGCCTAGCCCCGGCGTAGCCGCAGCGGCAACGACTCCGCCGACCGTTGCCAGAAATTGCCGACGATCGGCAGCGAATGGTGGTTCTGATTTGCGCTCCAACCGAGCCCTCCTTGATCTGGACACAAAGAAAAGCGGCCGCCAGCCCGGCCGCGAATTGGCGCCTGATTATACGCCGCACGAGTTTACAATCTTGTCGCAGCGGTTGCAGAAATCTGCAACCCAACCCGTGCGACTCGCTCGCAGGCGACTACCAACGATGCCCGCGACAGTGCGGCTAGCACGGGTTAGTCCGCTGCCAGAAAAATTCTCACACACTTGTCGCAAATCGCGACATACACCTTGACACTGATCTGAATCGGTTTGAGAATACAGACGCGCGATATGGCGTCGTGCATTGTTTCGTTCCCCCACAAGCAAGCCCTGTCAGGGCGATTTTCAAGCATGAGTTCAGTATCGAGGCAGGTAGGGCATTGGGATTCCCGGTCCCGGGTACCCGCTCGCTTCAGTCCGCCAGGCTTTTCAAGCGAGTATGTGCCTGTCGCTCGATGGCATGGGGTGATCCGATAACACTGAGGTCCTGAGACAAAACAACGTTCACGCCTAGACCGCGAGCTTTGCGCGTTAAACCGGCGGGCGGTTTCTTAAAGGAGGATTTATGAAGGCAGGGGTCAAGAGATTCATGCTGGCGACCGCACTCGCGGCGCTGGTGGGGATGGTAGGGGTCACGCCGATTTTCGCGCAGATCTCTTTCACGGACTTTACCAGTACCACGGGCCTCACGCTCAATGGCAACGCCGCAGCAGCGGTGAACGGCCAAAATATGAATGTGTTGCGATTAACGCCGAACCAGACGTATCAAGCAGGATCGGCCTGGTTTAACACCCAGCAGCCCGTTTCGGCTCCCTTTTCCACGACGTTTACATTTCAGCTGGCAGGGTTCAACACCGGCTTTCCGGCAGACGGCATCGCGTTTCTTATTCAAAACTCGCCTTCTTCCCCAGCGCCAGGAGCGCTCGCTGCACTGGGTCCCGATGGCTGCAGCTTGGGATTTGGTGGTAATCCGAATTGCCAAGGACCCGGCACCGGTATCTCCAACAGCTTAGCGGTGGAACTCGACACTTTTCAAAATGAAGACGACCCAAACGGTAACCACGTTTCGATTCAAAGCTGCCTGACCGCACCGAACAGCACCGACTCTGGCGCATGCCGAATCGCTGACAATTCCAATTTGCTGGACGGAAACGGGCAGACGATCAACCTGTCGGATGGCAATCCCCACACCGTCACGGTCACCTATACGCCCTCGACCTTGTCGAATTGCGGCCCGAATCAAACAAGCTCCTGCTCCAGCATCGACGTCATCCTGGATGGCACAGACTTATTTCCGAACGGCGGCGTGCTCTTCGACTTAACCACGATCGGCTTAAACAGCGGCGCTGCGTGGGTTGGATTCACCGCTGCGACCGGCGGTGGTGATAACAATCAGGACATCCAGAGTTGGACCTTCATGCCGGGCTCCCAGAGCGGTACCATCAGCACGGCGGCTCCGACCGTCCTTGCTTTCCAAGGCGGAACCCAAAACAACGCTTACGATTACAACGCTCAGCTTACTGCGGGGGGTGT
>Ga0210383_10003092_pt1 | contig 14995 bp, 22 predicted proteins | sample IncBWC14OmetaG_FD_160072 | JGI IMG/M metagenome (GOLD analysis project Ga0210383, IMG submission 160072) | Forest soil microbial communities from Barre Woods Harvard Forest LTER site, Petersham, Massachusetts, United States - Inc-BW-C-14-O ...
CCATCCGCCAGCGTGTGATGCACGACCGCGTGCATGTTCTTGCCGAGCAGATCCTCAGGAGCTTGGTAGCCAAGGAGGCGCAAGCAGGCAGGGTTGCAGAAGGTGCAACTCCCCTCCAGATCGAGCCCGTAAATCCCCTCTGCTGCCGAATTCAAGAGCAGCAGGTACTTTTCTTCGCTCTCCCTACCGGACTGTTGAGCTTTTTTGAGATTCGTAACATCAATCCCCAGGCCAAGTATCCGGGTTGATGAATGGTTACGGACAGCTACGCCGTATGCCTCGATCCAGCAGATGGTTCCATCCGGGCACACAAGTCGATACTGCGCTGCATAATCTGTGCCCCCCGCCAGCACTTGTTGGATTGCCGCGTCCACTCCGGCTCGGTCTTCCGGGTGAATCCTGGCAAAGGCATCTTCCACTCGGCCGGAAAACGTATCGCGAGTAAACCCCATCTGGCGGTAAGTCTCGTCCGACCAAGTCACGGTTTTGGCCGCTACGTCCCAATCCCACAGTCCGATCTTGAGGCCAGCTGTTTGTGCCAACTCCAACCACTTCTGCCATTCCACCATTTGCTGTTCTGGATAACTCCGACTTGCCATGCGCAGTTCCTCCCACGGACGGAGCAGCGAGACAACCCAGGGGAGGGTTAGCATTCACCGTGTCAAGTTAAACGACGTCGATAAATGCGGCGACTCGTTTGGTCATTACGACTCTAGTGGTTCACCGCCATATCCCCTCATGAGGGCTGGCGCAAACCAAGGGCCAAAAAGGCCAGAACACTCTATATTCAGCATTTCGCGCAACGATCCGGGCTCTCGGGCGAGATTGGAGCCGGAACAAGTGCCGACATACCGGCAGTCGCGACGGTAATTCGGCAGCTTCTTAAGGAAGACTGCGTGGCCGCACCATCTCGATCCTGGCTCGGCCTACACCTAGACCTATCCACTAGAACGACAACGCGCCCTTTTTCCCTTCACGCCTATTTAAACAATTCAGATGTCAGAGTAAGTGATGCCGGGCCTGTTCAATACTGCACACCTTGTGCAACGAAGAAAGCGTGCGCTCGAAGCCCTGCAAGATATGACTATAGTGCGATGCGGAGCCATCTCGCTAGCATCTAATTAAACTGATGACGCCACATACGCAACCCCCGCGAGATGACGAAGAATGTCGACTGTTTGGCGTTTATGAGGCTTCCAGTTCCAAGGAGCACGCTGCCGCCAGTAGACTATTGGATTGGCACCGCAGCTTATATCATCATCCGACATACATGAAACTGCTCGACGATCTCCGGGCGGATTGAATGCAACGAAGCTATGCTTGCGATCGTGGAGCATCACGAGAAAGTGCAAGACCAACTCATTAAGCATTAAACAACGAGCATTGAACAATAAAGCGCCGATATGCGCTTATAAATTGCGGTTGGTTCAACGAATGGGCTGCACGAAGAAAAGAGGGGCTCGAATCATGTACAACATCGAACGCAGCAAAAGCGGCGGTGTAGTTTTGGAATGCAAGGTGTGCGCTCACATCGAGCGAGTCAACGAGTTCGACAGCAGGCAGGGTAGCCGTCGCACGCAGGCGGCACAAGCGATGCTGATTCATACCCGCAGCGAGCACGGCAGAGAGCCTGTCGGGAGGCCAATGTCCAAGGTGCTGGAGTCGTGGGTCTGACATCGGACGATGGTTCTGTGATGATTGCGTGGAGGAGGCACTCCTCGGCTCAGAACATTTTCAGTTCATGTGCCATCTGCCGCATGAGTGCGTATTCCTGGTCGTTGGCAGCGACAAATTGTGTGGCGCGGAGGATTTCCAAGACGTGGCGATCATTGCCTTCCGTTAGGGCGAGAAGGGCGCGAGCAAATCTTTCTCGCTCGGCCTCGGGCACATCCTTGCGAGCTACATACACGTAATCGACATAGGGTTTTGAAATATAGAAAATACGAACTTTCTTCCTGTTGAGTTTTCCGTTAGTGATCAGGAAGTTGAAAACCGTTTCATCTATGGCGCCGGCGTCGACCACTCCGTTTTCCACCATTGCCGCGGTTGCAAGATGACTGCCGCTGTAGCGAAACTTGAAATCGGTGTTGGGATTGATTCCCGCCTGCATGAGTTCGTGATAAGCCACCAGATGAGCGCTGGTCGAATCGATGTCGCCAAATGCGAATTGCTTTCCCTTCAGGTCGCTGAGCGAATAAATCGACGAGCCGGCACCGGTGATGAAAACCGAGCGATAGTGCAAGTCAATGGTGCGCTGGACCAGCGGTATAACCCCGTACTCGGCGTGAGCGCGCAAATACATCAGCGCACCCAGGCAAGCGAAATCGTAAGACCCATCGGCCAGGTGAGCAACGGTTTCGCGGTAGCTGTCGGGAGCTGCAAGATTCACCGGCCGTCCCATTGCCTTTGTGAGATAGTTCCGCAGAGGTTCCCTCTCTGCTCGAGTCGCCTCATCTATGACCACGCCGATGGTGATCGGCCTGTCGGCACCGTAAAGCGGTGCGCCGGACGGAACACAAATTGCCACCAACACGGCGGAGGATAGTAGACACTTGAACGTACTGAAGCCGTTCATTCTCTTTGTGGTATAAGATCGCATTCCTTCATTGTAGGCTTTCATTCCGGTATGACACCGAACGAAAGACAGTTGACCTCTTCTTCCGCGCATTTGTTCCCTTGCCAATCCTTCCAAAGGCGTGTAGCTCGCACACATCAGGTAAAGTCGCTTCCGCAGCAGGGACAGGCAATTCGGCATAATTGTGTCTAACGTCTGGTGGCGTAAGTTTCTTTGAGGTAAGTTCACGCCTACCTATCGCAAATCCACGCATGTCTGCTTGCCGCTGCCGACGCCAAAGCTTCATATTTCTTCGGGAGGAGTTTGAGTAGGCCCGCAGGGTGCTTGTCACGAGAATGCGCCTGCATCGCTCGGGCTGCTTGCGTGCGTTGACTGCCGAGGCTCATGTTGAACTGACTGACACTCTCGATGTGAGTGCACTTGTTACAAGTCAGGATAATGTCTTCTAGAACCTTGCTGATTGTGTACATAACTTGATCCTACTCTCCGTTGAAGCCTTCCGCGTACAGACGAATAGCCGTGCCTGACTGGATCGCGACGTGACTCTGAACCACAAACAGCACTTGCTCGACCGCACGGTATAATGTACGGTAGCGGACAGTGAGCCGGACCCGTATCCGGTGCGCCACACCCCAACTTCCAGTGTGAGAGTGCGCATCGGGTCCCCTTCCGTACCCACGGGCCAAGGACTCCAAACCCATCTCGTGATTGCATCCGAAAGCCAAGACAACGGAGTCCCAGCCCCTCAAGCGGGAGTAGGGCATGAGCCGTGTAGTACCCGAGCCATTGCGGATATCGATCCATTTGCTGATCCGCGAACTCGACAGCCATCTCCAAGTCGTCCTCGCGGCTAGCGAGCTTGGTTACTACGAAAGCGCCCTCGAAGCCCAATCGTCAGCCAAGGAAGTGCTCGACGCGATCCGCATAGAGTTGCTCAAGCCGCGTGGCACAGCGCAGCGTCCATGCCGCGATCTCGACAGCTAGGGCTCGTTTCGACCATTTTTGTGTTGAAAGAATCGCTCCCCTCCGCGAGCCGGCAGTCGATATCGTGCTTCGAGATTGCGGGTAGTTCCTATCGAGTCGTTGTGCGCGGTCATCGTGGTTCCTGCCACTTGGTCGCCAAGAATCCTCATTCAACCTTGTCCCGCGTGGCGCGACTGCGACTTGGTTACTTGGAAAGCACCATGCGGTACTTGAAACCGTCTCGCAGCCGGCAGACGCGAGGACAAGGTGAATGAGATTGTCGCGTGGGGTGTGAGGTGTCCCTAAAAGCCGCGCCCGCTGCCGCAAGTCAGTCCACTCCTATACAATTAGGCCGCATCAAAATACCCGAGGGGGTAACAATGTCGAATCTAGATAATGCACTACGGGAGCTTCGCGAGAAGCGCGGCCAAGCACAGGTAGAAATTGAGAAGTTAGACCAGATAATTTCTGGGATCGAGTCGTTGAAGGGGTTGTCCCCGGCATCCACCAGGACAACCCAACCGAAACGAGTCATATCGGCAGCATCACGAAGAAAAATGGCGCTGGCACAAAAGGCGCGATGGGCTACTCTACGGAAGAACTCGCAGCCAACGTCTGTGGCGAAATCAACTGGCTCGGCTCCCGCCAGACGTAAAATCTCCGCAGCGGGCAGGAAAAGGATCGCAGCGGCTCAGCGAGCTAGGTGGGCGGCGGTGAGGGCGCAGCAGAAGAAGGTGGCTTAGCAGCTTTGGAGGAACCTGCCGGAAAGCTCAGATCTGAGTAGGCTTTGGGTTTGGGTGCCGGGTTACCAAGAAGGATATTTATGCGGATGTTCGAATGAACGGGAGGCTCCGGGACCCTTCCCCGGTTTCCCGGCCCCTCTCCCACCCCTCAGATTGCCGGACTCTTCTTTTGAGTGCGGCGAGCAAACCCAATCAGTGAATGATTGTTGCTCTTGATCGGGGGAAACGTCCATGAGCCAGACTGAAGCCGTATGAAATGGTCTGATGAATTTCGTCGTGGCGAACCCGATCAGAACGCCGTCAGGAAAACGTGCAGGTCTGGCTAGCTCGGACTTTCCAACGGTGTTCGAGGTTCGGGATGTCCTGATCGGTCTCACAGTCGTCGGACGTGACACCAGATGGTCAGGCAGTACTTACGCACCTTGTTCGGAGGGAATCTCACACTGTTGGATTCATTCCGCAAACCCGCACCGCCATGCCTCACAAGCGCATCGAAAAGCTCGCGCGAGACTCTTGTTCCAATGATGGATCTGCTCGTGGCGCAAACAAACCGGCGTAAACCTCGCGTTCATCTCACAAACGCACCATAGGTCAACGACCTTTTACCTCGCAGGCATGTCAGTCAAGGTCGGGCGCGCGTTTGATGTATGAAACGACTGCGCTCAAAAGCGCGCACTCAAATTCTTACTTCGTCTTCGGATTATCGTGCCCGCGACCGATGCGGACTTGACTCTTGTCAACCGCGCGCACTTCATCAATGTCGACGTCCACAGTCACATCTTCGTGGCCCACCACGGTGGAGCCATGCGGAACAACGACCGCCCCATCTTCCGGCACGGTCATCCCCACGTTTGCCAGTCCCGTTAGACTCACTTCCAGCAAGTGCATTTCCTTTACGGTTTCCTTCGTCCGCCTCAGCGCCATGGTGTAGTCCTTCATTTCCAAGTAGCCGCTTATGAGCTGCAAATGGCCAGTCATTCTGTGAACCGACTGCTTCACTGCTTTCAGCATCAGTCTTCCTTCCGGTTCCACGAGGTGTTTGATACGGGTCGCCGCCTGAGGTCCGTCATCTTTGTCGGCGGGTCACAAGCCGACAGCTTCGCTGTACTTCAGTAATATTCATTCAGCCAAGCAGACTCCAGCTACGGAGCTGTTGGCCTAGCATCTTTTCGGGGGATCGACGAATCTTGTTGACTCTAGCTGGCAGTCACATCAGTTTCTTTTTGACATTCAGGACAGTAGGCCACATGGTCTGAGACTGCTTGATTACTATCACCACCAGCCACCGCCAGTCTGTGCATTTCGCTTATTTCCGACCCACTTATGTTTGTCTTGGTGGCCAAACGCTTCCATGCTTCCCATATTCTCTTGTCAGAATCGAATAGAGATTGATGACTGGAGCAGGGCATAAAAACCTCCAACCCGGTGATGATAGGTGAAGGTCAACGCACAAACTGACCAAAAGTGAACAGTGGTATTGGTCCGATTGCAAAGTGAGCAACGTTAGACAGACTCCCGAATTGGGTGGTTGTATGCTGGCCCCTCAGAAGTAAGTCGGAGTCCTCGCGAGCTTCGCGGAGGCAATCCAATCGGGTTGCCTCTTAAGTTCTTGAAGCTAGAACTTCCAGGTCGCATCACCTCGAGTTTTCTTGTAGAGATGAGGACTATATGTCGATGAACTTTGAGCGGTGGAAATAACTATCGGCCTTGGTCTCGAAGGAACAAGATCTTGTGAAGTTGATGAAACTCGCCAGTGAAATGAACCTCGTTCTTACGCAGAAAACATCGTACCTCGATCCCCCGCTAGAGCCGTTGGAATAATCATTTCACCAGTCTCGGCTCGCAGACAACCGAGCTGAAATCAAGTCTTGTGGGCTTTAACGTTGTCCTGCTCCAGTATCCGCTTCTCCAATTCCACGGACTGAGCAATGACTAGAGCCGCGTGTTCCATTAAGTCTATTGCGGTTTCGCGCAGCTTCTCAGCTTCACGTCGAAGTTTTTTGGAGGTTGGTTTGTCTGGAATGTCGGCCATAATGTCACAACTGCTTTTCGTTCTCGCACTTTGGCCCTAATCAGATCTTCTGAGGCTCATCACTTTGGAAGTTGCGTAAGGCTCCAGCTTCGGGGTGTCGAGTGTGCGCCAGGGGTGGGGGAAATCCCGAGACTTGATGGCTACTACTTAGAACGAGCCAACTATAGACCCGTTTTGAAGGTTGTCAAGGACGAAATGTTCCTAAGAGCGTCTTTTAACAGTTTCCGATTTCGCAGTGCGGGGTTGGTTTGGGGAAGGTCGGCCACTTCATGGGTGCCAAGCTCCCTGGGGCAGAACTCAACGAAGCCATCCGCCTCAACGGTCGCTTGTTGCCACGCTGACGCTGGCTAGGGCTAAAACCTCAGTGATCTACCGTGCCTGGATTCCCACTTCTATGCTCTATGAGTGAAGCACCCATCACCGGCAGAGATTCTCGGACTCGTCATAGTCATCGTGATCCGGGCCGGTCGGTGCCGATGGAGTTCAGGCGATGTCTCCACGCTCATCCTCTTTCAGTGATCCATCGTTCCTTTGGTGGGCGCCTCGATAGTGTTCTTGGAACATGTTCTCCAGCTTGTCGCGGCGTTCTCCTGCCGCTCCTGCGACGAATCTACCGTCGAAAACCACATTCTTGCACGCTGAGCATCCACCGACTATCGGGATACCAGCGGTCTCCTTGTAGATTCTTAGCCTTGGTTTATCCACTCCGTCGAAATTGCCCTGGAAATTCAACTTGTCCCCTTATTTCTCCGAAGCGAACAATAAGCTCGGTTGCGAGATCGTTCTAGTGTCCCAGTGTCTTGCTCCACAGAAGACATTTCCTCGCAAGTTGCATCCGTCGTCTGTAGATTCCCCATTGGTGGAAGCTGATTCACTTTCAAGGCTAGGTCGATTCGCCCTTTTAATGCGACCCCACTATCATTCGTCGGTGCTGAACTGTGGCTCGGCGTAGATAAAATGTTGGCTCCATTCAGAGAAACAGTAAAAATCTGAGCTTCACAGCCGTATACCCGCCGCCGATCCTCTGACACTGTTCGTCTTCGATAGTCCAACCCCATGACCAAGTGAAAAGTGGGCGTGTTGTTCCCCACCTTCCAATACTACGTTTCGCAAGGTGGCCAGACTGATCAAAACCGCTCGGTGTGAAGCAGTTTTCCGAAACCGCCAGCCCAATGCCCTAAATTGACCTACAATCCCATGTGAAGGAACAAAAGCCTGGGCTCCAAATGCGTGAGGAAACATATACCGAGGCTAATCAAGGCAGTTTGTCGCCGTGTAACCGGGTCGTGAAGGGGTCAATTTCAAACTGAACGATTTTTGATCGTTTGCGGTTGCCTTGCGCGTGCTGATTCCCCTCAGTTGCCCAGTCGAGCCATTTCCACGTTGCATGTAAGAACGTGGGGTGGTTCTGAGCAGACGTAGGGGGTGTTCGACTGGGCGTCCCATTGACTCAAGCAGCAATGGCAGACAACCTACCATCGCCTTGCAGGATTCTTTCGGCGTAGCAATCTGTATGTACGGCTTTCCCGCTTTCATCGTTGCAGATATCTTCTCCCAGTGTCACTCGCTTATCGCAAATAGAGCAGAAGATTTCTCGCTGTCCGGTCTCCATCTGTCCTCCGCAAAAACATAAAGATAAGGAGGGGCCCTTCAACAAGGCCGCCCCAATGTGACGGATTATCCCTTAGGCTGCGACAAGGGAATGGGCGGTCGAAGTGACGGTTTCAAACGTCTGAACTTTCGGCGTTCCATCGATCATTTTCGCAAGTGTTCGCAACACTTCCGGGTAATGATTGGTGTTGTAGTTATCGGCATTGGCTTTGCTGTCCCACAGACTGATCGAAATCGCGTCCGTGCTGCCGGGATTCGTTAGTGAGGTTTCATCTTTGAAGCCCTTTTGCTTGCGCAGTAATGGCAGAATTTCGTTTTCAAGGGTCCGGGTATAGTCGGAATGCGCATTCGATTTCAGATGGAAAGTTACATTGCGTGCAAACATAATCAAACTCCACAGGGTGTCATCGCTAAGAGGAGAGAGCTTCAGGTGGGCTGACTTAGTTTCAGGGAACCTGAAAGAGGAGAGGAATTACTCCCTCCACCCGACTGTTGCATTCACGTGGCCCCCGCGCGTCAACCACGCAACTCATTGTTTCGATGCGTCACATCGCAGATATCCGGCACACCCAAGTTGGGTTTCGGTCGTGTACTTTTGGCAGAAGGCGAGCACAAACGGCGGCCCTTTAAAGGGAATGACAGCCGCAACGGGCGCGGCAGAAGGCCATACTGCTTGGAGGTCGATTGAGGGGCGTTCGCCTTCGCCGGACTATGGGATCGCTGGGGGGCTGCCAGTGGAGACTGGATCAAGACCTCCTCGATCTCCGTCCTAATTTATTTTCTTTTTCAGACGCCACAGGATAGTGAGTGGGTCGCGACCTTTGACGGGGACGATGAATCCGCGCTGCTCCATCGCCTTGATGGTATTGCGAGTGGCCGACAGAGGGCGTATTTCTTCGTTGTCTTTCAAACGGCGCAGAACTGGATTGCCGCCGAGCGAATCGGTCTCAAGCTGGTATCCGTCTTGCATGTGCGAAAGTAGGTCTTGTTCAATCTCTGTGAGTTTCGGCAGGAGACTAGAAGTTTGTTTCTTCGCCATTGTTTAGCTCGCCGGATTCGATAACTTATGAGCCGCCCGCAACTTCGTTACGTCGCGTGCAGAACAAGCGTAGGATGCGCCAGGAGAATCTTGTGGGTTGCCTCCTACTAGTTGTCTTTCTGGCCTTTCCTCGAATCGCGCTCGCATTGTTGTTCCTGTTCTCGAATTATTTGGAACGAGCCTACCGCAGTCTGATATTCCCCTTGCTCGGATTTCTGTTCTTACCCCTAACCACGTTAGTGTATGCGTGGATGGCGAATACACGACAGCCTATAGCTGGCATTAATTTGCTGATTCTGATTGTCGCCATTGTGATTGACCTCGGCGGCCTTAGTGGCGGCGAATATCATCGACGGAGACGGTGGCAGGACTAGCCAAATTCAGACCTTTTTCAAACCTGTCCATACAACGGGAACGGCAAAGTGTTGTACTTCATGCGAGTAGATGACGTGATGGAGTCTTTCAGCGACCACTGGTTTGATCGCCGATTCAGGGCAAAGAAGCCGACCTATGCCGGCGGACTCGCAAGAAGTGTCGGCCGGACGCAACCTCACAAAACAGCCCGAGGAACAATGGCTCACACATCCAGCCCAATCGACCGCATCAACGCCAGCCCGTTGCTCTTGGTGACCACGCCTTCGCGCAGCTTGTAGTCGAAATGCATCCTTCCGTTTTCAAAATCTTCCTGAAAATGGACATTGTGCAGTTGACCATTCAGCGAGTCACCAATCTCAGCCAGCGCCAGATCATGCGTGCTCACGAGTCCGACAGCCCCGCGATTCAGAAGAGCATGAACGATGCCCTCTGCTCCAACGCGGCGATCATTTGAGTTTGTGCCCTGCAACAATTCGTCCAGCAGGAACAGCAGCGACGGGACACCATCGCCCGCAAGGTCAAAGAGCGCACGGAGTCGCGTAATCTCCGCATAAAAGCGTGAGCTTCCCTCCTGCAAAGAATCGTTGACGCGGATGCTAGCACCCGCGTGCAGCGGAGTGAGTCGGAGGCTCTGTGCCCGAACGGGAGCGCCTGCCATTGCGAGCACAGTATTGATGCCGACTGTTCGCAACAGGGTACTCTTGCCGGACATATTCGATCCGCTTACCAAGAACACACGTTTCCCATCCGATAGACGGACATCGTTACGAACGCATTTTGCTGCCGGGACTAATGGATGTCCGAGGTCCGTCGCATTGAAGCACACAGCGCCTTGGACAAACTCGGGAAACGGATCGTCTGGGTGCTCGTGGCTGTAGGCGCTCAGGCATAAGAGTGCTTCGATCTCGCCAATTATCTTCAACCACGACCGTACCGCGTGGCCGTGAGCTTGCCTCCAGTTTTCTGCTGCAAACGCCACCTGTACGGAGTACATGAAAGGAATATTCAAAATCCGCACGATCATGTTGTCGCGTGAGTCGATGAAATCAACTATGGTTCTCAGACGGGCGATTGCGTAGGAACCTTTGATTTGGTGCGACGAAAGCTCGGTTTCCAGAGATTGAAGACATGGCGCACGAAAGGTGTGCTGTTCAACTCGCGCCAGTACACCTGAAAGCAAATTCAAGTCACCGAATGCTAGTTCGGAGCCATGCAGGAGTTCTTCCAATGGCCTGCGGAGTCGATAGGCTAGAAGTCCCTCAATCAGGACAATCGTGATCAATGGCGTAGCGGTACCGAGAAGCCACCACACCGCCGCGCCTCCAACCGCCGAAACGCTGAGGATCGCTGCCAGCCATCGAATCCACTCGGGCTTCATCTGTTTGGGTGCTTCAGCCCACCGCACTAATGCTTCTGGAAATAGTCCAACACTGGCATCTTCGCCGAGTATCGCCAGGTCCTCTCGGAAATCGAGTTGATCCCGCAGTTCGGCAATCGCAGCATGCCGCTCGCCAATCTGGTCAACCTCCGCAGGCGAGAGCAGCCAACCCGCAAGGGTTTCCTCACCCATGCGTGTCCGTGCGGTTGACAGAAGTTCGAACAAAGCACCATGGCCAAACAAATCCAGATCGCCCGCATACACATGATGGGGATCGTTGAAGCGTTCACCCGTTTGCCCTGTGCCCGCCCAACGGTCTTCGATTCGAGCTAATCCCTTCTGATAGAACGAAAACCCTCGTTGGGCTAATTCTCGGGATCGCAAGATGCGCGAATGAATTGCTGCGACGAACACGAACAAGAGCAGTGGTGCAGCGATCCACCACGGCGAGGCAGCGTGCTTCCAGAGCGATTCCCAGCCTATAACTGCTGCGACCAGAGCCAGCGACAATCGAACGTATCCGAGGCGAACATGAACTCGTTCGCGATCAGCGACACGAGATTCCCGATCTTTGAGACGCTGCTTGTATTCTTCGATCACCAACACATTTCGAGAATACATCAGGTGTTCAAGCGAAGCTTCCGCCCCTGCCACTGCGTTCGATTTTTAAACAAGGGCGACTCAGATCGAAGGTAGACTGATTGACTCTTTGGGGAAACTAACCCAAGACTCCCCCATCCTGAAAAACCAAGGCAGAGTCTCAATATTCCAAGAGTGCCTTTGCGTGTGCTATGGGTTGCGATTGAGCTTATTTAGAACTACGCGTTCAGTACTCATCCGCTGTTCTTGGATGTCGCGAATGTGTTGTTCCAACGTCCTGTAGTCTTCCTCAATGGCGTGCGACAAATGCTTGAGGCCGTCCAACATCTCGATGGTTACTGCATCGGCGGTATTGATTCTGGCTTTCTCAAAGTGATTTCTTGCTTCGCTATAGCTCATGACATTGTTCCTCTAAATTTATGCATGTGCAGTCTTTCCTCTGGTTTCTCTGTGCTGTCCCGGGAGCGAGTCCCCGCTGATCCAATCCTGTCAAATTCATTACTGCTGGGTGGAACGAGGGATTAGCGGACAGACCACATTTGCGCATTATGCGATGACACGGGCGGGGGGCAGCCATGTGCCACCGTGGCGTGCTCGTTCATTGCCCTAGCCGCTTGCGTGCGGCACCGACAGTGCTCGCCGTTGAAGTCCATTGTGGTGACGGAGTGGTTACAGAGTGAGCACTTGTACTTGGCGAAGCCGCTCATAATTTTGATGGTGTAATGTCTCACAGCTTCAATTGTAGGCGCTCCGTCTCGGCATGACTCGGAACTAAAGTTTCTCCGGATCACCTCACCCGATGGCGATGGAGAGTGATCACCCTCATGACCAGGGTGCGGTTAGGCGCAAAAGTGGCAAGCTTCTACCTAACTGTGACACTAAATACAACACTCCCGCGAGACGAAGAAGAATGTGGGCTCTTGGAATTCCTAGTCAACGAGTACTCGGGTCAACGACTATCCGTCTTTCCAAATCAGGGCCTCGTCAACGGCTAAATCACGACAGGTGTGGCGTATGATTTCGTGTTCGGAGTTTGATTCAACGAACTCGAAGCCGTAGCGAAAGGCGTTCCTTTGCCGACCTACGGCATAAACAGTGACATGGCCCAATGGAAGCGTAAAGTCCAACTTCACCACCTCGTCCAAGAACACTTCGATTCTCAGTATGGCTGCGATTCCGGATTCGCTGATGTTCAGGGTCCGTCCCATCAGCACACCACACGTTGGCGAATGAATCCGGATATCGATCCCAAGTTTGAATGGCGGCTGAAGACGGGCATCGACGGTGAATGGCGTCATGGTCACGGCACTCTATATCGGCAGAGGTACTGACACTTCGGCAGACTGAGGGGAATGCAAAACGGAAAGGACGCCCCGGCATTCAAGCCGGGGCGGTTCTTCCTTACGAGGCTTGTTCCCAAAAGAATTGCTCAGGAAGCACGCCGCTTCTCGTCTTCGGTTTTCTGTTGAGCTTGATGCTGAGAGTCGGTGCCCTGCGGTGGGTTTTTCTTGGAAATGTCCTGTGGGGGGTTGTTTTGGCTCTCCTTTGTCGGCAAAGAATTACCTCTCGTATCCGAGGTATCCACTGACCCGGTTGGCTTTTGCGCGCCCTGCTGCTGTTTGCTGCGAAGTTTCTCAGTTTCGCTATTCATACTCGCTCCTTTATTTGAACTTCTGTGATTTGTGTGCTTCCAAGCGAGGGCAGCCCCTCCGCCTCCGAGACCTTGTAAGCACTATCCAATCGTGATGCTATGCCGGGTAGAACTGTAATAATGGTCACAATTGGACATGGTTGAGGAACAGTCTCCTAAGCGCACAATCGGGAAGGAGTCCGCCTATTCCACCCCTCTCCGATCTCCCAATCCTCGTCAAAGCGGGCATCGAAAGCGAGACCATAAGGGACAATGGGGCCGCTTAGGATGTGCCCGTTGTTACAGGCAATCGCTTGAGCGCGGCTTCCTACGAGCATTGCCAAAGCCTCTTCATGCGGGCATCTATCGAATGCCATTAGTGTACGGATGCGTAGGATTGATGAGCAGCCTTGCACCCCGCATTGCAGTCGCATGTAAACTACGTTGTAGGACAAGCCTGCTCTGCGCGGGTCCGTACAAGGAAGCATTAGCTGGACATCTGGAGCCGAATAGCCCTGCACGTGCCTACACGCGGGACATAAGAAATTTCGCGTCGATCCACCCTTGGGCCACAATCCTTGCCCTTCAAGTGTGTCGGGACGTGTGGCTGGCGGGAGTGGAATGGGCCGAAAGCAATTCTTGCAAACAAGTGCGGGAAACTGGTCAAAACTTGCCATGGAGTATCCCCTAAGAAGCTCTTCTAGCCCCCCAAATATGGTCGGTCATCGGGATCAACCCCGCACAAGAGGCCGCTCGGCCAGCACGGCAAGTTTTGTGTAAACAGTTCGAACTTATACGCTTTCTGGTACGCCGAATGTTCAATCCGGCTCACTACGGCGCAGTTTGAACCATTTGGGTTTCAGCCAATATGCGCCAACCTTGCTGTAAGACGATTCGGGTCATGACTATAGTGCGTAACTAACATCTGTTGTTAGGCATACCATAGTACTCAATGACACAACTCACAAAACACTCGCCAGATCATGAAGAACGTCGTCGGCTTTTTGGCGCTTATGAGGCTTCGAGCGCCAAAGAGCACGCTGCCGCCAGCAAATCACTGAATCCGTTTCATGATTTCTCCGATCCGGCATACATGAAACTGCTCGGCGATCTGCGGGCTATCCGGATGGAATGCAACGACAACATGCTCGCAATCGCGCGCATCATAACGAAGATGATGTGCGCTCACGTCGTCTGTAGTTAGATAAGCGGGCTGATGCTCGGGAAAAGGAATCTCGAATTATGTACAACATCTCACGCGGCAAAACTGGTGGCGTCATCCTGAAATGCAAGGTGTGCCCTCACACTGAGCGCGTCAATGAGTTTGATGACAGGAAGGGGAGTCGTCGGACGCAGGCGGCGCAAGCGATGCTGAACCACACCCGCAACGACCACGCAAGAGAGCCTGTAGGCAGGCCTATGGCCAAGGCCCTAGAGTCGTGGCTCTGAAAGGTGGCTATGACAAGCGTGTGGCAATACTATAAGGCACCTTTCACCTTGTACTGATTCTCAATTTGCGGAGCCTCCTGCGGATTGAACTTGTGCCGCGAAGTTCCCATCGAATGCCAACACTGCGACAGCGGAATTATTCCGTGCCTCTTTGACGAGCCGGCACACTGAAGCCCTCGAAATGCCGCTTCTTACCAGACCTTACTTCGCCGAATAACGATGAATGACCTCAGGCGCACCATTCGTGAGCATCAAACTCGAAATTGAAATAGTGAAAGAAGACGGGCGAAACCTCCTGAAGTTCGATCCCGATCCCAGGAGACGCTGGATTCTGCTCAAACTGCTAGACGACGATTATCTCAACTCCGACATGACTGACCGCCACGCGGCAAGGCCACCAACCCTCCAAACCCCGCACCCACTGCCGCAAGCCAGTCCATTGCTATACAATTAGGCCGCATCAAAATACCCGAGGGGGTTATCATGCCGAGTCTAGGGAACGCGCTTCAGGAACTTCGCAAGGATCGTAGTGCTACACAGTTACGGCTAGAGAAGTTGGACCAAATAATCTCTGGAATAGAGTCCTTGAACGGGTCGTCC
>Ga0210383_10003093_pt1 | contig 14995 bp, 10 predicted proteins | sample IncBWC14OmetaG_FD_160072 | JGI IMG/M metagenome (GOLD analysis project Ga0210383, IMG submission 160072) | Forest soil microbial communities from Barre Woods Harvard Forest LTER site, Petersham, Massachusetts, United States - Inc-BW-C-14-O ...
GGATGACTGCATGGTCAAACCGTTTTCGTTTGTCGAGTTGCATGCGCGCGTCCGAGCCCTTCTGCGGCGCAACACTGGACCGATTTCCCGCGTATCGCAGGTCGCTGATCTGACGCTGGACCGGGAACAGCGAACAGTTCAACGCAACGGACGGAAGATCGAACTCACGGTGCGTGAATTCGATGTGCTTGAGTTCCTGATACGCAATGCAGGAAGGCCGGTGTCACGCAGCAGCCTGATGGAGCAGGTGTGGAACATGCCGTTCGATCCGTCGACCAACGTGGTTGATGTTTACGCCTTCCAGATCGGTGCCAACGAGGCGCGACTGGGAGTCTGTCGCGACTACGTTTGGGCGCGCTTAAATCGCGACGATTGTCCGACCGACCTGGTTTTTTCGAACCGGTGGAACAACGCTGGCAATCGGGAAACCGACCCTGGAGAATATTTGAGAATGGACTGAATTCGAAACCGCCGCTGCCGATAAACACTTCTGCAGGCGGCTTCCATGTTTCAGCCCGGCGCACCTTCAAAGACCCATTGCTCACACGGAAACGGTCGGTTGTTCGTGGTCACGACCGCCGGCGCCCGAGCGAAAAATTTTTTCGCCGGCCACCCTCCGGTTCCAGTCATGCCAGTGACGCGACTTCAGATCGATCTTCTGCTCAACCAACCTGTGCTTGACCTGCAAGCCATCGTGGACGTCATCTTGGGTGATGTTGGTGCCGCGCTGCAAGTGCTACGGATCTCGGCTCCTATCGGGACGATTACAGATCGTCGGACGGGCAACATTGAAACGTCTGTGCTCCATCTAGGCAGGAAAGGGCTGAGGCAGGCATTGTCCATTTTGCTGCCTTCCGGATTCGAGGGCCGTCATGATGCGGTGAAGTCTTTCTGGCTGCGATCACAAATAGCTGCCGAACTCGCCCGGTTGCTGGCAAAAGGCTCCGCCGATATTTCTCCGGATGACGCGGCGCTGGCTGGTCTTCTGCATGAGATTGGTTGCCTGCCCGAACTCCTAGGATGGCGCGCTACGGAAGTCGACCTCAGCGACGCAACGGCCGTGGCTGGCGCCCTGGCGGCAGAGTGGGGACTTCCGTTCTACGAAACATCTTCGGCCGATCCGGCTGAGAGCGGCGAACCCGAGCCTTCCGCCATATCCAGCATTGTCGCTGCCGCCTGGGACGTGGCGAATGCGATGGTTCCGCCATGGCCAGCGCGCGGGTTCTGTGTCGGGCTCCCCTTGCAAAACGGAAGAGACAACTCCGCTCTGTATAATCCGTAGCTTGCCATGACCTCCACGCGGACTGCTCGCTCTCCGCTTGGATGCCGTGATCGCTTGGTGCACGACAGGCAAGCGGATTTCTTAATCGCCGCATCGAAGGTCGTCACAGACATTCAACTCTGGCTATGCAGTTGCCTTCTCCGTCAAGCCGCGTGTTTCGTACACATTTGACGCCTACGGCTACCGTACATGCTTCATTTGTCCTGGCCGGCATTGTCACGGTGATGCTGGGCCCTCTGCTCCCGACGCTCTCGCTAAAGTGGTCGCTGACTGACAATCAAGCCGGATACCTGGTGACAGCGCAATTCCTCGGTTCGCTCTTGAGCACCCTGTCCACAAACATAGTGATCCCTCGGCTTGGTTTCCGCTGGACCATGATTACTGGCTTGACGCTGATGGCGCTCGGCATAGCAACGCTCATGACGAGCACCTATAGTTGGTCGATTGCCTCGGTCTTTTGCTACGGCATGGGCGATGGACTCACCATTCCAAACGGCAACCTGCTGGTTGCCCACGCCTCGCACAAACGTCGCTCCTCGTCGTTAAATATCCTGAATTTCTCTTGGAGCGCAGGTGCGGTAGCATGTCCTCTCTTGCTTGCCACCTTCCAGCAACGTAATCGAACCCAGCTCTTCTTGCTCTTGGTTGTGAGCCTGCTGGGGCTGCTGATTGTGCTGCTTCTCACTCTGCCCATTCAAATGCCCAAGGACACCCCCGAGACGACGTCCACCTCCCAGCGTTCGCAAGCTAAGTTTCTCTGGACGCCGGTCGCCTTGCTCTTAGGAGCACTTTTTTTTGTCTATGTCGGCACGGAGAGCGCTTTGGGCGCGTGGCTGGCCACTTACGCCAAGCGCGTTGCCGACCCTCAGGGATCAGCATGGATAACTGCTCCAACCTACTTTTACGGAGCGTTGCTGTTCGGTCGCGCAACCGCCCCCTTGAGCCTCAAGTACGTATCCGATGTCAAGCAAGCGCGAATCGGCGCGGTACTCGCGCTTATGGGTGCTGGTGCGTTGTTGTCTTCCCGCAATCTGCCAGCCATCGCGCTGTCAGCGCTCTTGGCGGGCTTTGGACTGTCAACACTGTATCCCATCGCAATCGCTCGGCTGTCTTCGGCGTTTGCCCACGCGGCGATGCGGATATCCGGAAGCGTCTTCGCCCTCTCAACCCTCGGTGCCGCGACCCTGCCGTGGCTCGTAGGATTTACATCAACGCGTTCCGGGAGTTTGCGAACGGGGCTCGTGATTCCCCTGATCGGCTGTGTGACGATGGTTGGCCTATTCTGGAGCCCGTACTTGCAAAGCACCGGGTCGGCTCGAACCGCCAGATCGCAGTGACATTTTCCTCACTCGCTTCGTCCTCAACGAACATGCTATGCTCCCCGCGTGCCCGACGCCGCCTTGCTCCAAAATTCAGCACCTCCCCGGCATTCGGCATTCGTCCGCGTGACCCACTGGATCACCACACTCTGTTTCTTTGCCCTGCTCGTCACCGGAATTGAAATTGTCATTTCCCACCCGCGTTTCTATTGGGGTGAAACTGGGAACAACCTCACTCGTCCACTGTTCCAAATTCCAATTCCAGCTTCGCGAAACCTGGTACCGACTGGCTATGGCTATGTGCTGCCCGACCAGAACGGCTGGAGCCGCTATCTCCATTTTCAGGCGGCGTGGGCTTTGGTGTTTACCGGCCTCATCTACTTCATCTGGGGTTTGTGGACAGGCCACTTCCGGAGCAATCTGTTCCCTGCTCCGGACGACAGGAACTGGCGGGCGTTCCTCGGGGTGCTCGCCAAGCACATCCGGCTCACTCGTCCGGACGAATCCGAAGCTTTTTCGTATAACGTATTGCAGCGGGCTACCTACTTAATAGTGATCTTCGTACTGTTTCCGCTCGTGATCTTGACGGGGCTCGCACTGTCACCTGGATTCAATTCGGCGGTTCCGGCGGTCGTCAACGGACTGGGAGGGCGGCAATCCGCGCGCACCCTCCACTTTTTCCTTACCGGATTTCTGGTCGCCTTTCTCATTGTCCACGTCGGAATGGTGATTTGGGCCGGATTCGGCTGTCGCGTCCGGGCGATGATTACCGGTATCGCCACCGTGCCCGAGGAGCGAATATGAGCAAAATCTCACGCCGCAAGTTCGTCACCACTGGTCTGGTAGCCGCTGCAGGAGCGTCGGGCTTGGCCGCGGCTGTGGGCCTGGCGCATCGCTACGGGCTGGTCCCACCCGACAGCGGCGGAATTTACGGCCCAGGCGAAACGCTGACCTACGCTGCCCAACGCCTCCTGACAACCCATTCGCTCGCTCGCGAATTTCCTCGCAGCATGATTTCGAAGACCCCTTTCGCCAACGAACTCGCGCCATTCAAAGATGCCTTCAAAGCTCACCAAGCCAACGGATTTGCAGACTGGCGGCTTTCCGTCGATGGCATGGTGGCGCGGCCGGCTTCGCTTTCGCTTTCCGACCTCAAGAGTTTCCCCGTCCGCAGCCAGATCACCGAGGTGGTGTGCGAGGAGGGCTGGTCGTACGTCGCCGAGTGGATCGGCACGCCTTTACACGAGGTCCTGCGCTCCTGCGGGATTCTGCCCCAAGCCCGGTACATTGTCTACTACTCCATCGAGCCCGACTGGTGGGAAAGCATCGACATTGCCGATGCTCTGCATCCCCAGACTCTCTTGACCCTGGGGATGAATGACGGAGATCTTCCCGTCGGTTTCGGCGGCCCACTCCGGCTGCGCGTGCCACGCCAGCTCGGCTATAAGAGCGTCAAATTCATTACGCGTATAACGGCTACCGATTCGCTCAAAGGCTTCGGCAAGGGCCTCGGCTCCGCCTCACCGGAGGCAGGCTACGCCTGGTATGCCGGCATCTGAGTCGTTCTGATATTCCTATTAAGAAAACCGTCGATTCGCTCCGCTGGTTTCAACAAAACCGGCTTCACTGTTACCATCTCATGTTGCTCAGCAGGACAAATTATTCACGCTTGAGGCATTCATGAAAGCTTTGATCAAGAGCCGCGCCGAACGCGGGTTATGGCTGGAAGATATCGCAGAGCCAAAGATAGGGATCAATGATGTACTGATCCGTGTCCGCTATACCGGTATCTGCGGAACCGATGTTCATATCTATCAATGGGATGAGTGGGCACAAAAGACGATTCCCGTGCCCATGGCCATCGGCCACGAATTTGTCGGCGAGATTGTCGAGGTCGGATCGAACGTAAACGACTTCTATCCCGGCGACATAGTAAGCGGTGAGGGCCACGTCACCTGCGGACGCTGCCGCAATTGTCTGGCGGGCAGACGTCATCTTTGCGCGCACACGTCGGGCGTGGGCGTAAATCGAGCTGGCGCGTTCGCCGAATTGATCGCACTCCCCATGACCAATATCTGGCGGCATGAGCCCGGCATCAATCAGGAAGTCGCGGCCATCTTCGATCCCTTTGGCAACGCCGTGCATACCGCTCTCTCATTTCCCGTGCTCGGCGAAGATGTCCTGATTACCGGCGCGGGGCCCATCGGAATCATGGCCATTCCCGTGGTTCGCCATGCCGGCGCGCGTCATATCGTCATCACGGATATCAATCCCTTCCGTCTGGAATTGGCGCGCAAAATGGGTGCGACCCTCGCTGTGAATACCCAGGAGACGTCGCTAATGGACGTACAGAAGCAACTCGGCATGCGTGAAGGATTCGATGTGGGACTGGAGATGTCCGGCAATCCTGCGGCCGTGCAGGAGATGATTGCCAACATGAGTCACGGAGCCAAGATCGCCATGCTCGGAATTCCCGCCAAGCCGATGATGATCGATTGGCGCGCTGTGATCTTCAATATGCTGACCATCAAAGGCATCTACGGACGCGAGATGTATGAGACCTGGTACAAGATGACCGTCATGATCGAGTCGGCGGTCGACATTTCACCGGTCATTACCCACCGTTTCAGCTATCGCGACTTTCAAAAGGGATTCGATGCCATGATCTCCGGCAACACCGGCAAGGTCATTCTCGACTGGACCCACATCGCCTGAAGAAGTCTGCGCTCATGGGTGCCCCACTCATCCGCGGTTTTCGAATGAGTGGGCAATAGGCGGATGGCCGGCCCAACGCGCGACGTTAATTTGGGTGCCCCGCTTTAGGCAATGCCTTATCGACTAACAGAACGTAGGCACACAACAGATTGTAGGTGTCGGTGTAGACTGCGGGATCGAGCTCCGTGCGCAAAACGCGCACCCCGGTACCATCGAACCTCGACAACGTGGTGTATGCGACCGAGTGAAAGTTGATCGCCACTACCCCAGCTTCCGCAAAGATACGTGAATCGGTGGCGGCGATGTTGTTGATCTCGGGAGGCCGGGACAACTTCAAGGTCTGTGCTGCCGGACTTATATTTTTGACCAACACATCCAAATCGCGAGCGTCTGGTTGAAACCCGAACCCCTTACCCACCTCCGCCATGCGCGACGGCGAGTGATCGAACGGATAGGCGTAAGCTGGCGAGGCGCGACCCAGGTGATCCAGAAAGACCATGCCGCGAAGGTTCTTGAGGTGGTCCTCGGTAAGTGACTTCAGGTAGAAGGTGGAACCGGAGAAATTGTGATCGTGTCCGGTGAACGCTGCAAACACGAGCGTGCAACGATGCGGTGCAGAGTTGAGCGATTCCGCGAGCAACGGGAGCAGTTCCATCGTCGCCCACTCGACTCGCTCCTCGTCCCCGTGCGATTTGTAGTCGAACCGTGCAGCCACAACGATGATGCCAGGTTCGCTGCCCGGCAACGTGCAGATCAGATTGGGTAGCTCAGCGTTGGGCACCGGCTGCCACAGCACATCGGGGCAGCCTGCGTTGCGGAACTGGGCGCGCAGGATCCGAAGCCGATCCTGCAGCGTAGACGGCACGATCTGAACCCTCTTTTCGAGCACCGTCCGGTCAATCCGCATGTAAGTTACACTCTCGGCCGGAGACAGCGTGGCCAAGGCGATTACCAAAGCGAGGCAGATGGCGACTAGTACGATGCCACTTAATGCGCGGTGTTCGCACGTCGAGGTCATGGTCAGTACTCGCTACTTAGGACGCGCCTTCGGGTTACCGCACCTCCGGCACGATTAGAGGCATCCAGATCGTGCCGACTCTTCTGCTGTTCCGATCCATCACCCCCAGACTTAGAACGTAGCTGCCGGGCTTCAGCGCTAACTCTTGTTGACCGGGAATACCTTCGTTCAGCGAAGCCATGTTGAACTCAGGTTTCAGTGTTGGGTTCAGTGTGTCGGATGCGCTGGTTGAGACTCGTCCCTGATTGTCCCAGGCAACGGCCATGAAATCGAGCGTGAGATGTTTAATGTGGTCGGGCGTCTCTTGAATCTGCACATCGTCCGCTTGTATTGAATAGTCGATGCGCGTGGTGTTGTGCGAGGCATCGGGCGGCTGTACCCGAACCTTCATGAGGATCGAAGTTGCGGGAGGCATGCCAGGTTGCAGCGCCGCGACCAGCAACTTCGCAGCCTCATCGCCTGTGGGCTTGGGATCGTCGGTGGCGAAGTATCCGCGGCGATAGGCGAGTTCCAGCCCGGGGCGTTCACTGACGACTTTGATGTTGCGATAGAGTCCGTCGCTCTTGTTGTTCGTGGGGGCATACGCCAGGGTGTAGTAATGCAAGCCCTGTTCGATGCTCTCGCCGATCTCAGTTGCCAGGTCATTGCTGCCAGAGAACGCGCGACCTCCGGTCTCATGGGCGAGGTTATTCATGGAACTCCGCGAATCCCAGTTGCTGATAGTCTGAGCCTTTTCGGCACCCGCTACAACGGAGGTAGAGTCGCCACCCGCACCAACGGCGATGTCCTCCGCAGTGAGCCCAACGGTGGGCAGACCTTTTACATCCACTGGATAGATGGCGATCTGTGAGTCGGCGAGGACCGAGGCGGCGCGAGCCACATCCCGCGTGTAGTCACTCGCTCCATACATCCGGTTTCCGAGATCGAGTCGCATGTTGGGCAGGACCTGGAATGGTATTCCACTGGTGATCCAGATCAGGCTTTTGCGCCCTGGATAGGCCGACACGGTGCGCCCGATTGCCTCCAGCGCTTGTAGCGTCAGCCGGACTCGCTGATCGTTGGTGGCGTTCTCCGCCTTGTCCAGCGCCAGGAGGAGTCGCGATTGAACATTCATCGAACCGGGGAAGGGCCCTATGGGGGTCGCAGGGTCGTTCATCATGCCTGATGCTTGAGGGATCATCGTTATTCGGTCAACGTTGTTTTGATGTTGACGAGTGCCCTCGGTGAACGAATCGGGTCGGGCTAGGATCGCGTTGGCAGCCGCGACCAACGTGCTGGAGTCACCAGAGACACCATGAACCATCTGCAAGCTGCGGCCCAAGGTAAAGAGAGCGATCTGTTGCCCTGGCGGCAACTTCTGCAAAGTCTTGAGCATTTGAAGACGCGCCCATTGCTGGTCTTCCGCGCGAGTGTTCAGCAAGTCGAAAAGCAAAATGTTGACGGAATTTTTCGGTGGATCGATCGGAAAGTTAGTGTACTGGCCCGCAGGCAGCGGAGGAGGAGTTGCCCTCTGCAACGAAGGCGCAACCGAGTGCTCCTCGAAGACACATATTGTTTGTGACGTGCCGTTCTCAGTCAGTTGAAAATCGGAAGCCTTAAGACCGATCGCTGCCTTACCGGACTTGTCGCTGACCACGACATCGACGACCACCATCTTCGATTGCGCGTGAAAGACCGGAACACGGTTGCTGGCGGAAGCTTGTGCCTCAGGTGCCGCTTGCCCCGACCCACTGACGGAAAGAAATAGAATGAATAAGAGCAGGAAAGAGGAACGTACGGACGATTTCATTGCTTGCTCCTTTGTTCCCGGTTAAACCTGCATGCTCACAAACTCCTCAGTTACATTGCACTCTCCTTGATCGGCGCACGAGGGTTAACTCTTGTTAAGCAGGTACTCCATTTCCCGTTTTGGCACTGGGATCGCGGACCTCCTCTGTGTTCTCTGTGCCTCTGTGGTGAACCAGGTTTTTGAAACTGGTGGCGGGGAGTCCCGCTTCGCTTATCACACGGCAACGTGTCCGCCGTCCTTTCGCGACTCATCTCCCGCCATGTAAAAAACCTATCGTGAGGCAAAGGGAGAGCTGTATCTACCTGCGACCGCGCCCAGTACGCGGAGCGTTCTAGCTCTTTGAAAACTCGGAGTAGCGTCCGAATGTCGAGCTCCATGGGAATGGCGGGATCAGTGTCGTCGGCACGTTCCAATCGCTCATCAGCGAATGGACGGCGAAAATGGCGGCTCATAACTATCTTTGTTATGAGATGGATAGCTATAACTTGTTTATTTATCATTAGGTTGCGAACAATTTCAGCCTAACCCACTGATTCTAAACAACCGTGAATCAGCAGTTTTCGCACTATCGGACGTATCCAGCAAAGACGTCTGGCTCTATCACCTCCGTCAAAGACCCTATAATGTCGCGTGTCATGGGACGGCGTCCCGCTTCGATTATTGCCTGGCTCTTCTCGTCGAGAGACGGCGCTCGCAGCTGCCTGCTGGCACGCTGGATCTTTCTGCGCGGCTTGGGCCTCATTTACTTCTCGGCGTTTTATTCGCTGGTGTTTCAAATCAAGGGGCTGATCGGTCCGGACGGCATTTTGCCGGCCGACGAGTATCTGAAGGCGCTCGCCAAACTGGGCGCAGTGCGCTTCTGGTACGCACCCACGCTGCTGTGGTTCTCGAGCAGTTCACACGCGCTGACGGCGATTTGCTGGATCGGGATGATCGCATCGGTTCTGGTGGTGTTCAACATCTGGCCTCGCGTTTCGCTTGCTGTCTGCTTCGTGTGCTTCCTGTCGTTCGTGTCTGCGGCGCAAGACTTCTCGGGCTACCAGTCCGACGGAATGCTTTTGGAAGCCGGGTTCCTGTCGCTGTTCTTTGCGCCAGCGGGATTGCGGCCTGGGTTAGGGCAGAACAGTCGGCCGATACGCGCCGGCCTGTTTCTATTGCGGTGGGAATGGTTTCGCATCTACTTCGAGTCGGGCCTGGTAAAGCTGGCCAGCGGAGAAACGCAATGGCGCGACTTCACCGCCATGGACGAGTACTACCAGAACGGTCCGCTGCCTACGTGGATCGGCTGGTATGTGCAGCATTTGCCGCATTGGTTTCACGCCTTCGCGACCGGCGCCACTTTGGGCCTGGAGCTGGGACTGGTATGGATGCTGTTCCTTCCTCGACGATGGCGCATCGCATGTTTCTTCGTGGTTACGCTCTGGCAGATTCCCGTCATCCTCACCGCAAACTACACGTTCCTGAATTACCTGGTGCTGCTTTTGGGAGTGCTGCTGCTGGATGACCGATTTCTGACGCGCTGGCTTCCGCCGTGGATGCTGCGGCAGATTGGCGTGCCGGCTCCCTCCCCCACGACGGAAACCGATGTCGCGCCTGCCCAGCCAACGCAGAGCGGAGTGAACCGGCCATGGCAGGCGGTCAAACTAGCGATCACGAGTGTGATTCTGATCTGGATTTTCTATGCCACGACTGTTCAAATGTTCTGGATTCTCGTCCCGCGGGCTCCGTTTCCGGTTTCGCCGGTAATAGCGTTGGAACCGTTTCGAATCGCAAACCGATATGGTTTGTTCGCGGTGATGACTCGTGGCCGCTACGAAATCGAGTTCCAGGGATCGAATGACGGCGAGAACTGGGTGACGTACCGCTTCCGCTACAAACCGCAGGACCCGGCTGAAGCGCCGGGTATCTACGCGCCTTACCAACCGCGATTCGAATGGAACTTGTGGTTCGCTTCGTTAGGCGTCTGGCGCGACAACATGTTTGTAGTGAGCACTGAGGAGCGCCTGCTGGCGGGCAATCGCGATGTGCTGGCACTGTTTGCCAACAACCCGTTCCCGGATGTCCCTCCGAAGCAGGTGCGCGCGGTGGTGTCGGAATACTGGTTTACTTCGCTTGCCGAAAAGCGGGCGACGGGTATGTGGTGGCGGCGAAAGTTCCTGGGGCTCTATGCTCCGACGTTAACGTACATGCCCGATGGTCATGCCGGGGTAGTAGAGTGGCCTCCGCAACCGCTGCCGCGACCTTAGGCCAGAGGCGGCGTCAGAATCGCGGCGATGGGCCATGCGAGTTGCACCTTTTCCTGACTTAATTGCAACAAGTTCCAAGATATTTTGCCGCTGATTTTCAAAGAACTTCCTCTCCTGCAACGTGTTTCAGCAGTCGTAGTCAGATTGACGCTCGTCTGCAATGAGGATTGGATGGCACGCATTCTGCAAATGCTCGGGAGCCTGTGGATCACGATGCTGACGTCGAATGCGCCCTTCTCCGCGGCCACTGCACATGTCGCCGCAACATTCATGCAGAGAGTGTCCAGGAGCGTTGCACGATGAAAAAAACCTTCTTATACGCGGTCGCGATTGTCTCGTTGCTGCTAGCTACCGGGGCGCTGTATGCGCAGGAGCCGGCCCCGCAAGGCGGCGGGCAGTACGGCCGCGGCCAAATGCCGACAGCCGATCAGCGACTGCAGCGTATGACTCAGGCGCTTGACCTGAGCGAAGATCAAAAAAAGAAGATCAAACCCATTCTGGAAAACGAATCGACGCAGATGCAGAGTTTGCGTGCGGACTCGTCGATGTCACAAGATGACCGGATGGCCAAGATGAAACAGATCCGGGAAACTACTACTTCGCAGATCAATCCCATCCTGAATGCCGATCAGCAGAAGAAGTATGCGGAGATGGCAAGCCACATGGGCCGCGGACGCGGACCTGGCGCGAACCCATCGGCACCACCGCCTCAGCCCCAGCCATAAATCGATTGCGATATCTGGAGACTCTCCTCAGTGCGAGGAGAGTCTCTTTTTGCACGTAGGAAAACCGGCGCGAAGGTTATTGGCGAACCAGCATCGCCAGCCGGGGAAATACGAAGCGTCCGGCCGCGTCGTCGATGACGTTAATTTGGCAGGTGTAGAACCCGGGCTTCAGCTGCGACAGCGGTACGTCGAGTTGGAAGACGACGGCTTTGCGTCCGGGTACGGTCACCTCTTGCGAGCGGACCACCGGAGTTTCATAGGTCTTGGCGTCGCCCTGGAAAAAGGCCACATTGGTCATCACGCGCACACCGGGCTTTTCGGCCTTAACGCCGTTGGCTGTGACCGGCACCGTCTCCTTTCCGGCATCGTAAACCTCATAATAAAGATAAAGATGCTGGTTGGCGGAGAAGACGCGCGTGACGCTGGGGACGACCACTTCGCCGTTCCGCACCAGCGGATTGCCGCCATCTTTCTTGGGTGCAGTTTGCAACTGACTGGCCATTAAGATCGAACTCACCTTCACGGGGCTGGTCTTGAGATCGGGGACGATGAAGTCGGTTTCGAACGAGCCCATGCGGCCGTCCTCGTTCTCGCGCACCACGATTTTGAGGTGGTACTTGCCCGACGGAAGCGTCATACCGGTGTCGTATTGCACGTTCTTGCGTTGCACTTCGTTGGCAGCGTTCACGGCCAGCTTGATGGTGTCGCGGATCTGCCCGGCCGGGAATTTCCTGTCGTCGGTGACGAGGCCGAGGACATCCAGCGTGGCTTTGTCCTGATCGCGATTGCGGCTGAAGGGAATTTCCGAGCCGGGCACGATCAGCGATATAGGTACATAAAATCGATCGTCGGACATGCGGAAATATCCGGTAGCCAGATAGACCGGCAGGTCGGTGCTGGGCAGGTCGGTCGTGAGTTCCTCCTGCAACTGGCGCTCCCGATCGTCCTTGTTGGAATGGCGGAAATCAGCTTGCGCGTAATAGCCGCGGCGGAAGTCAATCTTTACGCCGGGGCGATTGACGCGGACAGTGATACGCCGGTATTTGCCGTCGCGTGCGGTATTCGTGCTGTGGTAGCCAAGCAAGTAATACATAGACGTATCGTCTTGCACACTCTTGAACACCTTGCCGAAATCGTTGGAGTCGAGGAACGCTTTTCCGCCGGTGTCGGCAGCCAGTGTGACCAGCGTTTCCTGCGTCTGGAAGTTGGAGTTCAGAGCATTCAACTGTGCCTGGCCGGAGTAAGGTGACGTTCCGCGCATGCTGGCGCTTTGTGCCTCTCCGCCCGGAACGAGCGCCTGCAATCCGCGAATGTCGAGCGTGTATATCGACAGGTTGGCGATAACGGCGGCGTTGATTGCGGCGCGCAGCTCAGACTGGTTCTCGATGCCGGTGCGCTGCATTCCGCTAGAGAAATAGATCAGCGACTTCTTTTGCGGGACGTTCGCGACTTGCTCTGCCACGGCGCGCAGGGCATGCAGCCGCATGTCGGTGTTGAAAATGTTGTACTCGGTATCGTCGACGGTGAAGGATCCGGCGGTGTCTGGAGTGCCTTCGGTGGTGCCGGTGGAACCAAGCTCAAATCCGGCGTTGGCGCCGGTGTTGAACGACTGGAGGACTTGCATCAGCTTGTCGCGATCGGAGGTGAAGTCCTGGTTGACGGTCAGCGAATTGCTGAGAGATACGACCGAGACAAGATCGGCCGGCTGCATCTGCTTTTTCAGATAATCCTGAGCGGCATCGGTGGAGCGCTCAATCTCGTCAGGCTGCATGGCCGACAGATCGAAGAACAGAATGATCAGGCGCCGATCTTTTATTGACTCGTCCGGCTGACCCGTGACCGACGCGCTGGTCGTGCTGCGAGTCGCAGAGACAGGGGGCGTGCTGAGCAGGTTCGCCTGGTTCATCGGAAGCTGCGGAGCGTTCTGCGTATTCTCGATGTCGAACGTCGCCACCCTCTGCGGCTTGTTGTCTTCCAGCACGGTGAAGTCTTCCGGTTTCAATTCCTTCACCAGGTTGCCGTTCTTGTCGCGGACGCTGACGTTCACCAGCACGAGTTCCGAATTCGCTCTAAAGGTGTACCCAGTGCCGCTCTGTTGCGCAGAAAGCACCATGGGCCACAAGAGGCCAGCCGTCGCGACGAGCGCGGTCGTTTTGCGGATGATGCCGAGCGTCGATGGTGGAATGCACATTCTCAAAACCTGAACCTCGCTGTCATCAAGGCTGCCCGCATCGATGAGACAGATATTACGCGGCCAAACGTGGGAGAGTTCAGTACCGTGTCAATCGACGAATAGATAGGATGATTGAAAACGTTGGTAGTCGAGAAACGAAGCTCCAGGGTGCGCGTTTCTTTGAGCGGAATCAGCTTGGTCATGGCCATGTCGAACAGGACTTCGCCCGGACCAATAATGCTGTTGCGGCGCGCGTCTCCGTATTGTCCGACGGGCGGAATCACGAACGCCGCCGTGTTGAACCACTCATTAATACCGGGATTGGGGACATTAACAGGCAGCCCCGTGACGTCGGCGCGCAGGGTGCCATTTACGCCGCTATTCACGTTGCTGTACGACCCAATGATGCGCGGGGTAAATGGGAGTCCCGAGGCGATAGTCCAATCGCCACTCCACTGCCAGCCGCCGAGGAAGTCCTGGGTAAGTCCCGGACTGGCCAGCCATCGCCGGCCTTTGCCAAACGGAAACTCCCACAACCAATCGCCGGTGAATTTAAATTCCTGGTTAAAGCTCGACAAACCGCGCTCCGCAGACAGATCGAACGCATTTTGTGCGACGACGGTGATACCGGTGTTCCTGCCGCCGACGCCCACGATGGACGATCCCGCGCCGATGGTCGATGCATCGTCAAGAGACTTCGACCAGGTAAACGTTCCGCCGGTCGAAATACCGTTGGTCAACCGTTTGCGTACTCGTAGGGTACCCGCATTTGCGCTCGAATCGCCATCTGACGACTCGTAATAGAAGGGCTGCACGCCGGGTATGCGAATGCCATTCGCCGTCGAGTTGGGCGCCGTGAGGATATCCAGAGCAGTGCCCTTGGTGCCGGTGTAATCGAGATTGACCAGCAGCGAGCGGGTGATTTCCTGCTGGATGTCGAGGTTCCAGATCTGGACGTAGCCCAGCCGGTAGTTCGGATCTATCCCGTAGTTATTGGTAATGCCTGAGCTCCCAGGGAAGCCGTTCTGCAACGTAAGAACGTTGGTGGAAGAAGCGACATTGGTTTGCGTGTTCGAGAACGGCGGCTGGAACGCCATGTTTTGTACGATGTTCTGATACGCCGTAGTGCTGTAATTGATGCCGTATCCGGCACGCACTACGGTGTTCTTGGCCGCCTTCCACGCTATTCCAACTCGGGGAGCAAAGTCGTCGCGGTTTGGTTTCACCAGTCCAATGGGATAGTAAATACCCGACACCGGTCCGACTTGATCGGGATGGACAGGCGCTACTTCGGTGAACTCCGAATTGGTGTCGAGGTTGACGATGCGATTGTTGCTCTCGTTCATCGGAGAAACGTACTCATAACGTAATCCGACGTTGACGGTCAGATTGCCGCGCAGGCGCCATTCGTCCTGAACGTACAGGTCCCAGGAATTCCCCCGGAAATAATACCGGTCATAGCCGTACTGCACGGAGGTCTGTTGAGCAACACCCAACAGGAAGTCGGCTAAATCGTATCCCGTGCCTGGCACCGCCTGGCCATTCGCGAATTGCGACGTATAGGCACCGGTGAACACGAAGCTGCCCCGAGGATTACTGTCGGTCTGGGTGTTCAACTGGATGCGCCGGAAGTCTCCACCCCAGCGTACGGTGTTTTTCTTGTGCGACCAGATGAGATTGTCGGAAAAAGTCCACGTCTGGTTGCGGTCGTTGACCGGATTGACGTCG
>Ga0210383_10003094_pt1 | contig 14994 bp, 11 predicted proteins | sample IncBWC14OmetaG_FD_160072 | JGI IMG/M metagenome (GOLD analysis project Ga0210383, IMG submission 160072) | Forest soil microbial communities from Barre Woods Harvard Forest LTER site, Petersham, Massachusetts, United States - Inc-BW-C-14-O ...
TTTACGGCGTCGGCTTCAACGATGCCGCCACGTGGATCGCCGTCGCGAGTGCCATCTTAATGGCTGGCTTATTTGCGTGTGCCCTGCCAGCCTGGCGTGCGGCCCGTACCAATGTCCTGGAATCCCTCAGGATCGGATAAAGCGCAAACAACCGTGATATTTTGAATACGCCTATGCCTGAAGCAGCTGTCACCGAATTTTGGAGAGATCTAAAGCCGATCCAAAAAGTTTTCCAGTTGGATGCGCTCCCGGAAGTCTATTCGCACAACGCTCCTGGCGGCGACGAGCGTCTGTTCGTGCCGTTCACCGATACCGTTTCGTCGAAACCATTGTGGATTTCGCCCGGCCAGAACAAATGGTGCGACATCCTGATGGCGAAAAGCGCGGGCTTGGTGAATCGCCACTATCATCCGCACGAAGTGTTCGCCTACACCATCTCCGGCAAGTGGGGCTATCTGGAGCACGATTGGACCGCGACCGCCGGCGACTTTATCTACGAGACGCCGGGCGAGGCACACACGCTGGTGGCGTATGAGCACAAAGATCCCATGAAGGTTTTCTTCGTAGTGCAAGGCCCGCTGATCTGGCTGGATGAAAACGGCGAATCAAACGGTCACTTCGATGTACACAACTACATCGCGCTATGCCGCGCCCATTACGACAAGGTGGGGCTGGGCGCCGATTACGTTAAGACGCTGTTCCGTTAAAGGGAACTAAGACTCAGTCCGCATCCCGCTTGTCGCCGCTTTCGGGACCATGGCTTCGGGTCTCGCTCTGAGCTAGAAACTCCAGGGAGGGGGCTTCGAGTTCCGGATCCAGGTCGAAATGCGTTCCAGCCATTTCGGCGGCATAAACTGTGATGGCTTGATTGCGTGCGGTTTTCTTGTTGACTGACTTTCACTCCCTCACTTTACCAAGGCCGACCAATTGATAATCACCGATAAAGGCAACACCTGCTGCAGCGGGCCTGCACCAGGAAGCGATCGCCATCCTCGCTGACGTCGTAGGGAATGAAGTTGAGGGTACGCGTGGGGAGCGGGAAAAGTTCGCGCGGCGCGGCAGGTTCCATCGAATGTTTGGTCAACTTAAAATCCACTGCCGTCAGCTTGCCGTTCAACGATACCTAAAACAACAGCGCGCCGCGAACGCTACACGTCATAAGCGGTCTAGCGCAGGGCCAGTCTTACCTAGTGAGTTATCGCATACGTGATGTAGTTCACGCCGATGCGGATGCCGAGCGCGGAGTAACGTTCCGGATACTCGGGTGAATCGGCCCATTCCCAGGAGTCGCCCAGATCGGAGTTTTGAGTAATGGCAACCATCAAGCGGCCCTTGTCGTCGAAGATGCCTTTCCAGTGAGCCACGCGGCCGTCGTTTTGATAACCGCGGCCATAAAGACCCCATGCGCCTGGCACCTGGTAGCGATCGTCCAAATCGTAAATCGTGTGGAAGATGGCATTGGTGTTTTCGAGCTCCACCGCTTGCCGGTCTGGAAAAACGCGACCCATGCTGTCCCAAAACACGGCCCACTCGGGCGTGCCCCAAAAGTCGTCCGCCATGAAGAATCCACCTCGCAGCAGATAGTCGCGCAGCTTATGAGCCTGGGCATCGGTGAGCTGCCATTCGCCGGGACGCACGGCGTACAGCCACGGCCAGTTGTAAACGTCGTCGCCATCGTCCAGATTTACGGGCTGCTCGACCGAACGTACGTGCATTCGCGTAAGACGGCGCAGAGCCAGCAGGAAATGGCGATCGGCACGCGGATAATCTTGCGTCCAGCTCGACATGCCTTCGGCCCAGCGTGGACCGGCGCGGTCGAACATGGCGGTGGGGGCGGGTGGATACATGAGTCGAGCGAAGGCGAACTCGGTTTTCTCGTGCGCGTCTTGCGGCACCGCGAAATCGTCGTATTCGATGCCCGGATATTCGCGGAACTGGCGTTGGAAGGCGAACAGCGAGCCCACCAGCAACGAGAGGCCGCCGGCGATTAACCATCGTGCGTGGCGAAACTTAGCCATGCAGAAAACGCCTCGTTTTCTCCCGGACATACACCGGCAAAGCGCGTCGCAACATCGATCGTCTAAATTGTACGTGGCTGATTGCGCCGGTAGCGTAGCGGGCGAGCAGGTCCGCGAACACGGCGTGCCGGCTGGCGGCGCGGACGATGCGGTCAATCCGGCCGGGGTCGGCAAGCAGCAGCTTTTGAAGCCGAACGCTGTGTGAAAGCTCGTCGCCAATTTCTCTTTTCCACGCTGCTTCGTAGCCGCGCAGTTGAGTGCTGTCGAACTTGCCTGCGCGAATGGCGTCCAGTGCCGCGCGGGCAGCCAGCTCGCCGCTTACCATGGCGTAATAAATTCCCTCCGCGGTAAGCGCGTTGACAAATCCGCCGGCATCGCCCGCCAGCAGCACTCGATCGGCATAGGTGCGCGAGAGGGGCCCGGAGATCGGCAGTGGAAACGCACGAAAATTCGCCCGGTTGGATTGGCCCGCCAGCAATTGTTTCGACTTCAGATCGTCGACGAAAGCCTGGTGATGCGCGTAATGCTCGCCGCGCAGATGTGACAAATAGTAATCGAGCTTGAATCCCACGCCGACGTTGAGATGGCTGGTCTTCGGAAAAACATAGCCATACCCGTAGTGGCTGCGAATCCGGTAATAAATGTACATGCGGTCGCGCTCGGCTGTGCTCAACTCTTCTTGGGGCGTCTCTTCCATCATGTCGATGGCATAGTCGCTTTGAACACTGCCAGTGCGGAGCCCGGATGCGCGGGCGACGATGCTGTTCGCGCCATCGCATCCAAGGATCAGGCGCGCGCGGTATTCTTGGGAATCGGTCTGGACGCTAACGTGGCCGGAATGAATGGTGATCTTGCGAGCGAGGCCTGTCGCGGTTTCGATATGTGGGCGCGCCAGCGAGTAGAGCAAATTGTCGAATTCACAGCGGCGAATCATCAAATACAAAGGATTGGCCGATCGATAATCCACCACAAAACCTGAGGGCGATTCAAAATGGACTTTGCTCACCCAGCTGGTGGGAATGCTCGCCAGCGCCTGCTTCAGGTAGGGAAATCGGGCCAACGCCCGCGCGCTAATACCGCCGCCGCACGGTTTATCGCGAGGGAAAGAAGTTTTGTCCAGCAGGAGTGTTTCGACGCCAGCGTCGCCTAGAACTTTGGCAGCCGTAGCGCCAGCGGGTCCAGCGCCGGCGACGATGACATCGAACGTCTTCACTGACCTTGATTGTAGCGGCGCAGCTGGGTGAAAAATGTCTGAATGAAATCCACCCCGTTTTGCGTGATAGGAGCCACCACCCGCACTAACTCCGTATCCGTGCGGTTGTATCGCAGCGCATCCCAGGCGGTAAACCCAGCGGCGCGATATTCGCTCGCAACGACACGATCGCGCGATTGGTACCAATACAGCACCACGGCGTGATCGTCGCCTTTCGAGACTATGTACCGATTGATCCCGATAGGCTGCGCGCGCCCCGCGATATTCACGGCAATCGTGTCCGAAACGGACCAGGTCCATCCCGATCCCGGCAGGCAATTCTTTGGTGAGTGCGGAGTTTGCCCGGCACGCTGCGACCCGAAGTACGCGACAAACAGGCTGGCGGTTTCGCCCGGCCGCACGTACTGGCGTGTAAGATAATCGTCAGCCCGCAGCACATCGCGCTCGTCCGGTTCGATCGCGCCTTCCCGCACCATTCGCCAATCGCCAATTAAAGTAGGGAAATCAGAGAGTGGCTTCGATAGCGGGATTACCTCAGCGCGTCGACCCAACCCGTAGAAGGCTGTTCCCTGAACCACAAGCAGCGAGCTCAAGATGATTGCTGGCCGCTTATGCATTGATGCACCGTGACCATCAGAACGAGCGCTACCCCGAACAGCACCCACCCTTCGAACAGATGAAACGCGCCGTGCGCCAGGCCGGCACGATATTCGCCTAAGATACCCGTCAGCGTGACCCGCGCCGCATTTGCCGCGATCGCGATGGGTATGGTTGCCGCTAGAAGTACCCATCGCATCCCCACCCGTTTATCGAAAAAATAGGCGTAAATTAACGACAGAAATGATAGCGAGAGCAGCGAGCGAATTCCGCTGCACGCCTCCACTACTGACAATCGCTCGTGCGGCAGCTCCAGGATGTTGCCATCGCGCAGAACGGGGATGCCGATCGAATTCAAAACCACCTCAGCAGTTGCGGACGCGAACATTTGAAGCGGAAGTGTGACTTGCGCGTAGATAGTAGCCGGGATCGGAAACAAAAACAAAAGCAGCAACATTGGGAAAGCCAGCGCCTTCAGCGCTCGCGCGCCTCCCAGAAAAAGCACCGCCCCAATTACCGAAACCAAGAAAGCCGTCCGCGCGAGGAACACCTGCGCCGCCAACGTCCCGAGCAGCATTTGCACCGCGCCCCAAGCTGCTATAGCGAATCCCCACCAATTCGTCCGGGGCTGGATGGCCGCCAGTTCGGCCCGCCGCTGCCACACCACGAATGCAACCACAGGAAGCACCAAGAATCCGTGCGACATGTCCGAATCGGTGGCCCATTGCCGCGCCAACCCGGCCAGCAGCGGACCATAGCAAGCGATCAACAAGAAGGTGGTTATTTGAGTGTTCATTCCTGGCACGGGCTAGAATGTAATAGTGAGCGTTTTGCGTTTTTTCGTCTCACTCATTTTCGCGGCGAGCGTTTGGCCGCAGCTGGCAGCCGGGCAGATGGCCATCTACCCCTTGCGCGATGTGCGGGCCGGCCAGCATGCCATTGGAAAAACCGTCTTTCAAGGCAATAAGATCGAAGATTTTCAGGTGGAAATCCTGGGTGTGCTGGAAAACGTGGGTCCTCGGCAATCTATCATCCTGGCGCGCCTTTCCGGCGGTCCGCTGCAAGAAACGGGCGTGATGCAGGGCATGAGCGGCAGTCCGGTTTATATCGACGGACGCCTGCTGGGTGCAGTGGCGCTGGCTTTCAACTTCTCGAAAGAGCCAATCGCGGGGATTCGGCCCATCGAAGAGATGCTGGCTGTGGGCGATTCCGTCCAGCCCGAGAGCCGCAAAGTGGCTTCGAACGCCGATTCGTTCGGTAGCAAACTGATTGATATCGCGACGCCCCTCTCTTTCAGCGGATTCACCGCCGGCACACTGGATCAATTCGCGCCAGAGCTCAAGAAATTGGGCCTGGAGCCGCGCCAGGGCGTTTCGAGCGGAGGCAAATTGCCCTCCAAACTGGGCGCGCCCGCATCGCTGAGGCCTGGCGACATGATCGCCGTAGAGCTGCTTTCTGGCGACATGAGCATTGGCGCGGAAGGAACCGTCACTGCGGTGGACGGCAAAAAGATCTATGCTTTCGGGCATCAGTTCATGTCAGTAGGCAACACCGAACTGCCGTTCGCGCGCGCTGAAGTGCTGGCGTTGTTGCCGAACCTCTCGTCATCCTTCAAGATTTCATCGCCTCTGGAATGGATGGGCGCTATCACGCAAGACCGCAGCACCTGCATCTATGGTGAATTAGGCCGCAAGGCCGACACCATCCCGTTTGCCATCACAGTGAAAGATGGACGCCGCGCGCCGCTGGCGTATCACATGCAAATGATTCAGGATCGCGTGCTCTCACCCTACGTCGTACAAACCGCCGTCTATTCGGCCATGGACGCTACTGAACGTACCCTGGGACTGGCCAGTTATTCGCTCCGCGGCGGCGTGGAGTTTGTGAACGGCGCTCCGCCGTTGAAACTCGATAACACGTATGCGGGCGATTTTAACGTGCCGCTGCAGGCGTCCACGGGAGTGGCCTCTCCGCTCTCATCGATTCTCGGCGCGGGCTTCGATGCGTTAAAGATCAAGAGTATCAACCTGGAGATTGAAGCATCGGAGCGGAAGCGGTTTCTGCAGGTGGACCAAATCACGGCATCGCCCAAGCGGGTTCACCCCGGCGATTCGGTCGAGATCGCCGTTACTTTGACCGGCGAAAACGGTTTGGAGGTCCAGAAGAGTCTTCATTATCGCGTTCCGGTGGGCGCGCCGGCCGGGACGCTGAGCTTCACCGTTTCCGACGGCGCCGTCTCAAACGCGATGGATTACCAACAAATGGCCGCGGAAGCGCCCAAGAGCGCCACGCAACTGGTTTCCTTCTTGAACAATCTGCGCCCAAACACCAACGCCTACGTGCGTGTATGGCGTACCGATCCGGCTTTTGAAGTCCAGGGACAGGATTTGCCTAATCCGCCGCCTTCCGTGGGTTTGATCCTGGCGAAAACGCAAGCGGCGCCGGGCGTGTGGGTGCCGCGCGGTTCGAAAATCGATGAATTACAGATCCAAACGGGCGACGTCGTAGTAAGTGGATCCAAAACAGCGCAAGTGGAAGTAACAGAATGAAGGTGCTTCGCGCGACAGCGCTTGCAAGCGTGGTATCAGCATCGCTCGGCGCCGCCACTACTGCCACCTGGGAAATGAACACCTATCAGGATTTTCTGAAAGGCCGCTTCCAGGGTATTTCGCTCGAGCGCGATGGCCGCTTGACGCTGGCGCCCAAGCTTGAGACCGTGTTCACCTCTGGGCAGCCGACCATCTGGAGCATCGCTCGTGGTCCTGATGGCTCCATCTATGCCGGAACTGGCCATCGTGGACGCGTTTATCAGATTACGCCCACCGGCGCGAACAATCTGGTTTGGACCTCCGATCAGCCCGAGATTTTCGCCGTGGCCGTGGATCCAGATGGCGTTCTCTATGCCGCCACATCGCCGGACGGCAAGGTCTATCGCATCGAAAAAGGGAAAGCCACGGAGTTTTTCGCGCCGCAAGCGAAATACATCTGGTCGCTTGCTTTCGCTAAGGATGGCAGCTTGTTTGTGGGCGCCGGCAATCCCGGCACTATCTATCGCGTCGATAAATCGGGCAAGGCCGAGAGCTATTACGAAACGGGCCAATCGCACGTAACCGCGCTAGCCTTGGATTCGCACAATAACCTGCTGGCGGGCACGGAACCGAACGGCATCCTGTATCGCATCAGCGCCAAGGACAAGGCGTTCGTGCTTTATAACGCCAGCCTGCCCGAGATCCGTTCCATCGTTCCCATGCCCGACGGCACCATTTACGCAGCGGCGCTGGGTGGGTCTATTGCAAATCGCGCCCAGCCTTTAACCACTACGCTCGCGTCGCCAACGGGCATCACGGTCACGGCGCCCACCACTTCCATTACCGTGACTGATTCGGCGGATACTCAGGCCGAAACCGAAATCAAGCCGAAAGCGGGCACGCCCACCGCCACTGTGATTCAGCCTGTGCAACAGGTGGCGAGCGCCAATCCTTTGACGGAAATTCCTGGCGTGGATAAATCCGCAGTATATAAGATCAATCCCGATGACACGGTGGAGACGCTGTGGAGTTCGAAAGAAGAAAACGTCTACAGCCTGGTGGCGCGGCCCAATGGGTCGCTCTATTTTTCGACTGACGGCCAGGGACGCCTTTATCGCCTCGGTGCGGATCGCAAAGCCACATTAATGGTGGAGACTAACGAAGGCGAAGCCACGCGGCTGTTGGAATCTCCGGATGGATTGGTAGCCTCCACCGGCGACATGGGCAAGGTTTTCCGGTTGGCCGACGCCGCGGGGCCAAGCGGCACTTACGACTCACCGGTGCACGATTCCGCCTCCGTTGCGCGCTGGGGCCGTATTTCATGGCGCAGTGCCGCTGGCAAAGTGGAGCTCACCACGCGATCGGGCAATTCAGCGCGTCCCGACAAAACCTGGAGCGATTGGTCAGCCCCGCTAACCGATTCGCAGGATTCTTTGATCCGCAGCCCCAACGCTCGCTACATTCAATGGCGCGCGAGCTTGGAAGGTCCAGGAGCGGCCATCGAGAACGTGAGCATCGCTTATCTTCCGCAGAACAATCCGCCGGTCATCCGCAGTATCAGCGTGACGATGCAGAACTCGTCGCAGAAGGCCGGCTCTGCTGCCGCGGCTACCAGTTCCACGGCTGCCGCCTATAGCATCACTGTTACCGACACCGGTGAGACCTCAACACCAGCGGGTACGCCCACGCAGACGCTCTCGCATGGCTCCGGATCGCAGGTTCAAGTGACTTGGCAAGCCGACGATCCCGACGGCGACCGCTTGCTCTACTCGCTCTATTTTCGTGGCGAGGACGAAAAAGAATGGAAGCTGTTGCGGGCCAACGTAGCCGAAAATTCGCTCCTCTTGGATGGCGACGTTCTGGCCGACGGCCGCTATTATTTCCGCGTGATCGCTTCCGATCAGCCATCGAACGCAGCCAACGTCGCGCGGACTGACGAGTTGGTCAGCTCTCCGGTCCTGATCGATAACACTCCGCCCGTTGTTACTCTCGGCGCCCCCCGACGAACGAATGAGCACCTGGAAGTGGACGCCGACGTAGTGGATCAAACGTCGCCCTTGCGCCGCTTCGAGTATTCGCTCGATGCAGGCCCCTGGACTCCGGTAGAAGCGGCCGATGGCGTCACCGATTCACCGCGCGAGCAGTATCACATCGCAATAGACCGGCTTCGCGCCGGCGAGCACCTGTTAGTGGTCCGCGCCTACGATACGGCGAACAACGCTGGCCTGGCGAAGGTTGTGGTGCATTAAATTGCTACGATGCTAGTTCATGCCCATTTACCAAGCAGTCGTCCTTGCGATTGTCCAGGCGCTCACTGAGTTTCTACCCATTAGCAGCACCGCCCATCTGGTGCTCATCCCGTGGCTCTTTGGTTGGAAAGATGCGGGACTCACGTTCGATGTCGCGCTGCACGCGGGCACGCTGGTTGCCGTGGTCATTTATTTTTTTCGCGATTGGGTTCAGATCATCGGCCAGGCCTTCGGCCTGAACACCGGCGTGGATCCCGATCTCAGGCAGAATCGCAATCTGCTCTGGTTGCTCGCCGTCGCATCCATTCCAATCGGCATCGTCGGTTATCTCTTCGACAAGCAGGCCGACACCACCTGGCGCCAGCCCTACGTGATCGGCACTATGATGATTCTCGTCGGCATCGTGCTATGGATGGCAGAAAAGCGCCGCGTGGGCAGTAAGTCGATGAGCACCATTCAATTTAGCGACGGCATCGCGGTGGGCTTGGCGCAGGCTGTTTCCGTGATCCCGGGCACTTCCCGCAGCGGCGCAACCATTAGCGCGGGCCTGTTCCGCAACATGAATCGCGAGACAGCCGCGCGCTTCTCGTTCCTTCTCTCAACGCCCGCTATCGCGGCCGCGGTGGCCAAAAAAGCCTGGGACATTCACAAAGAAGGCGGCATCCCACCCGACATGAAGGTGCCAATCGTAGTGGGAATTATCGTCTCCGGCGTGCTGGGCGCTATCGTGATCGCGTTCTTCCTCCGTTACCTTCGACGCAGCAGTCTGATGCCGTTCGTATACTATCGAATCGTTTTTGGCATAATAGTAATCGCTCTGGCTGCATTTTTCCGCTTCTCAGCGGGATGAAGATTTTAGGACCGACACGCTTCCACAGACTCAACGAAGCCGGCGGATTGGTGTATCTGTTCACCGGATTCTTTTTGATCCTGTGCCTGATCTCCTATCACCCGCAAGATCCCTCATGGAATTCGGTTACCAGCGCCACGCGAGCGCATAACCTAACGGGGCTGGCTGGATCGTACATCGCGGATTTCTGTTTTCAATTGCTGGGGCTCAGCGCCTTCAGCTTGCCCGTCCTACTTTGGCTGCTGGCCTGGAAATGGATCCGGTCTGCGGATATCCAAGCCGCGGGCGTCAAGGTGTTCGGCTCGGTAGTGTTCTTCCTCAGTATCTCTACGGCGCTATCCATCCGGCCTTTCTGGCATCCCTGGAACGGTGCATTTTCAGTGGGCGGCGTGGTGGGTATTCTGATCGCCGATTCGCTGCTAGCGAAGTTGAACGTGATGGGCACGGCGCTCTTTACCGGCATTTGTCTGATTCTCTCGCTCTACTTGATTTCCAAATTCTCAGTCGCGGTCGTAGCGCGCCGGCTGGCGGGCCCACTCGGCTTACTGGCTCGGATCAATGCGCACTTCTATGCGCGTTTTGCCGCCTGGCGTGAGCAGAGAATGGCCGTGGCGCAGGAACGCGCTGAACAGCGCGCGGCTTTCCGGGCGCAGCAGCAGACTGCAGCACAAGAGGCCGCGATCCCGGTGGTTGATCCAATGGAACCGCAGCAGACTTACAATGCGGCACCGGTGGAAGAGCCGGAGCCGCCAGTTCAAAACGACATTCCGATTCACGAACTGGAATACCAACCTCCGCCGCCATCGTCATCCCGCCCACCCTGGGAAGCCGTGCCAGAGCCGGTACGTGAACCTGAGCCTGCGCCCGCACCAGTTCGCAAACGCAAGCCCGCGCCCGAAATCACGGAGCATCCAGCCTACCGGTTGCCTTCCACAGCTTTGCTGAACGAAGTGCCGGGCCGCAATCCCTTCGACTCGCTGGAGCTCAAGGAAATCGCCGCGCGCATCAAATCCAAATTCGAAGAGTTCAACGTACATGGCGGCGTGGTGCAGATCAATCCTGGCCCCGTGGTTACGACGTTCGAATTCAAGCCGGAAGCTGGCGTGAAATACAGCCGCATCACAACACTGACGGAAGATTTGTGCCTGGGCTTGCAAGCTGAATCCATCCTCATCGAACGAATCCCTGGCAAACCGACTGTCGGCATCGAGGTTCCGAACACGCGGCGCGAAGTGATCAGCCTGCGCCAGATTTTGGAATCGGAAGAGTTCATCGACTCCAGCTCTCGCTTGACCATGTGCTTGGGTAAGGACATCAACGGGCGCATCAAGGTGGCGGCCCTGGAATCGATGCCTCACTTGCTCATCGCGGGTTCCACGGGCGCGGGCAAAAGCGTGATGCTCAATTCGATGATCATGTCGATTCTCTACAAGTCCACTCCGGATGAAGTTCGCATGATCCTGGTGGACCCGAAACGCCTGGAAATGGGCCTTTATGAGGGCATCCCGCATCTGCTGACTCCGGTGATCACCGATCCCAAAAAGGCCACCTACGCACTACGCAATGCCGTACTCGAGATGGAACGGCGTTTGAAGCTGCTGGCCGGACAAGGCGTCCGCAACATAGATCAATTCAACAAAAAGGTGCGAGCGTTGGCAAGCGAGCCACGCAGCCTGTTCGAGGAAGACGAGCCGCTGGCCGAGGATCTAAAGCCGCTCCCGTTCATTTTGATCGTCATCGATGAGCTGGCCGATCTGATGATGCTGGAACGCGCCAACGTGGAAGAAGCCGTGGCTCGCCTGGCGCAAATGGCGCGTGCCGTCGGGATGCACCTGGTGCTGGCGACGCAGCGGCCCAGCGTGGACGTTATTACTGGTTTGATCAAAGCGAATTTTCCGTCGCGCATCAGTTTCCGCGTGGCAACGCGCGTAGACTCGCGCACAGTGCTGGACGTGATGGGCGCCGAGCATCTATTGGGCAAAGGCGACATGCTGTTCCTGCCGCCTGGATCGTCGCGCCTCACGCGCGTCCATGGCGCATTCGTTACCGAGGCCGAAATTAACCGTGTGGTCGAATGTTGGAAGGGCCAAGCCCGTCCGGATTACGATCAAACATTCCTGCAAGCTCCGCCCACCGAGGAGGAAGACGCAGAGGCAGCCGAGTTTGACGGCGGCGACGATCCCGCTTATCAAGATGCCGTACGGGTGGTGCTCGAGATGGGCAAGGCATCGACCTCCACGCTGCAGCGCCGTTTGCGATTGGGCTATGGCCGCGCCGCACGAATTCTCGACATGATGCAGCATGAAGGCATCATCGGGCCGCCCGACGGCAGCAAACCTCGCGAAGTGCTGAAGCGTCCCGATTGGTTGCAGGAAGTGGAAAGCCAGATGCGCTAGTTCGGCGCGTGTACGTGCATTGGCAACGTCACCGCATCTTTTGGCATCACGATCCAGGCGACAATGTACGAGACTACGCCGAAGAAGGGCAGGGGGAAAACCGTTAGCACCACCCAGAGCACTCGAACCAGCGTGACGTCTAATGAGAAATAGCGCGCGAATCCCGCGCAGACGCCGGCGATTTTGGCTTCGCTCATAGGACGGCTGAGGCGCGCCTCCGGACGTGGCGGCGGCGTTGCACCTCGAGCTGTCCCCGCTCCACACGCCGGGCAAAACCTGTCTTGCTCTCGAAGTTCCCCTCCGCACTTGGTACAGAACATCGGCATTTACCTCTGTGTCTAGTTACGCACGAGAATTAATCGATGTTCCGCGAGAAATCTTGCCCAGGATCATCGGTTTGCGCGCACCAGTCGCCGAAGGCAGATTCCCCGCGCGACCATGGTACGTCTGGTAGGCAAGCATCGCGAACAGGATGGCTTCTTTCGAATCCACGCCGATTCCGAATTCCGCCGTCGTGGTTACCCGCGCTTGTAGCAACACGTCCAGCCGCTCCATCAGGTATCCATTGTGTACGCCGCCGCCGGAGACAATCACCTCGCGTGTTTTCGGATACCGCTCAATCGCCATCGCGATCGTACGTGCAGTTAGTTCGGTGGCGGTAGTAATGTCGATGCCCGTCTGGCCGATGAATTCTGCGCCATACTGTTCGCGGCCGCAAGACTTGGGCGGTTCGCGGCGGTAATACTCATCGGCAAGCAGCCGATCCAGCAGCGCGGCGTTCACATGGCCGGCCCTGGCGCGTTCGCCATCGCGATCGAACGGCGGCGCAATCGCATCCATCACCATGTTGCCGGGACCGGTGTCGAAGGCGATCACGTCTTCTGGATTTGCCGCGGCGGGAATTACCGTTATGTTCGCAATGCCGCCGATGTTGAGCGCGATGCGCGCGTGTTCGGAATCGCGAAAAACCTGATAGTCGAGAAACGGCACCAGCGGTGCGCCTTTGCCGCCGGCCGCCATGTCGCTAGGGCGAAAATCGGCAATGGTTTCGATCCCGGTTCGCTCGGCGATCACGGCAGCTTCGCCAATCTGCATAGTGCTCGCGATTTTCCGCCCCATAAACTCCACCGCCTCGCCTTCGTGGAAGATTGTCTGCCCGTGCGACCCGATGAGCTCGATGGACTTGAGTGGCACGCCGGTTTTCTGCAGCGCCTCGGCGAATAGCTCACCCAAAAGAAAGTTCAACCTCGCGATCGTGCCCGTGTGCGTGGCTGCATTGGAAATTGAAAGTATGGCCGTCCGGACTTCCGGAGGATACGAAACCGTGACGGTAGAGACTACCTGAATGCCCTCGCCAATGTCCACCACGGCAACGTCGATTCCATCCACCGACGTGCCGCTAATCAGGCCCGCCACCCTCACTAGCGCTTCAACTCCCGCTGCAGCTCGCTCAACAATTGCAGGGCGTCGATGGGCCGCAGCTCATCCACTTTCAGATTGCGGATGCGTTCGGCGATCTGATAGTTGACTGGCTCGAAGAGTTGGATTTGCGTAGGTCCCGAAGGGCGCGGCGTTAGCTCTTCCGTAACCGCGTGTTCCGATCGCTCGTGCAAAACCAGAATCTCCCGTGCCCGTTCCACCACCGACATCGGAAGACCGGCCAACCTGGCCACCTCGATTCCGTAGCTGCGATCGGCACGCCCCGGCTCCACTTTGCGTAGGAAGATTACCTGATCGCCCGCCTCTTTCACCGACACATGCAGGTTGGCGACACCCGGCAATTGATCGGCAAGCTCGGTCAGCTCGTGATAATGCGTCGCGAACAGCGTGCGAGCCCGGATGCGTTGATGAATGTGCTCTACAACGGCCCAAGCCAGCGCGAGGCCGTCATAAGTCGCAGTTCCCCGCCCGATCTCATCCAGCACCACCAGGCTGCGGGAAGTCGCCGTATTCAAGATCACCGCGGTCTCGGTCATCTCCACCATGAATGTCGATCGTCCGCGCGCCAGATTGTCAGCGGCGCCAATCCGCGTGAAGACCCGATCCACAATGCTAAGCGCCGCCGAATCGGCCGGTACGAAACACCCCATCTGGGCCAGAATCACGATTGCCGCGGCCTGCCGCAAGTAGGTCGACTTGCCACCCATGTTCGGACCGGTAATCACGGCGATGAATTGCTTTTCGGAATCGAAGTAAAGATCGTTCGGAATGAAGCGCAGTGCGTCTTTCTCCGCCAGCTTTTCGATCACCGGATGCCGGCCAGCCACGATCCGTATCTCACCCGAATCGGTGAAGCTGGGCCGCACATATCGATTTTCGGTCGCCACTTGCGCCAGCGCACAAGTAACATCCAGTTCGGCAATCGCCGCCGCAGTCTGCCGGATGCGCGCCGCATGCTCGGCGGCAAACAGACGCAGTTCCTGGAAGATCTCACGCTCCAGCGTAAGCATCTTGTCTTCGGCGTCTAGAACTTTGCCCTCGAGCTCCTTTAATTCAGGCGTCGTGAAGCGCTCGGCGTTCACGAGCGTTTGCTTGCGCTCATAGTCGGAAGGCGCGTTATGCAGATTCGCCTTCGAGATCTCGATGTAATACCCAAACACATTGTTGAAGCGGACTTTCAATGACTGAATGCCCGTTCGAGCGCGCTCGCGCAATTCGATCTGAGCGATGTATTGACGGCTGTTGCGGCTGATATCGCGCAGCTCATCAAGCCCGGCGTGATAGCCCGCGCGTATGGTGCCGCCGTCGGCGAGATTCACCGGGGGTTCTTCCGCGATAGCGTTCAGAATACGATCGCGAACTTCCGCTATCTCATCCAGCCCGCCCGCAATCGCCCGCATGCGTGCCGCGTCGAACACCGCAGTCTGTTCTTTCAATTTCGGAACGAGCGCGAGCGACCTGCCAAGCGCCAGCAGTTCTCGCGGCCCTGCGGTGCCAAGCGTCAGTTTCGCGAGCAGCCGCTCTAGATCCAGAACATTCGCTAACAGCTTTCGCGTTTCCGATCGCGCGATGGTAGCTTCCAGAGCCGCTTGCACCGCATCCAGCCGCGCCTCGATTTCTTCCACCTGCAAGCACGGCCGCAGCAACCGCGCGCGCAACATTCTTCCACCCATTCCGGTGCAGGTTTGATCCAAAACATGGAT
>Ga0210383_10003097_pt1 | contig 14990 bp, 13 predicted proteins | sample IncBWC14OmetaG_FD_160072 | JGI IMG/M metagenome (GOLD analysis project Ga0210383, IMG submission 160072) | Forest soil microbial communities from Barre Woods Harvard Forest LTER site, Petersham, Massachusetts, United States - Inc-BW-C-14-O ...
CGACGAGCGAGGTCTTCAGCTCGTTGCTGTAACAAACCACGCCGCCGAGAAAATATACAGAGCTGCCTGGAACGTTCGTCAAATGTTCAGCGATCATTCCGCCGGTGCAGCTTTCGGCGACGGCCACCGTCGCGCGATTTTCCGTCAGCACGCGCGCGACGACTTCTTCGAGCGTCTCGCCGCGCACCGAATACAAGTTTTCGCCCAGCGCCATCGCCATGCGTTCGGCGATCTCGTTGAGAATTTTCTCGGCGTGCGCCGCATCGTCAGACCACATACGCGGATGAAGCTGAATGCCGCTCGGCGCGGAGAGAATCGTGGTTTCCGTGTCGGGATACTGCGCGTAGAGCGGCGAGACGCGTGTTTCCACGTCCGACTCCGAAAGCCCCGTGATGCGCAAATCGCGCGTGTAGAGCCTCTCGGCGGGCGCGATGCGCGCGAGCCGCGGCTTCACTTCCTCTTCAAACATCGCGCGCAGTTCGTTAGGCACGCCGGGAAGCATCACCACCACGCGCCCGTTCGCTTCGAGCCACAGCCCCGGCGCTGTGCCGCGCGGATTTGGCAGCACCGTGGCGCCTTCGGGCACCATCGCCTGCCGGATATTGATATCGGGCATCGCGCGCCCGAAGCGGCGGAAGCGCTCCTGGATGTGGCGCACGATGTCGTCGTTGCGATGCAGCTTGCGTCCGAGCAACTCCGCCACGGTGTCGCGCGTGCGATCGTCATCCGTGGGGCCAAGGCCGCCGGACGAAACGATCACGTCTGCGCGATCCAGTGCATGTTGGAACGACGAGCGCATCTCGTCCGGCGAATCGCCGACCACGGCCTTGTGAATTACGCGGATGCCGAGCTGATTCAGCCCCGAGGTGAGGAAGAGTGAGTTCGTGTCGAGCCGGTCTGATGCAAGAAGCTCCGAGCCGACCGCAATGATTTCCGCGTTCATGAATCCGCTAGCCGTTGAGCGGCAGGCCCTCGACGTCCCAGTCGAGAGAGAAGAGCGCGTTGTTCGTGGCGATGAACGCGCGATGGGAAGGAAGCAGCGCAAGGCCGACGATGTTCGCGCCCGTGGCGACAATCTCGGCTTGCGCTTGCGGCGTGATGCGCACGATGCCGCGGCGTCCGCCCAGCGAAGCCGCCACGTAGAGATTGCCGCGGCGGTCGAACGCGAGACCTTGCGGGCGCCCGAGGCCGCGGAAGAATGCTTCCACGTCGCCGGCCGGCGTGATGCGATAGACGCGATCGAAGCTCGAAGTTGTCGGTCCGGAGACGTAGAGATCGCCGGTCGGACTGAACGCAAGATGATACGCGGCCATCGAAGGCTCGAGCGTCGCAAACACAAAAATTTCGCGGTCCGCCGAAATCTTGAAAATTGTCCCGCTGCGATCGCCCACGAAAAGGCTGCCTTCTTTGTCGAACGCGATTCCCGTGGCGATACCCATGCCCTCAATCCATTCAGAGGACCGGCCATCGGGCGTCACCTTGTGAATCGTTCCGTCGTTGCGGCACGAAACGAAAAGATTGCCCTCGCGATCCACGGCAAGCCCCGTGGGATTCAGCAGGCTCGTGATGAACGGCTTCACGGAGTTGTTCGCCGTCACTTTGTAAAGCGAGACAGGCACCTTCTGCCCGCGCTGGCCGCTATAGGTGACGTAGACGTTGCCTTCGGCGTCCACCGCCGGATTCGCAACGGGATGCAGATTGTCCGCCACCTGCACGCCGAGCGACATCGGATACGCCGCGCTCTCCACGCTGCCCATCAGCACGCGAACGTGTCCGCCATATGCGCCTTCGGGCACTCGCGCGATCAGGAAATTGTCCGCGGCCACCACGAGGCTGCCTTGTGCGGAACCGAAATGCACCTGCGGGCGATTGTGATTGCGCACGTTGAAGCCCGTGCCGCGAATCGAGACTTCGCCGCCGGGAAGGGCCGCGCCGGGCTTAACGCTTTCGATTTTTGGCGGGCCAGTCATGTCGGGTCAGAAAATGGAAAATCGAAACTGGAAAACCGGAACGCTGCCGGGAGGCTTTGCCACTCTTACAGCCCCGCGAAGCGGGCCAGCCACAAGCCGAGCGCCGCGTAAATCCCTGCGATCCAGTCATCTGCCATGATTCCCCAGCCGCCCGGCAGAGACTCCGCTTGGCGCGCGGGAAACGGCTTCCAGATATCGAATACGCGGAAAAGTATAAAGCCCAGCAGCCAGGATTTCCAGTTCAGCACAGCAAATGGCATGAAGTACGTTATGAGCTGACCGGAGACTTCGTCAATCACGATGAATTGCGGATCCTTTTGGCCCGTATACCGTGCCGCTCGACCAGCAGCCCACAGACCCACAGCTGCAACTAAAACGGTAACGAGGTAGATTCCATAGCCAGGAACGAGGCCGATCGTCCAGAAGTTACCCGGCATGTCGATTTCGATTGCCCTGAAGCCGCGCATCGAGGCAATCCACGTCATCAAGATGGCAAGCAGCACCCCGCCCAGCGATCCCCACGTACCGGGTGCCTTCGGCAGATAGCCGAGGCCGCAGGCCGTGGCGATAAAGAGTGAAAACCGCGGCCTGCGTGCGCGCGGATCGCCACCGGCAGGATTCTCCGCAGCCTGCTGGTCAGTTCTTGCGCTCATTGATTTTGCGGATTTCGTCCTGCGTGGGCTCGCGATCCAGCTCAAGGGCCTCGAGCGACTCTTCGTCGAACGCCGATTCGGACACGCGATATTTTTCGCTCGACCAGTTCCCGAGATCTTGCAACCGGCAGCGTTCGCTGCAGAAGGGGAAGTCGGCGTCCGTTTCGGAGTCGGTCGGCTTCCGGCAAATTGGACAGTTGCGCTTCATCGTGAGTTACCGCGAAGAGAGAATCGGGAACGGCGAATTCGCCGCTATCCGCGTCGATACGGCCGGCGCGCCGGCACTGGCCGCGGGTGCCTCGAATTCCACGGCGCGCGCGATCAGGTCGTAGTCTTTCGTTTCAGTGATTTCGATCGTCGCGAGAGAGCCGGAGGCGGGAAGTTGCGATGCTTCGCTTACGCCCTCGAACTCCGTGATGTAGACCTTGCCGTCAATCTCGGGCGCCATACCTTCCAGGCGCGCCTCCCAAATCAAATCCGTGTCTTTCGACGGGCCTTCCAGCATCGCCGTCAGCCGCTGGCCCACACGCGCCCGCAGCTTGTGCGCGGAAATCTTGCGCTGTATTGCCATCAGCTGATCCCGGCGGCGCTCGATCGTTTTTGCATCCACTTTATTTTCGAGATGAAAGCTCTTCGACGAATCTTCATCCGAGTAGGAAAAGACGCCCATCCAATCGAATTCCGCCGCGCGTACGAAATCGCAAAGCTCGCGGAAATCCTCTTCCGTCTCGCCGGGGAAACCCACGATGAACGAAGTGCGAATCGCGACGCCCGGAATCGTGCGCCGCACTTTTTCGAGCATCTTCAGGAATGCCGGGCTATGCGAGCCGCGCTTCATCCGCGCCAGCACGCCGCGGCTGGCGTGTTGCAGCGGCACGTCGAGATACTTCACGAGTTTCGGATGTGCGGCGATGGTTTCAAGCAAGCGCGGCGTAATGCGATTCGGATAGCAATAGAGAAAGCGCACCCATTCGAGGCCGTCCACTTCCGCCAGCCGCTCGAGGAGCAGCGAAAGGCCGTCGCGCAAGCCGAGGTCTTCGCCGTAGAAAGTCGTGTCCTGCCCGATCAGATTCACTTCGCGTACGCCCGCCTGCGCCAGATTTTCCGCCTCGCGGACCACGGATTCGAATCGGCGGCTGCGGAATCGTCCCCGAAGCTGCGGGATCACGCAGAAGGAGCACGGATGGTCGCAGCCTTCGTTAATCTTGATGTACGCGGTGTGGCGCGGAGTGGCCAGGATGCGCGGCGTAAGGTCGTGATAGAGGTACGTGGGCGATGCGCTGCCATCGGCGCTAGCGCCGCCTGTCACCCCATCCGCCCCGAGCGCGCCCTCGCACGCCTCGAGGATCTTGTCCACTTCGCCGGTTCCGATCACCGCGTCAACTTCCGGGATTTGGTCGCGGATTTCGTTGCGATAGCGCTCCACCATGCAGCCCGCAACAATCAATTTCCGCGCACGGCCGAATTTTTTGTACTCGGCCATCTCGAGGATCGAGTCCACCGATTCCTGCTGCGCAGGCGCGATGAAACTGCACGTGTTCACAACGAGCACGTCTGCATCGCCGGCTCGCGGCGTGATTTCATAGCCCGCGCGCACGAGGGTGCCCATCATCACCTCGCTATCCACGAGGTTCTTCGGGCATCCCAGGCTCACAAATCCCACTTTAGGCACGGTTTGAGGCTCCGGCAGCACGCTTCAAAACATATGATTCTATCACGCCCAGCCGCGCCCACGCCGCGCCCAGCGCAGCCCACGCCGCCGCGTGCGCCGTGGTTTGCTTCGTCTCGCCATGCGAATACAACGCACCTTCGCCGCCGCGCATCAAAGCTATTGTAGGCAAGCAGTCCTGTAGTCTTCGGAGCCGGATGAAGGTCTCCCGCGCTCTGATCCCGATTTTGAAGTTTTGGAAGAAGTCACAAAAGAGGCTTTGGAAGGAGTCGTTGATCATGTCCGCCGATCGAATTCGAGCGGTGCGCCGCAGGCTGTCTTCTTTGATGCCTACGGCCCAATCTTCACCGCGCCTCTCGTTCTCTCGAAATGGCTTTCCCGGTGGCTTTGTCTCTCGCAATCCAACTCTCTACGTCTTGATCGCAACAGTCGCACAATCGGCAGCAAGCGCAAGTCATAGAAAACAAACAACTAAGCGCTTCCCTGACCGCAACAAAACAGCACGTTCGCATTTCGCGCTTTCATCGCGCCCGCCGCGCCGTGGAGCAGAGTTACAGCTTCTGCCAGAACGCAAAGGTTACCGCGCCCAGCAGAAACAGGAACGAGACGGCATAATTCCACTTCACGCGCTCCCCCAGGTAGAGCCATGCGAACACGACGAACACGCAGAGCGTGATCACTTCCTGAATGATCTTCAATTGAAACGCAGTGAACTCGCCGTAGCCGATCCGGTTCGCCGGCACCTGAAAGCAATATTCGGCGAAGGCGATCAGCCAGCTCACCACGATCGCGAGGAAGAGCGGCGCCTTGCGGTATTTCAAGTGGCCGTACCACGCCATCGTCATGAAAGTGTTCGAGCAGATCAAAAGCAGCACGGTTTTCATGGCGAAAATCCTAGCACGGAAGAAAACGATTCGGGTGCCGTCTGCAGCTTACGCTCCGGCGTTCACCGGGCGGCGGAGCCGCAGCATGCGCAGAATCCAATAGGCGGAAAGCGCGGCGGCGAGGTGCTTCAGAGTGTGGCCGCTAACGAAATGACCGAGCGCGAAGACGGCTCGGTCGCACACTTCGAGAATCTTGGCGACAACATAAAAGCCGAGCGAGACGAGCAGGTCCGAGCCGCGCGTGTTTCGCGCTGGAAAAAGTGCGAGAAGAAGCAAGAGTGCCAGAAGCGAGCCGAATTGCACCAGCACATAAGGGCGCAGATCACCATGCCCGGCAGCTTGGGTCCCGCGCCAATAGAAGACGCTCCACACGCCGAACGCGAGCAGCGGCCCGAGCAGCCACGCAGCGACGCGCGCCGAGGCGCGCTCGGCGAGAGTGGCCGCCACGAGCGACAGAAACGCGACCGTCATCGGCAGGCGATCCCACACCAACCGCGCGTCATCGGGCTGCAAATGGTAGTAAGCCGAGCCAACCGACGTGAGCGCCACGCCGATGAAGAAAATCAGGTAGGCCCAGAATTCAATCGAAGGGCGCGGCGACGCAACGCCCGGCGCTGGCTGGCGCAGCACGAATGTGATGCCCGCGACGCCCACCACGAGGAACGGAAGATTCGAGAGCACGTCGAGGCAATGGGGGATGCCGAGCAGCGCGCGCTGGTCGGCAAAATTGTGGTACGCCTCGCTTTGAGGAATCGGAGCGAGCGAAAAAACGGTTGCCACTGCGAGCAGGATCGCAGCGGCCAGCAGCCACAATCGCCAGCGCATAGCGCGCTAGTAAGTATCACTTCCGGAGACGGCGAGGTAGACCAATTTGCGGCTGGCGAAGCGCGCTTCGATGTAAACCGACGAATCGAACTCCGCGAGATTCTCCTGGAACTCCGATTCGGTCATCGCGGCATTCTGCCTCCGCAGCGCTCGGAGCGTTTCCGCGGGCGTCTTGCGTCGCGAGCCTCCCGCATAAACCACTCTGCCAGACTCTTGGAATGTAGGACTGCCGAGAATCGCGACCAGCTGCGCGGGCGTGATGCCGAGGCGCAGGCCGGAAGCTTTGGCGAGTCCAGGCGTCACGAACGGCGACCCGACGCAGCGGTCCATGCCGTTCCATTCGGCGCCGCTCTCGAAGATGTAGAAGGAAAGGTCAATCTCGCCCAGCTCGAAAATCAGAAAGGTGTCCGGCGGTTCCTGCGACTTGTAGCAGATCTGCGTTCGCGCAGTCGCAGCGTCCCCGCGTTCGGCCGCGCGCGCCGGGCCCAGCTTTGCTCGCACGTCCGCCAGCGGGTCGTCGAAGCTGAACCGGACTGCCGCGTGAAATCGCAGCCCCGTGATTTCGAAGTTTGCAGGCGCGAAGGATCGAGGTTCGGCCTTGAGCGCCGGACCGTGAAAGTTCTCATTGAGGATGGACCACCAGTCGGAGTTGTCCTTGATGTAGTCCTTCGGAAAATCCTGCGCGCGGAGCGACGCCGGCGCGAGCAGCGGCAGCGCGAGAATGGCGATCAGCGCCATCGCGGATGGCGGCGCGGGCCGCGCGGCGGGCGGCCGCTTGCGCTGGCGCAGCGAATCGCGAATCGAGCGCACCAGGCGCGACATCTCGTCCATCCGCACCGAATGATCGCCGAAGCGCGCGGATTGGTAGAGCTCGGTGAGCTGCGCCACGGGTGCGGCAATCTCGGTCGACGGAATCGCGGCGGCAAATTCGAGAGCGGTTTGCGACGGCGATTTCTTCCAGCCGCGGCGTTCGAGCAGCCGCAGCATTTCGCGGTATTCGAGCGTGGCGAGCGACGCGGTGGCGTGGCCTCGTTGGCGGGCGCGAATCGACCAGCGAGTGAAGACGTAGTTGATCATCGTACGCCCGCGCAGAATGAAGAGCAGCGCAAGCAGGAACAGCACGAGCGAGGGCAAAAAGAGGCGCGACGATTCGAGCTTCCTGTCGGCCGCGAGCAGGAAATCCATCGTTTGCCGGCGCTTCTCGTGGTAATACGCCCGCGCGCGTTCGCCCCAGTCGCGCGAGGATTTCTGCATGTTTTCCGCCAGCGTGAACTGGTGCGAAAAGTCGTAGTTGACGATCCACTCGCTCCACGCGAACTGGAACCAATCCCAATACATGCCGAGGCGCGAGAAAAGCCCGCTGCGGCGCTCGTCGCCCGGCGGCGTGGGATCGAAAGGAATCCAGCCGAAGCCGGGAAAATAAACTTCGACCCAGGTATGCGCGTCGCTTTCACGAACGATAAAATCGCCGCCCACGTCGTTGAATTCGCCGCCGAGAAAGCCGCCGACGTAGCGCGCGGGAATGCCCTGCGAGCGGAGCATCACCGTCATCGCGGCGGCAAAATACTCGCAGTGGCCGGCGCGCTTCGTGAAAAGAAAATATGCAAGCGGGTCCGGGCCGGGATCGCCCGAAAGATCGAGCGAATAAGTGTAGCGAGCCTTGAGAAAGCGCTCGACGTTCGCGGCTTTGTCGTATTCCGTTTTCGAGCCGGCGGTCGCGCTCGCCGCGAGCTGCGCGATGCGCGGATCGAGCGACGGGAGCTGCAAATAGGTGCTGATCACCGACGGCGGAAACTCCTGCGTAGCGGAGCGCAACGCTCCGGGCGAGAACTTCGGCAAGAGCGAACTGCCTTCGTAGCGGACCTTCGTCACGTTATGGAACGGATTCGAGAGCGAGCCCGTGCTGTCGATGAAGAGATAGCCGCGATGCGTGGTGGCCAGCGCGCGTTCGGTCTCGTTCATGAAGCGGCCGGTGATGCTGTGCGGGCGCGGCGCCACGAAAATCGCGTCGCTCGCGATCGGCTCCATCAGCACGGTGTAGTCGAGGCGATTCGGATCGTTGAGGGGCAGAATCGGCGGCCCGAGCCAGTAGACGCCGGTGGAATCCGGCGTGAGCACCGTTTGCTCGTGCTCGGGCGTAAACCAGCGCTTGCCGTCGAAGTTCGTGAAAACGATGCCACGCCAGTGCATTTCGGCGGCGCGCGTGGGATCGCCGGACACTTTGATACGCATCACCACCGCGCTGTTCTTCTGGATTTCGCCGATTTCGCCAAGCGCGACGTTGTCGCTGAAGCCAGTCATCAGGCCCGGCTGCAGGTTGAGTGCGCTCAGATAGCCCATCGTGAAGCGCGGAATCATGAAGAAGATAAGCGCGCCGATGCAGAGCGCAAAAAAAGCTACGATGAACGACGTCAGGCTCAGCGCGCGATTCAGTTGTCGCGCGAGCGGCGAGCCGGCCTCGAACGGAGGAGAGACGGCGTCTGCGGCGCTGCGCCGGATTTCGAGCGCAACAAATGTGGAGACCGCCAGCACCAGGAAAATCGCCAGCGCGACGAGGAAGCCTGTCTCGACGGTGAGAATCGCCGAGCCGAGCATCGAAGTGACGGCGAGGCCGGCGAGGAAGGCAAAGTCGCGATTCGAACGCGCCGAATAGAGGCGAATCAGCGCGGCAAAGATCAGCAGGTGGATCGCGGCGAGCAGCGCGGAGTAGAGCGCCGGGTTTGGCGCGCCGGCGGCAAGGTCGCGCGAGACCACCCAGAGATCGATCGGAAAAAAGAGGAAGTATGCGAGCACCAGGCCCGTCGCCACGCGCGTGGAAATCTCGGGACCGCGTCCCCGCAGCAGGCGCGTGAATTTGTAGACGAGCGCCGCGGGCACCAGGATGCTCGAGAGCAAGTCGAGCTTGCCTGTGGAGACGATGGAGAGCAGGCCGGTCGAAACGAGCAGAAAGAGCGAGACTTCGAAATAGCGCTGCACCGCCGGAAGCGGCGGCGCGATGAGGCGTGCGGAATCGTGCGTTGCGGATGCCATGGCGCTCCATCCATCGTAGCATCGCGCCGCGAGCCCACCGCCGCAGCGAAGCGAAGTACTCCGCGAATCGGGCAACAACTGTTTGGACGGTTGAGAGGGCCTTTAGACTTCGGCGTGGGTAACCGCAGCGGCGATTTTGCGAGTCGCGCTCGAAATTGGCAAGTCGTTCGTCTGGTGCAAGCGTGCCAGCGGCAGGATGCGCGTGCGATCGCGGACGGGCAGGCTTGCGACGCTCGCGAGGAAGGGAAGCAACGTGATGTTGCGAAATGTGACGCCGTGCCGAGCCGCGGGCAGCGCATGGAGCGCGTCGGCGCGAATGCCGAGCGACTTGTGCAAATGATCCGCAAGCTCCGCATGCGGGTCGCGGCGAATTTCTACGGCAGGGAACTGCCACATGCGCGAGAAGAGCACTTCGTCGTGCGCGCCAGGATCGGCGACGAGCAGCGTGCGGCCGGCAGGATCGCGGAGAATTGCGGCGGCGATGCGCTGGCGAACTTGCGCGGGCTTTTTGCGCGGGGCGGGAATTACGTCCACGAGCCCGAGCTTCTTCGCGCGGCAATCACCGGCAATCGGGCACTCGTCGCAACGCGGCGATTGCGGCGTGCAGATCACTTCGCCGAGCTCCATGACCGCCTGATTCCAGTCGCCCGCAGCGCGCGGGGCGAGCAGAGCCTGCGCGCGCTCGCCGAGGCGCTTCCAGATTTCAGGCGCGCGAAGGTCGCCGCGAATGGCTTCGAGCCGCGCGAGTACCCTGCCGACGTTGCCGTCAAGAACCGCGAGCGGGACATCGTAGGCGATGCTCAGCACGGCGGCAGCGGTGTAGCGGCCGATGCCCGGCAGCCCGAGCGCTTCTTCGAGTGTACGCGGAAATTGCGCACCGTGTTCCGCGACGATTTTTCGCGCAGCGCGATGGAGATTCCGCGCGCGGCTGTAATAGCCGAGGCCAGACCAAAGCTTGAGAACGCTCACCTCGCGCGCGCGGGCGAGCGATTTGAAATCGGGGAAGCGCGCGAGAAAGCGCTCGTAGTAGGGAATCACGGCGGCGATCCGCGTTTGTTGGAGCATCACTTCGGCGATCCAAATGCGATAAGGATCGCGGCTGCGGCGCCAAGGCAGGTCGCGCCGATGTGCGCGGAACCAGGTGAGCAAGCTGCGCCTGAGGCTGCCGACTCCACGGCTATTCGAGAAAGCGCGCACGGTGGCGCAATTCTCGCACGAGTGGCGAAGAGGTGCAGCTACAGCGATTTCATGAATAGGAAGTACGACGACGTCCAAAGAGTGGTGGGGATGGTGCCTTGTGGGCGCGCGGTGAGAACGATTTTGAAAATCTCGCGCTCGGCGGCCAGCTCGTCGAGGAACGCGCCGCCCGCGGCCGAAGTATCCGGCTCGATGGTGGCGATCTCGCGCAATGCCTCGTAGATGATCTGGTTTGCGGGCGCCATGCGCGTGGTGAAGCGATTGGTGCGGAATTCCATCACGGCGTTGATTTCGCTGAAGTGCCAGGCGATGGACGCGGCGAGCGAGACCATGCGCTCAAATTTTTCGGCATGAGCGGCGTCTTCCGTCGCGGGCGCGGCCTTCGCGGAGGCTTTGGTTGCGGGAGCAGCGCCGCTCGCGCCGGCAGCGATGGACGGCTGCCCGATGAACGGGTCGAGCACGAGCATAACGCGGCGCTCGTCTTCGCGCGCGAATTCGCGGACCATGAGCTGCGCCTGCTTGGCGGAAACTTTCCAGTCAACGAAGCGAGCGCTGTCCGTGGGAACGTATTCGCGCAGAGAATGCAGTTCGTGGCCTCGGCCGCGGAACGTGCTCGCCATCTCGCCGCTCAGGAGCGGCAGCACTTCGTAGAACTGTTCGGCCGGCTGGACGTGCGGGTAGACGACGATTTCTGTGTTCGCGTCGATCTGGCGCGTTTTTTCGAAGAAGCCGAAGGGAAAGCGCGTGCGAATTCCGAACGCGCCCTGGCGGTAGACGCCCCGCCGCGGAAAGTTCAACTCCACCTTCTGCCGTGCGGCGCCGCCGCGAGGAATGTAAGGAAAAAACACCGGACGATTCAGAATTTGCGTCGGCCCTCGCTTCGATTCGCCTACGACGCGAAGCGAAAACGAAGGCCAGACTTCTTTTTCGTTGCGCAGCTCGACTTCTGCGAGCACGGGCTGCTGGGCGAAGATGTGTTCCGGCAGATCGAATTTCAAGCTGACGCCCGTGAGCACGGCGCGCGAGAGAATCCCCGAGATGAGAATTCCGGCGATGCCGCAACCGAGAACCATGAAGAGCAAGTTGTTGCCGGTGTTTACCGCCGCGAGGATCAGGATGAAAATTGCGCCGAGGTAAATGATGCCGTCGCGCGTGAGGCGGTAGTCAACTTGATAGGCGATCCAGTTGAGGCTGGTGCGCTTCGCGAGCGCGGGCACGATCGTGATCGCCACCCATCCGGCGAGGGCGAGCGCGAAGACAGCTGCTGTGGCCGCCAGGATCGTGCGGCCCGCTTCCGCTACGGCGGCGGAAAAAAGCGCCAGCAACAGCGCCGTCGAAAGCGCGAGCATGGCGATCCAAAAATTGCGCCATCCGGCGCGGTCGCGCGTGCGCCACTTGCGCGCGATGAGCGATTCAGGCGGCGCTTGCGTTGACGTGGACGCGGAGATCATGCGATCCCTCGACTCACGTTGTTCGCTCGGGATGACGATGCTCGACGCATCGTCAGAGGGGGACGCGCGTGGTGTCGACGATTTCGCGGAGAATGGATTCGGCCTGCTCGGATTTTTTCGCCGTGGAAACGTAGCGCGAGCTCACCACGACGCGGTGCGCGAAGACGGGAACGATAAGCTGCTTGAAATCGTCTGGCACGCAATAATCGCGGCCTTCGAGATACGCCCGCGCTTGCGCACCGCGATGGAGCATGACGGCGCCGCGCGGGCTCACGCCGAGGCTGAGCTGTTCGGTTTGCCTGGTGCGGTCCACAATTTCGAGGGCATAGTCGAGCAGCGCGTCTTCGACTTTTACTTTCGAGACGGCTTCCTGCATGGCGACGACGTCCGCGGCATCCATCAGTGCAGCGACATCTTCCTTGCTCGCTGGATTCGAATGATTGCGGATGATTTCTTTTTCGCTCGCGCGCGAGGGATAGCCCATGCGAATGCGCATCAAGAAGCGGTCGAGCTGCGATTCGGGCAACGGATACGTGCCGTGGTGCTCGATCGGATTCTGCGTGGCGAGCACGAGAAATGGATTCGGCAGCGGGTGCGTGTAATTGTCCACGGTGACTTGCGCTTCGTTCATCGCTTCAAGCAGCGCGGACTGCGTCTTCGGCGTGGTGCGATTGATTTCGTCAGCGACGATGATGTTCGCGAAGATCGGACCCGGCCGGAATTCGAAAGTCTTCGTCGACGGATTGAAGACGCTGATGCCGATCACGTCGCTCGGCAACAGATCCGAGGTGAACTGGATGCGCTGGAACGAGCAATGAAACGAGCGCGCGAGAGCGTGAGCGAGCGTGGTCTTTCCTACGCCGGGCACGTCTTCCACGAGCAGGTGGCCGCGCGCGAGAAGGGCCGTGAGCGCAAGGCGAATTACGTCTTCCTTGCCCTTCACGACGCGCGCGATGGAGCGCTGAAGATCGGCGAGACGGGTGCTGTCAGTAGTGGCGGTGGTGGTTTGCAATTCCAGTGGCCTTCTGCTACAAATTTATCGCAGGGCTTGAATCATCAAACCCTGCAACCCTAAGTAAGCTGCTTTTTGTTGCGTGGGCGACTAGCTCAGTTGGTTAGAGCGTTCCCCTCACACGGGAGAGGCCCAAGGTTCAAGTCCTTGGTCGCCCACCATGCCCTGTTTCATTCTGCCACTTGATTTGACGGTCTAAAGGCCAGATTTGGAAGCGTGTGCCTAGAAAGTGGCGACGGCTGGCGCCATCTTGAGCCGCCCGCCGCTGTGGGCTTGGCATAACCGCTGGAAGCAGCGCATGCCGAGCGCTTAGACGGCGGAGGATTGGGCAAGATTTAGCGCAGCGTCTCGAGCCAGTCTACGACCGCCGCTTGAAGTGCGATGCGTTGGCCCGAGTAAACGTGGTCGGTGGCGATGTGCTGCTCGGTGACGCGCGAATCGCCGGCTTTCCGGAGCGCGTCAGCCATTGCTTTGTCGTCAGCTGTGAGGCCGTCGTCGCTTTCCAGTACGAGCACCGGGCGATCTTTCAGCATGGGCGCGTAATCCACGAAATTCCACTGGCTGGCGTTCTTGTGAGCTTCGTCGTCGAGCTCTTCCGGCGTGGTACCCGCGAGTCGCGACGCATCTTCGCGGAATTCTGGATCCGCGGACATCTTGGGCGTGCGGGTGGCGGTGGCGCCGATGTTCCACGCCGAGATCAATCCGACGGCAGCGACGCCGGGATCGTGGGAGCCCGCGTACGCGGCCATGAAGCCGCCCATGCTGTGGCCAATGATCACGATCTTCTTAGGATCGATTGAATATTTTTTTAGATTTTCAGGCTCGCGCACAAATTGCAGGACGGCCTGCGTATCTTCTATGGAATTCCCGAACGAGAAATTCCCGCCGCTGCCCCAGGAGCCGCGATAGTGCGGCGCGACAACGTTCCATCCCGCGCGGCGGATCGATTGCGCGAGATCCATATTCTGTTCGTTGCCGGGGAAGCCGTGCATTAGCAGAACGGTCGGGTGCGGGCCTTCGCCGGCCGCGAGGAGGATGACCGCGAATAGCCTGGCCCCGTGGCTTGGGATATCGGGCACGGCCGTGGTCGGGGGATGAGCTTTATCGGGCGCTGGGTCGGACGTGACGGCCGATGGAACCTGCTGCGCCGATGAGCGCGCGGGGCTGGCGACAACGAGCAGAAGGACTGCGGCCGCAGCGAGAAAGCAGTGTTTGATCATGATGCGGCATTGTGACGCTCAATTTGAAAATAGAAAAGGGAAAATGGAAAATTGGAGATTCATGAAGCCGCGCGCTGAAGCCCGGAATTACTGCAGAGACATGCGAGCCGGAAAAGCGACGAACGAGAGAGGATTGGCACGCCAGCGTGTTAGGCTGAGGACGGAACGAGAGCAGGAGTAAATGCGATGAGGAGCTTTTTGCGATTCTTGCAGTTCCTGGCGCTGGGAACGTGGGTGGGGTCGATCATTTTCTTCAGCTTCGTTGTCGCGCCTGGATTGTTCGGGATTCTGTCGAGCCGGGATGAAGCCGGAGCGGTGGTGGGATACTCGCTCGACCGGCTGCACTCGATGGGTGTGATTGAGGCGGCGATTTATCTGGTTGCCGCGCTCGCGCTGGCGCGATCGCTCAAGGCGCTGGTGCGGCCGGGCGCGATTGGCGTGATCGTGATGCTATTGCTCACGCTCAGCTCGGCCTACGTAGTGATTCCGAGGATCGATACGATCCGGTTGAAGGCGCCGACGCTCGACGCGATGCCGACGGGCGACCCGGCGCGCGCTCAGTTCGACCGCTTGCATCGCGTCTCCGTGGGAATTGAGGGGAGCGTGCTGCTGGTTGGAATTGCGTCGCTCTTCCTGACAGTACGTGAGGAATCAAGCGGAAATTAGAAAAGGGAAAATAGAAAATAACAACGCGGCGCTATCGCTGCAGTTGCATGAGGCTACTGCTTCCTCTTAGATCTTCTCATTCGCGGTGCTTTTGCCGAAGCCTTCTTGGGCGCCTTCTTCGCTGACTTTCTCTTCGAGGCCGCGCTCGGCTTTTTCACTTTGCGCGCGTCCTTGCCCGCATGTTCGACGGCGCGCCACATATACCAGCTCGCGACGGTGCGATAGGGCCGCCAGCGTTCGCCGAAGGCGAGGAGTTGCTTCGGCTTTGGAATTTCCGTCTTGCCGTAGGTGAGGGCCCAGCCTTTCTGCACGCCGTAATCGTGGATCGGCAGCACGTCTGGCCGGCCGAGGCGGAAAATCAGGAACATCTCGACCGTCCACGCGCCGATGCCGCGCACAGATACGAGCCGCTT
>Ga0210383_10003098_pt1 | contig 14990 bp, 15 predicted proteins | sample IncBWC14OmetaG_FD_160072 | JGI IMG/M metagenome (GOLD analysis project Ga0210383, IMG submission 160072) | Forest soil microbial communities from Barre Woods Harvard Forest LTER site, Petersham, Massachusetts, United States - Inc-BW-C-14-O ...
CAGCTTGCGTCCGATGGCTTGAGCGTTGTGGACCATTGCTTGGACCGTTGCTCCGTTGGGCAACGCACTCATTATCGACCTGTTGTCACCAAAAAGACAAAAGACCCGCCATGCGACGGGTCTTTTGGGCTTTTCTGCAACCTGCGCCGTGCAGTTTAGCGGCCGGTGTATCGAATGTTCCGGTGCTGCTGCGAAGCGCGCTGGGCAGCGCTATTACGTGCGCCGTTGGCAACACTGGTGAGCACTGGTCGAACGGCCGAATGCTGGGCGACCTGAACCACTCGGTTCAGTCCGCGCCCCTGATGCGAGGTGCTCGACAACTGGTTGCCGAAGCCTCCGGGAGGTACGCCGGCTGCCGACATGCCAGCCCACAATCCAGTCGCCACAGCGGCGCCTGCGACCACAGCCGCAATGGCAAATACCTGGCGGCCCGTCAGTTCGCTACCCGGGAAAACCGGGGCAGCCTGGGGAGCAGGGGCTGGAGCGGGGGTCGGATCGGCAGTCCGCGAGCTTGAGCCGCCAGCATCCAGTTCAGTCGTCTTGCCGGCTTCGGTGATCATCAGCGCGCCTGTGTGGCTGGTGATGACAACCTGATCGTTGAGGCGGGCGATTTCATAGGTGGCAGCCTTGTCTTTCGGCGCTACCGTGATCTGAGCCGCCTGCGCGGGCATGCCATCGGTGGTGCTGACGGCGGCGGTGCCGCGAACTACCTTCACGCCCTGGGCCTCATAACGGATGGCCGAGTAGGGATTGACGGTGACTTTGGATCCGTCCTGGTTAATCGTGGTCGCAGTGGCGCCAGCGGTCTCGATCTTGTCGCCGGGTGCGACGGAGGCCGAGCGGGCAACTTCGGTTCCGTTCAGCGTTACGTTCCCTGATGCATACAGAGTGGTGTTGCCGGTCTCAGCCATAAGCATTGCCGCCGGAGTCAGCAACATCATCGCAATGCTCAGGATCTTTGTAGCTAAACTGTTGCGCATAATAGATTGGCCTCCAAGCCTGTCTTTGTTGCAAATCGCACTGAAATTGGCTCGGTCGTCTGCCGAAGCGCGTGTCTTCGACCCACGGCCGCTTTGCTTCTTGTCAACCGCACAGCAGCAGTTCCGGTTGGCTTAATCCATGCCGCACGAGTAATGACTGCGGCAAAATCGATTCCGTCGCAACCCTAGCCGGCTTATGTCAGAATCAAGTCGGCACCGCGAGACAAAATTGTAACGTACAGACGCCTACCTCGCCACAGCATTCTTTGTTAATCGACTAGTTACTATGATTTACGCGCGATTCTCTGAAATGGCCGACGACCGTCGGGAGTTAGGGCCGCGGCACAAAGAGGACCGAACGGCGGGTGCGTCCCTTCTGAGGAATTGACTGAGCCCGCCATTGACGCCGGGAGTAAAATCCCCACGTCACGCGCTGGCGCTGCTATATAGTTGCTTTGCTGCAACCACCGCCCAGTCGCTGTGGATCTTAATGTTCCATTGGAGGTTGGCCATGAAACCGCTCGCGCGAGTTGTGCTTCTCGCATCAGTGGCCGTTGCAATTTCTCTCCTCTCAGCTTGTTCCCGCCACGATACCAATGAACGCTACGTCCTGGTTACGGTGAATTCGAAGTTGCCTTATTGGCAGACTGCTGCTGCCGGGCTGGCCAAGGCCGCCTCTGTGTACGGGGTGAAGATGGATGTCCGCGGGCCCGACACATACGACCCGCAGGCAGAAGTGAAGGAATTTCGCGACGCGGTTGCGTTAAAGCCGGCTGGAATTCTGGTATCCGTTGCCGACACGGCGTTGATGCAGCCCGCAATCAACGATGCCATGGATGCCGGCGTCCCGGTCATCACCATCGATTCGGATGCTCCCGCGAGTAGGCGCCTGTACTTCATCGGCACCAACAATCGGCAGGCCGGACGCCTGGGTGGTGAGCGGGTGCTGGAAAAGCTGCATGGCAAGGGCAACGTCGTGTTTTACACCATGCCGCAGACCAACCTGGACGAGCGCCTTAAGGGCTACAAAGACGTGTTTGCCGATCATCCCGGAATCAAGATCGTGGAAGTGTTCAACATTAAAGGTGATTCCGGCAACGCGTTTGACCGAACACAGCATTGGTTGACCGAAAAGGGTGTGGACCACATCGACGCCTTCGTTTGCCTGGAGGCGTCGGCTGGAAAAGATGTCGCCGAAGCGGTCCGGCGCAACAATGCCACCGATCGCCTGATTATCGCCATGGATACTGATGAAGCCACGCTGGGCCTGGTCAAGAGCGGTCTCATCGATGCGACCATCGCGCAAAAGCCCTACACCATGGCGTACTACGGACTGAAGCAACTGGACGATATTCATCACTATCCGGTGGACCTGAAGAAAGACTTCTCAACCGACTCGTTCTCGCCGTTCCCGCGCTTTGTCGATACTGGCGTGTCCCTGGTGGACAAAGTGAACGTCGATTTGTTCGTCCAAGGGCGGCAGGAAGCGCAAGGAAAATAGAGGCGTCGAGGTCCCAGGGCGTTAATTGACTCCACGCGGGAGAGAACCGCCATGTTGCGGATGATTGTGCTGGTCGCCATCGGATGGATTGTCGGTCTGTCGGCCCGTGTTCTGATGCCGGGCAAGGGCCCGGATGGCTTTTGGGCGACCACCGGTATTGGTGTAGGAGGCGCGCTAATCGCCGCCGTTATCGGCCGGTTCGCAGGCTGGTGGCATCCGGGCGACGCCCCGGGGTTCGTTCTTTCTGTCGTCGGCGCAATTATGATTCTGGCGCTCTATCGCGTTCTCAAGAGCAAGACGGCGTGAGCCGCTCGGACTGAAGTCCGCGCGGCCCATGAAAAATGAAGGCCGTAACGGCACGACTGAGAGTCGTGCCCTGACGCGAATCAGCGACCGACAACCGAAACATTAAAATTCACGGGAATCGAGCGCGGAGGGTAGCACGCACTGCGGTCGCAGGCCTGGAAGCGCAGTGTGCCAGTGACCGGGAAGTTGCCGCTCGGCGCGTTCGCCGGGGCCTTAATCACCGCCGCGATGGTGAAGTCGCCGCTGTAGACGCTCAGCTTTTCGTCAGGCGCGAAGGGAAACGACATGTCCTGTCCGTCGGGGTACTTCACGCCGGCGACCGCGACTGGATTCGTTGGACTGAGTTTCAGCACGGTGGGAATCAGCAGCTCGGAGTGCGGCTTGTTTGAGTTGATGTGGAACTCGCTGCCCACGCGAAAGTCGAGCTGCACGGCTGCCGAACCGCCGGCTTTGACTTGCACATTGCCAACCGGCGCCAACTCAACCGACGGAACTCGGGTACCCGGCTCCTGAGCAAACGCGACTGCGGCAAGCAGCACCGCGAGCGGCAGTAACACCCGTCTCATTGCACAGCCGTCTTCGTCGTCTCGGCGGACGCGGGCGTGGAGGTGTCGGCTTTGTTGATGCCGACTACGTGGGAAGCCAGCGCCTTTTGCACGTTTTCTTCGATCTCGGCGCGACCGAGAAGTCCGGTGCCCTTGCCGACGATCTTGCCTTCGCGATCGATATAAAAACTGGTCGGCAGGTATTCGACATTACCGTACTGTTCCGAAACCTTGTCCGTGCCCAAGAGGACGGGATAGTTGACTCCCATCTCGCTGGCGAACTTGGCGATCTTGTCGGTTTCAGTGTCGTCCATGGCGATGCCGAGGACGACCAGTCCGTCGCCACCATATTTTTTCTGAAGATCCACGAACCAGGGCATTTCGACCTTACAGGGAGAACACCAGGTCGCCCAGAAATTCAACAGTATGGCCTTGCCGCGATAGTCGGAGAGCTTAACGATTCTGCCATCCAGAGAAGTGAGTGCGAAGTCAGGGGCAGACACTCCGCGAACGTCGCCCACCAGAGTGACTGCGCCGTGCTGACGGGGCCGGACTAAATATTTGCCAGTCGCCAGCATCGCGAGGATGGCAACGAGCAGGGCCACGAAGACTAGTGCATTACGTTTCACAGTTGTCCGTTCTCTAAAGCGCAAATCGATTGAGAAATGCCAGATAGCCTGAAAGCAGCTTCAGGTTGTTCATGAAAATGAGCACGCCGACCGCGATCAGTAGGACGCCGCTGATGACTTCGACGGTATGAAGGTGGCGACGGAACTTGCCGTAGAAACCCAGGAAGCGATCGACGCCGAGCGAGGTCAACAGAAACGGCACGGCCAAGCCGAGGGAATATACCGCCAAGAGGAAGACTCCCTTGAAGAGAGTTTCCTGGGCGCCGGCGAAGACGAGGATGGTCGCAAGAATGGGTCCGATACAGGGGGTCCAGCCGAAGGCGAAAGCGAAGCCCACAGCGAAGGATCCCCACGCGCTGGAGCCGCCTTTGACCTCGTGGAGGCGCTTATCGGCATAGAGTGCCTTGATCTTCAGCAAGCCCGTCAGATGCAGTCCAAAGATGATGACGATGACGCCGGCGATCCTGGCCAGGATATGGTGGTACTCGTTGGCCAATTGGCCGATGCTGGTGGCTACCGCTCCGAGCGCGATAAACACGACGCTGAAGCCGAGAATAAACGTCAGGGAGTGCAACATGACCGTTCCCAGCAGGCGGCGATTGTCGGATTGCAGGTCTTCCACCGTCGCGCCGGAGATGAGCGAGACGTAGCCGGGAACCAGGGGCAGCACACACGGCGACAGGAACGATAGGATTCCTGCCAGGAATGCTGCAAGGGGAAGAGGAAGACTGTGCATAAAAGCTAATTGTAGCAACGCTTCTAAGTTATCTAAAGCGTCACTTCCTGGGAGTTCTAGTGACGCGCTTAGTTAGACGCTAATTCAGACGCACGAGCTGCACAAAGGTGACGGTCTAGCTGGCGACAGGGTGGACTCGGGGCCGAATAGGCGATTTGCGCAAGCCCGACCAGGTTTCAGATATGACGATGGAATCGCCCGGGTTGTGAGGATCGTATTTGACCGAGGCATGCAAACCCAGCCGGCAGGAATATAGGTCAATAAATTGCCGCAAGTGGGTGACGTCTTGCGAAGCCTCGTAGGAAACCCCGGCGACATCGTAGGTGTAGATGAGCAGGATCATCTGGCGCTGGGTGGGAGACTCGTCGATCTCCTGCACATCGATGACGGTGCCTTCGATAATGCGGCCGCCCTGGGTGAGCTGGGTGCGGCGCTCGACCTCCAAATTCTCTCCGGAGCGCTTCGGATTGCGCGACAGCAAGGCGTAGCCTACGATGGCAGCCGCAGTGCCGAGAGCGAGCATCGGGTAATAGCCCAGAGAACTCATGGCTAGTAGTGCCTAGGATAGCGCGAATTACGATGCATCGGCGACCGGGTTGGCGAGAGCGCCGACGCCTTCGACTGTTATTTCAACCACATCCCCGACTTGTAGCGGGCTGACGCCGGCAGGCGTTCCGGTAGCGATCACGTCCCCCGGCTCGAGAGTCATGACCTGCGAGATGAATCGCATGATGACATCGAGCGGGAAAAGGAAGTCCACGGTGGTTCCGTCCTGGCGGATCTGGCCGTCGACGCGCGTTTGGACGCGAACGCCTTTCCAGGGGTCGAGATCTGAAACTACGACAGGGCCAATCGGACAGAAGGTGTCGAAACCTTTAGCGCGCGACCATTGTCCGTCTTTGTTCTGCAAGTCGCGAGCAGTGACGTCGTTGACGCAGGTGTACCCAAGAATGTAGTCGCGCACTTCGTCGCCGTCGCGGAGGTTGTGACAACGTTTGCCGATGACTACTCCGAGTTCTCCTTCGTGATCGACGCGCTGCGATAGCGCAGTCGGCCGGAGGATCGTGCCGCCCGGCGCGAGCACGGCTGAGGGTGGCTTGAGGAAGATCAATGGCTCGCTGGGTATGGGGTGGTTGAGTTCCTTGGCATGCTCGCGATAGTTGCGGCCGATGCAGACAATCTTCGAGGGACTGACCGGCGCAAGCAGGCGGACGGAGGCGAGCGGAATTTCTACGGGCTGGCCGCGATCGAAATCAGACGTTCGAGTGGGAAGGTCAGTGAGTGTGCGGCGGATGGTGTCTTGTCCGCCGGTGGTTTCGATGAAACCGTAGCGGGCTCCATCTTGAGAATTGAATCGGCAGAATCGCATGGCAGGCTCCGTTACTGTTTGTCGGGCACGGTTTCACTCGTCTCGGCCGAGCGTGGGCTTTCATTGCCGCGCAAATCTACCGCCGAGATCGAATAGATATAGATCTTGCCGGGGAGTACGGTGTCGTCGCGGTACGAAGGCACGCGCACGAGTTGCTGGTTGAGTTTCACCGCCCCGCCGCCCTCGACACTGCGGAAGACGTTGTAGCCGGCGAGGTCGGTTTCCATGTTGGGCGCCCAATTGAGATCGACAAACGGCTTCTGTCCAACGCTGGAGAAGACCGCTTGCAACCCACTCGGCTCGGCTGGGGGATAGATGTCACGAGTGAAGGTCACCACCGGCTTGGAGTCGGCGCCTTCCACTGCCATGTTTACGCCTTCTGAGTGCACCAGCGTCACCGAGGTGATGCGGTAATCGTACTTGGTCTCCCAGGCGAAAGTCTTGTCCAGATAAAAACCCTCTGATGCAGGCTCGACATCCGCGACCGCAATATACGCATTGGCGCCCGCGGGACCGCGCTCGATGCGGTAGCGGTAGGTGAGTCCCTGAGGCGCGACGGGAACGTCGGCTCCGGTCCATGAAATCAGCACACCGTCGGCTTCGACTGTCACCGTGAATTGCTCCGGAGGCGTGATGGTGGGCGCCACCGGGATCAGGACCTGGTTCGATAGGCCGGCACTGCGTTCGCGCGTATTGAGGACCTCGACGGCGTAGCGGACGAATCCGGCGGGATGCTGCTCGCCCAATTGCGTGGGAAGTTCGTCCACATACTTCATGTGCACCGCTGGAGGCTCTTCGCCTTTGCGCACATCGATTGGCTTGGTGTTCTGCACAGTACCGACTACCGCGCATCCGCTCATGAGACCAGTGCCCTCGTGGCGGCAGATTCGCGTCTGGGGAATGCTTTTCACCAGCGTGCGGTCCGTGTTCTTGCGGGGAAGCGTCCAGTCAAGCTGAACTTTGTTGCCCTTGCGCGACGCGGTAAGGTCGTCGACCGGCCGGGCGAGTTGCAGCGACGGCAACTGCGGAGCACCGGGAGTGCCGCAGCCGGTGAGAGTTACTCCCGACAGAAGGCACCCGAACAGATATGACAGGAGTGGTCGCATGCGGACTTCCAGCCTAACAAATCGGGCTGGGCGAGGCATTAGCCGTCGAGCTTCTTGGCGAGCAGTTCGTTGACCAGCACAGGGTTGGCCTGTCCTTTGGAGGCCTTCATGATCTGTCCGACGAAGAAGCCGGCCACGGTCTTCTTGCCGGTTCGGTACTGCTCAAGCTGCTTTGGGTTGGCGGCGATGACGTCGTCGATCAGCTTGTCGATCGCGGATATATCGGTGATCTGCTGCGGCTTTTCTTTTTCGTAGATCGCCGGGAAATCTTCGTTGCGCTCGAAGGCAAGGTCGTAGAGTTCTTTGAGCTGCTTGCCGCTGATGGCGCCGGTTTCGACCAGATCAGCCGAAAGAGCAACGCCTTTCATGGAGATGGGCGACTGTTCGATCTCCAGTCCCTTGGCCTTCAGGCGGCCCAGCAGCTCTGCCTGTACCAGGTTGGCGACACGCTTGGGGTTCTTGGCGGCCAAGGCAGCTTCTTCAAACTGGTCGGCCATCGACTGCGTGCGGGTGAGCGTCGCAGCGTCGGCTTCGGTGATTCCGTAATGCTCGACCAGGCGCTTGCGCTTGGCCTCGGGGAGTTCGGGCAGTTTCGCGGCGATTTGCGTGCGCCAAGCTTCATCGACGACCAGAGGGAGCAAGTCGGGCTCAGGGAAGTAGCGGTAATCGTGCGCCTGCTCTTTGGAGCGCATGCTGTAGGTGCGGCCTTCGCCTGCGTTGTAGAGGCGCGTCTCCTGGGTGATGGTTCCCCCGGAACGCAGCACCTGCTCGTGGCGCGCGATTTCGTATTCCAGCGCCTGACGGATGAAGCGGAACGAATTCACATTCTTGATTTCGGTCTTGGTGCCGAGCTTCTGCTGTCCGACGGGACGGACGCTGATGTTGGCATCACAACGCAGCGACCCTTCTTCCATGTTGCAATCGCTGACCCTGGTGTACAGGATGATTTCCTTCAGGCGTGTCAGGTATTCCCAGGCTTCGTCGGGCGAGGAAATGTCAGGCTCGCTGACGATTTCGATCAACGGCACGCTGGAGCGATTCAGGTCGATCGAAGTCCATTCGCTGCTGTCAGGCAGACCATCATGCAGGCTCTTGCCGGCGTCTTCTTCCATGTGGACGCGGGTGATGCCGATACGCTTGCGACCTCCAGCAGTTGCTATGTCGATGTAGCCGTTTTCGGCCAGCGGTTTGTCGTACTGCGAGATCTGGTAGCCCTTAGGAAGGTCAGGATAGAAGTAGTTTTTGCGCGCGAAGATAGAGTTCTCGCGAATGTCGCTGTTCAAAGCCATGCCAGCCAGGACGGCGAACTCGACCGCCTGACGGTTGAGCACAGGCAGCGCCCCGGGCAGTCCGAGACACACTGGACAGACATTCGTGTTTGGAGGATTGCCAAACTGGGTCGAACAGCCGCAGAAAATCTTGGTTTTGGTCAGAAGCTGGACATGGACTTCCAGTCCGATGACCGGTTCGTAGCGGATCTGCGTCGCAACGGGAGCCTCAGGCGTGGTCGCCATATCTAACGATTATAGCGAGGCGGCCGTGCGTTGGAGGGGTCGTGCTCAGACGACAGGCGCTTCCGTGTGATGCTTGGGCTTCCAGACGCCGATGACCATGCCCATAAGAACCGAGCCGATTAACGGATACGCAGCGCAAATGAACATGAAGGTGCCGGAGCGATACTCGAACGCCATCTCGGTGATCATGGCCAATGCCGCGACAATGCCCACCATCAATCCGGTCACGATTCCGCGGAACAGGTTGTACTTGTGGAACCCGCCCATCACCCAGGAGATTACCAATGCCATTCCTAAACTGCAGAAGAGCGAGATGATGTAAGGCCAGAAGTCGGGATGAGACGTGTACGTTTGCAGCTCTTCCGGCGTCATGCGAGTGCCTGCCTGCCAGGGCTTCGAGAAGGTTGTGAACCAGAACGCTCCGAAACCAAAATGCACGACGGCCGCTAGCGCGATTGCGCCCCAGTTCACTTTCATGGCTGTCCTCCGGTGTCGGCGAAACAATACGCGCTAAGCAGGCGCAACGCAACGTGTTTCATGGTTGGTAACTAGGGCACATCGACAGCACGTGAGTCGGCGTGCTGCCCGATTCGCGCAGCGTGCGCAGGCTGAGCGAGTCATGACGCTTGGCAAGGCGAGTGCCGGTCTCGTCGCGAACCAGATCGCAGTGAAAATATGCAGGCGGCGCCAAGCCGAGAGCGCGGTGCAACAGCAACTGGCGTGCCGTGGACTTGAGCAGGTCTGCGCCTCTTACCACCTCGGTGACTTGCATAGCCGCATCGTCAACTATCACCGCGAGCTGGTAGGCGGGAACGTCGTCGCGACGCCAGATAACGAAGTCGCCGAAGTCACGTCCCACAATGTAGGACTGCGAGCCGAGATGCTCGTCGCGAAATTGAACCGTCTCGCCATCAGGAACGCACAAACGCCAGTTCACGCCTTTCGGCTCTGCGTAGTTTGCGGCCTCATTAATTTTGCCGCGGCAGCGGCCGTTGTACATCGGCTCGTCATCGCTATCATTCGGAGCGGACGCGGCGAGTGCGAGGTCTTTGCGGGAGCATGTGCAGGGGTAAATGGCTCCGATGTCGCGCAGCTTGCGCCATGCGTCGAGGTAGAACTCGCGGCGGAGACTTTGGCGATAAGGCGCGAAGGGGCCCTCGATGTCGGGGCCTTCCTGCCAGCGAATACCCAGCCAGCGCAAGTCGTCCAACATGGCTGTGGCAAATTCGGGCTTGGAGCGCTGGGGATCCAGATCTTCGTCGCGGAAAACTAATATGCCGTCGTGCTGGAGCGTGCGTTGATAGGCCATCCAGAAGGTGCAGGCGTGGCCGACGTGCAATAGCCCGGTGGGCGAAGGCGCGATGCGGCCACGGTAGGTAGGTGGCTCAGAGGGCACGGAGGTGATTGTAGAGCGAGAATTCGGCGCTAGTGGTAGGCGCCGAGCAATTCTGGCTCGGACGCCGCGGCTTCGGACTGCTTGCCGTTTTCATTTGCTGCGCTCGGCTTCTTCTCATGCGGGTGCAGATCGCGCGCGTTGCGCAGCAGGAAGACTAACGGCAGCATGCATAGGAAGATCACACCCATGACCCAGAAGGCTTCGACGAACGAGAGCAGCGCGGCCTGCTGCTGCACCATGCCGTACATGGCTCCCATCGCCTTTCTGGAGGCTTCCACGGAGTTCGAGCCGTGCATCTGGAACCAGGCCTGCATTCCACGGAAGGTCATCTGCGCACCGTGATCGTAGGGCGTGATGTGCGAGACGAGTTGGTTCTGGTGCACCTGGCCGCGGCGGGCGAGAAAGGTGGTCATGGTGGCGATGCCGAAGCTGCCGCCGATGTTGCGCATCAGGTTGTAGATGCTGGTGGCGTTGCCCATTTTTTCGCGTGAAATGCCCGACATGCTGGTGGCCATCAGCGGAATGAACAGAAACGCCATGGCTCCGCCCTGGATCACCTGCGGCCAGAAGATATCCCAGTATCCGGCGTTGAGATTGAGATGCGAGAGGCTGAACATGGTCCAGCCGCCGATGACGATGCCGAAACCGATGAGTTTGCACGGATCGTAGCGGTTGGTGAGTTGGCCGGCGATCGGCATCATGAACAGCGACCCGATGCCGCGGGGCGAGAGCGCGAGGCCCGACTGCAGTGCGGGATAGTTGAGCAGCGTTTGCAGGAAGATGGGAAGCAGCATCAGGCTGGCGTAAAGCACGAAGCCCAGCATGGTCATGATGGTGACGCCCGCGGTGAACGTTCGGTCCTTGAGCACACGCAGATCGACGATGGGATGTGCGGTGGTCAGCTCGCGCACCACCAGCGCGACCAGTCCGAAGACGCACAGCGCGGCGAAGACGCGGATTTGCGTGCTGCCGAACCAGTCTTTGCGCTGGCCGGTGTCGAGCACGACTTGTAACGTGCCGAAGCCGAGGGCGAGAAAACCGATGCCCCAGAGATCGATGCCGCCGGTCTTGTTCTTGCCGATGTAATGCGGATCGCGGACAAAGGCGCTGATCATCAGGATGGAAATCACGCCCACCGGCAGGTTGAGATAGAAAATCCAGCGCCAGGAATAGTTGTCAGTGATCCAGCCGCCGAGGGTGGGGCCTAGGATGGGCGCGAGGATGATTCCCAGCCCGAATGCGGCCATGGCACTGCCATGCTGTTTGGGCGGAAAGGTCTCCAGCAGAACGGCCTGCGCGAGGGGCTGGAGTCCGCCGCCAGTGAGGCCTTGCAGCACACGGAAAAAGATAAGCGACTCGAGGCTGGTCGCCATGCCGCACATCACTGAGGTGATGGTGAACCCGGTGACACAGGCGAGCAGCATGTTGCGGCGGCCCAGGCGATTGGCCAGCCATCCGGACATAGGGAGGATGATGGCGTTCGACACCAGATAGGAGGTCACGACCCAGGTGCCTTCTTCGACGGTGGCGCCCATGTTTCCGGCGAGGTGGGGAACGGAGACGTTGACCACCGTGGTGTCGAGGATCTCCATGAACGTCGCCAGCATGACGGCGGCGGTCACGATCCACGGATTGATGGTGCGCCGGGGTTCGACGGGGTCCATGACGCGACCCAACGAGCGATTATAAAAACATGGTCGGGCAAATGAAGTGACGCGCGACACATTCTCTGTGGGGTCTTCAGAGGGGCAGATTGTGAGCGTGAGGAAAAGCTTCCGGGCGCCGTGTGATTCTTGTCACAGGGCAGGGTGAGGTGGAATGTTAGAGTAAATCTTTATGTCCGCCCCTGACTCCCTGTTTGTAAAAGCCTGCAAGGGCCTCCCTGTAGCTACCACTCCGGTTTGGTTCATGCGCCAGGCCGGCCGGTACATGCAAGAGTACCGTGACGTGCGCAAGAAATACTCGCTGGTGGAAATCTGCAAAAAGCCCGAAGTCGCCGCGGAAGTGACGATCACTGCGGCGGAATACCTGGGCGTAGATGCCGCCATCATATTTGCCGACCTGCTGCTTCCTCTGGAAGTGATGGGCATGCCGTTCCACTTCTCGCCCGGCGAAGGCCCGGTGATCGAGAAGCCGATCCGCGCTGCCGCGGAGGTGAGCGCGCTTCGCACCGATCGCGCCGCTGAACTGGGCTACGTCGCTGAGGCGGTCGGCAAGGTCGTACAGCATTTTGGCGCCAAGCTGCCGGTCATCGGATTTTGCGGCGCGCCGTTCACGCTCGCCAGCTACATGGTGGAGGGCGGCGGTTCGCGCCACTATGTCGAAGTAAAGAAGCTGATGTACAACTCGCCTGAAGTTTGGGAGGAGTTAGTCGACAAGCTGGTGGAAGTGCTGGTGCAATATTCGGCCGAACAGGTGAGCCACGGCGCGGACGTGATCCAGATTTTCGATAGCTGGGTGGGTTGCCTGAGCGTGGAAGACTATCGTCGCTACGCGCTGGAGCCGACAAAGCGGCTGGTGAATCGGCTGCAAAAAGAGACGAGAGTGCCTATCATTTATTTCGGCACCGACAGCACGACGCTCTTGCCGTCGATGTCAGAGACTGGAGCCGAGGTGATCGGGATTGATTGGCGCGTGCCGCTCGACGAAGGGTGGAATATCGTCGGGCACAGGCACGCCGTGCAGGGAAATCTGGATCCGGTGACACTCTTCGCCTCGTGGCATGAAGTACGGCAACGAGCGGAAAACATTCTGCGGCTGGCGGACGGACGCTCCGGGCACATTTTCAATCTTGGGCACGGTATTTTGCCTCATACCCCGGTAGACAATGTGAAGAACCTCGCCGACTTTGTGCACGAGTTCAGCACGTCGGCCAATGCAGTGAGGAAGTAATGGCCGGAAGCGCAGTCCTGCTGATCGCGCATGGCAGCCCTGAGCGGGTCGAGGACATTCCTGAGTTCTTGCAGAATATTTCGCGCGGGCGTCCGATGCCGGAGGCGGTGGTGCGCGAGGTGCAGCATCGCTACTCGCTGATTGGCAGCTCGCCGCTCACCAGGCTGACCCGCGAGCAGGCGGACGGCGCAGCGCGCGAGTTGGGCATGCCGGTCTACGTCGGCATGCGCAACTGGCATCCCTTCATCGCCGATACAGTGCGGCAGATGGCTTCTGACAATGTAGGACACGCGGTGGCCGTCTGCCTGGCTCCGCACAACTCCCGCACCAGCGTTGGCCTGTACAAGCAGGTGCTGCTGGGTGAAGGCGCGCCGTTTCCTATCGACTTTGTGGAAGAGTGGCATGATAGTCCTCTGCTGATCGATGCCTTCGCGGAAAAACTGCGTGAGGGATGGACGGCCGCATGCGCTGCACATGGTTCGAAGCTGCCCGTGCTGTTCACTGCGCACAGCGTGCCTGCGCGGACCATCGCGGAAGGCGATCCGTACGAGGCTCAAACGCGCGAAACAGCGGCGCTGGTAGCTGCGCGCCTGCCGGAGATTGGCGACTGGAGCTTCGCCTTCCAGAGCCAGGGAATGTCAGGCGGCGAGTGGCTGGGGCCGACGGTCGAAGATACGATTGTGAAACTTCGTGAGGCCGGACACACCGGTTTCTTCGTGCAGCCCATCGGGTTTGTGTGCGATCATGTCGAAATCCTTTTCGACATCGACATTCTGTTCCGCGATTTTGCGGCTGAGCGCGGGATGAAGCTGTATCGTGCCGAGTCGCTCAACGGCTCTCCGACGTTTGCCAAGGCGGTCGCTGACCTCGTGCGGACACGCTTAGCGGCTGCGGTTTCAAGCGAGAGAGCGGTCGCGGCGGAGAAGTTGCCTTAGTTCCTTATGAAGCGAATTGCGATCATTGGCGGCGGCATCTCGGGACTCAGTGCAGCATTTCACCTGGAAAGAGCCCGTGCCGCCGGCTCGCAGCTTTCTTACACACTCATCGAAAGTAGCAACCGGCTGGGCGGGTCGATGAGTTCCGACCGTGTGGACGGATGCCTCGTCGAGGCCGGCCCCGATTCGTTTCTCACCGAAAAGCCCTGGGCGCTCACATTGTGCAAAGAGCTTGGTATCGACGATCAGCTCATCGGCTCCAATGACGCGCAGCGCAAGACGTACATCGTCGTCAATGGCCGATTAGTCGCAATGCCTGACGGGCTGATGTTCATGGTGCCCACCAAGCTGGTTCCAACGGCGCTGTCGCCTCTGTTCTCGTGGGAGACCAAGCTGCGGATGGCGAGAGAACTGCTACATCCTCCCCGGCCGATGGAAGACGACGAGACGGTAGGCGAGATGGTGGAGCGGCATTTCGGCGCCGAGGTCGTGGACCGGCTGGCCGATCCTCTGCTCTCGGGCGTGTACGGCGGCGATGCCAACAAGCTCAGCGCGCGCGCGGTGCTGCCCCGCTTCGTGGAGATGGAAGAGATGTACGGCAGCCTGAGCAAGGCCATGCTGGCGGCGCACAACAAGATGAAAGCGATGGCGGGCAAGACGTCCCCGCGACCGCTGTTCAGCTCGCTGAAAGACGGCATGCAGCAGATGGTCGATGCTGTGGTGGCGCGCCTTGACCCGACGTCGATTCGTTTGCGGAGCCGGGTGCGCGGCATCTACTCCGAAGGCGACCAGTGGCGGGTGGCCATCGACATGGGCGGCAGCGAGATATATGACGCGGTGATCGTCGCTACGCCTGCCAATATCGGTGGTGCATTGCTGGAGGGAGTTGACCGCGATTTAGCCGATGACCTGCTCGGCATTACCTATAGCTCGTCGGTTACCGTCACGTTGGGCTACCACATGGACCAGCTCAAGCAGTTGCCGCCGGGCTTCGGTTTCCTGGTGCCGCGCAGTGAAGGCCGCCGCATGCTGGCGTGCACGTTTGTGCACAACAAGTTTCCACACCGGGCGCCGCCGAAGA
>Ga0210383_10003099_pt1 | contig 14986 bp, 12 predicted proteins | sample IncBWC14OmetaG_FD_160072 | JGI IMG/M metagenome (GOLD analysis project Ga0210383, IMG submission 160072) | Forest soil microbial communities from Barre Woods Harvard Forest LTER site, Petersham, Massachusetts, United States - Inc-BW-C-14-O ...
CCTTGGCTGCAGTTGCGACGATGGCCTGCTTTGTCGCCCTCATTGTCCCAGCGCCAGGACGCGCGGATGGGCAACCCGCTGCGCCCTTCGTTACCGAAATCCCTCACGGGTACCGCGACTGGCAGTGGATCTCCTCGGCCCATGAAGCAGGCAACCTCAACAGTTTAGGTGCCGTCTTAGGCAACGATATAGCGATCAAGTCCTATCGCGAGGCGAAGCTCCCGTTCCCGGACGGCACGATCATTGCTGCTTTGCATTACCGTAACGTCCCCTCGGATGAAAACAACAAAGTCTTTGGCCAAGCCCAATCTTTCGTTCCCGGACCTCCCACGAATATTCAATTTATGGTCAAGGACTCAAACAAGTACGCCGCAACCGGCGGCTGGGGCTTCGCTCACTTCGCGGACGGCAAACCTGGCGATGCGGCATTTATGAAAAGCTGCTTCCCCTGCCACGAGAAGGCCAAAGCCAGTGACCTTGTCTTTACTCACTATGCGCCGTGATGCTGAAAACTAGAGCAGATAAGGAATGAGGCGATGGCCACATCCGAATCACTAATTTGCCGAAGCCCAAGTTTGAGCGTATTGCAATCGGATTCTTACTGCAGGCGGAAACGTTCGTTCATCAATCGCTGGAGGCGAGGTTTGTAGAGGATGTCGTAGGCGAACTCTTTGTCCGGAAACATCGCCAGCGCAGCCCGTTTCGCGCCAGCCGCCAACTCGGAGGCTTCTTCGACGGTGAGGTTCGGGTCTTGGCCAATCACGGACATTACCATGCTGATCATGATTTGCAGGCGACGTATATTTCGCGCCTCCTGCTCTCTTTCGCTTACGTTTGGCGACTTTCCACGGCGTTCCAAACTACTCATGGGGCCCCCGACACTGGCGGTCTGCCGAATTAGATGTTCTTCGACGCGAGCGCGTTGCGCCCGCCCTTTGAGGTTATTCTCACGGGAACGTGGGTGGAGCGCAATAGCCCCATGGTGTTGGTCTTCGGTCACGTCAAAAGCAGATGCGCCGGGAAGCCCGCCGGCTGAATGATCTTCATCAGCGAATCTGCCCCCAACTCCACCCCGGTCGAGTTAGAATCAAACATCATCTTGAACGGAGGCAATCATGGCAGACTCAACTTCCACAAGTGAAGCACGTCCTAATCCAAATGAAAAGCTGGTACGCGTATTCGATAGCGAGCAGGAGTCGGAAGCCATGGTGGTGCGTGGGCTGCTCGAGTCCGCGGGCATTGACTCTGATCTCACCTCTTTGGATGCGCAGCAAGATATTCTGCCCGGCGTGGGGGGCACCGTGATTCTGGTGCGCGAGGAAGACGCAGCCAACGCCCGGCGGATGATCGAGGAATACCGGCAAACGCCGGACGAACTTGAGACTGCGGAATACGCCATCAATGAAGAGCCGCCGACTGAGAGCTGACATTTTTGCCGTCGAGGTAGAACGTGACGGCCCCGTCCAAATCTGTTCGGTAGGTCAGAACCTGCGCTTCCGCCAGCCGATTTAGAACGTCCAGCCTTGGATGCCCATAAACATTGCGCGTGCCTACTGAGATCACCGCAAATCGCGGATGCACAACGGCCAGCAGTTCCGGGATCGTCGAGGTCGAGCTTCCATGATGAGCCACCTTGAGAAGATCGGCCTGGGGGTTCTCCAGAGCAACCTGTTTCTCCGTTTTCTTCTCTGCGTCTCCCTCGAGTAAAGCCGACGTCTCCCCATACCTGATCTTGATCACCAGCGACTCGTCGTTCGGCCGGGAAACATGTGTTTCGGCAGTTCGTGGCGGGGCCAGTACCTCGATTTCCGCTCCACCCAACTCCAGATTGTCTCCCGCTTTGTGAAGGACGATTGGAATGTTCAGAGCTATCGCTTTGCGCAGAAGAGTTTGCAACTCCGGGCTTGGCGAATCCACTCCCAGCCACAACTCGCGCGGATGAAAGTTTGCCAGCACCGCCGCCATGCCTCCCATATGGTCGGCGTGAGCGTGGGTGAGCGCGACCACGTCAAGCTGGTGAAATCCGCGCGACCACAGGTATGTCGACACCACGTCTTCCCCGATGTCTAGTTCCGAGTGCATCCAGAACGGGATTCCACCGGCATCGACCAGCAGCGTGCGGCCTTCCGGCGAAACCAGAAGAATCGAATCGCCCTGGCCAACGTCAATGGCTGTGAGTTCGAGCACTCCGCCGCGGAGCTGCGGATGTGGCGGAACCGCGCAGATCCGGAACGCACTGACGGCTAACCCGGCCCAGCCAACTGCCACGAGCAAGCGACGACGGCGGCGACTCAGAATCATGGCCAGCACCACGGCGCCAGCACCTAACAAAATGACAGTGAGTTGCGGCGTGGGAACGCGAGTGTCGGCGATCCGCAGAGCCCCCAACCAGCGGACCGATCCACTCATAGCCTGAAGCATGACACTAGCGATCGTCGCTGGAACCTTTGCCAAGGCGAGCGAGATATAACTTGCGCTGAGGGCCACAATGGCAGCGACCATAATGATTTCAGTGAGAGGCACCGCCAGCACATTCGCCGGTAATGAAACCAGGGTCGCACGATGAAAGTAGTACGCCATGGGCAGTGCGAATCCCGCTTGAAGAACCGTGGAAATCAAAAGAAACTCGCAACCCACAAGCAGAACCCGCGCCGTAACTGAGATCGCGGTCAACGGAATGCGCTTTCCGAAAAAACGTTGCAGCCGGCTGGCAACCATCCTCAGGTCGAGCCGGAGTTGCGCCAGCGTGGGTGGCAATGCGGCATCGTATCCAGTCGCATCCAGGCTCCTCAGAGCCCGAGACAGAGGTTGAGTCGTCCGCTCCAGAAGCGGTGTTGCGATTCCCGCAATAACCAGCACGCACAAGAAGCTCAGCTGGAAACTGGCTCCCAGCAATGCCGAGGGGTCCACAATAAGCAGAGCCAGTGCCGCCGCTCCGATCGTGTTGAGAATTGATTTTCGCCGATAGAGCAGTCTTGCGCCCAGGTAGAGCCCGAGCATTAGCGTAGCCCGCCACACCGGCGCGCCAACGTCCGTAAGAAGCGCACACGCAACCGTGAGCAGAATTGTGATTGCGCTGGCGTAAAGCTCGCTCATCCGCGCCCGGCGCAGCAGCCAAAACATCACCAACGCGAGCACGGCGACTTTCAATCCGGAGATTACCAGTACGTGATAAGTGCCGGTACGCTGGAAGTCAGTGAGAGTTTCGCGTCCCAGAAACGAATTTTCGCCGATAAGCATAGCGTCGAGTAGTGCGGCTTCGTCCGGCGTCCATAGGACGTGGATTCTCGCGATCAGACTCCTACGGACGCGCGTTCGCCAAAGCTCGAAGCGGCTGCCCGCAAAGCCCGGCAACAGCTCAACCGTCTCCGCCTTCGCGGACCCGAGTGCCACGATCCCGTTTTCCGCCAAATATCCGGCGTAATCGAATGCGCCTGGATTTCGGAAATTATGTGGCGGATAAACTCTTGCGGGAAATCGCAAGCGTTCGCCGTAACGGAACCGGTATAGCGGCGTGGCTAATGGCTTTTGGGATTCGATCTTTGTGTCTTCAGTATTAGTATTTGTCTCGTGGCCGTAGATACTGATGCGAAGGCCGAACCGAATGGCGGACATCTGATTCCCCGTCCCTATTTGTTCCGTTTCAAGGTCTAGCCTTTGCTGAGTGTCCCCGGAATTCCTGTTTTGCAAATTTCCTTCTCTGATTACGTGGGCAGTAATTATGAGGTCGCGGCCGTCGGCAAATGCGAGAATCCCGGCGTCGCCACGATTTTCCGGAGCACGCACTTGCATCGTCAGCGCGCCCGTTACGAACAGCACCGATAGCCCAAGTGCAAGAGCAGCACGGGTGCGATGCCGCAGAAAATAAGCTCCCGACGCGGAGAAGACGATCGCTGCCGTCAACCACCAAAGTGATGGTCTCCACAGGTAGAAGCCCGCAACAATTCCGCCGCCATACGCCGAGGTGGCCCAGAGCATGGGTTGTCGTGAGAGTGGTTTCCGGGGGAGGGAAGGGGGGGCAGTCGACTGGGAATTCACAGGCTGGCCTGGAGGCAAAACGCAAGAGTTAGCGAAATGCAGGCCTTAGCGGCGTTCGGACGAGTGGCCCACGGCACGCCCATCGCTACTCCCTACCGAGCAAGATGAAATACACTTTCCAAGTGGTAGGTCTGGGGGAACAGGTCGACCAAGTGCACCCGCTCAATGCGGTATCCGGAGCTAAGCAAGCCAACCAGATCACGAGAGACGGTCGCCGGATCGCAGGAGATGTAGGTCATCCGGTGCGCTCCCAATCCGACGAGGCTCTGGACCACACTTTCCCCCAGACCGCTCCGTGGCGGGTCCACCACCACGAGGTCGGGCCGCAGCTTACCAGGGCTCCGCAAGAAGTCTGCGGTAGCTGCGCGGACAGCCGTCACATTTGCTGGTGAGTTATAGAGGAGATCAGCATAAGAAGTCTGTGACGATTCAACCGCGATTACCTGTGGAAATCTCGGGGACAGAGCCGTCGAGAAAAGGCCGACGCCCGCATAAAGATCAACAGCCGTTTCGCCCGAGCATTCTTCCGTGACGATATTAACCAAATCGTTGATTAAATGGCGGTTAACCTGAAAAAAAGATCCGGCGCTGACCTGGTAGGAAGCGGCTTCAGCAGCGTAGGTGATTTCTCTCGCCCCAGATACCGCAATGGTTTTCGGCAACGCAGTCGCATGCGTCCCGGACGATTTTGTGCTGAGCGCCACGACGCCAGCAATTTCTGGGAGGATGCTCGGCACACCCTCCGCCCATTCTCGAACCGGGGTGCTTCGAGTTCCGGGTTCGCAGGAAACCTCGATCAGGAGCTGAGTGTCATCGGCATTGCTAAAAAACTCGATCTCCTGGATGCCGTCGGGGACGGTTCGTGCGCGTCCCATTTCCCAGAAGGCGGCGATGGCCCGATTAATCAGCGGTGAACTTACCGGACATTGCTCCACTGGAAGCAGATCGTGCGAGTTGAGTCTGTAGTAGCCGAGGGCGAACTCCGGAACAGCTCGGACTTTGAGGCGGGTACGGTTGCGGTAGTTCCAAGGCGGCGACGGATGAACGGTTATCTTCGTTTCCAGTTCGAGCTTGGCAATGCGGCGCAGATTTTCTTTCAGGATTGTGGCTTTGATCTCCAGTTGATGCTCGTATCTGGTGTGCTGATAATGGCAGCCACCACAGCGCTGGAAGTAAGGACAATACGGCTCTATTCGCTGGGACGAAGGTTGCAGAATACTTTCCGCCTGGCCTCGCGCAAAACTGCGTTTCTGTTCAAGCAGCGAAACTTCGACTGTTTCGCCTTCGAGCACAAAAGGGACGAACACGGCTTTGCCGGGACCGTGATCATCGGCGGGGAGCCGCGCCAATCCGTCGCCCCCATAAACAAGTTTTTCGATGGTGAGCTGCAAGTGAGGATTCTACGCCATCGAACAAGATGCTCGGATGAATCGCTAATTTTCAATTGACCTCGGAAATCGCGAGGAGCGGCTCACATATAAAACAGGCTTAGCCTCGGTAATCCATATTTTTCCAGCAGCCGCTTGTGGACGTACTGCTTCTGCAGTTGCTCGATTTGGGCTGAGGGCATTTTGCGCCGGTAGGGTGCCAGTTCACGATCGGCCTCGGCCCGCACGGTAACGATATGCTCATCCGGCGTCGCCGCTAACAGAACTGCAAATAGTTTCTCTTCGGCGACTGTGAGCCGGCGTTCAAGATCTTCCAATCGCGGTGGAGTTTTCGCGGCGTCCAGTTCGGCGGCAATCTCGCGCAGCATGTTTGAAGTCTGTCGAGCCAGCGGCGCTGCGTCAATTCCTTTTGCTTGCGGAAGCTTCGCGGCATCAAGTTGTTCCGCATTATTCCGCAGGAATGCCGCGATCTCGGATGCCTGAAACCCGCTTGGGCGCTGGTTCTGCGAATCCGGGCTCGCCGCTCCCACGGCCGCCTCTTTCATCTCCTCGGCTGCCACGAGCACGGCCTGCGCGCAATAAGCCAGACTATTGATCTTCTGTGCTTTCGAGGGCCGCCGCTCGTATTTCTCAAACGCAGCATCAATGCCACGCAGCACGGCCTCCAGCGGAATGCTCGCATCCTTCCAAATTTCGATCAACGCCCAATCCAACGGAGACACCTGAATTCGTCCGCGTCGCCGCTGAAAATGTTCCTCGATCTCCGTGAAATAGTTGAAGTAGTTTTCCACGGCGGGTCAGCGAGAGCGTGGCTTGCTCCCGGAGGAAGACTTTGCCATGCCGGCATCCCGAGCGGGTTTCGCTGCGACATTGCGCTCCCATATAATGCGCAGACCCTCCAGGGTCAAAAACTCATCCACTTGCTTGATATGTTTCGAGCCCGTGCCGATCAGCGAAGCCAGCCCTCCTGTAGCGATTACGTTCGTTCCATTCCCCAACTCTCCAACCAACAGTTCCAGAATTCCATCCACCAAGCCAAGATAGCCGTAGTACAGGCCGGACTGCAGGCTCCCCACGGTGTTGCTGCCAATGATCTGAGCGGGCTTGCGGATATCCACACGCGGCAGTCGCGCTGTACGCTCGAACAGGGCATCAGCAGAGATTCCGATTCCGGGGCTTATCACGCCGCCCATGTACTCTCCCTTGGCCGATACGCAGTCGAACGTAGTCGCGGTCCCGAAGTCCACCACTACGCAGGGGCCGCCATATTTTTCAAATGCGGCAACGGAGTTCACGATGCGGTCGGCTCCCACTTCAGCCGGATTGTCGTAGTGCACCGGCATGCCCGTTTTTACTCCGGGTTCAATGAACAGCGGTTTGGTGTTGAAGTATCGCTCACAGACTTGCCCCAGCGTGGAGTCAAGGGGCGGCACCACGGATGAGATCACGATGCCACGAATACCTTTGACTTCGAGGTTGCCCATGGCAAACAGATTGCGGAAAAGCACGCCATATTCGTCCACCGTCTGGGTCGCAATCGTCGCAACTCGCCAATTCGCCACCAGCGCCCCAGAGTGCGGCGATTCAACCTCCCCTTCGTGGCTCGAAGCGACTCTCGCCGTTCTGGCGAAGACCCCCAGCACCGTGTTGGTATTGCCGACATCGAGAACTAGAAGCATATAAAAATACGTGGGGAATAGCGGACGCGGCTGTGAAGGGCCGCCCTCCCGCAGTCATTTCAGCTTTACCGTCCCACTCAGCACGGTACGGAGACCTTGCGATGTTCGGACTTGCAGGAACCCGCGTGAATCGAGGCCCTCCGTCACACCCTCGATGCCGCCTTCCACGACCTCGACTTGCTGTCCCCGTGCCGACGACGATCGTTCCTGAAAACGACGCAAGATCGAAGTAGTGGCGTCCGGATTTTCCAGCAGACTGCGATATTCCCGGTCGACCGATTTTAGCAAAGCTGCGCATAGTTCCACGCGGGACCAGTCGGTACCAGTGGCCAAACGCAGCGAAATGGCCAGGTTCTGCAGATCCGGCGGAAAACTCGACTGATTTACGTTGATTCCAATCCCGGCCACGATATAACGCACGCGAGTGATCTCGGCGTTCATTTCGGTCAGGATGCCGCAAACTTTTTTCCCGCCGATCAAAACGTCGTTGGGCCACTTGAGGTCAGGAACAACTCGCGAGTCGATCTCCTGAACCGCGGAATGCACGGCCAGGCCCGTAGCCAGAGTGAGAACGAGCATATCGGATGGCGGCAGCGCCGGGCGCAAAAGTACGGAGCAGTAGATTCCGGTCGAGCGAGCGGAGTGCCACTGATTCGCTCCGCGGCCACGTCCGCCGGTTTGCTGCTCGGCCAGAAAAACGCTGCCCTCGGGGGCACCGGCGCTCGCTGCTTCCATGGCAACCGTGTTGGTTGATCCAATCTTGTAGTAGTGATGAATGTGCTTGCCGAAAAGTGTGCCGTTAAGTTGCGGGGCGAGCACATCCGGTAGCAACAGATCGGGCATGGATTTCAGACTATATCCGGTTGATGGATGCCCGGCAATATCAACTCCAAGATTCCGCAGCTGCTGAATCAGACGCCAAACTTCCGAACGGCTGGTGCCGATTTCCTCCGCAATTTTTGTTCCGCTAACAACTACGGTGGCGTGAGCGATGAGCAGGCGCACGATGCGTCCCAGCCGGGCGTCCGTTTGTGGCCCGAGCTTGTGCGGCGCGGACGCTCCCGCCCGCGAACCTCGGTTTGGCCGCGATTGCTTGATGCGGGAATTATGAAGGATGGGCCACGAAACAGCAATCGCGGCCGCTGTCAGTCGAATTCCTTCATTGACTGGTTTCAGTGAATTTCGCCACCGGATGACCAAGGCCAAATTGACCCTCAGCCGTGACGTGGACGGTACCTGGGTTTGCAGGCAGCGTGAGCACCACGGGAGCGCTGCCGGAGGAATCGGTAGTGACCAGACGGCTCGACAGGGTGCCACTGTCGGTGGTGAACAGAACCGTGCCGCCCGCAGCGCTTCCGCCCGACTTGCCCGCGAACAGCGTGACCGACAGATTCAAATTGCTTCCCGGAGCGCCTTTCTGATGGTCTCCAGTTTTGGTGAATGTTGCCGGCGGATTCCCCACGACGATCCAGCCGCTCTGAGTCTGGGCGACGCCTGCGTTGTCCGTACTCGGGACGGTAAATTGATAGAAACCCGGTGTGGAGCCAGCAGTTACGGAGATGCTTCCGTCCTGACTGGTCGTGACGTTCGGCTGTGTGACCACGAGGGTAATTCCGTTGTCAAACTGCGGCGTACCGAGCATCACGCTCCCTGATCCAGAAACGATCTTCGGCTGAAGCGTAGTCGTTCCGCGGGCCGGGACCATGATCGTGTCCGGGTTCAGGTCCCAGTCCGCGCTCGGAATCGCGGGCATCGAGCCGGTAACCACCAACAGCGTAGCGGTGTACGGCGCGAACTTCGTCGCTGAGTTCCAAGCCTTCTGGGACGACGCCACGATCTTGTCCGGCGACTTCGGCGAAAGCGTATAAGTGGTCACCTGCTTCGGAGTGAATCCATTCATGGTGAATTGCGTTTGTACTGCAGCCTGGGGACTCTTATTGATTACCATCACTGTCAGGATCGTGCCCGTGGAATCCAGCGCCGCATAACTGCTAAATAAATTTGGATTGCCATTATTTGTGGCCGAGACGGACGTTGTGGCGAAGGAATGATGCTGTCCGTCGTAGTTGCGGAATAGCTTCAATGCCTGATAGTTGGGGTTTGCAGGATCAGGCGCGACCCAGCGGGAAGCCAGATACATGCGTTCGCGTCCTAAAATGCCGTAGGCGTCGGCATCAGCCAGCGCAGTGGAAAAATCAGATTCGCCGGCGAATGCTGCACTCCACTCCGTGAAGCTCAAGGGAGTGCCGGCATAAATCATGTTGACCAGCGCCCGCATGCGCGGGATGCGGAACGGGATCCGCTTCTTCGGCTGTATGAAGGTGGCCCACTGCTGGTTGATTGTGGTCGATTCGCTCACATACCTCGGATCCCAGTAATCCCGATAGATGCGTAACGAGAGCGCCTGCTTTTGGGCTTGGGTAAAGTGGGAAGTGTCCGGTCCGTCAGGATAAGCGTGAATGTCGAAAACGTCGACCGACCTCCTTCCCGCCAGCCGATCCTGCCAATAAACTTCGTTCAACCACCACGGCAAGAAGTCCACACCCGCGTGGGCGCCTTTGTCATTATTGTTCGCGCCGTTCCAGTAAAACCACCAGCAGCAACTCACTGGTCCGAAGCGGATCGCGTTCGGGTCCCAGCCTTTCAACGCATTCGCTTCCGCAAAATATGTATCGCGCATCTCGTCGTACGCCGAAGGATTGGGATGGACATCGCGATGCGTCCCGCCCCATATATCGATCTCATTGTCCATGTTGTAGAAGTGCGGCGCGCTGCCAAATGCCGCAGCCAACGCGGGCGCCCACTGATCGCGATAGACCGTTCCCGGCGGATCTCCGTTTTGCGGCGAGTCTTTCAGTTCGACATTGGCATCAGTGGGATCGTTACCGGTTAACAGCGTCTGGCAATCCGGCAGCACTCCATCCCCGGCGTCAGAGTTGTAGGGATCTGCCCCGCATTGCGGACCGTATTTGGCGACAGAAAAACTCCACCCGGAAGTTTTCGCCACCCAGGGCAGCATAACCATCGTCATCAGCGGATTACTGCCTGCCGCTTTCACGTCCTGGATGTACTTGATCGAATCGCCATCGCCGATTTCGGTGTAGCCAAAATCCTCGAAATACCAATCGGCAGCTGCATTGTCGGTGAAGGTCTTCCAGTTGTAGCGCGAGGTCGCGTTGCCGCCCCAGCGCACCACGGTCAGCCCGCTGTCGGTAATCGTGGGCGCATCCTTAGGATAGCTCCCGCCATAAACGTAAGGGCTGATCACATGCCGGTCGCTGAGAACGTCCACAGTGACGTTCACGGAGTTTGCCGGTCGGTTGGATGTGTCGGCAAGCTGGTTGGGTTTCGGCGAGCTTAAAGCGGAAGAATTGGCGCTTGTAGTTGATGAGGGAGCGGTCGCGTGCAATCCACTGCCGCTTCCAGAAGAGCTGTTCGCAAACAGCAGTGCAACCACGATGGCAACGGCTGTATGCCGGATCTGGTGGGTCATGGGGAGGGCCTCCGGTCTTCAAATACTGTAGTGCTTGCCAGGCCAGATTCGTTACTCGAAAGTGCAATCTCAGAACGAATCGTTTGGACGCATGGACTTGGCCTACCGGACAGGATGTCCCTGCGTCCAGAATCATGGGGATCCAGATTAGGCCGGAGCCAGGCGCATGCTCATATCCATTGCCTTCGCCGAGTGAGTGAGCGCTCCCACCGAGATGAAATTCACTCCAGTCTCCGCGTAGGCGCGAACGTTCTCCAGCGTGATTCCGCCGGAGACCTCCAATGGAATGCGGCGTTCCGCGTGCGAGCAGCGCGCCACCGCTTGCTTCACGTCTTCCACTGACATGCTATCGAGCAGGATGGCTTCTCCCCCGTGCTCCAGGGCTTGTTCTAACTCGTCCAGGGAGCGTACTTCAATCTCGATAATCTGCTCGCCGCGCCGGTTCTTGTGAGCCCGTTCCAGCGCCGGCACAATGCCTCCCGCCAGCGCAATGTGATTGTTCTTGATCAGCACTCCGTCCGACAAATCGAGGCGATGGTTCTGTCCACCTCCGCAGCGCACCGCGTATTTGTCGAGCATGCGCAGCCCGGGCACGGTCTTGCGCGTGTCCAGGATTCGCGCCTTGGTGCCTGAAACCGCATCCACGAACTGGCGCGTCAGCGTGGCAATTCCACTCAAGCGCTGCATGAAATTGAGAATCACGCGCTCGCAGGAAAGGATCACGCGAGCATTGTGGCGGATGACGGCGATCGATTGCCCTTTGTGCAAGCGAATGCCGTCGAATATCTCGGGATGAGTGGTGACTTCGTAATGCGATGTAACCGCGCCGTCCAACGCGGCGTACACATCCAGAATGCGGGAGACGCAGCCAATACCGGCGAGGATGCAATCTTGCTTAGCCAGAATCGTAGCCGCGGCCCGCTGATTCGGATCAATGCAGGCATAGCTGGTGGCATCGCGTGTGGCCCGGTCTTCCAGCAATGCGTTCTCGATAACAGCGGTGATGCGTCGGCTATTCCAGTCCATAGATCAGTCGTTGGTCATTGGCCGTCAGTCGTGGCTAAGTTCACGCCGGGGCAGCCGCCCTCGGCTGTCCGGTCGAGCGAAAGCTCGACTATCCCAGTTCATCCAGCTTACTCTTTACTTTCTCGCGAAGGATTTCCAGTTCCTCCGCCCGCTTTCGAATCCCTTCCACGACCTTTGCCGGCGCCTTCGCCAGAAACTGCTCGTTACTCAATTGGCGCCGGCCATTCGCAGCTTCTTTTTCGATCTGCTCCAGTTCCTTCTTCAACCGCTCGCGCTCCGCGGCGACGTCGATCTTTCTCTCGTAAACGATGTGAACGTCGAAGCGTGCGGTGTGGCGCGCCCCCGACAATTTTGCCAATGAGTTCTCGACAAATTCAATTTTCTCAACGCTCGCTAGCCGCTCAACTGCGTTTTGATTCTGCTCAATTAATCTACGGATTTCTGCTTCCTGAGCAAAAACGCGAATGGGCACACGTTGCTTTTGCTCGACCTTCAGTTCAGCTCTTGTATTGCGCACGCTGACGATCAGATCTTGCAGAATCGCCATGTCAGTCTCAGCCGCCAGGTCCATTTGCTGGTCGTTGGCCTTTGGATACGCGGCCAGAGCGATCGATTTCAACGGCGGGTTCTCATCGTAAATTGCGTACCAGATTTCCTCGGTGATAAATGGCATCACTGGATGCAAAAGTCGCAGCGCAGCTTCGAAAATACCAAGCAAATTACTGCACGCGATGCGAGCTGATTGCTGGTCAGCTGCATCGAGCAGCCGGGGCTTGATCAGTTCGATATACCAGTCACAGAACTCGCCCCAGAAAAAATCGTAAATCTGATTGGCAGCCTCGTGGAACCTATAGGTCTCCAGCGCTGCGTTGACATTCTTGGTTACGCGATTGAAGCGCGAGAGGATCCATCGGTCTTCAAGGGTCCGCGCCTCGAACCCGTCAATCCCTGTGTGGGACCGGGTCCCAGGCCCGGTGCCCGGTCGGAGGCCCGGCGCCACCCGGTCAATATTCATGAACATGAACCGTGCCGCATTCCAAATCTTGTTGGCAAAGTTGCGATAGCCCTCGGTCCGGCTCTCGCTGAAAGCAATGTCCGTCCCCGGCGCCGCCATAGCGGCCAGCGTAAAGCGCGTAGCATCGGTCCCGAAGCGCTGGATGATATCGAGCGGGTCAATCACGTTGCCCTTGGTCTTCGACATCTTCTGCCGGTCGGCATCGCGCACCAGCGCATGGATATAAACCTGGCGGAAGGGAACGCTGTCATCTTTCTTGTCGCCCCAGCCGCTGGCCTGCTTGAGTTTCGGATCCTGCTGGTGGCCCTGCATGAAGTGGCAACCAAACATGATCATGCGAGCAACCCAGAAAAACAGAATCTCGTAAGCCGTGATCAACAGCGTGGTTGGATAGAAAATCTCCTGGTCGCGCGTCTTCTCCGGCCAGCCTAAAGTCGTAAACGGCAACAAGCCGGAGGAGAACCAGGTATCGAGCACGTCCGTATCTTGCTTGAGCTCCGAGCCGCTGCATTTCGTGCACTTCCCCGGAGCCTCGCGCGCAACAATGATTTCGCCACACGAGCAATGCCATGCCGGAATCCGATGTCCCCACCACAGTTGCCGCGAAATGCACCAGTCGTGGATGTTGTGCATCCAGTTCAGATATATCTGCTTATAGTTTTCCGGAACAATCGTGATTTCGCCCCGCTCTACGACCTCGGTCGCGCGCTGCGCCAGTGGCGCGATCTTGATAAACCATTGCGTCGAAAGCCGTGGCTCAACCACCGTGCCGCAGCGGTCGCACTTTCCGATCGAGATGGTGTAGTCCTTCTCGCCGACCAGGAAGCCTTGCTGACGCAGGTCTTCGAGCACGCGTTTGCGCGCCTCATAGCGGTCCAATCCAGCATACGGACCCGCGTTCTGGTTCATGCGAGCGTGCTCGTCGATCACTTCGATCTGCGGCAGGTTGTGGCGGAGTCCAGCCTCGAAGTCATTGGGATCATGCGCCGGAGTCACTTTCACCGCGCCGGTCCCGAACTCTGGCTGCGCCAGGTCATCGGTGATAATCGGAATCTCGCGATTCATCAGCGGCAACAAAATTTTCTTCCCGTGCAGATGTGTGTAGCGCTTGTCTCCCGCATTCACCGCGACAGCCGTATCGCCCAGCATGGTCTCCGGCCGCGTGGTCGCGACCGTGATGAATTCGTCCGTACCGATTACCGGATAGCGAATCTCATATAGCTTGCCCGCGATCTCCTCGTGCTTGACTTCGAGATCGGAAATTGCCGTTTCGCATCGCGGACACCAGTTGACGATGTACTTTCCGCGATAGATCAACCCTTCCTCGTACAAGCGAACGAAGACCTCGCGCACCGCATGCGAAAGGTTCTCGTCCATAGTGAAATATTCGCGATCCCAATCCACCGACGCCCCGAGGCGTTTCATCTGGTCCAGAATGGCGCCACCGTAGTGCCGCTTCCACTCCCAGACGCGCTCGATGAAAGCCTCGCGTCCCATATCGCGGCGCTTCTTGCCTTCCGCTGCAAGCTGGCGCTCGACCATCATCTGAGTCGCGATGCCCGCGTGGTCGGTGCCAGGAAGCCACAGGGTCAGGAAACCGCGCATGCGATGCCAGCGCACGATAATGTCCATCTGCGTCTGGTTGAGCATGTGTCCCATGTGCAGCCGCCCGGTGACATTCGGTGGAGGCAACAGCAGCGTGAACACTGGACGCGTCTCTCCCGGCGGAGGCGTGGGGACAGAAAAGAGTTTTTCCTTGATCCAGTGGTCAGCCCAACGCGTTTCAATCGCGCCCGGCTCGTACGCTTTGGGAAGATCGTGGGCCATGATTAAATTTGCTCACAGCAACCCGCATTCATCCAACACGAGTTCTATTCGGTGTGCAGAGAGATTCTAAGGGCTGCGTGCTGAACGCCAAGTGCTGAGAGCTGATCCTTGATATTACAGGCGGGCGGAAAACGCGGTCAAACGGTGGATGGGCTTGTGTATACCGACGGCAAAATGCTCCCTCCTCCGTTCCCATGAATCCCATGCAAATCGGAAGGGATCGCAGCGCCCATTCCGCAAAGGTAATAGTGTAGTGCTGATCCCTGGGAATCGGAGACTCGCCTACCGAATTTGTTCGCTGGCTGGAGAGCTACAAGTCAAAAATGGGTGTCAAATCATAAGCCGTAGTCGTCTTAATAGCTTGTCTGATCGAGCTTTGAAGGGTAGGTGAGTGTAATGGGGATTTTACGACAGCAATCGCAAGATCGGGGCCAACCGGGGTCGCGGGGTCGGGCCGCAGAAATTGGGGTTCAGAACATTGCCTCATAGTCCCCCCCTTTCGCTAACCTCTTTCAAAAGT
>Ga0210383_10003100_pt1 | contig 14977 bp, 9 predicted proteins | sample IncBWC14OmetaG_FD_160072 | JGI IMG/M metagenome (GOLD analysis project Ga0210383, IMG submission 160072) | Forest soil microbial communities from Barre Woods Harvard Forest LTER site, Petersham, Massachusetts, United States - Inc-BW-C-14-O ...
GCGGACATAAAGTTCCTTCGTCAGATGCGGGATATTCTTCAAACCGGCGACGCGCTGCTGTTGGGTACTGACCTCGAGAAGCCGATGCACCAACTTCTCGATGCGTATGATGACCCGTTGGGTGTGACCGCGGCGTTCAATTTGAATCTGCTAGCGCGAATCAATCGCGAACTGGATGCCAACTTTCTAATCCCGCGGTTCGAGCACGTCGCCAGGTTCAATCAGAACGCGGGCAGCATGGAGATGCACATTCGTTCCTTGCGAGAGCAAACCGTCACGATCCCCGCAGCGGGTCTTTCAGTCACATTCCTTGAAGGCGAAACCATCTGGACAGAAAGCAGTCATAAGTATTCGCTCGGAGAAGTGTTGCGCATCGCCGAAAGCACAGGCTTCCGTTGCGATGCTCAGTGGATTGACGAGGAGTGGCCGTTTGCTGAGAACCTCTTCATCGCCGAGTGACCCGCGCAGAGGAGCAATAAGAAACACTTGTCATCCCAGCGAAGCGAGGATCTAGGTCTTCGCCTGCACCACCGGTATCGCTGCGCAAGCAAACACCCAGATCCCACGTTTTGCTCTTGATAACAGTTCCTGGTTGAGAACGGCAACTGTGAAACTGATCCAGCCTTTATTCCAAATCATTTTCGGTTTCATCCCCCGGAACGTTCGGTTGCAGATTAATCTCAGATAGATTGGCGCTCTTGAGTTCGCGATTTAGCGCCTGCAGATCGGATTTCTTGACTTCCTTCCATCGCTTCATTACCGCCGAAAGGTCATGTTCGGCCTCGGTTACCGCGCTAATCTGGGCTGCCGTCGGCGCAGCATCAGCTTGTCCGACACTGCCGTAGAGCGCGTCGATCGTGCTATTCACCGCGGCCAGAGTTGGTTTCGGCGAAGAACCGGCCGGAGTTCGGCCGCGCAGAATCGCCCCCACTTTCTGATCGAGAGCTTTGACCGATTCCGCGAGCTTGCCATTGGCCTGAGGTCCAAGCTTGCGGAGTTGATCGAGGAGCGAATGCGCTTGCGCGAGCGCTTCCGTGCTTGCGGTCAACTCAGAGGCCAGGCGCGTTTCCAGGTTGAATTGTTGTTCGAGGTCACTCAGTGTCGCATGCACGCGTGGATCAATCTTTATGGTGAGCGGTGCCGTAGAAGTGTGTCCGTTCACCGTGAGCCTTGCCGTGTATTCTCCGGGCACCGCGAGTGGGCCAAGGGGTGATCTAGGCGTATCGTGGGGAACCGCCGAAATCGGATATTCGTGCCGCGGCGAGGCGGGCGATGGGTAGCGCAAATCCCACACCCAGCGATGCATGCCGGCGCTGGCCAGGAGGATCTTCGGCCTACGAATCCAGTACAGAGGGATCAATTGCTTATCAAGTTCCTCCTGAGTTATTTCCGGCTGGTCTGTGCTGGAATAATGGCGCACCAATTTTCCTTGCGCATCGACGATCTCAAGCGTGACTGGGCCGGAAGCAGGCTGTGCGAGGAGGTAATCGAGAATCGCACCGTCGGGAGGATTCTGCCCAAGTGGCTCGTCGGGCTGGATTGGAGTATCAGGATTGGTGCTGCGCCGCACGCGGTAAGCCGGTTCGGGTTTGAAAAGATAGGCATCCGATTTTGCCATCGAATCGGCGAACTGCCGCAAAGGCGTGATGTCATCGAGAATCCAGAACGATCGGCCGTGAGTGGCAACGATCAGATCGCTGTCATGGATCCACAAGTCGCGCATTGAGGTGTGCGGCAGATTCAATTGCAAAGACTGCCAGTGATCGCCATCGTCGAACGAAACCCAAACGCTGGATTCGGTGCCTGCAAACAGCAAGCCTTTGCGAACCGGATCTTCGCGCACAGTGTCGACCGGCGCGTCCGCGGGCAAATTGCCCGAGATCATCTTCCATGTCTGCCCGCTATCGTGAGTGCGATAAATGTACGGATGCAGGTCATCGATGCGGAAGCGGCTTACTGAGGCGTAGGCGGATTGGTGGTCAAAGTGTGAAGCTTCGATCTGCGTGACTTTGCTCCATGCGGTCAATTCCGGCGGCGTGACGTTGCTCCAGTTCTTTCCCCCGTCTCGCGTCATCCAGATTAAGCCGTCGTCCGTCCCGGCCCACAGAGTGTCGACGCTTTTGAATGATGGAGCGAACGCGTAAATTACCCCTCGCTGCTTCCCCGCGTCAGGATTCTTGGAGATCAGCGTGCCCACGCTTGGTGGAACTCCGGGATTTTCCCGTGTGAGATCCGGGCTAATGGCTTGCCAGGAGTTTCCTCCGTCAACGGTTTTGAACAAGATGTTAGAAGCGAAGTAAAGAGTGTGGGGATCGATCGGCGAGAATAGAGTAGGCTCGGTGCGGTCGGTGCGGTAGTTGTCACCACGGACGGGGATGGGTGTTACGTTCTGCGCCTGCCCGGTCGACCAGTGATATTTCGAAACCTCGTTGCGTCCGCCTCCGTAAATAATGTCGGGATCGAGAGGATCCGGCGCGACGTAACCGTATTCGATGGTAGCAACGGGACGCCAGTCGCGGAGCGTGATTTCGCCATCGTTGCCGCGGCTCGAGATGCACACTGAACCACTCTCTTGTTGTCCGGCACAAACCTTATAGGGAAAAGTGTTGGTGACGGCTATGTGGTACAGTTGCGCGGTCGGTTGGTTGTACCACGAACTCCATGTCTCGCCGCCATTCACGGTAACGATCGCACCCTGATCGCTGACGACAAGAATAATGTTTGGGTCATTGGGATTGATCCAGAGGTTCTGATAGTCATCTCCGCCGGGGGACCCGCGAAGACTCATCCAAGTCTTGCCACCATCGAAAGAGCGTACAGTCACGATGCTCGCGCTGTACACGATGTCGGGATTCTTAGGATCCACCTTTGGCACTGGGAGATCGCCGCCGCCGATGCGCATTGCGGGGCGAGGATCATTCGTAGCCACGTGCCAATTGTCGCCCGCATCATCGGATCGATACACACCCAGGCCTGCGCCGGAGCCGTATTCTCCGCGTTCCGTCGTGGCCGCAGTTGCATAGAGCCTGCTCGGCTGACTCGCCGCGATTGCAATATTGATTTGGATGAGGTTGTTGGGCAATCCTTTCGTCAACGGATGCCAGGTATTACCGCCGTCGGTAGATTTAAAAAGGCCTCCACTGGTGCCTTGAAACTGGTTGTTGTCCTCCCACGGGCCTTCGCGGATTTCCCACAACGATGAGTAGAGAACGTCGGGATTTGACGGATCCATTTCAATGTCGGAACCACCGGTGTTCTCATCCACGGAAAGAACATTCAGCCAAGTCTTTCCGCCGTCGGTCGAGCGGAAAATGCCGCGCTCGTCGTTCGGACCGTAAGGATGCCCGAGCACAGCGGCGAACAGCCGATTGGGATTGCGCGGGTCGACAACGAGCGCGGGAATCTGTTGCCCGTCACGCAGTCCGAGACGGGTCCAGGTTTTGCCCGCATCCGTCGACTTATAGATTCCATTGCCAACCGACAGGTCGGGGCGATGCAGCCCTTCGCCACTCGCAACATAAATGATGTTGGGGTCTGAAGGAGCCACCGCGATCGCCCCGATCGATTGCGTGGGCTGCTGATCGAAAATAGGTGTCCAGGTGCGGCCATAGTCATCGGACTTCCACACCCCACCATTTACCGCGCCAATATAAAAAAGGTTGGGCTGGCCCGGTACGCCGGTGACCGCCCGGGTTCGGCCGCCACGAAAGGGCCCAATCATGCGCCAGCGCATTTCCTGATACATGCTTTCCGAATATTGTTGTGCGTGGCTAACGCCGAGAAACAAGAAGATTAAAGGGCTGGTTAGCAAGATCAGGATAAGACGCGGAAATCGAATCACACTGGCCTCCGGTGGAAATGTTCAAACCGAAAAGCATAAATCAAAATGAGGCTCTAGGAGAAACTGGTTGCCTGACTCTAGGAATGGTCTGACTCTGCTTCGCGACGATGCTTCTGGATATCGATTCCAAGCTGCTCCGCTTTCTTGTAGAGATGGCTGCGCTCAAGACCAAGCGATTTGGCTGCATTTGTGATGTGATAGTTGCTCCGCTTAAGTTCAGCGAGAATCGTTTCGCGCTCGAAGTTCTGCACTCGCTCGGCCAATATCCCTGAGCTTGTTCCGGAGAATGAAACAGTTGGAGCTGTCGGCAATGCGGAGCGGACCGTTTCCAGCGTGACCTCGCCTTCAGTAGCCAGGAGCATGAACCGCTCCACCACGTTGCGCAATTCGCGGACGTTGCCGGGCCACGGATAAGCCCCAAGCGCTTCAATCGCATCTGGAGTGAAGGGAATCGGCTTCCAACTATTGTGAGCGCAGACCTGCCGGGAAAAGTGTTCTACCAGGGCGGGAATGTCCTCCCGGCGCTCGCGCAGAGGAGGCAGGACCAGCGGGAACACATACACGCGGTGAAAAAGATCCTGGCGAAACTTTCCCTCGCGTACCAGAGTCTCAAGATTCCGGTGGGTTGCAACCAGAACGCGCACGTCGACGGAAATGGGTTTATCTCCGCCGACGCGCTCCACTTCGCCTTCCTCAAGCACCCGCAATAGCTTGGCCTGCATAGATAGAGGCATGTCGCCGATTTCGTCCAGGAAGATGGTGCCGTGCTGCGCCTGTTCGAACTTTCCCGTGTGGCGCGCGGCGGCGCCGGAAAATGATCCTTTCTCGTGTCCGAAGAGTTCCGATTCGATCAGCTCAGCCGGCACTGCGGCGCAGTTCAGAGTAACGAAAGGACCTGCCGATCGCGGACTACGTTCATGCAGAGTGCGGGCAACCAATTCTTTTCCAGTACCGGTTTCTCCCAGAATACAAACTCGCGACTCGCTCGCCGCCACACGCTCCACCTGGGCCATGACCTTCCGCATGGCCTCGGAGGTCCAAACGATTTCGTGTTTTCCCAGACGTTGTCGAAGCTGCCGGTTCTCCGATTCCAGGCGCCGCAGTCTTAGCACGTTCTCTATGGTGAGCAGTAATTTTTCTGTGGAGACCGGCTTCTCCAGAAAGTCGAGAGCTCCAAGCCGCGTGGCCCGAACCGCCATTTCAATATGCGCCTGGCCCGACATCATGACGACTGGAACCGTGATCCCTTGCGACTTGAGGTCATCCAGAAAAGAAAGGCCGTCCTTGCCGGGCATGACCACGTCGGAGAAGATCAAATCAAAGTTCTGCGTCCTGGCAAATTCGAGCGCCTTCGTCGCACTGTCGCAAACCGTCGCCTCGTGGCCAGCCAGGCGAAAGGCGCGTGAAAGCGAAGCTAGTGTATTGGGCTCGTCATCCACGATCAACAGGTTGGCTTTCTGCGCCACTAGTAACTCCTCGCCGTCGCATCTACCGACTGATCGCTTGTTTGCAGCTTATCTGCATTACGCGGCAGTTCAATCGCGAATGTCGTCCCGCATCCGGACGTGCTTCGCACTCTGATTCTGCCACCATGGTCGCTGACCACCGACTGCGCGATGGCGAGCCCGAGCCCCGTGCCATGCGGCTTGCTGGTGTAATAAGGAGTGAACAGGCGCTCGCGCGCTTCTGGCGTAAGCCCGGCCCCCGTATCCGAGACTTCGATGTAACTAAGATCATTGTTCTCGTGTGTGCGCAGCGTAAGTGTGCCGCCCTGAGGCATGGCGTCCATCGCGTTCAACACCAGATTTGAAAGCGCACGGTGCAACAAGTCAGGATCGGCGGCGATTGATCCCATGGGTTCGTCCAATTCCAGTTTACATTCGATAGGCGCACGTTCCGGAGCATGGAGTTGCGCCTGGAACAGCCGAGCTACGTGTTGTACAACGCCGTTCAGTTGTACCTGCTGGAACTGCGGTTGCGGCATCCTGGAGAATTCGCTGAAGCGCGAGATTATGGCTTTTAGATTTGCGATCTCTGCCAACAACGTGGCAGAGCTCTCCTGAAAAATCTCTTCGAATTGTTGAGGACTCTGCTGCCGCGCTCGCAGCAAATTCTCAACCGTCAATTGCAGCGGGAAAAGAGGATTCTTCAGTTCATGCGCCAGACGGCGAGCCAACTCGCGCCACGCAGCAACCCGTTCCGCCTGCACCAGATGCTCCTTTTGGGCTAGCAGCTCGCGAGTCATGCGGTTGAACGTTTCCGCCAACTCTCCCAGTTCGTCGGAAGAAGTGACGGTCACTTGTGTGTTCCAGTTGCCAGAGGCGACGTCCCGCGCTGCGCGAGCCAGTTGTTCCACCGGGCGCGTGACTCGCGCGGCCGCCCATCCGCTGAGCAAGATGGCCAGCACGATCCCCGCGCCTCCCGACAAGAGTGCCGCCGAGCGAATCTGCTGCCGAAGATCAACATAAGGGCGACGTGAGTTGCCAATCAGCAGGACACCGAGCAGTTGGTTATCCCGTCCAGCCAGCGGGAACGCGTCGATGGTTTCGTCATCGGCCGCATTGGAAGACCAATGCACCAGTGTTGTGGTCTCTCGTTGCCGTTGCTGAAGCTGCTGAATGATGGGCGCGATTCGGTCCGGCTGCTGAACCGTGCCTGACCTGTCAATCAAGAATTCGGGAGAAAATCCGTTTCCCAGATTTTGATAAAACATGGCTCGCATGCCTGCTGGAAGCTCCAGACTGGCGAGGAAGTCTTTGTCAATGCGGCGGCCACCGACCACGAACAGCGACTTGTCACCCAGCGTTACTCCCCTCACCGCGAATAGTCCCAATGCCGCCCCGTCCGGCAGTTCCTCCTGTTTCAAGAAAGCGTCCTTGGGGATTGTGGATATCAGAGTCAGAGTTTCCTTGTAGCCAAACTTGGCTGGCCACTGAGCGGACGAAATGATGGTGGCCTGGCTGTCGAGGAACTCCAGAAACTCCAGCTGTTGATTGTCGGCAATAGTCCTTGCTTCGTTAAGATATGCGCCGTAGTCGGGAGAGCCGCGACTCAAGGCGAGAGCCATGCGAGTGGTACCTTCACTCGCGGCGACGGCCTCCACGCGATGAGCGATCTCCTCGCCTCGACGATTAAACTCGCGGCGGAATTGCGCGACTAAAGCGGCGGTGCGCTCTTCATTTGCCTTTTCGAAAGCTCTGCGCGTTAGTGACGAAATACCCCAGGCAACTGCCGCCACGCATACGAGGACAGTGAGTGCGAACACAGCGAGGAGTTTGCGCCGGAAAATCATGGTTTCTCAGCCAGCCAAATGCTGGGCAAATGCCAACTCCCGTCGCGGGCCGTTCTCCAGTTCCTCACAGTACCAGCGACCCCGTATTCTGCGCGCACATGAAGCAAAGGTATCATCCGTTGCGATTGCAGCAACTTACTTTCCGCGCTGTAGAGATCATCAATGGAATTGGAGCCAAACTTAGGTTGTGGAAATCCAAGTCCGGTTGCCAGTTCGCCGAGAGCGATTCGAGCGTCCAGCGAGATCACCGGGATTCGAACGATCCGCAAATCGACACCGCTCGCGCTTGCGATCTGTATCCCTAACCCAGCATCGCGGGCATTGAGCACGATTCTTTCCGCGATGACGCGTGCCGTCGGATCGGTTGCGTCGTAGCCAAGAGTCCATGCGGTGGTATGCGGAATCTCGCTGCGCACCTGCCGTGCGAGCTCCAAATTAATGGATGCCGGAAAAAGAAAGCCGTAGCCGGTGATCCAATTCGGCAGAAGTCCACCGGTTGGCTCTCCTCCGCCTTGCAGAACGACCGTACTGAGCAGGTCGCGATCAATGCTGAGAGCAAGAGCCTGACGTTGTCGTCCATCCGCCGGCGACTGCGGGTCGCGGGTAAAGACTAACGCGATCAGTTCTACCGGCGCTGAACTCAGCACACGGCGGCCTTCCGCCGCCGCACGATGCGCTTGTTCCGGAGCAATTTCGATCAGCTGTGCCTTGCCGAGATCGAATGAGATCAGCTGCTCGCGGAAATCTTTGCCCAGTGCAATCTCAATCGTGTCCAGAAACGGTCGACCGTCCCAATAGTCGTCGCGTGCAGTAAGCGAGAGCTTTTTTCCCGGATCCCACTGGAGGACGGCAAACGGGCCAGTGCCGGAAACCCTGCCACCCTCGCGTTTGACGATGCTGTTGCGCGGCAGAGTCAGCTCGACTGGCAGATCTGGAGTCGGGGAATCACGCTCAATGACGATCGCTTCGTCTTCAGGAAAAACCTTCCAGGTCGGATTCGTTCTTCGCAAGGAAGTGGCAACCGCCTCCGGAGTAACCGCGGTTCCGTCCTGGAAAGTGATTCCGTGACGCAGAAAAAATTGCCAACGCTGGTTGCCCGGTTCCGCCTGCCAGGAACTCGCCAATGCCGGCTCAGGTTTGCTCTCCTCGTCCAATGAAACCAGCGTGTCAAACAGCAGACTAAACAAATTGCGGGATCCGAGCCAGTCGGGCTGATTCGATTCCGCAGGATCGAGAGACATGGGGGCAGTTCGCATCTCGACATGCAGAGTCCCGCCGTAGTGCGGTCGCACGGCGCCGCGGGCGCTGAGAGCGCACAGCAGACTACTGCCCACAAGCAATCGTAAGCCGGTAAGCCTCATATCTCCCCGTTTCCGAATTCTGCGAAACTGCGATGGCTCCGGTCGTGTCCGAATCAGCCCAAAGCGCAGTGATGGTGCCACTGAACTCCGCCGGTTGGCTCATGGCGACCGGTTCACGATCTGCAATTTCAAAAGCTCGCACGGTGTCGCCGGTGTCATCTGAGCCAGTAGCCAGGACTTGCCAACCCTGTCCACAGCCACTCCGCACACCGGCAATGTCGCTGCCCCAGCCGAGTTTGGCAGCAGCTTGATCTGTCAGCCCATCCATTAAGTGGACTTGGCCGTCGACAGCCGCGAAAATCCAGAGGTTGTACTTATCTCTTGGCAGCATAGCAGCCGAATAAAATGCTTTGACCGTGGTTTGCTTCTGGATGCCCGGCGAAAGCGCTCCGGTAAAGAAATTTCTCGTGGGAGTGAAAAACGCACTCAAACCGGGTTCGTCCGTGTTCAATGGCCAGGGGTCGTCGCTTTCAAAACAACTGACAGCCATAGGAGCGGTCATTGTGCTCCGGCAGAAAATCCCAGGCAAATACGCATCGAACAGATGATCCTTTCGCAAAGTTAGTCGGCCCCGCAGATCGCGCGGCCACGGACGCGAGTGCGACAGCGGCAGCGATTGTTCCTGCTGCCAGCGGCTATCCTGGAATTTGGCGAGCACGACACTCTCCGGTTCGAGCACAATCATGTGCTGCGGACTGCTATTCACCAGCGCAACATCGAGGATGCGCTTTTCGTCCGTCCATAGCAGCGTCTTGTGAATCATGAGCGCCGACGCAGCGTGCTCCGTGGCTGCTAGACCCGGCCTCGATGCGGTTACCAAGGCGACTGAGACCTCGTTGTTTCCTTGCTGTATCTCGGCAACCCAAACGTAATTCTGCAGGTTCTCGGAGAATGTGATCTTCACCGTGGCAGCAGCTTGATCTGCGTTCAGAAGTCGAACGCCAAGCCCGCCCAGTTCGGTCATAAGCCCTCTACGAATCTCCTCAACATCCGTGCGAGACAACGAGGATCGGTTCACAACGTCCAGCGCAACCGCTCCCGGGCCCGTAGCCGCAGCAATTTTTCTTGCCAGTTGCTCTTCGGATGGACGCCAGTCACTCCCTCGGATCATCGGGACGTGCATCAGCATCAGCACGAGAGAGCAGAGCAACCGTGATGATGAAGTACGCATGTGCAGGATGCGCGCATTATAAATCGCATTGTCGCTGACGCTTGGCATATGGCTCTGTACTGTTTGTAGACACCGATTTTTCGAAACCGAAGCGCTGGCGTCTTGCCCGCAGATGCCAGCGCTGCTAAGGACTACTTCGGCTGCCGCTCTTCCGGTTCTTCCGCCTGACTGGCGTGGTTGGCCACGCTCATGCTGCGAAGCACGTCGTTGGCGAAGAAAAACTTTCCATCGGCCGGGACCATCATGATCTGCAGCTTATCCGAAAGCCGTTCGGCCACGATCTTGTTAATCAACAATGGGTTCTGCTTCAGAATCGCGCCTTCACTCTGCATTCGCACTGCGTCGGCTGCGGCGGTCACCCGGATGCGATCCGCCTCCGCCTCCGCCAGCAACTTGCGCCGCTCCATCTCAGCTTTGCTATCGATCACTTTGGCCTCGGCCTGTGCTTCAGCGCCTTTGACCGTAGTTTCCTTTCGCGCCTCGGCTTCCAACTTCGATTGCTCAATCTGCTTCTGTTTGAGTGGCAACGTATATTGCATGGCATCGGCCTCGCTCTTTGCCTGCAGCACGCGTACCTGAGCGTCTCCCTCCGCCTGCTTTACCTGCTGGGCCTTTGTAGCCTCAGCTTCAAGCTCGGAAATCCTCACCTGCTTCTGTTGGATGTCGGTCTGCACCGCCATCCGGTCGCTCTCTTGCTCCTTGAGCAACAGACTTTCTAATCCCTTCGCATATTCGGGCGGCAGTTGAATATCGCGCAACATTACTTCTTTCACGATAATTCCGTCCGCCGCCAGCTTTTGCGTGATAACGTCCGACGCGCGCTTGCGCACTTCTTCACGTTTCGCAGCAAATACATCCCGGACGGTGTAGTTGGGCACGAGTTCACGCCAAGCGCTCGCAACGACCGCAGGCACGATTTCTCTTTCCACGGGTTGTGGCAGGTTGCTCTGGATGTAATCCAGGTGCTTGGGATCGAGCCGGTAGCGCACGGTGATGGACAGGCCAAGGGTGAGCCCCTCTTTCGCCTGCACATTCAGCGGCTCTGACTTTGTGCCTTTACCAGCCCCGGCATTGCCCGCGTTCTCCAAACCGCCAGTAGTGAACAGCTGATCGCGGGTGTCGAAAAGAACAACGTTCTCCGCGAGCGGGACGAGAAAATGTGCTCCCGGATAAAGCGTGCCCGGCAACGTCCCACTGGATTGGCTAACCCGAACTCCCGCCATTCCGCTGGGCACAACCACGATGCCCAGCGCCAAGATAAGTGGGCCCCATGCCAGAAGTGCCAAGGCCAGCGAACTTCGCCAGCGCACCTGTGGAACCGGCGGCAGCGGCCCCGCACCGGCCACAGCCTGCGCCTGCCGGTATTTCATCTCCAGGTAAATGTCGTAAGCCAGGATTCCAGCGGCGACTGCAATCATCCCGACGCCGCCCAGCATCAGAAGATATTTCAAGAACAGCATAGATCCTCCTCGCGCTCTTCAGCGCTCTTGCCCAGATTTGACCCGCACGGCCTGCGCGGCAAAGAACAAGCCGAACACTTTTCCGAAAATCCACTCCTCCACCAGGATTGCGATCGCCAACGAAAAGGCCATTCCCGCGGTTACTGTGATTGCTGTCATTAAGGTTTGCATTGCGTCCTCCCGTCCTGCGCTTGCGGCAAATCAAGAAGCAGTCCGCAGGCCAACGTCTATATCGTTGATGGTGGGTAATTTAGGAGGACGAGGGTTGCCCTGGAGGGTGTCCGATCACAGACACTGTGTGGGTTTGACCACACGCAATTCCGGGAGGATGGCGCCTAAATCAGGCGGACGGAAGGGTTCCGTTGACTTTGCGTGCTACGGAACTGCTGGTGCCGCGAACGCAGGAATCGCCCGTACTTCTTCGACCGCTGGCCTACTCAGTTCCCTCACATAGAACGCAACTGCGGTCGCGCGCTGCCAGAAACGGGTAGCAAGAAGCAGAAGCAAGGTCGCTTCTCCGATGATGAACGCGCCGACCACGCTGCTCGGCGGGACAATGGCATACCACAGCGAGAATCCAACCACTAGAACGGCCAGCGCCACGATCGCAACCACCACGTAGCTGCCCAACAGGCGCCCCAGATTATGCCGTGTCTTGCGGAATCCAGCGACCACTGATTTACGCACCGCAGGCTGTTCGCGTAGGGCCACGTCAGTTTGCGCAAGATCAAACCATATGCGGATGACTGTGAGCACCAGGAAAATGACTCCTGTACCGAGGAGTTGGACAAAGAACGGCAGCCTTTCATTCGAAGTCTTGTCGGCGGCTGCCATCAGCGCATTCAACGCTCCGAACAGAATACTGGCGACGACGCCCGCAATCACGGTGAAGAACAAACACAAGCGAACGAATCGCCAAACATTCCGTCCGCAAGCGCGGTAGAACTCATCGCGTGGAAGCCGGTGGTCGGAGGCATAACCCAGCAGCACTCCGGGCATGAACAGCAAACTCGCCAGGAAGAATACGACTGCGAACATCATCGCAGGATGACTTGCGGCGGGCAGCGGACCGAACTCCGGACGTGTCAAGAGTTCGGTGAACACTCCCAGATTGAATCCATGAAGCAGTCTGTCGGCGTAAAGGCTGTGGTCGAGAATGTTGTGGGCACTACCACTGAAGGCGGTCGCTCCGAAGTGGGCAAATGCCAGGTTGAGCAGATAAAACCAAGCGACGTAACGCTTGTTGCGACTTACGATGCCGGCGCCCGCGGAAATCAAGTTCCTATTCTCGCTCATTGAAATATCCCCTTACACCAGCCACCAGGTCAGGAACTGCGCGCAGAACTGCCAGAGGCAGGTCCAATAGTTTGTCAGTTTGCGGGCTGGCGCGCCGTTTGCTTCTGCGGTACGGCTGTTATTGAAATTGTTGCGATCGAATTGAATCTTGTGGTCAGGATCCACTTCGACCGATTCGATCTTCGCCTTTTTCTGGTATGTGTATCTCACCCAGCGATCTCGGCCATCCCAGAGTTCGCGGATCTTGCTTCCGTTGTCAAACCTGATCTCGACATCGATCGGAATGACAAACTCCCCTTTGCGGCGAATCCATACATTGTCGATGTATTCCGTCTCGCCTTTTTTTTCTTTCAGGTTCTCTTTGTACCAATCCACAGGCGTGGAATCGATTTTAAGAACTTCATAGTCGAGCACCTGGGTCCCGTAGACCGCTTGATCGAAGTACCAGCGCAGGTTCTTGCCGGAGACTTCTTCAATGGTTTTCAGGAAGTCTTCCTTGGTCGGATGGGTGAAGCGGTAGCGCGTGAAATACACGCGCATGGCTTGCCGCATGGTGTCTTCACCGATCACATTTTCAAGAGTGAGAAGCATTAGAGCGGTCTTGCTGTAGGTGATTGCTTCATAAGAATTGAAATCGGCATATTGCCAGCCGTTACGGGCCATGGGATCAAGGTCGGCTACGCCTATATAGAAGACGTGGTTTGCGTCGCGCTGTGCGGCAGTCACTCCCAGTATATTGAGGCTCGAAGTTGACGGGTCAAACATGGAATCCATGACCTTGATTTGGGTGTATTGATTGATTCCCTCGTCCATCCAGGCATCTTCAAATTCGTTGGTGGCCACCATGCCGTACCAGTATTGATGGCCGAATTCATGTTCTATAGTTTCCACAGAGCCCATGCGATAACCTTTCGGCTCCCACCAGAACGTCCCTCCGGTTATGAATGTTGGATATTCCATGCCATATGCCGGCGAACCCGGGTCGGGATCAACCAGGGTGAGGGTCTTGTAAGGATACGGTCCGTACCAGCGGTCGAAGCGGTCCATGCACTCTTTGAGAGCGCGGACTTGCCGCCCTAACTGACTCCAGTGCGCAGGCTGCATCATGATTCGCAACTTCACCGGGCCCATGCTGCCCTGAAAGACGTCATCATGGATCAAGTAGTGCGGGCTCGCGGTCCAGGCGAAATCATGAATGTCTTCCGCGTGATAGGCGACGGTCTTGGTGCCGTCGGTGTTGTTAGTACTGCCCACTTCGACCCCTGCGGCCCCTACGACTTCGTACTGAGGCACAGTCAGCTTCACGTCGTAAATACCGAAGTCCGCAAAAAACTCTGTGAAGGCATGAAACTGGTGGCAATTCCAGGCGCCGTGCCACCAAACCCCAACCTTGGGAAACCATTGGCCGCCCAACACAAAGTCGCGATTCCAACCGGTTCGCTCCAAGGTTTCCGGAAATTGATCGTGGAACTTGATCTTGAATTGGACGTACCCATCGGGTGGGATCGGCTGTGGCAAGTGCACTTGGACTACGGTGCGATCGTCCTTGTTGTCGTCATCTGGATGGATGTATTGCAACTGGGAAGTAAAATCGCCCTGGCCCACGACTTCAAATTTCTTGATCTCCTCCGCGCCGTAACTCTTGGTGTCCCATTTTTCAAAGTCCTGCCCGCGAGTACTCTCGCGTTTTCCTTCCCGCACCCACGTGGATGTTGGCTGAAACGCATTCAAGTAAAGATGGAAGGGGAACGTATCCAATGGTTGCCCGGTGAGATTGTGGTACGTGAGAGTCTCGTCGGCGTCGAGAGTATGAGCCTTAGTGTCGTACCGGGCGTCCATGTCGTAGGCCACGACTCGCTGCGACAGCGGCGTGGGAGAGTTGATGGCGGACGTCGTGGACGGAATTGCCAACTCGTTCGAACCGCTGGCCTGCACTAAGGCGGGCACGGCCAGTGACACTGCGAGCAGACATACCGCCAGTCTCAAGGACACAGGCATTGATGACACTTCCTTTGCAAACGAAGGATCAAGCGCGAATCTGAAATCATAGCGTAGGAACCAGCTTCCGTGTTAGAACCGATCGCTTTGCTCCTGAGATGGATTACGTTATTTGGCAAGACTCGGTTCCGTGTTTTGCTTTGAGGCAAACGGGGGAAAGTCGAAGCGGACAGGTCTGCCGGTTGAGATCAGGGTATGCGACCTTGCTTAAGCTGAAGATTCTGTCGTTTGCTTCTCCAACATGGCGATGCTCTTGAGTATGGCATCTTCCGCGGCTTCCGCGCCAATCATCGAGTTGATCATGAGGTGAAAGCGGTGCCGATCCGGCCATTCGACGCCGAAATACTGCTTAATGAAATCTGCTCGATCTCGGTCCACGGTTTCGGCAAGGTGAACGGCTTCACTCTCACTCTTTCCATCAGCCTGCAGCCGTCGCACCTTGGCGGCAAACGGGGCGTAGACAAATACGTGAAAGGCGTCTTTACGATCTTGAAGATAGTAGGCAGAGCCGCGCCCCACAATGACGCACTCGCCACCTTTGGCAGCGCCTTTTACCAC
>Ga0210383_10003101_pt1 | contig 14977 bp, 10 predicted proteins | sample IncBWC14OmetaG_FD_160072 | JGI IMG/M metagenome (GOLD analysis project Ga0210383, IMG submission 160072) | Forest soil microbial communities from Barre Woods Harvard Forest LTER site, Petersham, Massachusetts, United States - Inc-BW-C-14-O ...
TCATTTTCGGCGCCTTCTTCGCGGCGGTGGCATTCTTCGGACTATGCGCTTTCGCCTTCACCGTGCCTCGCCGTCGCGCGCAACTGCTTCGCGTCGCGTCTGTGATCGCGCTCGCTCTCACCGTCGCCGCAATTCTCGAAGGTTGTCATAGCGGAAGCGGCACCACGGGAACCACTGGCACGCCAGCAGGTTCGAGCAAAATGATCGTGCAAGGAGCCGCTCAGAACGCGTCGCGCGGCATCACCGTGACGCTCGACGTCGAATAGTTTCGCGCCGAGCGCCGAATTTCGCGAAACTTCACAGATAAATCACTCTGCGGCGGTACCCGTACGGTTTGCGCCGCCTGCCTTTCACCTGTTCGGGCCGCACGTAACGCTGGATTAAATTTTCCGTCGCCAGCTGCGCCGTGCCGAGCAGATCCTGCGCGAGGGCGCGAGCTCCACGCGAACGGGCCGCCAGCGCAGCCGTGGCAAATCCTAACGGGTCCGTCGCCGAACGAATTTGCACGGGGTCAGTTCCGAGCGCTAGCTCCGGTAAAACTTTTTCGTAGCGCACTCGGACGGTGATCGCTTGCGTCGCGCCGGCGAGATTAATTTTGTCTTCGCGCCATTCCCACAGACGCAAATACTGGCTGGGCTGAAGATTCAGCATTCCGCCGCCGCTCGTAAATTTTTCCATCGGGACAAACACGTCGCCTGTGTTCGCAGTAGCGCGCTCCCACAACATTTGCGGCATCAGGCAATCGGCGGGAAGCTGCGGGCTGGATACGTCGCTGATTTCGGTGTTCGTCACGCTCGTCAGCGAATTCAGTTCGAGGTCGATATCCTGTTGTTCGGCGAGCACGCTCACGCCGTTTTCAGCGAGCTCGCGTTGCAATCCCCGGTAGGCGGAATTGATGAGCGGCATCAGCAGCGTATCCGTGAACACAGCGCCCGCCGAATCGTTCATCAGCGCGCGCGCTAGATTGAGCGCGTCCTCCGCCTGCGAGTATGCGGTTGTCGGTAAGACGGGCATCAGGGCCTCCAAATTGCAATTCGCGTACGGAACTGTCGCGCCGCGCACGATCCATTCTTGCGTCGCGGCCCGTTAGCCGCGCTTCGTCCACCGCGCACGACCCATCCCCAATAAAAACCGATCAGTAGGGGCACGGCATGCCGTGCCCAGGCCCGCGCGATGTCGAGTTCGGGCTGGCGGATTGGTCCAGTGACCGCGCTTGTCGACGCGTTCGGGTTGACACGTTACATCACGCCGCAAAGGGCTCGGCATGCCGTGCCCCTACGGTCGAATCTGATCGTTTCGCTATGTGGCAGAAATGCGCGGAGTGCTACCGCTGAGCATTGCATTACTTTCGGTGCGCTACTAAGCTACCGCGAGCAATCAGGAGGATTTATGGACGCATCAGAGACTCGGACTCATTTCGCGCCGCCAGGCGGATACGACGCGTGGCCGTTCAGCACCGGCGTGCTCGTTGGCGGAACGTTTTATCTTGCCGGTCATCTGGGAATCGATCCCGCGACGAAGAAAATTCCTGCCGACCCCGACCGTGAGACTCAGCTGATGCTTGATGGCTTTCGCGCCACTCTCGCGAAGGCTGATTTGACGATGCAAGATCTCGTCTACGTGCAGATATTTTGCTCGGACGTTTCTCTCTTCGATCGCTTCAATGCCGTCTACCGCACGTATTTCAAGGAGCCGTTCCCCGCGCGGGCTTTTATTGGCTCAGGGCCGCTGCTCTTCGGCGCGCATTTCGAAATTCAAGGAATTGCGACGGCGCCGTAAGAGCGGAGGGACTCTGGCTGGTGCACGGCGCATCGCGCTAATCATGTTCGACGGGAATTTCTTTTTGCAGGAACGGCACCTTCGCCGCGGCCCAATCCATCATGCTGTCGCCTGATAGTCCAAACATCGCCGCCGTTGCGTGTCCTGGCTCGAGTGTAAGGTTTATCGGCAACCCTACGGCTCCGATCGCGTGCGTTGCTGCATCCGGGTGCGCCATCCAGTAGGAAAATGCCGCTGCGTTCACAAAGCAGCGAATCGCCAGGCTTAGCGCATTTGTGCGCAGCCATTCGGCGCGCGTTTTCGTTCCCGAAAGCCGCGATTGTGCCGAGAGGCTCGCGCGTTTCAGCACGTGCAAGCCGTGGCCAGCGGCGAAGAGTGCCCATAGATGCGCGGATTGCGGTATGTGCACAAACATTACCATCGAGAAAATCACAAACAGATCAGCGGTAGGGGCACGGCATGCCGTGCCCAGGTCCGCTCTATGTCAGATTCGTGCTGGCGATTTCGTCGGGTGAACGCATTTGTCGACGCGTTCGAAACGGTGCGTGACATCGAGCCGCAAAGGGCACGGCATGCCGTGCCCCTACGGGCGAAGCTGGAACGAGCCGTGGATGCACATTTTTAATTCGGATTGCCGACGCACACCCAGTCGATCGTGTCGGTGCCGCTCGACTGCGTCAGTGTTACGGCAGTCGCTGACGGCGTCACGCGAACCGTCGCCGTCGCCGATTGATCGTTTGCAACGCACACCGGTGCGGACGTAAACGCGGTGGGAAATGTAACGGTGGCAGTGCCGGCGACGAGCGCAACGGTCCCCGCAAATTGCCCTGAGGCGCCCTGATTCAGGTGCTGCGAAATTGCGAGCGAGCCGTAAACTGCGGAGCCGCCAGAATCGCGCACAGCAGCAGTCTGAAAGTCGGGAGTGACGGGACCCTGGCTGAGAATCGCGTCGTCGAAGTACACGTAATTATTCGCGGCCGCCGTATTTTCGAGCAGGAAAACGCGCATCGAATGCGTCACCGTCGTTGATAGGCCGTACGCATTCGGCACGCGGAAAATGACGCCGAAGTTTCGAGTGGGCGTCCACGCGCTAGCGGTCGACACCTGCCAATCCGCGCCTGTCACGTTGCAGTTGCACGTAATGCCGTTGTTGTACGTGAGCGATGCGTTCGTCGATTGCCAGTTGCCAGAGCTGGTGGAAGTGCCGCCGTAATTCACGGGAGCAAGAACGCGCGCATTCGAAGATGCGGTGGTGATGCGATCGGCTTCCGTGCAATTCGCGTCCCAGTAGAATCGAAAGCCCGGGCGGAAATTATTTGTGGTCAAGCCGGATGCGACGCGAAACATCAACGTGTATTCGCGCGTCGCATCCACTTGCACGCAGGCGGAGTTCACACCGAGGCCGGCTGTGGCGCCGTCTCCCACGCGAACGTTAAAAGTTCCCTGCGTATTCGGATCGATTCCCGGATTCGCGCCCACGCTCGTCTCCTGCAAATAGATTCCGCTGCCGGCCTGGTTAATATTTGTGCCGGAGGCGCCGCCCCAGTAATAGAGCGTCGTAGTATTCTGCCAGCCTTCAAACGCCGCGTTGCCAAGCAAGTTCGCACCGGCAAGATCGTTCATGCCGTAATGCATCGAAGGAAGCCAGTTGTGTCCGTTGTTATCGATCGCGACGGTCGCCGTGGCGGGTTCGTTGGGATTCACCTGGTTCGTGTTGCTGATCGAAAGATACGGATCGAGAACGTGAATTCCATTTGCGGAGCCGTCCGAGGGAAATTGCAGGCAGTTGTAAACTTTCTCGCAACGATTGTTGGGCCCGAACGTGATCGAGAGCGCGCCGACAATGTTGTAGCAGACCTGCCCGAACGCAACCGATGAGGATTCGCAATCGTTGCCGTAGATTTCGTCGTTATCAGGATAGTTGCCGCTGGAATCTTTTTTGAAGACGTAACCGAAAGACGATGCCGGCGCGAGCGTGCACACATTTTGTTCGATAACGATTGCATTGTAGACGCCCGCAAGGCTGACGCATGTGTCGCCCGTCGAGTTCAGCCCGATATTGTTGTGGCGAATCAGCGTGTTCGTGCCGTCAAAGCCGCCCGTCGACGTATCGCCGAAGACGCCGTATGAAGTTCCGCCAGTCCCAAGCGCGAGATTATTGCTTTCGACAATCGAGTGGCCGATGCTCGTGAGATCCACCACTTTCGAATTCGCGCCCGTAGCGCTCAAATACATTCCGACGATGTGAACGTAATTTATTTTCGACGTCGCGGCATTCGGCTTGTGCACCGTGGTGCAGCCGGTGGTCGCGCAGCCGATAAAGCCAGACGCATCGGGCACGCTGATCGTTCCCAGGCCGCTTTCCTGATAGCCGTAAATCGAAGCGCCGTCTCCCATCAATTCGATCGCATCATTCGTGGTGGTGTCCGTGATCGTAAGCTGGCCCTGGCCCCACAGCAGCGTGGTTCCGGCAGGAATCGCAATGTGGGCGGCGCCGGTGAGGGTTCCAGTCATACCTCGCGCGTCGCACAAGCTTGACGTGGTGGCAGCAGCGCTGAGGCACGCATTTATTTTCGCTGCGGCATCGGAGCCGCTGAATCGTTCCGCCTTCTGCACGAGATTCAAAGAATTCACCGCGGCGCTACCGTTCACGTCGAGGTTCGATTGCGGGTTCGTGGTATTCACGCCGAGCGAAGTAGCGGTGAACCGGTGAACGGACTGCATCACGTTGACGGGCGAGTTTGTGTCGCAACAGCCGGTGAAACCTGTGTCGGTAAAGCTCGTTGTAGAGCCGCCGGAGACAAACACGCTGCGCGGGGAGAATTGGAAATTGGGAAGATTATTTCGAAATACGCAGTATCCCGTAACGGGAGCCGCGCCCGCCGGAGGAAGCGTCCAAGTAAGATTAACGGCGTTGTTCGCACCTGAAAGAACGACGCCCGCTGAAAACGCAGAGGGAGCAGATTCCGACACACAGCTCGCCGCGCCGGTTGCGGATCGCACCCAGTAAAAATAAGTTCCGGCCGCGAGCGTACCGCCCGTAGTAGGTGCACCGGTGACGTTCGTTGGCGGCAGCACGCTCGCAAATCCAAAATCGAGCGCTTCTTTCGATGTTTGATACACCTGCTCTGTGTATCCGAAGCTTGCGCCATCAGAAAACATCAAGCCGTTTGCTGAATCGATTCCCACCGACGCGAAGCTATTTCCTGACGAGGTGGCGCGAAACGGCGGGCCGGTGGTGTCCGAATTCAACAACGTATCGTTGCGCAGGCGATCATTCGCGTCGTTCACGTTGACGACGTAGTCGAATCCATTTTTGTTCTGGGACGTCACGTTGCCGGCAAGCGCGCCACTGCCATTAACCACCGCGGTGACGCACCCGGCGCAATTCGTGATGAAAATGTTGTCGACGGTGCCCGCCGTTTCGCGAACGGCCACTGCTCCGCCCGGAGCACCGCCTCCGGTGAAAACGTGGTTCATGTAAACACCGCTGACTGTGAGGCTCGCGGCATTCACCGATAGCATCGCAGTGGTGGGATTGGCAGCATCCGACGTCGTCACGTGGTCGAACGTGATGCTCTGGAATGCGCCAAACGTCGCACCACCCTGCGCCGAGAATGACAGCGCATCGGTGGCGGAATCCTCAAGGGTGATATTTCGAAAAACGAAGTTGCCTCCCGTTCCTGACTGCGTCACACGCTGGATGTACTGCATTCCTCCGCCGGCTGCGACGATATCTTCCATGGTGATCAGGCCGTCGAGCGGCGCTTCCCCCGTCATCGGCGTCTCGCCCGAGAAAATCACAATGGGAACGGTGGTGCTGCCGTTGGCCATCAGACAGCCGCCCTTGTACCAAATCCAAAAACTGTTCGTAATCTTTAGCGGAGTGTTGTCAGTCTGGCCGGTTATGTTGGCGCCAAGACATACATTGCGGAATGAAACGTTGATCGTATCGTAGAGCAGGACGGCCTGGTTCGATCCGGCAATCGAAAGATTTTCAAACGTCATCGAACTTGTTGCTGCGAATACAGGAGCGGCGTTCGGGCTGGAACCTGCGACGACATTGATTGCAACCATCGGCGCAAACGCGAATTGTTGCACCTGGTTTGTGCCTGCCACGTTGCCGCCCTCGAGGTGCAGTCCGGTGCAGCCCGGACCCAGCGTCGAAAACACGGGCGCCGTTGAGGGAGTTTGCGGCTGCAACACTTTGTACGCAGCAGTGGGAGCCGGGAAAAATACGCTGCCGCCGCCTCCGGCCGCTGAGGTTTGGCATGCAGCGTTAATCGCGGCCTGAATCGCGGCGGTGTCGTCAGTGACGCCATCGCCTTTCGCGCCATACGCCGTTACGTCCACACGCGGACGCGGACCTTGAATGCTTTCGTTTCCGCCAACATTCAATGACGTGGGCGCAAAACTACTCGGACTAAACACTGAAGTTGTGAGCGTCCCTGCAATCGTTGCGTTTCCCGCCACCGTCAAATTTCCGCCGAGCGTGAGTCCAAATGCGGAGATGTTGCTGCCCGAAGTCCCCGATGAAAGATCGGCGGGAAGAATTACGTCAGGAATTGTGACGGTGCCCGTGATGCCTTGACCGCTGAATTGAAGTTGGTAGCGTCCGGCGGGCGCGTAGAAGTGATAGTTGCCGATGCCGTCGCTTTGAAATGGATTTGTGGCGGGAACGGTGAGTGTCGCGTCCGTGTAAATCGTTGCAAGTGGAGTACACGGCGCGCCGGTCGCGGTGGATGCGCAAACGCGGATCGTCGCGTCCGAAACAGGATGGCCGGACGGGCCGAAGACGATGTCGTCCTTGCGCGAGCCCTGTGCGCGGACGGATGGCGCGATGAGAGTTGTCGCCGCCAGAATTGCGGAAGCAACGCAGAAGAGTGCGCGCGCGCCGAAAGTTTTATTCATCGCGAGTCCTTTCGTTGAAATTTGGCAAGTCGGACCGGTAGCACAGCCCGCCGCGGCGGGCTGTGAGGCAAGATGTATACCTCGAGGTGGTGTGGGCAGCATCGAGGTTCACAGGCTAAAGCCTGTGCTACTGAACGGCATCAACGCGGCTAATGGCCAGATGCTTTCGGTGACGATGATGTCGTGTTGGTGCTTGGGCTTTTGCTGGATCCTGCGTTCGAATTCGCGCTGACGCCCAGGCCATGCTTCGCTGCTTTATCAGCATCCAGGATTGCGCTGCAGTATCTGCAGACTGCCACTCCCGGCTTCACTTTTTCGCCGCACGCCGGGCAATCGTTGAATCGCGTGGGAACGTACGCCCACTCGCGTTCCACTCCGAGCGCGATCGCCGCGCGACGGTGCAGATCCGAGATCTCGCGGAACGAGTGCCCGCGCGCCCACATCGTGTCGCCATCGCCAACGAGCCGGTGATAATAAGCGTCGCGACGCGTTGTGGCCGCAGCGAGTTCTTCCGGAGTAGGCCGTGCGCCCGCGCAAACGAAAATTCCGTGATCGAGCAAGTCCTGGAGTAAGTCGGCAGCGATCTCGTGCGCCGAGATCGTAAATGGAAAGCGGCGATTGTCACCGAGGTCGAGCGCGTCGCCGCGCGGCGTAATCAGCAGCAGCGCAAACGGTTCGCCCTTCGCGCACGCCGGAATGTGATACACGCCGTGCGTTCGCGATATGTACCAATCTTGATCGGAGATTGATGCGATTGCTGCAGTAGCGGCTGTGTCGCCACTGGACCGCGTATCGGCCAAAATGTCGCGCGGCCCGCGCTGATTAAATGTTGCCATGTTCAAGTGTTTGCCCCTTCGGATTTAGTTGCGCAATCCCATGCTTCCAAGCTGGACATTTCAAGACGTTGCGTTACTATTCGGTGCTGTGCACCGGCGTATACCTCACCTCAAGCGCGTTCCACCCTCGATCGGTGGGTCACTGCGGACCGTGCTCTCCTTATTGCTCCTCGCGACGCTGTTAGCTCCGGCAGCGATGGCACAACAACAGCAGGCGCCAGCCAGCGAGCAATCATTCGCCGCGCTCGCTCAAAAACTCGCGGTTGAATTGCGTGAGCAGAACGTCAAGCGGGTTCTAGTCCTGGATTTGGAAGATCCCAATGGCAACGTGACGCCGTTCGGCTCCTGGCTCGGCGATCAAATTGCGCTCGCAAACACGTGGACGCCAATCGAAGTTGTCGATCGCCAAACGTTTCGCTCGAATCTTGACCGGCTGCGCATCCCCGGCAACGGCGGACTCGATGCGGACGGCGCCAAAAAGCTCGCAAATAGTTTCCAAGCGCAAATCGTGTCCGGAAGCTACAGCGCTGCAGAAAATGGAATCGGCGTGACGCTTATCGTTGGAACCAAGGTGAAACTCGGCGGCAAGGTCGCAAAAGAAAAACCAGTGATCGGAAAAATCGTGATGAACGACGAAATGAAAGCGCACCTGACGGTGCCGCTCGAGTCCCTCGTGCCGAGCTACGGAATTTTTGAGGCCGATACCGGGGGCATTCGTCCGCCAACTTGCAGGTCGTGTCCTAACCCTGACTATACGGTAGCTGCCGCCCAACGCGTCGTACAGGGAACCATCCTTATGTCCGCTGTAATCACTCCGGAGGGACGAGCCTCGAACGTCTCGATTCTCACGAAGTTGGATCCTCAGTTGGATCAAAACGCGGTCGACGCCGTGCGGTCCTGGAGATTCAACCCTTCACTGAATGTGGACGGAAAGCCTGTTTACCTCCTCACGACGATTGAAGTGTCTCTCAGATTATCTAAGTAGGCCGTGGAGTTCGATCAGAGCCCCGTCTGCGTGTCGAACGTCTCATCGAGAACGGCGTCGACGGCGGTATCCCAAGTGCGCGCCTGGCGAGCTTCGCGCGCTGCTACTGCACCGCGCAGTTCCCTGCGCGGTTGGCGACGCGCCCATTCCACAGCGCGGACAATCCAGTCGCACACTGCGGCTGTGAGCGGCATGAATTCGCCAGCGGCGTTCTGCAGCGTGTGGCAATGTTCGTACTCGCCACGCGACGGATAGGGTCCGAGCGCAGCGACGCGAATGCCGTCTTCCACCTCTGTCGTTTGCGCGTACCATTCTTCCGGCGAGCCATACGATTCCGCCGGCATCCAGCGTTCGATGTGCCAGCGATTCACCGGCAAATATTTTGGAACGCGGCGCAGCTCAACCGATTCGCGCGTTATGTTGCCGTGCGCATCGCGGTCAGTCCACTTCCCGCCGATCCACGCGAGCCGCGAACCGCCCCATACGACTCGGAAGTTTGCCTCGCCGTAACGATTCGTTCCGCCGGCGAGTGTGACGCGCTCGTCAATTGCGGCGGGAGTTTCGTGCGTTTCGCGAGTGACACGGATCTGGGGGGATAGAGACATTCGTACTCTAGGGAAAGAAGGTGACCTGTAGAACAACGGCTACGACGAAAGGTTGCCGGGGGCAGGGGTGGGGTCAGTAAGCTTGTGTTGCTTGACAGGCGTGCCCAGTGCACGTTTCAGAATTCCGGGCGGCAAAGATGCCGCCCTTTTTATTTTTAGGGCGGCGTCTCCGATGTGGAGATTGGCCGCCCCTTTTGTCTGCCGCGTCAAGCGGAGCGCACGAGCATGCGCTTTCCGAAACAATACGCAGCAGGACCGAACTGTGTGTGGGAGATTGGTGCCTCACAGGCTAAAGCCTGTGCTACTGAACCCGCATCGCGATTTCCCGGTAGCACAGCCCGCCGCGGCGGGCTGTGAACCCCAATGCCGCCCACAGCAACTGCGCCGCAACAACGCGCCGTTTAATACCCCGTGGGAATCGCGAGATTATCGATGTACGCGCCGCTGCGAGGCGACTCGTTCCACACCTGAAATCCCGTGACGAAGTAAAAGATGTACGCCGAAGCGAGACCGCCGCTTGCGCCGTAAATCGGAAACACGGTTTGCCCGCCGACGTCGTAAAAATCGATGTCCTGCATCACCGCGCGGCCCCAGTGCGAGAGGTCGAGAAAATCCACGCGCGACTGGTTGGCATTGATCGAAGATTTAATCGGGACGCCCGCCATCGATTTTTCGCCGGTGAAAAGCAGATCGAGATCGCTTGCGCGCCCGCCCGCGCCTTCCTTGATGATTTGCGAGATGGTGACGCCGAGCTGCTCCCACTGATGTTCCTGCTCGAGCGAGGTGTACGCGATCAGCTTGCTCACCTGGTTTGAGCCCAACGCTTTGCGGACTTTATTTATCGCGAGCCGCACCGCACCCGGCGTAAGCGTGGAATTATTTCCGTTCACGCGAGGCGTCGCGAGTTCTACCGGATATGTGGCGCGATTCAAATTGAGCCAGGTGCCGGTGGTGGCGTTCGACTGGTGATAGAGCAGACCGAAAAGCGAAACGGGCTGCGCGCCGGTAAGTCCATCGTGAACGATCACGTCATTCGCGGAAGTGCCGGCAGGAACCGCATCAACGGTAATCGTGCTGCCAAATGGATCGACAGCGGTGACGTTGCACGTGCCGCGATTCGTTGTGAGCGTCGGGTCGTACACCTGAATCGTCTGGTTGTAGTAAACGAGCATTGCGCCAGGCGGCTTGGCCATCGTGAAGGTGGTCGACGCGATCGAGCTGATCGTGCCGAGCACGCCGTTTCCGTTCGTCTGCATTACTTTGTCGAGGAATGAACGGAATTGCGCCATCGCATTTTTCACTTCGCGCTTGGCGGCGTTCTCGATCGCTTTTTCGGGAGCGTTCGAGGCGTATTCAACGAGCTTTGTGATTTCCACGGCGTGCCGGAAGAAAATCGGAGTCACCTGCGCTACGTCGTACACGGTTCCTGAACCGCGGCCCAAATCGCCGCCGTCCATATTCGCGAGACCGGCTTTGCCTCCCGGACGAATCTGCAACGGCAGGCGCATGTTGCGCGAGCTGACGCGTTCTGCATCGCCGCGCTGCTGAATCATCGTCAGCAGGATGTCGTCGCGTTCATAGAGCAGCGGAAGTTTGTCGCGGACTTTTTCGAGCTGCAATGCGACGGATTGAGAGTTCTGCATCTGTGTCATATAAAAATCTCCCTTGGGGTCGGAATTGTTTTGCGCGGCGCGATCTGCGCGGCGGTGAGGCTGGGTGCAGCATGGTTAGTGCTGCTGGTGAGTTCAGCACGTTGAGTGCTGGTGGTGACTGCGGCGTGCGGGGTGTCCTCCTCGGACGAGTGCGGAAAGTCGATTGGGATCTTGCGGGCCTGGGCACGGCATGCCGTGCCCCTACGGACTCTTGCTGAAGCGCGCGCTACAAATTCAAAATATCCGCGTCAGAGAGGCGCGAATAATCCAGGTCGCGCGGCGACATCGAACGGCGGCCATCGTTGCCTGCACCGCTCGAGCCGGCGATATCGACGCGCTTCTCGGCTGTGCGCTGGCGCGTGCGGCGCTCCTGGTTTGCGGTGACGAGCGTGGATGTCCATTCATTCAGCACGCGCTTTGCGACGCCGGGGAGCGCCTGGCGAGCGCGGCTCGTAATGAGCGAGACGATCGCGCGCTGGTGGTCCGCGTCAAGCGAGCCGGAGCGAAACGCGTCGCGCATTTGCGATGCGAGCTGGCGGTTCGACCGGAGATTGGCGTCGAGTTCGCGGTAGATTTCGCCGACGACTCGTGCGCGCGCACTCTTCGTGATTCCTTCCGGCAGCAATCGTTCCACCTGGGATTCGATGGCTGAGATGACGCCTTCGACGGCCGACGCGTTTGTCGCGTGGAAGAATTCGGTTTGGGCGTCGGAAGGCGTGGGCATAAGCCGTGACTCGTGACTTGTGATTTGTGACTCGTGAACGGCTGGGGCGTCGGCGAGGTTCTCTGAATCGCTAGGTGTTGCAGCATCGGGCACGGCATGCCGTGCCCCTACTGAGAATTGGTCGGCGGGGTTCGCCGCGCTGCTTGTCGCGGCGACTGAGTTTGGCTCGGACGATCGAACTTCGGATCCTAGGGCGCGCGAGGAACTCGGACTACCGTTTCGCGTGAACTCTGTGATTGCCCGGGCCAGGGACGCGAATGCTGCAGGATCGAGGTCCGCAATCGCGCGCGCGAGCGCTGCGTGATCTTCCGGGCGGCGCGAGAAAAATAGCGCATCCATGCGATTCAAATCTTCAAGGAGCACGGTCGCTTCGCGCGCGGCTTCGGGCGACGGAAACGCTTCGCGAAATGCGGCGGCATCGTGCCAGGCTTCGCGCAGTTCCGGGTTCGCGTCGAACGCAGCTCGCAGATTTTCCGGCTCGGAGGCATTCAGAGCGTCGCTCGCATTCTGCGAGTTCGCGGCGGTTGACGAACCAGGCTCGCGGATCGGCGTGTCCGCGTCGAAGTCAATCGCGAGTTGTTCGGCGTCGCGCGGCGCATTGGTTCGCGGCGAGACAATCCCGAGAATTTCGTCATCAGTCGCGCGCGGCGGGGTTCCGGTAGCACGCGAAGGCGATGGTGCAGCAGTGCGATTCGACGCTGTACTTCGTCGCGCGTTCGCTGAAGTTGCTGGAAGCGTTACCTCAGTTGTTGCAGGCATGCAAAATCCTCCAAAGACTCAACGAGCGTGACTGGGCACGGCAAAACTTGCCTCACAGGCTAAAGCATGTGCTACTAAACCCGCATCGCGCCCCTGCTTATTCGTTCAAACCAAAATCGATCAGTAGGGGCACGGCATGCCGTGCCCTTGTATGCACGATTTCAAATTTCGGCGGCCGTCACTTCCAGTGATCGCGCTTGTCGATGCATACCCTTTGTGTCGATACGCTATCTCGCAAAGGGCACGGTCCGCCGCGGCGGATGCCCCTACGATCGTGATGCTCACAGCCCCAGGTACAGGTAGTTTTCCAGAAGAGCACCTGTACTTCGATCCGCGTCCCAGAATTTCCACGCCGCAGGTGTCAGCAACGACGCCACTTAGCCGAGGCTGTGGAAATCGTTGCGAGCCGAATGCACTTTGAAACCAACGTACTATTTCGCTGGCCTTCGCTTCCGCGTAAATCTATATCCACGGGGAGCACGCGTCGTAAGCCTGAGGAGGCGCCCCGGGAATTTTGAGGTGCCGCATGAGCAGCGTTCCTTCGACCTCCGCAGAGGCCAAAGTGAAGTCCACGATTTCAACGACGAGTTCCCGCACGAACTCCAGCGCAAATTCCCACCCGTCAGGAATTGAACGCCGCCGCCGCAAACGCGCGAAGATCTCCGCGCAGGTTCACGTGCGCGTGGTGAATGCTCCCGAGCCATTTGAAGAAGTGTGCAAGAGCATTGACGTCTCGCGCGATGGCCTGCTTTTTCTCAGCGCGCGTGCGGGATACTGGAAAGGCCAGCAACTCGAGGTTACGTTTCCGTATTCGGACGCTGCTTCGGCCCTAAACACGCCGCAGACCGCCGAAGTGGTGCGCGTGGAAACTGCACCTGGATCGCAGCATGGCGTGGCCGTGCAGTTCGAAGCAGCGAAGCGCGAAGCGAAAAGTGAAAAGAAGGGCGCGCAGCAAGCCGACGCGTTTACGATGGCGAGTCCTGCGCCTGCAAAAACGGAAACTCCCGCGAAACAGCAATCGGTGGTTCTCGCCGTCGAACCCGATCCGCGAGCCGCGGAAATGATGCGCAATCTTTTGCAAACTGACGGATACACCGTCGTCATCGTGCCCACCGCGCAAGCCGCGCTCGAAGTTCTGCGCACGACAGTGCCGGCAGTATTTCTCGCTGAGGTGGAAGGCGCTGATATGTCCGGGCACGACTTGTGCCTGATTATTAAGCGCAATGACCGCTTGCAACATGTGCCGGTGATTTTGCTGACGCGCTCCGCGCAGCCTGCGGATTATTCCGCGAGCCATCAGCTCGGCGCGGTGGTCTGCATGGCGAAACCGTTCAAGCCCGAGCGGCTTTTGCATGTGGTGCGCCTCGTAGCTCCGCCGCCGTCGCTGAAAAGCGCCTACGGCGTCTCGCGCGTTTCGAACAGCACGATCGAACGCTCGCTGTAAGCGACGCTTAGCCTCAAAGGTTCGAATCCTCATTCTGGGCAGCGACTCGCCTCACAGGCTGAAACCTGTGCTACTAAACCCGCATCGCAGCCGCCCTGTAGCACAGGCTTCAGCCTGTGCCTCTCGCTGTCGCCCGCACGCTCGCCACGGCCGGCAGGCATTTCGAAGATTCCGAGCGAATCAGCAGTGCGCGTTTTTACGGCCTGAAATTTGACTTCGAGGCGCGTGAGTTCGGCGACGGCGTCGCCGGCGTCTGCAATAGCGCGCCCTGCTGTTTCAGCTCGTACGATTTATGCAGCATCGCGTGCGCGCGAACGTTCGCGTAACCCGCCGGCGCTTCGATTTTCGCCACTTGGCCGGCGTCTGACGAAAACCACCGCATGCAGATCTCGAGCTCGACGGCGTGATTATCGGCAAACTCATCCGGCATGATGCTTGGCAGAACCGTTTCAGGCGCGGCTGAGTTCCCTGCTGCGGCCGCATTGATATCCGTCACCTTCACGATCGGCGATTCGGCCACCAGCTGCGCGATTTCGCGATACTGCTTGGTGCGCGATTCGTCGTCGGGAATCACGAGCTCTTCGAGGCCGATCAAACGCTTCACCAGTGCCACATTTTCGGGATGCGCCAGCACGGACTGCATCTCCGGATCAGGATTCGCGAGAAGTTGCAGCAGCACGGCGCGCTGCTGCGACCACAGCGTGGGATATTGCTCGTCCGTTTCGGGATAGCTGAAAAGATTGCCCTTCAGGTCGGCGAGACGAATCCATTTCGATTCAAACGCAGCTCCGGCGCCGAGTAGCGTTACCTCCACATCATTGGGCCGGTTCCTGCGGAAGCAATCGACGGCGAGCAGCATCACGTCCGCGTGAAAGAATTTCATTCGGCGCCACACGAGGCCGATGCGTCCCATCGCCTGGTCGCGCGCCATTGCGTAGCCAGACGCGGTGTCGTTGTTTGACATCGCGCCGCCAAACAGCGCAGGAAATGCGCCGGTGAGAAATTGTGCCACCGGTCCCATCAAATTCGCTGCATGTTGCGCAAGATCCGGCGGAACTTCTGCGGGCGCAGGCTGAAAAAATCCAGACGCGAGTGACTGCCCGGGCTTTGCGCGAGCAGGATAGTGCGAGCCCGGTTCGGCTGTTTGAGCTTGCAACGCGTCGAAATCGAGAACTTCGCTATCCGCGTAAATCGGCGGGATGCCGTATTCGTACGTTTCAATTTGCAAGTTCGAAAGCGTGTTGAAACGTTCCTGCACGCTGATCAGCGCATCTCCGAGCGC
>Ga0210383_10003102_pt1 | contig 14976 bp, 9 predicted proteins | sample IncBWC14OmetaG_FD_160072 | JGI IMG/M metagenome (GOLD analysis project Ga0210383, IMG submission 160072) | Forest soil microbial communities from Barre Woods Harvard Forest LTER site, Petersham, Massachusetts, United States - Inc-BW-C-14-O ...
GTGGACCAGCGCTTGGACGGCCCCCGCCCGAGCGCGCATGGACATGATGTCGACCAACGGCGTCCGCACGCCCGTCGCGATTCGCATCGTCGCGGCGACGCCGGAGCGGTTGAATGTGCTGGGAGGCTCGCTCCAGGCCTGGGCCGAAAAGCTTCCCGGCACGCGGACCGCCGCGTTCGAGTCGCTCGGCGGCGAACCCTGGCTGACCTTTCAGGCCGACCCGGCGGCGCTCGCCCGGTACGGTGTCGATCCGGATCTCGTGCAGCGAACGGTCGGCCTCATGACGACCGGCGGCCAGCTCGGTGAGATCGACATGTCGAACCGAGGCTATGCCGTCCGGCGCTCCGCCGAACACGCGGCGCACGAGCACGGCACCGGGATGCTCTACGCGCACGAGCACACCTACGTGAGCCCGGATGCCGCCGCGTCGGAATCGCCTCAGCGCCATCCGTATCGGGTCAGGATCGCCGTCGACATGAGCATGAAGCCCATGGATACGGACGACCTCCGGGACGTCACCGTCAGGTCGGCTTCCGGTGCGCCCGTACCCCTCGGCCTGCTCGGAAAGCCGGTGTACGTGACGGAGCCGGGCGTGCTGCGCACGGAGGGGAGCGAGCTGGTCGGATACGTCTACATCGATTTGAACAGCGGCGTGGACGTCGAGAGTTACACGAGGAAACGAGAGGACTCGCTCCGGCGAGCCGAAGACAACGGGGGCGTCCGGCTGGCACCCGGAGAACGGGTCGAGTGGAGCGGGCAAACGCAGCTCCTGGCCGCCGGCAAACGGCGGCTGCAGTGGATCGCGCCGATCGTCCTCCTCGTCATGCTGGGTCTGCTCTACTGGCAGTTCCGCAGCTTGACGGAAGCCCTCATCGTCCTCATCTCGGTCCCGTTCGCCCTCGTCGGAAGCGTCTGGACGCTGTATCTGCTGCACTATCCGATGTCGGCGCCCGTTTGGGCCGGCTTGCTTTCCACCGTTGGACTGGCGATGCAGACGGGGGTGGTGATGGTCGTCTACATCGACGAAGCGTTTCAACGCCGGGTTCGGGAGGGGCGCCTCAGAACGCGCGAGGACATCATCGAAGCGCACGCCGAAGGGACGGTGCGGCGGCTGCGCCCGAAGATCATGACGGTCGCGACGATGGCGGTGGGTCTCATGCCCCTGCTCTGGGCAGACGGCGCCGGCGCCGAGATCATGAAACGCGTCGCCGCGCCGATGCTCGGCGGCCTCGCCACCAGCGCGTTCCTCACGCTGGAAGTGCTTCCGGTGCTCTACACGCTCTGGCGTGCCCACCAGCTTCGCCGCTCCATCCGTGAAGGCGTGACGCTCGAGACCGTCATTGGCATGGTGCCGGGATGGGCAGTTGCGGGTGCCGCGCCCATGCGCAGGGAGCACGAGGAGCTCGCGGTCGGGGTCGAGGCCTGATCGCTGACCTCATCGGCGACCTCGGCTCGCTCTGACCTCGGCTCGCTCTGAAGGCGCCCGCTGGGCCTTGACGAGGCGGGTTGGCAGCCCGACCTTTCCGCGGCGGCGTTTCCACCGCCGCAAAGGAGAGCCCCATGGCGCGAGAGACCCGAAGGAGAGACTTCATCGCGATGGGGGCCGGGGTGGCGGCCGGCGCGGCCGTCGGCCTCGGCGGCGCCGGCCCCGGCGAAGCGGCCGAGGTCCCCAAGACACCCCAACCGGGTGCGCCGCGCCCCGAGGACATCAAGCTGCCGGCGGGCGGCAAGATGCCGATGCGCCGGCTGGGTCGCACGGGGGTCGAGGTCTCGTTGCTGGGCCTGGGCGGCTTTCACCTCGGCCTTCGCGATGAGGCGACCGCGACCCGCATCGTCCGCACCGCGATCGATCACGGCGTCACGTTCATGGACAACTGCTGGGATTACAACGACGGCGCCAGCCAGATCTGGATGGGCCGCGCGCTGCGCGACGGTTACCGCCAGCGCGCGTTCCTGATGACCAAGATCGATGGCCGCACGCGCGCGGCCGCCGCCGCGCAGATCGATCAGTGCCTGCAGGCGTTCGGCACCGACGTCATCGACCTCCTGCAGATCCACGAAGTGATCCGGGCGACCGATCCCGCGCGGGTGTTCGGGGCCGACGGCGCGCTGGCGGCGCTGCTGGCGGCGCAAAAGGCGGGCAAGATCCGCTTCCTCGGCTTCACCGGACACAAGAGCCCGGAGATCCACCTCGAGATGCTGGCCGTCGCCGACGCCCACCACTTCACGTTCGACACGGTGCAGATGCCGGTCAACGTGATGGACGCGCACTACGACAGCTTCACCACCCGCGTGATCCCCGAGGCGAAGAGACGGGACATGGGAATCCTGGGCATGAAGCCGCTGGGGTCGGGGCTGTTTCTCAAGAGCCGGCCGTTCACCGACGGCAGCGTGACGCCGGTGCAGTGTCTGCACTTCGCCATGAGCCAGCCGACCTCGGTGGTGATCACCGGCTGTGACACGCTGGGGATCTTGATGCAGGGGATCGACGCCGCGTATCGCTGGAAGCCGATGGCGGGGACCGAGATCCAGGCGCTGCTGGCGCGCACCGCGCCGGTGGCCTCCGCGGGCGAGTGGGAGAAGTACAAGACCTCGCAGGCGTTCGACGGCACGGCTCAGCATCCCTGGTGGCTGGAGACGGCGGCCTTGCGGGGATGACCGCCTCGCTCTGCGATCCACTCATGGACGTACGTCGCGCGCGCGACTCGGCGAGGCGACGAGGGCCGCGATGACGTCGGCGGCGCTGGTTCGACCTTTGATCGTGTGACTGCCGCCGTCCTGGAAGTCGATCCAACCTTCATTGAAACCGTCGAGCATGCGCATCCGGGGTCCGGGGTTTCTCATGCCCTGCGAGCGGAACAGCCCCTCCCAGGAGTCCCGCGGGACTGGCACCGCACGAACCGGCCTTCCAAGGGCGCTCGCGAAGGCCTCGGCGAGTTGGTTCGGCGCGACGCGCCCCGGGCCCTCGAGCTCGACGACGCGCGCGCCCGTCCAGTCCTCTTGAATGAGCTCCGCCGCCGCACGCCCGACGTCATTCGCCGCGACCATGGGAATTGCCCGATCCACCGGGATCAGGAAGCTGCGGATGAGGCCGGTCTCACGCGCGGACGTCACGTCCCAGGCGGCATTGTCGATGTACCAGGCGGGCCGCAGGATCGTGAGCGGCAGCTGCAGCTTGCGAAGGGCCGCCTCCAACATCGCGCGCTGTGAGAGCAGGTTGTCGGTGGCGGCGTCTGCACCGACGGTCGACAGGCAGAGGACCTTGGGCGGCTTGGCTGCTGCCAGCGCCGCCACGACGCTGTCGATGACCACCTGCGCTTCTGGATAGCCAGGCTGCGGGTCGAACTCGGACGGCGGCAGGATGAATACGGCTGTCGCGCCACGGAAGGCGGACGTCAGCGCCGGCGCGTCCGCCATCTCGGCCGCAGCGACCTCACAGCCGAGCGCGGCCCACGCTTCACCTTTCCTGCCATCGCGCACGACGGCGCGCACAGGCCGGCCGGCGGCGAGGAGGGTGTGTGCGAGCTCGCCGCCGACCTTGCCGGTGATTCCTGTGATTGCGTACATCGTCACTCTCCGAACGATGGTCTGGTTGCGGAGGCCGGTCTTGGCAATTCAAGGCGTTGTGTAGGTCATGTCTTGATGACCGCCGCCGCGACTTGTCTTCGGGCCATCGAAGCGAGAGAGTGCCCGGCGTGACGAGGGCGGGGGAGAACGCGGAGGAGCTGCGCCTCATGGCCAACGCCGTCCCCGCGCTGCTCTCTTACGTGGACGTCGAGGCGCGGTACGTTTGGTGCAACGAAGGCTACCACCGCGCGTTCGGGTACACGACCGAACAGATCCGCGGCAAGCATATCCGGGAGGTGCTGGGGGCCGCCGCTTGGGAGGTGGTCCGCCCGCACATCACACGGGCGCTGTCGGGCGAGGCGGTCACTTATGAGAATCGGGTGCGCATCAAGGACGGGTCGATCCGCCTCGGACAGGCCTCGCTCGTTCCTGATCGTGATGCGAGCGGATGCGTGCGCGGCGTCGTGGTGCTGGTCCATGACCTGACCGACATGAAGACCGTCGAACGCGCGCTCCGCAAGAGCGAGCAGATGCTCGAGCGTTCGCAGTCGACGGCCCACGTCGGCAGCTGGGAGGTGGAGCTGGGCGACCCGGCCGACCCGCGCGCCTGGACGGTGAAGTGGTCGGCGGAGACCTTCCGCATCTTCGGCTACGCGCCCGGTTCGCTGGTCCTCCAGGGCGCGACGTTCCTCGACCGGGTTCACCCGGAGGATCGAGATCTCGTGCACGCGGCCGTCGAGCGCTTCATGAAGAGACCCGAGCCGTACGAGAATGAGTATCGGATCGTGCGGCCGGACGGGGCGGTGCGCGTGCTGCACTCCTGGGTCGATTTCGAGTGCGACGCCGCCGGCGCGCCGGTTCGCGTGATCGGGACCTGCCAGGACATCACCGAGCGCAAGCGGGCGGAGCAGGAGCTGCGGGACGCCGACCGCCGCAAGGATGAATTCCTGGCCATGCTGTCGCACGAGCTGCGCAATCCGCTGGCGCCCATCCTGAGCGCCGTCGAGATCATCGAGCAGGCGGGGCCCGCCGAGCGCGAGCTGCGGGCAACCTACCAGGCGGTCATCACCCGCCAGGTCCTGCACATGAAGCGGCTGCTCGACGATCTGCTCGACGTGGCCCGCGTCAGCCAGGGGAAGATCCAGCTGCGCCGGGAGCGCGTCGAGCTGACGACCCTCCTGTTGCAGGCGGTGGAGGTGAGCCGCCCGATGATCCTCGATAAGGGCCAGACCCTGGCGATCGCCCTGGCGAACGAGTCGCTGCCGGTCGACGCCGACAGCACGCGCATCGTCCAGGTGTTCGCCAATCTGCTCAACAACGCCGCCAAGTACACCGATGCCGGCGGCCACATCACGCTGACCTCGCGGGTCGAGCGCGGCGAGGCGGTCGTCTCCGTCCGCGACGACGGAACCGGGATGGGCCCCGACCTCCTGGCGCGCGCCTTCGATCTCTTCGTGCAGGAGACCCGCGCGGTCGACCGCGCCCAGGGTGGGCTCGGCATCGGCCTCACCATGGTGCGCACGCTGGTCAAGATGCACGGTGGATCGGTGGAGGCGCTCAGCGAGGGCGCCGGGCGGGGCAGCGAGTTCGTGGTCAGGCTGCCGCTGGCGACAGCGCCCGCGGCCGCGCTCGCGGTAGCCGTGGCGAACGGTGGCGCCAAGGGGATGACGGCGCCGCTGCGCGTTCTGGTGGTCGACGACAACGTCGACGCCGCGCACTCTCTCGCGCAGCTCCTGACGCTGTCGGGCCACCGGGTGACGCTGGCCCACGACGGCCCCGGTGCGCTGGCGGCGGCGGCCGCGCTGCCGCCGCAGCTGGTGCTGCTCGACATCGGATTGCCCGGGATGGACGGCTACACCGTCGCGGCGCGGCTGCGCGCGGCCGGCCACGATCGGGCGGCGCTGGTGGCCGTCACCGGCTACGGCCAGGACGACGACCTTCGTCGGTCGAACGCGGCGGGGTTCGATCGCCACCTCGTCAAACCGGTCGACGGCGCCGCTCTCCGCAAGCTCCTCGCCGAGGTGAGTGACCGGGTATGAGAGGGGGCGGGGCGACGTCGAGCTCTGGACGGGCAGGGCTGTCCGGCGGGCCGCCGGGCATCGTCAGAGCTCGCCCAGTCTGAACGTTCGACAGCGCGAGCATGCCGCAGTCGCCGGCGACGGGTGTCGTGGGCGTGAACGGCGTGCCGCCGCCGTTGCTGCCGCAGCCGAGCGTCGCCAGCGTGATCGAGCTCGAGGTCGCGGTGAAAGCGGACGCACGTCGCCGCGGTTATTCCCGGCAACGAACCGTCTCCGGTCCGGCAACGACCCGCCAGCAGATGCGCCACCAGTCCGCCTCGTCGTTCGGCAACGCCTCGCTCGCCTGCCCGCATCGCCTGCCTCGCTTTCCGCGAGAAATGCGCACACTCGGCGTGCGCTCCGTAATCCTCGCCACCTTCGCGTCGTGCGCACTTCACGCGCCTGTCAAGAAACGCACTGCCGGAATTGCCCGTCCACGTCGTCGGAGTGCAGTGCTTGTTCGCACACGATCGCAACGATTGCGCAACCGGCAAAAACTGACCTTGATCTTCGTTTGACGCCTGTGCACCCTCGTTGCGGACCGTTACAGAAAGGGGTGGTGACCATGTTCATTGGCAATGTTCCGCGTCTTCAGAAGCTCGTTCGTTGTGTGGTCTTTGGCTCACTGGTTGCGGGTGGCACGCTCGGCGCCTGCACCCGCTCCCAGGGCAATGACGCCCAGGACACGGAGGTCGTCGCCGCGGCGTTGTCGACGCCTGCCGCCCCGGCCGCCGCGGCTGCCACGAGCGGCCTGACGCTGCAGGTGCTCACCAATTCCTGCGGGACGAATCAGGTGCAGAACTTCTTTCAGGTGACCAACAACGGCACGACCGCCGTTCCTCTGTCGGCCATCCAGATCAAGTTCTGGCCCGATGACACCAGCGGCCAGAGGGTCGTGCCGCAGGTCTTCTACGGCGGCTGCGTGAGCGACGCCGGCAACCCCAGTTGCGTGCACCAGGTGTCGGGCGTGACCGCCGCGCCGGCGACCTCCTTCGCGGCTTGCGGACCAAGCCCGCAACAGCAGGCCAACTGGGAGGTCACCATCTCCAACAGCGACAACACGCTGCTCCCCCCCGGCGCGACCTGGAGCAACATCCAGAGCCAGGTCCATCTGGCGAACTTCGGGAACTTCAGTCCGGGAACCGCCGACTGGTACAGCTCCTGCGTCTCGAGCGGGAGCGGCGGGAGCTACGTCTCGACCGGCACGTTCGCCATCTACGACGCGGGCCAGTTGGTCCGCAGCTCGACCGGCGTCCCTCCGTCCTGCCGAGCGCCGAGCGGGACCCAGACGATCACGGGAAACGTCCCTCCCGCCGTGACCACGGCACCGCTGGTGGGGAGCCTCCCGGGCTCGACGGTGTTGACCCTGAACATTGCGCTGGCGCTGCAACTGAACGGGGCCACTGGGTCCGGGGCCCCGCCCATCACGACCTTCATCAACCAGCTTTCCGACCCGACGGCGACCTCGCATCCGGCGCCCCTGACGCCGGCCGGATTCGCGGCGGCCTACGGCCCGACGGGGACGGACTACACCAACCTGACGAGCTTCGCCACGGCCAATGGCCTGACCGTCGCCCGCACGTTCACGGGGCGAAACATGCTCGCCGTGACGGGGACCGTGGCGGCCATCGAGAACGCCTTCTTCGTGACCTTGAACGTCTACCGGCGTCCGGATGGAACGACGTTCTACGCGCCGGCCAATGACCCGTCCCTCAATCCGGGAGCCTCCGTCACCAGCATTCCGATCGTCTACATCGGGGGGCTCGACAACTTCGCCAAATCGTTTCACAGCGGTGGAACGGTGCCTGGCACCTGCAGTCAGTCTCCCATCGGCGCCAAGAACGCCTTCTTCGGCTCGGACTTCGCGAACGCCTACTTCTCCGGCTGCGCGTCGCAGCTGGGGCAGGGCCAGGGGCAGACGGTGGCGCTCTTCGAGCAGGATAGCTACCTGGCCAGCGACATCACGGCCTTCACGCAAGGCACGCTTTTGGGCGAGAGCGCTCTCAACGTCCCGGTCAACCTGACCAACGTGACCCAGGAGGTCGTCCCCTCCAGCACGTCGGTCCCGTTCGCCACGGTCACCTTCCCGCCCAACGGGAAGGCCAACAACGGAGACAACGGCGAGGTGGCGCTGGACATGAGCATGGTCCTCGGCGTCGCGCCGCAGGCCAATCTCATCGTCTACGAGAACAACAATGGTGCCGTCACCCAGAGCCTGATTCTGGCGCAGATTGCCGATGACGACAAAGCGCAGACCATCAGCTCGTCGTGGTGGTGGGGCTTCAGCACCAACAACGAGCAACTGGCCGTCCAGAGCGTGCTCTATCAATTCGCCGCACAGAGCCAGTCGTTCTTCGAGGCCTCGGGCGATCTCGGCGCGTTCATCGCGACCTCTCCTTACAACAACACCTCCGCCGGCCCGCTGCCAACCCCTCCAGAGCCCCACATCGACAGCCCCTACATCACCGTGGTCGGCGGCACCGAGCTGACGACCACCGGCACGGCGGGAACGCTCGGCGCGTACTCGGCCGAGACGGCCTGGAACGACACCAGCGGCCCGCGCACCCTGACCAGCACGGTCAACGGCGTGCTGCAGACCAACGTGCCGCAGAACTCCGTCACCGCGGGGGGCTTCTGCACGGGAACGTCGCCCAGCGCCCCGGGAAGCACTCCGCTCACGGCTCTCCCCCTGCCGAGCTGGCAGGTGGGCGTCACCACCACCAACGGGGAGGTGAACAACAATCCCTCGAACGCACGAATGATTCCGGACGTCTCGCTGGTCGCGACCGATCTCGGGATCGTCCTCAACGGCGGTGCGGCTTGCTCGGGCGGAACCAGCGCGTCCGCGCCGTTGTGGGCCGCGTTCACCGCGCTGATCAACCAGGCCAACGGCGTGGGGAGCGGGTCGGGCCGGTCCCCGATCGGCTTCCTGAATCCGACGCTTTATCACTTCGCTTCGGCCAGCGCCGCCAATTTCAACGACATCGCGGACGGCAGCAACAACGACTGGTTCGACGACGGGCAGAAGGTCGAAGGATCGAGCGACGGAGCCGGCACGCCGACGGCGCCGTTTGCCCAGACCAACTCCAACGCCATGCCTCCGGTGGTCACCACCAGCGCCCTTCCGGGTGCGCCGGTGGCCGGAACGTCCGAGGCGGCCGGGCTCTATCATGCGGTGACCGGATACGATCTCGTCGCGGGGCTCGGAACACCGACTTGCGGCTTCCTGGGCGCGGTGGCCCCGACTCTGAACCCACCACCGCCGCCACCGCAGACGGTGACGGTCACCTACGAACAGGTCGGCGCCTGCAACGGCTTCATCGACATCAATGATCCCAACGACCTGGTCAGCGCCGGCCCGGGCTTCGCGTTCGTGTTCTTTGGTATCACCAGCATCGACAATGAAGGGACGACCCCGTTCACCGTCCAGCTCGCCAACATGTTCGTCCCGCCCGATACCTTCGCCTCGGACCTCGGCAGCCAGCTGGCGGAGTCCGTCTACGCGCCTTTCGCCGAGCCGACGAGCGAAACTCTCACGGCGGGGGGGAGCGTTCAGTTCCAGGTCGACGCCATCGTGGGGATGGCCACCGTTCCCTCGACCTCCAGCACGACGGTCGGATCCTTCTTCCTGAACTACAGCGTCAACCCGGGTGACCCCTCGGCCACCAACCCTCAGGTCGTCTTCGTCAAGTCGAATTCCGCGACGACCTCGTTCGCCATCACCCCGGACTGCAACGACATCATCTTCTAGCTCGGTCTGGCCAACACCATCGACGCCGGCTGTCTCCGCCCCGTCCGGGGCAGAGCAGCCGGCGCATCCGTCGTGGTCGTTTCCGAGCGCTGCGGCGCTGCCAGACGTGACGGAGGTTCACCGGCGGGTGTCCAGCATCGGGCGGCACTGTTCAACGCGGGGGCGTTCGGGGCACCTTCTGGGCGGCCTCGCGCCTGGCCCGCAATGTGCTTAGCTCGCTCCCCGTCGTGGTCATCCAGGTTGCCATCCTTGTCGTCGTCCTCGGCCTCCCGGATCTTGCGCGCGTCGATGACGAAAACGTGCCGGCGTGGAAGACGGCGGTGTACGCCGAGACCGGGCTCGGAACGCCGGTCGGCTACTTTGGCCTCGAGGGGCTGCGGCGGATCGCGCCACGCTGGGAGATCGCGGCGGGCGTCGGCCTTGGCCTGTCGGCGAGCAAGAACGGCTCGGGACTCGGTCACGAGCTGCAGTGGTCGTTGATGCCCCGCTACCGATTGGGAAGCGACCGCGCAGCGATGACGATCGGGCTGGGGGTTTCGGGAGGCAACTACGCGCACACGCTGGAAAGCCTCTGCGGGAGCGAAGAGGAGATCCTCACCTGCAGCCTGGCGAACTGGCGTTACACGCTCTGGGCCAATGTCGAGCTGGGCGGGGAGTACTGGCTCCCGAGCGGGTTCGCCCTCCGGTTCTTCGTCGGCTACGGCCACGTCCTGGCGCAGGGGGCCGAGCATTGTGTTTTCGCCAACCCCGACTGTGGCCCGGACGTGCCGGGCGGAAGCTTCCCCTATTACGACGTCCCGTACGCCGGTGTCGCCTTCGGAACCGCGTTTTGAAGCTCGCTGGGAGCTCCTAGGGCGCGGGGTTTTGAGCTGGATCTGGCGGCGCGGGGCTGCCGGCGCAGAGGGCCTCGATCGGTGTCGGGGAGGTCGACGACAGGGCGCGGTAGTAGTTGTCGACCCAGACGACGTCCGCCCCGGAGATCTGCAGGAGACCGGCCCCGCTCAAGTCCGTTGCGATGGTTTCGATGGCCCCGCCCGCCTTGGGCAGACGGGCCAGCAGCGAATCGCTGGTGAAATAGAGATCGGATGGGCCGAGAGCGATCTCGGTGGGGCTGCCGACGCTGTTGCTGTCGTCGACCAGCGGGGTCTCGTTCTGGCCGTCCAAATCGGCGCGCACGACGCGGGTGTTGCCGAAGGTGCCGACGGCGGGCTGGTCGATCCAGTAGAGCGCCTGGTCGTCGACGAGCAGATTGTCGGGATACCCGGGGAGGGTCAGCAGGCGATCGGTGGGCCCCCCCGCGTCCGACTTCGGCATCCGGACGATGACACCGTCGCCGGACGAGGTCGTGGTCTCGCCGACGGCGGCATAGAGGTACGTGGCGTCCACGGCAAGCGCGCGGATCGACAACGTCCCGTCGAAGGTCAAGGTCACGGGCGTGGTGCTGGGGGGCGTGATCTTCAAGACCTCGTTGGACGTTCCGTTCGCGACATACAGAGAGGCGCCGTCCGTGACCGTCGGTCCGTCCACGAAGTTGTCCTGGATCAGGGTGGAGCCTCCACCCGATGCGCCGGTGTCCGGGGATATTCCGGTGAACGGCGTCGCGTAAAGAGCGGGGGCGCTCGATTGCTTCCCGTCGGAGTCGGGCGTCCCGATCAGATGGTTGTCGACGGTGTAGAGGGTGCCCCCGACAATCGCGACACCGGCGCCGAGCGTGATCGAGGTCGGAGGACCTCCACCGAGCGGGACGCTGAAGAGCTCATACGCCAAAGAGAAGAAGGCCCGGTTGCCGAAAACGAACAGCCCATCGACGGCCACGCCCGTATCGTCATCGAAGAGGGGCGTTTCGGCCGACGGTGCGTTGCAGGCGGGCGCACCTCCGTCGATACCGGCCGATGGCGCGCGCTCCGGCAGCGTGGCGACGCTGCAGGCCGCGGCGGCCGTGGCGAGCGCGAGCAGCGGCACCCCGATCCCGAGCTTCGATGGTACGTACATCATTTCGCGACTCCCAATTTACGATCCGTCTTGTCCCCGCGCCTGTCAATGACCTGACTGTCCGCCCCGGGCCGGTCATCGGCGCAGCTCACGATTGCGCCCCCGCAGATCAGATATGGTCGGCGGCGTGAACGACCCAGGAGTCCCCAAGATCCGCCGCGGCACCATGCCCGACCTGCCGCGAATCGCCGAGCTGTTCGACGCCTACCGCCAGTTCTACGGGCAGGCGCCCGATCCCGACGGCGCGCGCGCCTTCCTGCGCGAGCGGCTGCAAGCCGGCGATTCGGCGATCCTGATCGCCGAGCGCGACCGGCGGTTCGTGGGATTCGCCCAGCTCTACCCGTCGTTTTCGTCCACGGCGATGAAGCGCCTCTGGATCTTGAACGACCTGTTCGTGGCGCCGGCGCACCGGCGCGGCGGCGTCGGGCGCGCCCTGATGGCCGCCGCCGAGGATCTGGCGCGCGCCACGGCGGCCAGGGGATTGGTGCTCGCCACACAGAAGACCAACGCGACCGCCAAGACGCTCTATGAAGCGCGCGGCTGGAAGCTGGACGACGCCTTCGACCATTACCTCCGCTACTTCTAGCTGACGGGAGCTCCGCCGCGATGTTCGACCTCGATCGCTTTCGAAAGGCGCAGGACGGCCACCCGGGGTACGCCGAGGCGATGCGCGAGCTGCGGGCCGGCGCCAAGCGGTCGCATTGGATCTGGTACGTGTTCCCGCAGCTCCGCGGCCTCGGGACGTCGCCGATGGCGGTTCGTTACGGCCTGGACGGCGTCGAGGAGGCCACGGCCTACCTCCGCGACCCAGGGTTGGGTATGGGCTTGGCGCTCGCCACCGACGTGGTTGCGGAACAAATTGTCGCCGGTGTCCCGCTCGGCGTGCTGATGGGCAGCGAGATTGACGTTCGCAAGCTCGTTTCGTCCATGACCCTGTTCGACCACGTCGCGGCTACCGAGCAGGCGCGCAGCCCGTTTCCGGCGTTGGGCGTTGTGGCCTACGGTGCCAGGGAGATCCTTCGTGCCGCTGCGGCGCAGGGTTATCCCCGCTGCGCGTTCACGGAAGAGCAGATCGGCGCGCGCGACCAATTGGATTAGGTGAAGTGCGCACGGGCTCAGGGCAGGCAGAGCACCCGGCCGAGGACGTCGGCGATCAACAGCCGGTGGTCGGTGGGCGAGAACGCGATGATTGGTTGGGAGACATAGGCCTGGTTGGGGCCGAGGTCGACGGTCGACGTGTAGGCCGCCAGCGGTGCGCCGGTCGTGGGCGAGGACAGCAGGATTTCGGTGGGCTCGAGGATCGGCCCGGTCGGCGTGTAGGTCGACGGCGCGGGAGCGACCGTGGCCAGGAATTCGCCGTCAGGCGAGAACGAGAAGTACCAAGAGGGCTGCTGGGGCCAGCGCGCGACCGGCACCCCGGCGGTCGTGAACAGCGCCAGGTCGTTGACCTGGTCGCCGGCCATGACGCGGGTGCCGTCCACGCTGAACGAGATCTGGCGGATCGCGGCCGGCACCGCGGTGAAGGCCGCCTTCTGTGCGCCGGCGGGGAACGACCAGAGTCCGACCGCGCCACCCGCGTCCCCGACGGCCAGCGTCGAGCCGTCGGGAGAGAACGCGACGGCCGTCGGCGCCTGGCCGGCCTGGCCCACGAACCCAGTCTGACCGCTGCTGCCGTCGGCCACGCGCCACAAGAGGACACTCGAGGCGCCAGGGTTCGCCAGCCATTGCCCGTCAGGTGAATAGACCAGCGAGTACCCGCCCAGTCCGGGGGCAGAGTACTGGGCCAGGAGCGCGCTGTCCGAGGTCCGGAACAGGTAGACATTCCGGTTGTAGTCGTTGCGGGCCAGCGCCGTGCCGTCGGGTGAGAACGAGATCCCGTCCGGCGGCGTGTAGATGGGCGGCGTGGTGTCGAGCATGCGGACCATCTCACCGGTCTGCGTGTCCCAGAGCCGGACGTCGTCGAAGACGCCCTCGGCGACGTAGCGGCCGTCGGGGGAGAACGCCGCCGCGGTGAACGAGTCGTCCCAGACTCCGCCGCCGGCGCCCGGCACGTCGTCGACCGGCTCCTTCTGTGTCTCGGCGGCGGTGGTCATGCTGATGAGCCAGGTCGCGTCGCGCGACAGCCGGGTATAGGTCGGGAACCCGATGTAGTTGACCAGAAGGGTGCCGTCGGGGCGAAACGCGAACGCGCCAGCGGGAGAGACCACGCCCGCCGCCAGCAGGGTGCCGTCGGCGTTCAGGTCGACCGAGACCGGTGCGACGCCCGGTTGCGAGACGCGGGCCAGCAGGTTGCCCGCCAGATCCCAGAGCGCGGTCGTGCCGTCGGAACCTCCGGTGACCAGGCGCTGCCCATTGGCGGAGATCCGAAGGTCGGTCACGCCGCCCGGATGGGCCGCTGGCACCGAGACGCCGACCGCGAGATCGGCGGCGCCCAGCAGGCGATAGCCGCCGTCGGTATCGCCGAGGGCGAGCGTCCCCCCGTCGGGCGAGATCGCGAGCGCCGCCGCGCCGGCGCCCACCGAAGCCGCTTGGCCGTGGGCCCCCGAGGCCGCGTCGATCGCGTAGAGCCCGCCGGCCGTCAGCGCCCACAAGCTGCCGGGCGTCCCGAAGACGAGCGCCAGAACCCGGCCGTCCAGCGCCTGCCCGGCCCAGACCTGGGAACCGTCTTCCACCGTCCACAGCGCCAGGTTCCCCTGGGCGTCGGCCGAGGCGATCTGCGTTGCGTCGGGAGAGAACGCCACCGCCGTCACGGGCGACGGATGCGCGGTGATTGTCCGCCGCGCGACGAAGTCCGTGACGCCAATGATCGTGATTCCCCCCTCGGCGCTCCCGTAGGCCGCCCACATCCCGTCCGCGCTCAGATCCATCGAGATCGTGTGCCCGATGCCGAGCAACCGACACGGCTGAACCTCCGTCGCCGGCGGCAACGCGCCTCCGTCCGCCAACCCAGCTCCGCCGCTTCCCCCGGTCGCCACCACCACACCACCGCCGGCCCCTGCCGAGCCCGCGTCCGGCCGATGATCCGGATCCCCGATGAACGCGCCAGACGCGTCAAATCCGCCCGAAGAGCCACCACCACCCGAAATGCCACCCGCACCACCCGAGGGGCCAGCCCCGCCGGTGCCCGCCCGCATCCCCACCGCATGCCCTCCACAGGCCGCCCCACCGAAGGCGACTCCCGCGATCAAGAGATGAGACGAGCGCGTGAACACCAACTGAATTGTCTCGCCCGATCGCGCTTTGGTCCAGCGACGTTCCTGGTGCGAGGGGTCGGCCGAGACGCGGGGCGGTCTCGCGCTCAGCGTCTGGCGGCGCGCTTGCTGGCGCGCTTGCCGGTCGGCTTGCCCGGGCGTTTGGCTGCGCGCTTCGCCGCTCGGACCTCCGGGGCCCCAGGTTCGAAGCGCGGCTTTTGCGGATGGCGCTTGTAGATCAGGATGGCGTGCCCGACGATCTGGACGATGTTCACGCCAGGACGCGCCGCGAGCAGCTCGGCGACCGCCAGGCGATCGTGGGGGCTGTCGGTGTCGACCTTCAGCTTGACCAGCTCGTGATCGGCCAGCGTCTGCTCGACCTGCTTGATCACCGCGGGCGACAGGCCGCCCTTGCCGA
>Ga0210383_10003103_pt1 | contig 14973 bp, 14 predicted proteins | sample IncBWC14OmetaG_FD_160072 | JGI IMG/M metagenome (GOLD analysis project Ga0210383, IMG submission 160072) | Forest soil microbial communities from Barre Woods Harvard Forest LTER site, Petersham, Massachusetts, United States - Inc-BW-C-14-O ...
CGCGCCTATCCGTCAGCGTGGTACTTCATGTCGATTTCCTGCCGCAGCGCGTGGAGCGCGTAGTAAGTGCGGGACTTGACGGTGCCCAGTGGCACGCCGAGGGTTTCGGCGGCCTCGGCCGCCGATGCGCCGCGGAAGTAACACTCGAGGAGCACCTGACGGTGCTCGGTCGACAGCGTCCGTAGCGCGGCTAGCACGAGTTGCCGGTCCACAGTCTGCTGCGCCGTGTCCTCAGCCGCCTGCCCGCGGACCGTGGTCGAGCCTGCGCCCTTGCTCTCCTTCGTATCTTTGTCGAGCAGGGAAGAGCGGGAGACGCGGAAATGGGCGTACGCACCCGGGACCGAGGGACGGTCTGAAGGGCGAATGGGGTCGGACATTCAACACCTCCGCGGTGCGGTTGATGAGGCCGCTCCCGCGCGGGTGTCGCACGGGAGCACAGCTGTCTCCGAGTCCGGTGAATTAGCCCCGAATACGCCTGGACCCGGGAGCTTGCGCCCTAAGGCGAAGCTCATCAGCTTCATCTCGAAGATGATGATCACGCTACGTATGCGGTCGTCGGGGTTGCATCCGCATACGCGGATAGTCGTCGCCAGCGACCTGATAGTCGTCGTGATAGCCGACGCCGCTTGGCACCACCGCCCCGGTAGGCCCCCAGTCCTGCAACCTGGCCGGCGGGTTCGGTCTGGTTCTGGGGGAAGCGCCTTGGCGAGCTGGCTGCGGGAGCTGATGCCGAGCGTGGTGAACACCTTCCGCAAGTGGTAGGCAACGATCGCCGAGCTGATGTATAGCTGCGCGGCGATCTCGGCGTTCGAGGCACCCTGGCCGGCCAAGCGGGCGATATGCGCTTCGCGGGCGGTCAGGGCATCTCGCGTCTGCGCGGTGCGTTTGGGCGCGCGCTCGCCCATCGCGCGCAGTTCTATCCGTGCCCGTCCGGCAAACGCCCCGGCACCGGCTGAGGCGAAGATCTCCTATCCGGCGCGAAACTGATCGCGGGCTTCACCGCGGCGCTGGCGGCGCAACCACTCGCCGTAGAGCAGGTGGGCGCGGGCCAGGTCAATGCGCAGGCCAGTGCGGCTGAGGCGGCGCGTCGCCTCCCGGTAAAGATCCTCCGCGGCCTGATCCATGCTCAGCAGCGCGCGAGCGCGCCTCGATTCCCAGCGCCCAGTCGGTGCCGCTGGCGCTGGCCAGGCGGAATGACTGGCTTAGTTGGGGCTGGATCTGCGGTGCGGGGGGCGTGTGGCGGGTCGCTTGCGGGTAGGTGTGGAGGGGGTCGGGGTTGTCGGTCTCGAATATCTCGAGCCATTCGGCGGGGTCGGGGGATCCTTCGATGAGGCGGAATCGTGCGGCGGAGTAGAACCGGCCGGTTTGCAGGATCTGGGCTTCCCGGTGCTGGCGTTCGGTGTCGCTGCTGCCGTTGGAGAGGATGACGTGGATGCCGGTGAGCGGGCCGTGCGGGCCCGGCTGGAGCTGGGAGCCGACGAGGGCGTAGGAGGCGCGCAGGGCTGGGGAGACCAGCGTGGCGCGCGGGTCGCTGAACAGCTGGGCGGGGTAGGCGGGTGAGTGCTCGGTGTCTGGCCAGGCGGTCGCGGGGTCGGGGGCGACGATGTCGTAGATCGTCGCGTAGCGCGGGCTGTTGGGCTCCCCGCTGGCGTCGGGGTTCTCGAAGTGGATGTCGTTGGCGAGGTAGCCGGGGACGGTGATGGCGGCGGAGTAGGTGTCGTACCAGTCATTGAACTCGTTCAGGCGGCTGGGGTCGGATGGGTTGGTCAGGACGAGGCGCACGCCGGTGCGGCTGCTTGGGTGCATGGTGGTGTCCGGCTTTGTGTGTTGTGGGTGCTGGCTGCGCCAGCTGGCGGTCTGGTCCGGGGTCGCGTCGGCCAGGGCCTGCCGGGCGGCGTCGAGGGGCAGGTCGGTGGTGTGGACGGGGGTGCCGGGCTGCTGGCGCCAGGACTCGGCGAGCGGGCCGGCGTCCAGGCCGTCGAAGCCCAGCTGGTCGGCGAGTTCCAGCACGGCGGACTTGGCGGCCGGGTCGTCGCCGGCGACCGGGATCGCGGTGCGGCCGGCGGTTCCGGCGGGTGTGCCGAGGCTGGCCAGGCTCGCCGGGCCGATGGTGTTGAACGCCTTGACCACCGGGCGGCGGAGCTGTGCTTGCACCCATTGGCTTTCGGGCTGCCCGGCGTCGATGGCGCCGATGTGCCCGTCCCGGAGCTCGGGGACGTAGTTGCCGGTGTCGATGACGACCGTATCCTCGGGCAGGGCGCTGAACAGGCCGGCGGGAAGGGCGGGGATGCTCTTCTCCGGGATGGCGACGATCACGAGGTCTGCGTTGCCGGTGACGTCGGGGATGGGGACCGGGGTGGCGCCGGTCCGGGCGGCGACGCCGGCCAGTGTCCGGGGTCCGCGGGAGTTGGCGATCGCGACCTGATGCCCGAGGCGGGTGAGCTGGGCGGCCAGCGTGGCGCCCATGTTCCCGGCGCCGATGATGGCGATGCGCATGGTGTTCTCCTGATGCTGGTTGAGGGGCGGTGCGTCCCTGCCCTGGTGTCACAGGGCGGAGCCGGGGAGCGGCTCGCCGGCGAACTCGGATCCGGGCGGGAACAGGTCGCGCAGCGACGGGCGGTCGCTGTGCAGGTCGCACAGTTCGATGAGGGTGCCGGCCGGTCCCCGGTTCAGCAGCGGCGCGGTGCCGGCCGTGGCGTAACGGGGGTAGCCGAGCGCGTCGAGCCGTTTGGCCTCGGCGGCGAGGTCGCCGGTCCAGTAGCCGATGTGGTGCACCCCGCCGGCTTGCGGCATGTCCAGCGGGGTGCCGGGGATGGCCTGCCAGACCTCGACGGCGAACGGCCCGCCGAGGGAGAAGGCGACGTGGCATTCCACCGCGTAGGGCCGGCCGGCCGCGTCGGCGAGCGTCAGCTTCCGCACTCTGGCCGGGCGCCAGCGCAGCCCGAAGACCTCACCGAGTTCCTTCTGGCCCTTGTCCAGGTCGGGGACCGCGATCCCGATATGCCAGATGCTTCCCACGATGAGCCCCTATCCGGACTGTCCGTCCGTTTCTAAGGTAGCATCATGCGGACGGGTCGTCCACTTACCGGCTAGACTGATCCCATGGGCGTTCCTTCCGCCAAGCCGATGCGTGCCGACGCGCAGCGGAACCACGACGCGGTCCTCGCCGCGGCCAGGGCCGTCTTCGCGCAGGCAGGAACCGATGCGCCCATGGACGACGTGGCCCGGGCCGCCGGAGTCGGCAAGGGAACCCTCTACCGGCGCTTCCCGACCCGCGAGCACCTGTTCGCGGCGATCCTGCAAGACCGGGTGGACGAGCTCGACGCGTCCGCCCAGCGCGCGCTCGGCGCCCCGGACGTGTGGCGGGCGCTGACCGAGTGGCTCGAGCTGTATGACCGGTGCGCGACCGAATACCCGGGCATGAGCGCCCGCGTCGGGGAATCGCTAAGCGACGACACCTCGGCCGTTGGCACCTTGTGCGGCCCGATGAAAAACAGCTTCGCCCGCCTGTTCGAGCGAGCCCGGCACGAGGTCCCGCTCCGCCCCGACCTGACCCCGGCACAGCTGCTGTCGATGGTCAGCGCCCTGCCCAAGGACGCCAGGACGGGCCGGACCCTAGAACCCTGCCTGCGCGTCGTCCTGGACGGCCTGCGCGCCTAGCGGCTCCGGGCCCTCACCGCATCCGCCCCCGGCCCTAGCGGGCTCCTCGCCCCGGCCCGGCCGTGCACCGTCCCGATGCCAGCCGATCCCTTCGATGTGAAGAAATATCGAGCATGCCCAGCTGGTTGTTGGCGTGATTGCCGGTCTGGAGCTGCGGTGATACGAAACGCGGGACTCGGGGAGTTTCTCCGCTCGCGCCGGGCCCGGCTGGATCCGGCCCAGGCCGGACTGACGTCGGCCGCGGGGCGGCGGGTGCCGGGGCTGCGCCGGGAGGAGCTGACCCGGCTGGCCCGCTGTGCGAGCCCGGGTCTGCGCCAGGGCATTTACGGCCAGGATTCGGCGATCAGGGCGAGCACCGGGAATGCCCACATGATCATAGGTGCCTCCCGCCTGCTAGGTCATGCTCACGGCGGCGATCGTAGCCGCCTTGCGGTGGGGGTCATCTGCCCGCGGCAGACGACGGCACCGTGCAGATGTGCTCGCGGGCCGATGCGGCGCACCCCCGGACTGTGGCACCTTCTTCCCATGAACGCCTCCTTTCCCCTCGCCATCCCAGATCACCTCTCGCCGAAACAGACGAGGAGCGCATCGTGAATGCACTCAACGTGCCAGGGCCGGACCGGCGCGGATCCCTGACCGCCGCGGCCGGCATGGCAGCCGCAGCAGCCGGGCTCACTGCCTCGGATGCCCAGGCGGCCGCCGCACCCGGCAGCAGCCTCACCGAGGCGGTCCTGGCGGCGTTCCAGACTCACCGGGTGGTTGCCATCGGCGACGCGCACGCGGGCCAGGAGATCCACGACCTGCTGCTGACGATGCTCAGCGATCCCCGGCTGTACGGGGCGGCCAACGACATCGTCGTCGAGTTCGGGGACGCGTTCTACCAGGACACCCTCGACAAGTTCATTCTCGGCGACGAGCCCGTCGACGACGCCGGCCTGCGCCTGGTCTGGCGCAATACCACCCAGTCCCCGAACGTCGTCCTGGACTGCCCGGTCTACGAGCAGGTCTACCGCAGGGTCCGGGCGGTCAACTGGACCTTGCCCGCTGACAAGAAGATCCGTGTGCTGGCCGGCGAGCCGCCGTTCGACTGGTCCACGGTCACCAGCGCCAGCCAGATCCCTTACCGGCAGCGGGACCCCTACCCGGCGTCGCTGGCCGGGCAGTCGCTGGCCAAGGGCCGCCGGGTGCTGCTGATCTACGGCGGCATGCACCTGCTCCGCCGGCCGCCCGGCAGCGGCCGGACCATCACCACGCTCATCGAGCAGAAGACCGGGATCCGGGCCTACGTGATCGTGCCCCTGAAGCCGCTGACCACCGATCCCGGCGGCGTGTTCCCCAGGCTCGCTGCCTACCCCCGCGGCACCGTCATCCCGACCACGGGCAGCTGGCTCGGGAAAGTCAGCGCCGGAGACATCCTGCCCGGCGCTACGGCATCGGTGAACGGGCAGGACCCCAAGTTCATCAATCCCTGGTGCGGCATGACGTTCGGGCAGCTCGTGGACGCCGGGCTGTACGTCGGCCAGCCGGGCGAACTGACAGCATCGTGGCCGAACCCGGCCATCTACCTCGATCCCGTGTACTGGGCCGAGCTCGAGCGCCGCAACGCCATCAAGGGCAACAGCGCTAACCCGCCCCTGAACACGTTCCGGCAGCAACGGCCGCCCGCCTACCCGCTGCCCCAGGCCGGGCCGGCCTGCTAAGGACACCTATGAACGCGACTATCGAGATTGACGGACTGCGCAAGCGGTTCGGCCCGGCGCAGGCGCTGGACGAGATGACGTTCACGGTCCGTCCCGGCCAGGTGACCGGCTTCGCCGGGCCGAACGGCGCCGGCAAGTCGACCACCATGCGCGTCGTCGTCGGCCTGGACGCCCCCGGCGCGGGCACCGTCACCATCGGCGGCCAGCCGTACCGCACCCCGAAGAACCCGCTGCGCCATGTCGGCACGCTGCTGGACGCCGGGCATTGCAGCCCAGCCGCAGCGCGCGCAACCAACTGCTGTGGCTCGCCCACTCCCAGGCACTGAAGTCCGGCCGGGTCGATGAGGTGATCGCGCCGGCCGGGCTGGAGCCGCCGCCCGCCGCAAGGCCGGCGGGTACTCCCTCGGCATGCGGCAGCGGCCCGGCGGGCACGATCTCTGGCCGCTTGGGCTCAAGGGCCTTCTCATAGGCGGCGATCGCGAACGCTGCCGGGGTGAGCGCGTCGTTCCTGGCGGGCAGCAGCAGCGGAGTGGGGCTGATCTGCGCGATGTCCTCGACCGGGTTGTACTCGCCGAGCACCTGCCGGGGGTTGTCGTAAACGAAGCGGATGCTCCTCATTGTCCCAGCAGCGAGGACAGCGCGGTGCGAAGCGCTTGCTCCGGGTTGTCCGGCAGCGTCGCTGAGCGCCAGCCGATGAACTTGTCAGGCCTGACTAGCAGGGCTCCGTCCTCTTCGACCTCGCGGCCGCGCGCCCAGTCGTAGTAGATGTCGGTGACCTTCCGGCCAGGGCCGATGATGACGGTCTCCAGCGGGATCTGGAGGTCGTGACTGACCTTGGCCGCGGCCGCCTGCCAGGCGTCGCCGGCGATGCCGGTGATCAGCGTGAACCTCGTGTACGGCGCCAGGTCCAAGGTGGAGGCCTTGTGCGTGGCATCGCCGACCCAGGCATGCGGCAGGTGCGACCCGGGCACCGTGGACGGCTGGTAGTAAAGCTCTGGGTCGCGCGCCGGGGCCGGCCTCGCCGAACCGTCTCCGACGATCGCGGCCGACTCGTAGAACTGGCCGAGGTCGACCCCGTGCGCATTGAACTCGTAGTTCTTCAGCTCCATCGCCGCCACGAGGGCCGCTCGCTTCGCCGCGCCCCGCGGGGTGTTGGCCTTCCGCTCTTCGATCTGCTGGCGCATCTCCTCTTCGCTCTCGGCGTCTGTCAGCCCGAGCACCTCGAAGAACTGACCGAACTCGCGGCTGCTCTTGTTGGCCCTCAGCACGATCTGCTTGGCAACGGGGGCGCGCTCGGTCGAGTAGGTCTCAAGGAGTCCCGGGTCCGCGTAGCCGCGCAGCACGGCAGCGAGCTTCCAGGCGAGGTTGTAGGAGTCTTGCACGGACGTGTTAGAGCCGAGGCCGTTGGACGGCGGATGGCGGTGGACGGCGTCCCCGGCGCAGAACGCGCGGCCCTTCTGCAGGCGGGTCGCGTACATCTCGTTGTTGCCCCACAGGCTCGTGCCGGTGATCGCGACGTCGAGGTCGGGGATGCCGAGCAGGTTGCGGACGATCTTGGTGGCTGCCTCGTCGTCGACGACGGGCGCGGGCTGGCTGATGTCGTAGCCCCAGACGATCAGCCACTCGTTCCATGGCCGGACCATGCGGACCAGGCCCGCGCCGATACCGCCGACGTCGCTGCCCGGCTGGATGACCCAGTACAGGACGGAGGGGCGGGTCTCCACGTGTGCGGAAATATCAGCTTTGAAGGTGATATTCATGGAGCCGGCGATGTCCATGGCTCCTTCCATGGGCAGGCCGAGGTCCTCGGCCACCTTCGACCGCGCGCCGTCCGCGCCGATCAGGTAATTCGCGCGGATCGTGTACACGGCGCCGGTCAGCCGGTCGCGAACCTTGACGTCTACGCCCTCGTCGTCCTGCGCGAGCGACAGGTACTCGGTCGAGAACCTGGCCTGGGTGCCGCGGGCGGCGGCGTTCTTGACCAGGATCGGCTCCAGGTAGGTCTGCGGGATGTCGCAGATCAGGCAAGGCGAGGCGAGCTGGTAGTCGGCTTCACGCGCCGGGTGCGTGCCCCAGGTGCGGATCCGGCCGATCTCCTCCCCGGCGATCGACGTGCAGAACACCGTGTCGCCGACGAGTGCGTGCGGGGTGGCGTCCGCCAGCACCTGGTCCTCGATGCCGAGATCGCGGAAAATCTCCATCGCCCGCTGGTTCGTGATGTGCGCCCGCGGCGTGTTCGCGGTCCAGCGGTACTTGGTGATCATGATGTTCGGCACGCCGAGCGTTGACAGTGCCAGGGCCGCCGCGCCGCCCGCCGGGCCGGAGCCGACGATGAGCACGTCGGTTTCCACCGTGGTTCCGCTCGGAATCTCAGTCTCGTCACGTCCGTCGTCGAAGTCAGGCATGGCGCGATTGTCGCCGGGCGTGGCGGCCAACCCCAACGGTGCCGGCCGCGGATGGCGGAAATGAGAACCTAGCCCGGATCAGGTGCTTGCCTGGCGCCGGAGATCACCAGCACGCTGGGCGAAGCGGCTGCGGAAAGCGTGGGAGAAATATGTTGCCGACGTAAAGCCGCATCGGCCGGCGATCTCGGCGACCGTGCTGGCCTGCTCCGCGTGGGCGGTGCTCGACAAGAGCGCGCGGGCGAGCTGCAATCGGCGCTCCAGGATGTGCCGGGGGACGCTGATGCCATCGGCGGCGAAGACCCGGGACAATTGCCGCTGGCTTATCCCGATCGCTGCGGCGACCTGCTCGGCGCCGAGGCCCGGATCGGTCAGGTGCTCCTCGATGAAGGTTCGTGCCGCGGCGCGGTGCGCGACGGCGCAGGCCACGTTTCGTCCGGCGGCGAGCACGGCGACGATGTCGAGCACGGTGGACTCGTCGGCGGCCACGGCGCGGCCGGTTCGCGTGGCACCGCCGACGATGTGCGCGAGGGCCCGAACATAAGGGTCGTCCTGGCCGTACGTGAGCGGGCTCGGCAGGGTCAGCTGTCCCGCGCGCGCCCCGATGGCCTGGCGGGGCAGCTTGACGACAAGCTCTTCAAGGCCTCGGCCGAAGCCACGGGCAAACGGCCGGTCTGTCTCGCAGACCACCACGGTGCCTGCGCGAAGGCTTCGCGTGCCGCCCAGATGCTGGAACCAGGAGTCGCCGCGCAGGGAAACATACACAGCGACCGCGTCGGCCGGGCTGCGGCCGATAGCCCGGGCGGTCCGCTCGACCACGTGGGCCGATCCGACGACGCGGGCGAGGTGGACCTTGGGGAGCTGGACGTTCAGTTCGGTCGCCTGGAGCGGTTCAGGCGCGCGCACCTCCAAGCCGATGAGGGCAGTCGCGTTGTGTTCCTCCCACAGTTCGACCCGGCACGCGTCTCGCAGGCCAACGGTAGTGAAGACCGTAGGCGCCAGATCACCCGGCCGCATCACCCTCCCGCGTACTAAAAACCTGCGCCTTTGAACAGCGTATAGCGGGTCTGGTCAGCTGTGCGTCCAGGCTGACGCGCTGCTCGCTAGCCGCCGTTCTGGCGCCAGCTTAGGCGGGTCGGCATTGCTGTCCATGCCGCGCCGATCGGGTCAATCTGGCGCTGGCCGAGCTGGCCCGGACCTGTTAGCTAGCGGGCCCTGCCGCGCCCCGCACACAACCACCCGGCAGCCTCCCGCCGTTCTCCTGTTCAGCCATGAGCTGATCCTAGCCCCGGGCGTTGACAGCCGGGCCGTAGTTGGTAGTAGTTTGCAAGTTACCAGCTACCGGAGGCATAGCGGACGGTGCAGGTGGTGTTCACCCCAGAAATCGAGGGCAAGTGATGGACGACAGCATCCGCGTTTCCGACGCCGACCGGGACCGCGTCACCGCCCAGTTGCGCGACCACTTCGCCGCGGGCCGGATCACCCCCGGCGAACTGGACGAGCGGCTGTCGGCGGCGCTGAACGCCAAGACCTTCGGCGACCTGCGCCGGATCATGGCTGACCTGCCCGGGCCCGTCCCGGCGCCGCTCGGTGCGGCGCCGCCGTCACTGCGGGCCGCGCCTGCCTGGGCCGTCCGCCGCCGCCACCCGCCCTTCGCGCCGCTGATTGTGCTCGCGCTGCTAGCGGTGCTGCTGATCCCCGGCACCGGCTGGCTGCTGGCCGCGTTCGTCAACGTGATCTTGCTGGTCTGGCTGATGACATTCGTAGTCGGCGCCTTTGCCTTCGGCCGGGCGCAGCGGCGGCGGCACCACCATGGCGGCGGGCAGCGCCCCCGGTACCCCTCGGGGCGCCATTACATGTGGCTATGACGGCGCCGCGACCCTAGCACGGGTCCGGTCGCGGCTCGCGCAAGCACGGCGGTGCAGCTATGCGTCTCGCAGACGACCTGGCCAGCTACGCAGCACGGCTGCGTCACGGAAAGGACGCGGCATGACCGCCAGCACCGCGGACTACTACGGCATCCTCGGCCTGACATCAGACGCCACCCTGGCCGATGTCAAGAATGCCTACCACAGACTCGCCCGCCAGCACCACCCCGACCGCAACAATGCCGATCCCCGGGCCATCGACCGGTTCCGGCGCATCACCGAAGCCTACGAATACCTGTCCGCCCACCTGAAGGACAACGCCAACGGCAACGGCCACAGCCGGCCCGGCCCGGCCGCCCCGCCGAGGGCACCACCCCAGTCACACATCTTCGAGGGTGGTACGGCGTGCGTCGACCTAGCCCATGGCAGACGCCGCAGCGTAGCTAGCCCGCCACCATGCCGTGTGTCCCTAGCGACCGGGTGACCAGATGAGCGACAATTACCGTCGGCAGCGATGCACGCCCAGCGGACATCGACGGACAGCGCCCAGACAGCCAGGACAACCTTCGACGCTTGCGGGTCGGCCAGCTCGCAGCGGTGAACCTGCGCGTGCCCGGTGGCGGGCGCGTCGACGCGCGCTTCGCCGACCAGCTGGCCGCGATGGCGGCCCGCGACGAGGGTCTCACCGCGGGGTGGGCCTGAGTAACATCGGTCTCGAACAGCTCAGGCACGCCGTGGCAGGCACCGGCATTGTCTGCAGAACCTGTTCCACCTCGCCTTCCGTGCGAACCTCCCGTCCTGCGTTGCCCTGCTCTGGCGGATCACCACGATCCGGTGATGACCAATAACCTGCCTGGCGGCAAACCTGAGTTTGCCGCGAAGATCCGCGCGGCCCGGTTGAGGAGGTCGACATGACAGCGGACGACGAGCAGGTTCCGTCAACGGATGCTTCCGCGCCCGCCGCCACCCAGCTGCGCCGAGGTGCCAGCAGCACAAGCCGGGCCGGGCCGAGCCGGGAACGGGCCCGGTGACCGGGGTGAACGGACGTGGTTCCTTGGTGCCTGCGGTGCGGGTCGAGGGTGTGGTCAAGCGCTTCGGGGCGACTGTGGCGCTGGATGGTGCCGGGCTCGAGGTTCCGGCGGGGATGGTGTTCGGCCTGCTGGGCCCGAACGGGGCGGGCAAGACCACGCTGGTTCGCATTCTGGCCACGCTGCTGTCGCCGGATGCGGGCCGGGCGGAGGTCTTCGGCCGCGACGTGGCGGGGGAGCCCGCCGCGGTCCGTGAGCTGATCGGCTTGACGGGGCAGTTCGCGGCGGTCGACGAGCTGTTGACCGGGCGGGAGAACCTGGAGATGTTCGGGCGTTTGTTCAAACTGTCCCGCGAGGATGCCTACCGCCGCGCCGGCGAGCTGCTCGATCGGTTCGACCTGGCGCAGGCGGCCAGCCGGCCGGCCCGGACTTACTCCGGCGGCATGCGCCGTCGGCTCGACATCGCGTCGAGCCTGCTGACGCGCCCGCAGGTGCTGTTCCTCGACGAGCCGACCACGGGCCTGGATCCGCGCAGCCGCAACGAGATCTGGGCTATCGTGCGCGAGCTGCAGCGCGAGGGGACAACCATCCTGCTGACCACCCAGTACCTGGAGGAAGCCGATCAGCTGGCTGACCGGATCGCCGTCATCGACCGGGGGAAGGTGATCGCGGAGGGAACCGGAAACGAGCTCAAGGACCGCGTCGGCGGCCAGATCCTGGAGGTAGAACTCGCCAGCGCAGGACAGCGTGACCGGGCGCAGGCGGTCCTCGCCGGGGTGGGCTGCGGCGAGCCGCAGCCGGACGAGCGCCCGGACCGGCTCACCCTCCCGGCCCCGCGCAACGGCCTCCAGCTGGTGGAGGAAGCGGCCGCCGGGCTGCGCCGCGCGCAGATCGGTGTCAGCGACATCGGGCTGCGCCGGCCCACGCTGGACGATGTCTTCCTGCAACTGACCGGCGCCCCGCCCGGCGAAGACGGCGCTGGGCCTGACCCCCGGGCCCGGCGCCGTCCCCGGCTCCGGCAGTCCGCGCCGGAGGTGCCGGCCCCTCACAGGCCGGTCCCGCGGCTGCGCCTGCCGTCGCCGCGGGCCGTGCGCTCGGCCATCACCGACACCGTCGTGGTCACCGGCCGCAACCTGCGTCACTACATCCGCCAGCCGGACCTGCTGGTCTTCTCCACCATCCAGCCGGTCCTGTTCGTGCTGCTGTTTGTCTACGTGTTCGGCGGCGCGATCGGCCGCTCGCTGCCGCACGGGATCACCTACGTCGACTTCCTGCTGCCCGGGATCTTCGTCCAGTCGGTCACCTTCGGCGCCTCGCAGACCGCGGTCGGCCTGAAGGAAGACCTGACACGCGGGGTGGTCGACCGGTTCCGGTCGATGCCGATGGCCCGCTCGGCCGTGCTGGCCGGGCGCACCGTTGCGGACCTGGTCCGCAACATCCTCATCATCTTCCTGATGATCGCCGTCGGGTACCTGGTCGGGTTCCGCTTCGTGGGCGGGGTAGCCGGGGCGGTCGGATGCGTCGCCGTCGTCGCCGCCTTCGGCTTGGCCCTCAGCTGGATCTTCGCCTTCGTGGCGCTGACCGTCCGCGGCGCCGAGACGGCGCAGACGGCCGGGTTCGTCGTGATCTTCCCGCTCGTGTTCGCCAGCTCGGTGTTCGTGCCCGTATCCACCTTTCCGCACTGGCTGCAGGCGTTCGCGAAAATCAACCCTGTCACCGTCACCGCGGACGCCGCCCGCTCGCTCGCGCTGTTCGGCACCCCGGCGTCACTGGGCGCGGCCGCGGCATGGATCGGCGGCCTGCTGGCCGTCTTCATCCCCCTGTCCGTGTGGCGCTACCGGCGGATCAGCTAAGCCGCGTTCCGCCACCTGAAGATCCTCACCACGTACCCGTGGACAGTCCCGCAACAGATGGGCAAGCCGACCACACCAGAACCGCCTGACGCTCGCTGGTGCCGTCAAGCATGCGCCTGGCCATGGGTGCATAACCGGCTGAGCTGCGACGCCGCGGCCCGGGGTATGTGAGGTGCACCGGACAATCGCGGTCCGAACCCGCCGTCGCGGGGCTAGCCCCGCCGGACGAGCTGGAAATCGATGAGGTCCCCCGGGGCGCTGATCGCGGAGTTCGCCTCACTGACTAGCCGTACTGCTGGGTCATCACCGAAGATGCGGTCGCTGGCTATGACGGGCCGAGCCGTCCGCGGTCGGCAAGTCCGGACCTGGCCCGGCGGCCGCTGAGGACGCTGCCGAAGCCTTGACCGCCGGGCGGTTCTTCAGGCTGGTCGACGGTAAGGGCCGTGAACTCGCCATCGAGCGGCTGTACGACCCGAGCGGCGAGAAATGAGCTCGCGCCGCTGGACGAATTCGGGCGGCAGATCTTGGGCGCGATGAACATCGAGTTCCGCGCCGGAGGTCACTGGCGGGCTGCCTGACTGGCCTGGCCGGCCTGGCCTAATGGTCAGCACAGCTCGGCGATCAGCTGCCCGCTGCTCCGGGGAGCAGGCATCTGCAAACCGTCGGCTCAGCCTGCGTACGTTCCAGCCCAGCACTTGCCCACACCTTACGGGAACGATCCGTTAGCTGAACCTTCTCGGCTGGCCGGGCTGTTTTCGTTGTCGGCCTCGCCATATCAAGAACATGCGGTCATCCCGGATTTTCTCGGCGCGGCGCACGATCTTGCGCCGCCCGGCGCGGATATGTTCAAGGTAGTTGCTGGCATCAGATTGCGTGCTGATTACGACTCGGGCAGGGGGGCTCATGGACCTTGCAGCAGATTTTTCCTTTCAGCCGCTTCCGGCTGTCCAGACGGCGGTGCCGGATCCGTTCCCTGACGTCGCCGGTCCGCTGGGCCCGCTGGCCGGACTGGCGGGGAAGTGGGCCGGCCGGGGTTTCAACGTCATCTGGCGGCCGGACAGCGTGTCCGGTCAGGATCGTTTCCTCGAGCTCAACGTAACGTCCGACCAGCTGGAGTTCGCTGCGATCAGCGGGCCGATACCCAACCGCGGGTTCTTGCAACCTGACATCAACATGTTCGGCCTGACCTACCTGCAGCAGATCTCCGACGCGAACCTGAAGGCCGGCCTGCACATCGAACCTGGCCTGTGGGCGGCAGTCCCGAAGACCAGCGACCCCAGCGTGTCCCCGACCGTGATCCGCCTGGCAGCGATCCCGCACGGCACGGCGGTCCTGCTCCAGGGCACCTCCAGCACCGCGGCGACCGGCCCGTCCATCCCCGCCATCGGCATCAAGCCGTTCACGATCGGCAAGCCGGACCAGACCGTGGATTTCCCGGAGCAGACGCTGAGCCAGCAGAGCAAATTCCGGACCGCTGGCGCCGGGCTGACCGGCGTGACCCAGGCCATGGTCGACAACCCCAACACGGCCCTGCACGCGGCGATCGCGGGCCAGGACATCACCTCCACGATCACCCTGCACGTCTCCACCACCGATAATCCAGTTCCAGGAGGCGGGACGGCGAATACCGCCTTTCTGCGAGGCGGCCCGCAAGGCCCGAATGCAGTCGCTGCGAGCGTGACCGCACTGTTCTGGCTCGAGACGCTCCAGGGGCAGACGGCCCCGACCCAGCTGCAGTACTCCCAGACCGTTCTGCTCAACTTCAACGGCCTGAGCTGGCCTCACGTCACGGTCGGCACGCTGCGTAAAAGCTGATCAGGCTCTCGTCCCGCCACCGCGATGAGGAAGCTGGCCGCCTTGACGCATCCGGAACTGGACGTTCTGGCCAGTGGAAATGGCGTCCTGGGTCGTAGGATCGCGGCCGTGAAGCGGGTGCTGTTGACCGGGATGTCGGGTACTGGCAAGTCCAGCGTCATCCATGCGCTCTCGGCTCGCGGGTTCAAGGCCGTCGATACGGACGACGGATGGTGCGAGCCCTTGCCGGACGGCCGCCAGCGCTGGCGGGAAGACGCGATCGGCCAGCTCCTGGATACCGAGGACGCTGGTGTGCTGTTCGTCGCCGGCTGCGAGGAGAACCAGGTTCAATTCCATCCGCGCTTCGATCTGATCATCTTGCTCAGTGCCCCGGTTGAGGTCCTGACGAAGCGGCTCGCCTCGCGGACGACTAACTCTTTCGCCACGGCGCCCGGCGAGCTGGAGCGCGTCCTTGATGACCTGCAGGCCGTCGAGCCGCTGCTGCGCAAGGCGGCCACTTATGAAATCCGGACCACTATGCCGCTCGGCGATGTGGTCGCAGAGGTCTTGCACCTAGCCGGCGCATAAGCAAGACGCGTAAAGCAATGAGGCCGACGCCGCTCACAGTCCGACTCGGCCGCTCGGCCAGCCTGCAGAAGCCGGAACCG
>Ga0210383_10003107_pt1 | contig 14968 bp, 8 predicted proteins | sample IncBWC14OmetaG_FD_160072 | JGI IMG/M metagenome (GOLD analysis project Ga0210383, IMG submission 160072) | Forest soil microbial communities from Barre Woods Harvard Forest LTER site, Petersham, Massachusetts, United States - Inc-BW-C-14-O ...
TGCGAAAGCAGACGGGAAAAAAGAATATCCACTATCGGGTTGGGCCGTGGGAGTTAAACGTCGATAGTCCAGGCCGAACTTGAGCAGATGTGTCCCGAAGGCCCAGGAGAGTGTATCTACGAAGTTGAGCTGCCGCTGTGAGTTGTCGTATAGCCTCCCCTGCCTGACCTCCATATCCTCGCCGTCCGGAAAGAAGACGAGAGCCTGGCCTGTGTCGGGACTGTAGGGAGACGATGGCGGGAATAGAGTCGATAGAGGCGGCACCACCGCACCATGAAAGTTTGTAAGGGAGGTGGTGTCGCTGGCGGAGCCTTGACTCCAGTTTGCGCGGAAGTCGTTCAGCATGGCAGGAGTGAACAGAATCGTGGCGCCCGCGGTGAAGGTATCCATACCGACGTTGCTATACTCCACCTCTTCCCAGTTGCGGGTTGCGTCAGATGACGGTGCGTGGCTGTAACGTGCAAACAGGTTGATTTTTGGGGTCAGTTTATGGTCGATGCGGAAGCTGATTGAGTCAAGGCTGGAAGGATTGGAGTAAGCGGCGATGATGATCGCCTGACACGGATTCGTAATGTTGTCGCAGGTGGGGTCGATGAGGGGTGCATTGGGATCCGGGAGCGGAAGCGCATTGATCAGAGGCTGATAGGCCGGCGCAACGGCCGCGCGGGCAGACGCGGTATAGAACTGTTCTGAGTCGGTCTGGGGCAGGCTCAACCGTAGCCCTTCGTAGGAGAAAAAGAAGAAGGTGTTGTCTTTAATGATGGGTCCGCCAAAGGTCCCGCCAAAGTCATTCTGGCGTAGTGGCGGCTTGGGAAGGGGAGGCGTGTCGAAGTAGTTGCGGGCATCGAAGATGTCGTTGCGCAGGTAGTCGAAGGCCGTACCGTGGAAGTTGTTGGTACCCGATTTTGTGACGATGGAGATTTGCGCGCCGGGAGTACGCCCAAATTCGGCCTCATACGACGAGGTTTGAATGCGAAACTCCTGCATGTCGTCTACGGAGACGAATCCGTTGGTACCGCCCTGCGAGGTGAAGGCCGGTATCATGCCGCCCAGCGATTGACTGAGCTGACCTACTTGAACGCCGAAGTTTACGCTGACGCCATCGACCGTGAAGTAGTTGGCGTCGCTGCGTTGTCCATTCACACTGAACTGGCCTGGTCCGTCATTCTGGGTGGAGGTGAACACTACGCCAGGCGCTACCGAAATTAGGGACTGAAAGCTGCGCCCGTTGAGCGGCATGTTGTCCACAAACTGCTGGTTGACCACCGTACTGACAGCCGGCGATTGGGTTTGAAGTAAAGGGATGTTGTTTTCAACGGTTATGGTCTCCGTCCTAGGACCGAGTGCGAGCATGAAGTTCTCGTTGGCGGCGTCCTGAGCGTACAGTTCCAGGCTGGGCTGGACGACGGTGCGAAAGCCATCCTTTTCGATGGTTAAGCGATAGATGGCCGGGTGCAGGCCGGGGATTACGTAGATGCCGTCCTCGTTGGTTGTAGTGGAAGTCGCGATATTGGTGTCAATATCGGTGACCGTGCATGCGGCCCCGACGATGATTGCGCCGCTTACGTCCGTTACCCTGCCGGAGATACGTGCGCCTTCTGTTTGCGCCAACAGCGCCACACTGTTCAAGAGGAGAATCGCAATGAACAGGAGGCGCTTCATCAAAACTCTCCGCGTATGGTTGCACGCAACCCCGCTCCGTTTTTTGCCGCAGCATCCCAAAGAATGTCCTGGCGGCGGCAATGTGCCGTTTGCGGTCTAACGTATAGATAACGATCGACTACCACCCGTCTGAACGTGATGCACATGCGCGGCTTCCAATACAACTCTGTTTTTCCGCTCCCAGCGCGGTTTTTTGCCAACATGCACCGACGTCCGGCCAGGCGCACGCCGAAGTTACGCGACAACTACGTTTGTAATTGTTGCACCGGGAGATCGTGGTAAGGCACTGTCAGAATTACTAGGCGGCGGGAAAAAGTACTAGCGGATGTTGCATCGGCTTTTTTGCTTCGAGGTCACGAATCGACGGAGGGCACGCTTGAAACCGTCAAGCAACCAGCCGCACAAACTCCACGCGGATAACCCATTAAATTAGGGTTTTTTCCCTTCGGAGAGCGACTTCCAACGTTACAAATCTTTTCAAGAAAAGTCCTGGGACAATTTAGTCTGCCGCCCGGCATACCCAATCACAAAGCCTAATCGGACGAAATTCGGTCGAGATGTCCACCCTAGGACCACGGCCGTGTTACCCGGCGATACGAAAGACAGGATTAAACGATGCGTTGCGGATTAGAAGTATCAAAGCGTGCACCAGAAAGCCTCGGACCGTGCAAACTCGTTCGACCCACCAAGAACGACGGTAGTAATTGGAGCTTTCTTGACGGGTTCCGGAAACGATCTCCGACGATGTACCTGAGGATGCCGGGTCATGATTTTCCAGACCATGGCGCGAGGGAATCAAAATCAACCGTCTGGGGTGGGGCAGGAGAAATGGAGTGCAACCTGCATCAGGCTACGAACAATTTCGAAGCAATATTTAACGCGAGCTCGGAGATCCTTTGCATCATTAAGCTCAACGGTCTCCAATACCTTGAGATAAACAAAGCCTACGAGCGGCGCACGGGGTATAGGCGAAGGGAGATCCTTGGTAAAGCGGAACTGGGCTTTTGGATCGATGAGGAAGATCGCAAGCGCGTCATCCGCAAGCTTCTCGCCAAAGGGCGTCTGCGCGGTCAGCAGGCAATCTTTTCGACAAAGAACGGCGAGCGTCTCAGCGCACTTTTATCAGCGGAGGTAATTGAGTTTGGCGGTGCGCCGTGCGCGTTGGTGATTGCAGAAGACGTCACGGTGCGCCAACGAGCAGAAGATGCGCGGAGGGATTTGGCGCAGCGACTGATCAACGCTCAAGAGGCGGAGTACACGCACATTGCACGTGAACTTCATGACAACATCGCTCAATCTCTAGCGCTGCTCAATTTGGAACTCGAAAAAATAAGACTAAATCTATCCGATGCCAGCGTTGACAGTGATGTGGGATTAGCCCGCCTAGGCGGCAAAATGAAGCAACTCGGGCAGGTTGTCGGGGGCCTCTCACACCGGCTTCACTCATCAACTCTGGAGATGCTTGGTCTCGTCATCGCGGCCAAGGCATTATGCCGAGAATTCGCGGATCAATATCTTGTGTCAACTGAGTGTGATTGTACCGGTGTTCTCGATAACCTCTCCGCAGATGTTTCTCTCTGTCTATTTCGGGTGATGCAGGAAGGGTTGCGAAACATTGCCAAACATAGTCGCGCCAGGAAGGTAGACGTCCAGGTTATTGGAGCTTCAGACAACGTTTATCTCAAGGTCGCGGACGACGGAGTTGGCTTCACTCCAAGCGAGAAGAATATAAGGCCGGGGCTCGGGTTGATCAGTATGCGCGAAAGACTTAACCTCGTCGGCGGAAAATTTGCAATCGTTTCGAAACCTGGTTCCGGTACGAGAGTCGAAGCGACCATTCCTCTTTATCGCAACCCTAGACCAGTTGATCTACAGATTGGAGCGGAGGCTATAACAATGGCACGTAAATTTCACCCGCAAGAAGGGTCTAGCGTGAGAAAGGTAGTCGCCTATTTGGTACTCCTCATTGGAATCCCCAGTCTTATGCTCGCGGAAGACATCGGCTGGCCGCGCGAGATGACTCAGAATGGTGCACGTATTGTGTACTATCAGCCGCAGATCGACCAGTGGTCGGATTACCGCACCCTGAATGCTCGGATGGCAATCTCAGTGACGCCCGCCGGAGGAAAACCGACGCTGGGTGTTGTGTCCATTCAGGCGCGTACTGATGCCGACAAAGAAAACCGAACAGTATTGATCAGCAACATCAAGTTGACTGACACGCGATTTCCCTCGGTGGACGTTGCGACTGACGCAAAACTGGATGCATTGGTCCACACCTTTTTCAAGCCGGATAACACGATGACAATTTCTCTCGATCGCCTGACGGCCGAAGTAGAGGAGGGCAAAGTGTCAGGGCCTGCGGTGAAGGTCGATAACAACCCTCCGAAGATATTTGTGAGCAGAGTGCCGACCGTTCTGTTGTTGGTGGATGACAAGGAAGTACGGGCGCCGATAGAGAAGACGAAGCTCGAGTTTGTCGTTAATGCTAATTGGACCGTCTTGTTCGATACAGCCGGGAAAAAGTATTACCTGTTGAACGGAAAACAATGGTTGACCGCCGCGAAGCTCGAGGGTCCTTGGACGGTCGTGGCGCAGCTTCCTAAAGAGATGAGCAAATTGCCCGCCGATCCGAACTGGGAAGAGGTGAAGAAGGCGATACCGCCGCAAGGTCCGGTTGGCGCTGCGCCTACAGTTTTCTTCAGTAATGTTCCGGCAGAGGTGATCGAATTCAAAGGTGCGCCGGTTTACGCAAAGATACCGGGCACTCAACTGACGTACGCGACCAATACGAAGAGCGCCGTGTTCGTCCAAACGAACGAACAGAAATACTACTTCCTGGTTTCAGGACGATGGTTTCGTTCCGCTTCGCTCGACGGCCCTTGGACCTATGCGAGTGAAGACCTGCCACCAGACTTTGCGAAGATCCCGCCGAATGGGCCTGGTTCCAATGTTTTGGCATCGGTACCGGGTACCGAGGAGGCTCAGGACGCCGTCCTTCTCGCACAGATTCCTACCACCGCAATCGTGAACATCAAAGAGGCCGAGGCTCAGGTTAAAGTTCAGTACGACGGGGAGCCTCAGTTCAAGCCGATCGAGACGACCCAGCTTTCGTACGCGACCAATACGCAGGAAAAGGTGATCCAGGTCGGAGATATGTATTACCTCTGCTTTCAGGCTGTCTGGTTTATGTCCACAGCCCCGACTGGTCCGTGGAAGGTTGCGAGCTCCGTTCCCAAAGAAATCTACACGATTCCGCCAAGCTCACCGGTTTACAACATCACCTACGTGACGCAGACGCAGACGTCTCCAGAGACAGTCGAGTCCGACTCCACGGCTGGATACCTGGGCATGTTTCTAGTTGGTGCGGCAGTTGGCCTGACGATCGCATATGGAACGGGCTATTACTATCCGCCTTACTACTACCATCCGCCGTATGGGTATCCGATCTATCGACCCTATCCGATTACGTACGGAGTCGGCGCTTTCTACAGCCCTTACTCGGGCACTTACGGTGTCGCGCGAGGTGCTTACGGTCCATACGGTGGTGTGACGGGAGCTGCCTGGTATAACCCTTCGACGGGCCGGTACGGTCGATCTGTATCAGCGTACGGTCCATATGGGAGTGCGACGGCAGCCCGCAGTTATAACCCCTATACCGGTGTATATGGCGCGACGCGTCAGGGTTCGAATGCTTACGGCAACTGGGGTAGCTCTGTTGCGGTGCGCGGCGACCAGTGGGCACAGACTGCGCACAGAACCACATCGCAAGGGACTGCGGCGGGCTTTAGGACCTCAGAAGGGGCACGCGGCGTCGCCGGCAGTGGTGCTAACGGGAATAGCGGCTTCATCGCGCAAGGCAAGAACGACAATGTGTACGCCGGTAAGAATGGCGACGTCTATCGCAAAGACTCAAGCGGCAATTGGCAGCAGTATGAGAATGGCGGGTGGACGGACACGAGCAAGCCGACGCCTCATGCCCAGGATGCGACGCGGACCCAAGGCGCCCAGGCCCAACAACGTACCAGTCAGGGAGCAGCCAACACGGCCGGCGCTTCACAACGGCCAGCCATCTCTTCAGAGACGAGGCAACAGCTGGATCGAGATGCTACGGCGCGCCAGACTGGAACGCAGAGGACGCAACGGTTCCAGCGGCAACAGGGTACGAGGAACTCTGGAGGAACGGCACGACGGCGATCTCAGTGAATTGAGTAAGACGCCCACACGACGACCACGTCATCGCGGTGGTCCCGACTAAGTCGCACTTTCAACGGTCTCAACAGAAATCGATTCCTAGGAGAATCTATGAGTTCGCAAGATAACCTTCAACGGACAGTGCTTCCGATTCCGGACCAACCGCGCTCAGGCCTGATCCTCTTTGATGCAAAGGATCCAGAGAACAAATACCCGCCGATTAACCAGTTGCGCCCGCCCCAAGGGGCGCCCAACGTCCTGATCGTCTTGATTGACGACGCGGGATTTGGCTCCTCAAGCGCCTTTGGGGGTCCATGCAATACGCCCACGGCCGAGGTGCTAGCCAGCGAAGGACTTAAATTCAATCGCTTTCACACCACTGCGCTCTGCTCGCCGACGCGACAGGCCTTGTTGACCGGACGTAACCACCATACTGTCGGCATGGGTGGAATCACTGAGATTGCCACCGGTTCGCCGGGGTATAACTCTATTCTGCCTAACACCTGCGCCCCGCTCGCCCGTACTCTTAAGCTCAACGGCTATGCAACTGCCCAGTTCGGCAAATGCCATGAAGTTCCGGTTTGGCAGACCAGTCCGGCGGGTCCTTTTGATGCGTGGCCAACCGGCGGAGGTGGATTCGAATACTTCTATGGGTTTATCGGAGGTGAGGCCCACCAGTGGTATCCATCGCTGTATGAAGGCACAACGCCGATCGAGGTGAAGAAGACTCCCGAAGAGGGCTACCACTTGATGGCAGATATGACGGACAAGGCCATTGACTGGATTGGTCAACAGAAAGCGCTGATTCCCGACAAGCCGTTCTTCATTTATTTTGCACCAGGCGCGACCCACGCTCCACACCATGTTCCGATGGATTGGGCGGATAAGTATAAGGGTAAGTTCGACCAAGGTTGGGACAAACTGCGCGAAGAGATCTTTGCCCGCCAGAAGAAACTCGGCGTGATCCCCCCGGATTGTGAGCTCACACCGAGGCACACGCAAATCCCCGCGTGGGATGACATGCCTGCAGACCTGAAGCCGGTGCTCACCCGGCAGATGGAGGTCTATGCCGGGTTCATGGAGTATACCGATCACCATGTAGGCCGGTTGGTCGATACCTTGAAAAAACTCAATCTTCTTGACGACACGCTGATTTACTACATCATCGGTGACAATGGCGCATCGGCAGAGGGGACGATCAACGGCACCTACAACGAGATGATCAACTTCAACGGGGCCGCTGCACTGGAGACACCGCAGTTCTTGACGGAGCGGCTGGACAAGCTGGGTGGCCCGGAATCTTACAATCATTACGCTGTGGGCTGGGCACACTCCCTGAACACACCGTACCAGTGGACGAAGCAGGTCGCTTCGCATTGGGGCGGAACTCGTAATGGCACGATCGTGCATTGGCCAAAGGGAGTCAAAGGAAAGGGCGAAATCCGCACTCAGTTCCACCACGTCATCGATGTCGCGCCTACCATTCTTGAACTGGCCGGTCTACCTCAGCCGACATTCGTCAACGGAGTCCAACAGCACCCGATTGAAGGCGTCAGCATGGCATACTCCTTCAACGATGCCAAGGCGGCGGAGCAGCATGAGACACAGTACTTTGAGATGTTCGGTAATCGCGGAATCTACCACAAGGGCTGGACCGCAGTGACGCGACACAAGACGCCGTGGATACTCCAAGGCGAGAAAACGCCCGCTTTCGACGACGACGTCTGGGAGCTCTACGACACCAATAAAGACTGGTCACAGGCAAAGAATCTGGCCAAAGAGATGCCCGAGAAATTGCATGAATTGCAGCGGCTGTGGTTGATCGAGGCAACACGAAACAACGTGCTCCCCCTCGATGACAACATCGGCGCCCGGATGAACTCGGATATGGCGGGTCGACCGGTACTGATCAAGGGCAATTCCCAAATCCTCTTCGGCAAGATGGGGCGTCTCTCTGAAAACTCGGTTCTCAACATGAAGAACAAGTCGCATTCGGTCACCGCTGAAATAGTCGTGCCCAAAACGGGGGCCGAGGGCGTCATTATCGCCCAGGGCGGCAATATTGGCGGCTGGAGCCTTTACGCAAAGGGGGGCAAGCTCAAATACTGTTATAACCTGCTGGGCATTCAGCAGTTCTATGCCGAATCAAGCGACCTTCTGCCTCAAGGGGAGCATCAGGTTCGCATGGAGTTCACCTACGCGGGTGGCGGTCTCGGCAAGGGCGGCACGGCGTCCTTGTACTTGGATGGCAAAAAAGTTGGCGAGGGCAAAGTCGCCGCAACTGCGGCCATCGTCTTCTCTGCCGATGATGGTTGCGACGTGGGGGTGGACACGGGATCCCCCGTCTCACCGGACTACGGGGCGCGAGGAAATGAGTTTACAGGCATCGTCAAGGGTGTACAGCTCGCTATTGCCGAAGATGCTGAGAGTCTCGATCACCTCGTGTCACCGGAAGAAGCTTTCCGCATTGCCATGGCGCGGCAGTAAAGAATCTCGGAACCGGCAGTCGAAATCGACTGCCGGTGAATGGGTTGGGAGATAATCGTTCCTTCGCCGAATTTCCTTTCTTTCAGGCGAGGACAGGCAAAATATGGCGACACCTGGACCACTCGAGGAAGCCCACGATCCCTCCCTGACTCTGGGCGGGCCGCTTTATAGGCTGCTCCGGCGATCACACACGGCGAGCCCGGTTTCGGGGTTGTTGTATCGCCAGGCCACAATAGCTGTTCTCGTATGTTGGGTACCGTTGGCAATTCTATCGTTGGCGCAAGTCCACTCTATGGGGTATGTGAAGCTTTCGTTCTTTCCGGATATCGAGACTCACATTCGCTTTTTAGTATCCCTGCCCGTGCTGATCATTGCTGAGATGCTTGTGGATCAACGCATTCGACCTATGATGAAAAGGTTTGTCGAACGCCACGTTATCACTTCGGCTGAACTTCCGAAGTTTTACGGCGCGATTGACACCACAGTGCGTTTTTACAACTCAGTCATTGCCGACATCGTGATTCTGACGGTTGTGTACACGATTGGCCTGTGGATCTGGCGGCATCAGATCGCGACGGACGTCGCAAGCTGGTACGCCTCGTTTCACGCAGGTCAGGTTCACCTATCGATGCCCGGGTATTGGCTTGCGCTTGTTAGCGTGCCGATCTTCCAGTTCATCCTGTTGCGTTGGTTTTGGCAGTTCGCTATATGGTTCTTGTTTCTGTTTCGAATTTCCCGTCTCCAACTGCGCCTTTCGCCCTTACATCCAGATCGGGAAGGCGGCATCGGCTTCGTGGGCACCTCCAGTCTGGCCTTCGCGCCGTTGTTATTCGCGCTCAGCGCTTTGCTCTCCGGTCACATAGCAAGCCGCATCCTCTACAACGGGGAATCGTTGTTTAGTTCCGAGATAGCTATTCTTTGCTATGTCTTTCTCTCAGTTGTCGCGGCGATTACGCCGTTGTTCTTATTCACGCCGCAACTCATCCTCGCCAAACGCAGAGGCCTCGCGAAATATGGCAATTTTGCTTCTGATTTTGTTACGAATTTTGATGACAAGTGGCTGAAAGGCAATCTCGACGACGAAATGTCGGCGTCGGGCGAGGACATTCAGTCACTCGCTGATCTGAGTAATAGCTTTAGCGTGGTTCGCAGGATGCGATTCGCGCCCATCGCCGCCGATGATATATTCCTGCTCTTGTTCATAACGGCTGCTCCCTTTCTTCCTTTGCTGTTATCGATCATGCCGCTCGAGCAGTTGGTCGTTCATACCCTCAAAATCATTTTCTGAGGTTGACTCGCGAAAGAAATTCGCTTTCGCGCATGCGTGTTACACTTCCGCGCATGCCTCTCATTCTTGTTCTGATCCTTCTCATTCTCTTGTTCGGCGGCGGCGGCTACTATATGGGGCCAGGACTTGGCTACTACGGTGGAGGCGGTGTAAGTTTGATTCTTGCGTTGGTAGTGATTTACCTGCTTTTCGGAAGAAGCCGAGGAAGCGTTTAGCGGAAACCGAGGTTATCCACGCAATTGGATGAGCAAATCGGTCGGATGGACTGGTTTAGCGAGGAACTGGAACTCGTGACCCTGAGAGCGAGCAGCCTCCAGCAGATCCCCGGTGGCCGCGTGCCCCGAGAACAGAAGAATCTTGCACTTTGGCAATCGGCTTCGTGTGATGATCGCCGTCTCTATACCCGTCATGCCTGGCATAACCACATCCGTGATGAGCAAATCTGGCCGGAGCCGTTCGATCGAATCGATCGCGTCTTGACCACTGAAGAGCGTATGAGTTTCGAAACCGGCATTGTTGAGAATGACCGCAAGCGTTGTCGCAATCAACTTTTCGTCGTCTACCACAAGCGCAACCTTTCGCACTCTGGAACAATTTGGGCATTTGTTTGTCGAGTATTCGGGGTGAATTCCTTGAATGACCATTAGGAGCTCCTCGTCGGTCATATCCACTGGTTTCCTGTCTGGCTTGTTCCGAGAATTCTGCGGCTGTTCCGCCACCATCTCTTGCCGAATCCAATCGAACACCATACGTGCTGCCTGAAGATTCCCCGAGAGGGCCTTGTTCACCACCTGTCTGTTTATTCCCCTAAACCTCGTGATAGCTTTTCCCTTTCCGTTCTCAAGGAGGGTCACTTTGGATTGGAGTTCCTTCATTAACTCCGAGGCGGGATTGGATGGCTTCTTCGGTCGCCCCGAGGGATTTCCTGAGATCCCCTTTTTGAACTGACCGCTTTTCGGGGGCTTTCCATAGCCGACTTTACCGTGTTCTGCCTCATTATGTTTGCTCATGTTCTTGCTCAGCCTTTCGTCTTTGAAGTTGATGTGCTGTGATTCATCTTGGAGGTTTTTCTAGCCCCAAAGCTCTCTCCCGACTCAACGTGAATAGCTTCGCGTTTCGTGCGGCGCTGCCAGCGGCGAATGAGAGCATCTACATAAAGTGGGTCGAGTTCCATTCCGTAGCAGACTCGTCCAGTTCGCTCAGCGGCAATGACCGCAGTTCCCGACCCTAGGAACGGGTCGAGTACCAGAGCCCCACGGGCGGTCGAGTCTTTGATCGCATCGGCGATAAGAGCAACCGGTTTTGGTGTTGGGTGGAGAGCAAGCAGGTCCCCGTCCGGTCCCGAGCGAGAGAGAGTATTTGCCGAGGGATAGTTCCAAACGTTGGTCCGGTACCGTCCGAATTTCCCGAGTTGGACGTTGTTACGATGTGAAGCCGATCCGTTTTTGAAGAGAAAGATCAACTCGTGCGCACTGCGATAGAAACTCCCCATGCCGCCGTTGCTCTTGGCCCATACACACAGATTCATCATCTCTCCATGGACTTCCAGGCCAGCTGCGAGGATCTGTTTCATATGCCGCCAGTCCATGAAGTAGTAGGCCAGCGAACTCGGTTGGCTCGATTGCCTGGATATCCAACGCTGGCAGCGATACACGGGCGGCACCGCTGTTCACGCCGAATCTGGCAGGCAATTTGGGGAGGTGTTCAGTGGCCAATGACTCTTATGAAATTGGCTATGGGAAGCCGCCAAAACATATTCAATTTAAGAAGGGCCAATCCGGAAACCCGAAGGGTCGGCCCAAAAAGCCGAAGAACCTCGCTGCCCTAATCCTCAAGACCTTTGGAGATAAAGTTATCGTCAAAGGCCCTGGCGGATTACATTCGATGACCAAACTGGAGGCTGCCCTCGTGCAACTGGCTAACAAGGCTCTCGGTGGCGACTTAATGGCATTACGAGAAGTTATAAGGTTGCGCGAAAAGGTTCAAGAGCAAGAGCCGTTTCTCGTTCCACCTCCGACCATTCAAGTCCGCTTTATTGATCCCGTCACGAAAGAACCGGTCACAACGGAGGACTTCGAAAAATGATCGACGAAATGTGATCGCCGCTAAGTCTTGGCAACGCTGCATTAATCGCTTTGAGCCGGGTCAAGGCTTTGTTTCTGTACCTTACTGCCGCGATGTTGCCTTGAGCAACGGCCAGATGAATCGCTCGGTCGATTCGCGAGCGATCTTTTATGCGCTTGGAATGACACTGTAATGATCAGGATTTAAGTTACCGAACTTCCGGTTTTTCAGGAGAGAACGCTTTGATCTCTAAGGGCGCTGAGCGCGATAGACTAATGTCGATGATTCCCATTAGCTGGTCATGGCCGTTTGCGTCAAAGATAACCCATCAGTCTTGCCTTTTGTCACTGAAGCAGAGGTGGATTGCGTTTCCGGCATCTTGGTCGGGGCCGCAATGTACCTTTCACTACCGCTACGCCGAATCTTGAGCGTCGGGGAACTATCTGCGGTCGTGCTTCACGAACTCTCACATTTAAAGGATAAGAGGCCACTTTTCCTGAAGAATCTGATCACGGGTGGGCTACCGCAAGGTTTCAACGTTGAATTAGAACACCACGCGCCAACTGCGAACGGCAATGTCGGAAACAACTTTGTCGCGAGAGCCGGGCCTGCACTTATCATTCCCAAACCCTAACGTTGCAGCGAGTTCGATGAGGAGACAGGCGTTCTCAGAACAGGAAAGACAGACGGAACGTGGTGATTGGATCCAAGTGTCGTCAAAATTTTGACACTCGTCGAGCCGTAGCATATTCACACACTCTCTCGTTATTTCTTACAAGCCCTTTGCATTCATCGACGTGACTGAACACACAATCTGCGGAGCAGTGGCAAGCGAATTGCTTTGTAGCGATTGTGTATGCTCCTCATTCGTCAACCGTTCTCTAAGATACGGACCGAAGAGGGCGCGCTGGTCATGAGCAAAAATGCATCACGGAAGGAAACAAATCTCGCGGTCCATGGGTTCGCGACGGCAATCTCCCTCACCGCCCGCCATGAGCTTTCGTGCCCAACGAGCAGCGCACCTGGAGACTCTCCATTAGGTAGGGAGAAGGAGAACCGCCGATGTCGAGCGATTCAATACCGTTATCCGGGATTGTGACTGCACGCCGCCAGCTACTTGACAAGGTCTGCGGAGGGTTCGTAAGGCTTTTGTGCATAGCTATGCCGATCGGCCTCCAGTCCACTTCCTTGCCGGGCCAGAGTCATGTCGCGGAACCGGCTGTCAATCTCGGTGATACAAGCTTTCTTGATGGGCCAGCCGGGCCGGGATTCATCGCCGAGGAGATTGGGGATGCGGCACATGATGGAACAATCACGGGCGCAACCGGAAACGCTGTGCCGGGCGCGAGCGCAGTGAACAGCATCAGCAGTTTGACCCACATTGCCTGGCTTAGCCCTAAGAAACTTCTTGGAGGCTGGTACGGAGTGGAAGTTGTCGTCTCAGCAGCGCATGTGAATGCCGGAGCTCAGGGGGAGGCGGGAGGTCTAGGCAACACGACGGTAGCGCCGTTCATTCTGCAATGGCGCGAACATCGACTTTTCGGCATGGCAATCGACCAGCGCGTAACTGCCGATTTCGACCTTCCTACAGGGGAGTACTCGCGCACCTCGGATGTGAATATCAGCAGCAATGCCTTCACTGTTCATCCCTATTACTCAATCACCGTCTTTCCAAAAAAACGGATAGAAACGAGTTGGCGCGTTCACTACCTATGGAACTCGACAAACAATGATCCTCCGATAAGCACAGACGCGCAATCCACACAGGCTGGCCAAGCCATTCATTTCAATGCAACCGCCGCGTACAACATCTACAAGGGTCTATGGATTGGTCCGAATACGTATTACCTCAAGCAGATTACCGATGGAAAGATCGATGGGGTGCCATTTCACAACTCGCCTGAACAGGTGGGTGCGATCGGCCCTGGGATGGTTTGGAACCACAGAAGCTGGTTCTTTTATGCCAACACTTATCAGGAGTTTGGGGCGAAAAATCGCGCTACGGGACATAAGCTGGTGCTGCGGATCGAAAAGACCTTTGCAGTGCCGAGATAGATGATCTCATAGGGTACCTGGAGACTCTCCATTAAGTAGACACGGCAGGATGATCAGGGTTGGCGTTATTGAAGTTGACGTTCTCCCGGCTTCTGGTCAAAATCGATCATCTGGGGTCCTACGTCTGTGGCGACGAGAATATCCTCCATCTCGGGGTCTTCTGGCTACCTGCTGGTACCCCTCCGAAAGTGTGCCGACTTCATCCTTTACCGCGGGCGACAGAATGGTGACTCTTCGGCGGTCCTGGCGGTGGCGCTCGCCGATGGAGAGGAGTCACCTCAGGGTCTTCGGCGTCTGGAGCACGAATACTCTCTCACAGCTGACCTCGATCCCGCGTGGGCGGCTAAGCCTCTTGCACTTACGCGTCATGAAGGGCAGACGGTCCTGATACTGAAGGACCCGGGCGGCGAACCGCTGGATCAGGTTCTTGAACGGGGCCAGGGGCAACCGCTCGAACTGACGCGCTTTCTGCGCATCGCCATCGGCTTAGCGACGGCGCTCGGCCAGGTCCATCGCCGCGGCCTCATCCATAAGGACGTCAAGCCCGCGAATGTGTTCGTCGACAACACCGACAATGTCTGGCTCACCGGATTTGGGATCGCGTCGCAACTGCCCCGCGAACACCAGACCCCGGTCCCACCGGAGGTTATTGCCGGAACGCTCGCCTATATGGCGCCCGAGCAAACGGGCCGCATGAACCGCTCGATGGATGCGCGCAGCGACCTCTACTCTTTAGGCGTCACTCTTTACGAGATGCTTACGGGCACGCTGCCCTTTGTCGCGGCCGATCCGCTGGAGTGGGTCCACTGCCACCTTGCACGCCAGCCGACCCCGCCAGATGGGTTAGCTGCCGTTCCCCAGCCGCTCTCCGCGATCACGATGAGGCTGCTCGCCAAGAACGCCGAGGAGCGTTACCAGACCGCCTCCGGGCTGGAAGCCGATCTTCGACGCTGCCTGGCGCAATGGCAGTCGCGTGGTCGCATCGATCCATTCCCATTGGGCGCGCACGACGTATCCGACCGGCTGCTCATTCCGGAGAAGCTGTACGGGCGGGAGGGCGAGATCGACACGCTACTCGCTGCCTTCGACCGGGTCGTGTCCCACGGCACACCGGAACTTGTGCTCGTCTCCGGTTATTCCGGTATCGGCAAGTCCTCCGTAGTGAATGAGCTTCACAAGATGCTCGATCCGCCGCGCGGCCTGTTCGCGTCCGGCAAG
>Ga0210383_10003109_pt1 | contig 14960 bp, 9 predicted proteins | sample IncBWC14OmetaG_FD_160072 | JGI IMG/M metagenome (GOLD analysis project Ga0210383, IMG submission 160072) | Forest soil microbial communities from Barre Woods Harvard Forest LTER site, Petersham, Massachusetts, United States - Inc-BW-C-14-O ...
ATAGGAACTGCGATGATTGGCGCCGATCCAGGCGCCGTCGAGAGCGACCTTTGTGGTGATGCAGCCGCCGGGGCAGTTTGCGATCCCCATATCCTGAAGCACGTAAACCAGCGCCTTGCCCGCCTCGGGCTGTGCGACCGTATGCCGGGAGTCATCGTCTTTCACGTCGAATTTCACGTTGTTGGGACCGCAGGCAGTCTCAGCGGCAGAGATGGCGGCGGGATCCTGAGCGAAGGCGGCGATCGTTAGAAGGAGTAACGCGAGAAACGTGCGCATAGTTTTCCTCTGAACCGAATACGAAAACTATACGCGTTTTGCGGGTTCAGGAATGCTTAGCTCTTGACCTCGTCTTTGGCGACCACGCCGTCTTTGATGTAGACGATGCGATGGGCGTACTCGGCAATGTCGTGCTCGTGCGTCACCAGTACGATCGTATTGCCTTCCGCGTGCAGGCGATCGAACAACGCCATGATCTCGTTTCCGGTTTGCGAGTCGAGATTGCCGGTTGGTTCGTCGGCGAGGATGATTGCCGGTTTGTTAACCAGAGCTCGGGCGATGGCCACGCGCTGGCGCTGTCCGCCGGAGAGCTCGTTGGGTTTGTGGTTCATGCGCGCTTCCATGCCAACCGAAGCCAGGGTGGACTTGGCGCGCTCGGTTCGCTCTTCGGAGGGTACGCCGGCGTAGATCAGCGGCAGCTCCACGTTGTGCAGTGAAGTGGCGCGGGCCAGCAGATTGAAAGTCTGGAAAACGAACCCGATTTCCTTGTTGCGGATGCGGGCCAATTCATCGTCGTCGAGATCGCTGACCAGTTGTCCGTTGAGCCAGTACTGGCCCTTGGAAGGCGAATCGAGGCAGCCGATCAAATTCATCAGCGTGGACTTGCCGGAGCCGGATGGTCCCATGATGGCGACGTATTCATTGCGCTGGATGCGCAGGTTGATGCCGCGCAACGCATGCACCTGTTCCGAGCCCATATCGTAGCTCTTCCACAGGTCCTCGGTCGTGATCATGTAGGAGTTGGGTGCAGCCCAATTCGCGGGCTTGTCGATTGGTAATAGCTCGGCAGTCGCCATCTTGCTCTCCTTCTCCGGATCGGGCTCGGGCACGCACGCTCCTATAGCCGTTCTATCTTGGACGTTCTAACCTGAGAGAGGTTAGGTCTCAGCTCTTTAGAATCTGGCTTTTTGCTGAGACCTGAGACCTGACACGTTGCTTTTTAGCTGCTCTCGTCTTCTTTTTTCGGGATCGAATTATCTATCTTGACACTCGTTCCCGGCTTGAGGGTACGCAAAACCTTGTAGCTGCCGGTAATCACTTCGTCGCCCTGCTGCACGCCCTTTATGACTTCGATATCGGTGGTGCCACTGATGCCGGTGTCCACCTGAACAAACTCAGCTTTCTTGTTACGGACTACGAATACACCCTGTATTTCTTCCTTTTGCTTCGATGCGTCCGCCGGAACGCTGGCCGCCTGTACGGAATTTTTCCCCGCACCTTTATCATCCTTGGGCGCGAGGTCGGCCTGAGTGCGGACGGTGAGCGCCTGAATCGGAATGCTGACCACGTTGCTGCGGCTCGCGGTCGTGATTTTAGCGGTCGAGGAGAGTCCGGGGCGCAGATCTGCGGGCGGATCTGTGAGCGTCACCACGACCTTGAAGTCCTTCGCCTCCTGCCCCGTCGAGGTGGACTGCGAGGTGGCGACACCGGTTGAGCGCACAATGGCGTTGTCCCCGATTTCACTGACGATACCGTGGAAAATCTTGTGGGGAATGGCGTCGATGGTTACCTCGGCGGACTGACCCAGGTGGACGTTGACTATGTCGGTCTCGTCCACCCTCACCTCAGACGTGATCACGGACATATCGGCAATCGTCATCAGCGTGCTTCCGGGCGAGTTCTGAATTCCCATGACCACCGTCTCGCCTTCGCGCACAGGAAGGTTGGTAATCACTCCATCAAAAGGAGCCTCGTAAGTGGTCTTCTGCAGCACATCTGAAACCCGAGTCAGATTGGCCTGATTCTGGGTGATGTGCTGGTCCGCCGAATCTTTCTCGGCCTTGGCTTGGACCACTTTGGCTTCTGCCTGGGCTAATCCGGCGTTTGCGGTTTCCCAGGCTGCTTTCTTGACGTCGTAGTCTTGCTTGGCGATGAGGGCAGCGTTGTACAGACCTTGAGCGCGGTCCCAGTCCAGCTTGGCGTGGACGGCATCGGACTCGGCGCGGTTCAAATCCGCGCGCGCCGTGTTCAACGCGGCATCCGCGGCGGCAGCGTCGGTTTGAGACGCTTGTACAGAAGCACGGGTGGCGTTGACATCGGCCAGGGACTGCACGTTCTCAAGCTGCGCCAGCAACTGCCCCTTTTGCACGCGGTCGCCTTCTTTGACGTGCAGCTTGACGATTCTACCCATGGCGTTGGCCCCGATGTTCGCGTAGGTCTTGGGCTTGATTTCGCCCGACGCGCTGACCACGGAAGCCAGGTTCTGTTTTTGCGCTTTTCCGGTCTGGACCGTCACCAGGTTTTTCCGGCTCTGGTAAACAGTCACGGAGACGATGATGACCAGCAGCAGGGCTGCGCCAACCCCGATCAGTACTTTCTTCCAGGTCTTCATAGCGAAGTCTTCTTGCCCAGGCTATCAGTCGGTGCTGCCCGCCCCGTGACCAGCCGCTCTAAATTCGCGGCTTTTTTCCCGGGTACGGACATGGAACGGCGAAATGCTCCGTAGTCGCGCATGAACAGTTACGTTCAGACAGTGAGAAAAGTTCCCCGAGCTCCCGCCAAACAAACGCTTCCCTGTGTCGCTCCGGTGGGCTTACGGAGGCGAGACACGGGACGCAATTCATTATATCGCGCCCATCGTCCCAGCAGCGGAGGTGAAATGGTTATGGTCTGGCAAAAGCGCGGCCAAGGTCTGACTAGGAGCACGACCGCAAGACGCGGATTCTTAAGGGATTTAGAAGAGGGGCACAGTTCAGGAAATCTTTATCTGGGCAGGCCACTTCTCCTTGCCTTGTTGTATCCAATGAACATAGAATTAAGTAACCGTAGTCCTTGGTGAGGTACCCCTTCTATGTTCTCCGCAGGTTTTCGAAAACGTTGTTCGGTGGGCGTGCTGGCCGGCGCAATGACCCTGGCCTTCGCCGGTTTTTCCCAATCACAGGAGAAAGACGCAAATAGCCCCGGAGACAATACCCCCGCCGCCCAGGGAAACCAGACAGATCCTCTTAAGCGTCCGATCCCCGACAAACAGAGGAAGGCCAACGCCAAGGCACTCAAGATTGAGTTGAGCAAGACTTACAGGAAGTGGCTCGACGAGGACGTTCGCTGGATTATCACCGACGAAGAAAGATCTGCTTTCATGCAGCTCTCGAATGACGAAGAGCGCGACCAGTTCATCGAGGCCTTCTGGCAACGCCGTGATCCCACGCCGGACACGGAGGAGAACGAGTTTAAGGAAGAACATTACCGGCGTATCGCATACGCCAACGAGCACTACGCAGCGGGCATCCCCGGCTGGAAGACCGATCGCGGGCGGATTTACATCGTGTTTGGGCCGGCGGACGAGATCGATTCCCACCCCTCGGGGGGCAGCTACGAGCGCCCCATGGAAGAAGGCGGCGGCGAGACTTCGACCTTCCCGTTTGAAACGTGGCGCTATCGCTACATCGAAGGGATTGGCCAGGAAGTCATGATCGAATTCGTAGACAGCTGCATGTGCGGCGACTACCACATGACGATGGACCGCTCGGAGAAGGACGCGCTCAAGTACACCCCGAATGCCGGTCTGACCCTGTATGAACAGCTGGGGATGACGCAAAAAGCGAGCCGATTCACGGGTGGCAATGGCATCGAGCAACTGGGTGCCTCACCTTTCAATAATGACTTGCAGACCAAGGAATTCGACCGCCTGTCGCAGTTTGCCAAACTGCAAGCGGCGCCCGCGGTGAAGTTCAAAGACCTGGAAGAAGTGGTCAGCCACAAAATCACCGTGAACCTGATGCCGTTTGATGTGCGCGTGGACTTCGTGAAAGTAACCAGCGACACGGTGCTGGTTCCGGTCACGGTTCAGATCAAGAACCGCGACGTCACTTTCCAGAACAAGGACGGAGTGGAACGCGGCACCGTCAATATCTTCATGCGCGTGACCACGCTCACCGGCAAGATCGTGCAGACCTTTGAAGACCCGGTCCAGGTTGATGTGCCGGTGGAACTGCTTCCGAAGACTGCCGAGAATGCTTCGGTGTACTGGAAGGCTATCCCGCTGCGCATCAGTCAAAATCGCTATCGTCTCGACATCGTCGTCAAGGACGTGAATGGAGATCGCACCGGGAGTTGGGAACACGCCATCATCATCCCCGATTTCAGCGAGGACAAGCTGAGCAGCTCAACCCTCATCATTGCCGACCAGATGGAACCGGTGGCGACGAAGAACGTGGGCACGGGCAATTTTGTGATCGGAGCCATGAAAGTGCGGCCGCGAGTGGCGCCTTCCGACGGCAAGCCGATTTCATTCAAGCGCAATCAGAAGCTTAATTTTTGGATGCAGGTTTACAATCTCAGCGTGGACGACAAGACTCACAAGCCTTCGGCCACTTTTGAATACAACGTGACCGACGCCAACAACAAGGCCGTCATCCACACCGTCGAGTCTACGGATACAATGGGCAATGTGGGTGACCAGGTCACTTTGCAGAAGACGCTTTCCGCCGCCAATCTGCCGGTGGGCCTGTACAAGATCGAGATCAAAGTGAACGACAACCTTTCCAAGCAGACGGTGGATCCAACGGCGACCTTCGCCGTGGAGTAAACCTCTGCCCGGTTCCCAGGGGTGGTGGGCGAGATGTTCCGAAAGCTCGGGTTCCTTGTAGTCGTCGTCGTTGTCACGAGCGCGGCTCTTCCGGCATGGTCCGGAAATGTCTCCGGCGGGATTTCGGGTGCGATATCAGGATACGTTCGCGATGCCAGCGGCGCGCCGCAGATGGGCGCGGTGGTGGAAATACTCGGCTCAGCCGCCCAGGCGCTGAAGGTCTTCACCGACGATCGGGGTTTCTATTCGGTTGCCAGTCTGGTGCCCGGAACCTATAGCGTCAAAGTAAGTGCGCCGTCATTCCTCCCTACGCTGCGCGAAAAAATCGGTGTACGTGCGGGCGCGAAGCTGATGGTGAACGTCACTTTGACGACCCTGTTCGAGGCCATCCAGTTGGTTCCGCTGCGCGGTCCGGTGGACGATGATGACTGGAAGTGGACGCTGCGCTCGGTCGCCAACCGGCCGATCCTGCGAGTGCTGCCAGACGGCACTACCGTCGTCGCGCAGAGCGGGGAGTCAGCCGGCGACCACGATTTGAAAGGTACGGTGACCTTGCTGGGCGGATCACCGGGACAGGGGTTCGGCAGCCCCTCCGATATGACCGCCGGATTTGCCGTGGAGCGTGCTCTGCTGTCGAGTGGCACCCTGCGACTGAACGGCAACCTGGGTTATGAATCCGATGGAGAGGGCATCCCGACGGCGGTTCTGCGAACGACCTACACCGGCCGTTTCAACGGCATTTTTGAACCGTCGGTGGCGATTACCGCGCTAAGGTTGAATTCGCCTGACATGAGCACCATGCCCGGCGCCACGCTGCAAGCGCTTTCCGTGACCAGTTCCGACCGGATCGTCCTTAGCGATAAGCTGGAGATGAAACTCGGCAGCGAATTGCAGACCATCCAGTTTATGGGACGGGTCAATGCCATCAAGCCCTTCGGAGCAGCTGATCTCCACATCACGCCCAACACCGTCGTGGAATATCAATACGCGAGTTCCGTCCCGAATATCGGTTTGACGGATCGCTTGGGTGAAGGTTCGAGTGATCACTTGGACTCGCCTTCGTCCGATCTCAGCGAAACCGCGCCGCGCATGAGCATCACCGGATTTTCGCCGGCGGTGGAGAAAGGCCATCATCAGGAAGTATCGTTCTCCCAGCGTATCGGTAAGAACAACATGCAGGTCGCGTTCTATGCCGACAGCATGGTCGATCCGGTGCTCACCGGTGTAGGTGAGATTTCCGCTGAATCCGGCGAAGTGCTACCCGATGTGTACTCGGGAACGTTCAGCTATCAGGGGAACGACTTCGCGACCCGAGGGTTGCGGGTGGTGTTGCAGCGCAAGTTGTACCGCGATCTGACGGCCACTTTGGATTATGCCTATGGAGGCGTGCTCGATCTGTCGCGCCCCGATGTTCAACTTCAGGACGCGCGCGACTGGATTCGCACGGAGCGCCGGCAAGCGGTGGCAGCGAAGTTCAGTGGAACCATACCGAAGTCGAAGACGCGCTGGATCGCCTCTTATCGCCTCTCGGGTACCCGCGCTTTAACGCCCGTCGACCTATTCAATACTTCGGCCGGCCAGGCCGATCCGTATTTGAACCTCTGCATCCGGCAACCGATTCCCGCCAGTTTCTTTGCGGGACACATGGAAATTCTCATGGACCTGCGAAATCTTCTGGCGCAGGGGTATATCCCGGTGATGGGACAAGACGGACACACTCTCTATCTCGTGCAGTCGGCGCGTTCAGTGCGCGGCGGCGTGGCCTTTAGCTTCTAGGAAGTGTTTCAATCCGCGAATCGGTAAGAAAAGCCTTTGTATCCTTCATGCCCTGGGTGGTTCAAGCTCTTTGCGGGTTTCCCATCGTGAAACTATCCCAGTAGCTCCGGTGAACCTCTCCTCTTAGTGAAGTTAGGCACTGATCTTTCGCACACTCTCGTTTATAATTCGGCGAATCTCAAGTAGAAATGTGTTTGCTGATCGCGGAGCACTGGTCTGCTTGTGCCCGCGACGAGTTCGCGCCAAAGGAGGAGAGACCGATGAATCTGCGACGGGTGTTGCTGGTGGTGATGGTGCTGGTTGCAGCCGCGGTAGGTCAGAGTTTCCGCGGAGGAATTGTGGGAACGGTAACCGACGCGACCGGTGCATCCGTCGCTGACGCCAAGGTTATCGCTACTGACACCGGCACGGGTCTGGTCCGTGAGAGCGCAACTGACGCAGATGGGAACTACAGCTTCACCGAGTTACCCCTCGGAATCTACACGGTTACTGCAACCAAACAAGGTTTCCGCACGCAGCTCGCCACGAACATCCAGGTAGCCGTCGAAGGTCCGCAACGCGCCAACCTCACTTTGACACCAGGACGCGTGGAAGAAAAAGTTGAAGTGCAGGCCGACGTGCCCCTGGTCGAAACCACCAGCGATACCCTGGGCGGCACCATTCAGGCCGAGCAATTCAAGGATCTGCCGGTGAACGGGCGCGACTTCATGAAGATGCTGACCGCGGTTCCCGGCGCCAACGCTGATCCCAGTTCGGTTAACGACTCTCCCGGCTCGTTCGGAGTATTTTCAGTCAACGGCAACCGCGGCCGCTCCAACAACTTCCTGCTAGACGGCACTGACATGAACGACGGTTTCCGCAACGACAACGCCATCAACGAAGGCGGAGTATTCGGCATACCCGCCACCCTGCTGCCAGTGGATGCCATCGACGAGATGGCGATTCTCAACAATACCGAAGCCGAGTATGGACGCAACTCGGGATCGATCGTAAATATCGTGACGAAATCGGGAAGCAATAACCTGCACGGCTCGGCTTTCGAGTACTTCCGCAACAACGCGCTCGACGCTCGCAATTACTTCAACGCGGATCCCGCTCCACAGAACGCATTTCACAACAACCAGTTCGGAGGATCGCTGGGGGGGCCGATCATCAAGGACAAGACCTTCTTCCTGTTTTCTTACGAAGGACAACGCGAAGACGTCGGGTTCCCGGCGCCGGCCTTGGTTCCTACGCAAGCACAGATTGCCCAGTCAATCGCTGATAACGGCGGCGTCATCAACCCGATTATCCAAAACATCTTGAATACCGATCCCTGGGGACCTCTTCCTGCGACCAACGGGTTGGAAGAAATAAATGCTCCTGCTACCAACAATCTCGACAGCCTAATCGCGAAGATCGACCAGCGTTTGCGTCACGACGATTTACTCAGCGGACGCTACTATTATGGCAACAGCAACCAGAGCGCCCCACTTGCCATTGTTGGCGGCAACGTGCTTCCGGGATTCAACACGGTCGTCCCGACGCGGGTGCAAGTAGTGTCACTGTCCTACACGCACGTGATTTCACCGAGATTGTTGGCGGAATTTCGCGGTGGCTGGAACCGGTTTGCCGAGACATTTTCAGCGGAGGACAGCAGCCTTAATCCCGCCAGCCTAGGTTTGAATACCGCCAATGCGAATTTCACCAGTCTTGACTATGGTTTGCCCGTGATCGATGTCGGTGACTTTGCGGGGTTGGGTGCTAACAAGTCCAATCCGCGCGGACGAGTCGACAGCAATGTGCAATATCTGAATAATTTCTCTTACACTCGCGGCAATCATAACTGGAAGTTTGGCTTCGAATTCCGGCGCACTTCAGTCAACCAGTACTTTGACCTGAGCCGCCGGGGCAAGCTGGTCTTCGACTCGCTGGACGATTTTATCGCCGGCGATATAACCGGTGGCGGCAATCAGACTGAAGGCAACTCGCGGCGCAACACTTATCAGAACAGTTACGCGTTGTATTTACAGGACAACTTTCGTTTGTCTCACCGTCTGACCGTTAATTACGGACTTCGCTGGGACTACTACGGCGTGATTGGCGAGAAAAAGAATTTGTTCAGCATCTTGAACTCAGCGGATGATCTGGTGCAGGTTGGAACCGGCGGCGGTCCTAGCAGTCTTTACCCGAAAGACTTCAACAACTTTTCGCCGCGTATTGGCCTAGCCTATGATGTCTTCGGCACCGGAAAAACCATTGTGCGCGCCGGCTACGGATTCTCCTACGACGCCTTCTCCCAGGATTTTTTCGCTGGCCAGATTCCCTATACTTCGCTCAACGCGGGCCCGCTCTTCAACGGAATAGGTCCAAGACCGGTCTTGTACAACTCTACCCCCATCGCCAGCCTGACCGTCGATCCGGGACCATGCACGGGTCCACAGATTCCCGTGCCGGGTACCTCGGGATGTGCTGACCCGATTTTTCCGGCAAGTGAATTTAGCGCCAGCGATGTCTTTACCGTCGATCAGCGCCTGCGCACTCCTTACGTGCAGAACTATAATCTGAACGTCGAGCAGCAAATAGCGCCCAAGATAGCGGTTTCCTTGGCCTACGTTGGATCGGCGGGACGCAAGCTGTTTCGCTTCATTGACGAGAATCAAGCGCCCCCCGCGACCGGAGTTCGCCCGCTTTCGCAGTACTACTATGTGCTCGACTTCCAGTCGTCGGCGATTTCAAACTACAACTCTCTCCAGACGAGCCTGAAGATACGCGATATCCACGGCTTCACTTCAACCTTGAACTATACCTACAGCCACTCCATCGATACCGCGAGCGATGGTCAAGATTACGCCCCCTTTCAGTCGCAGCCAGATAACAGCTTCAACGTCCGCAACGAACGGAGCAATTCTGGGTTTGATGTGCGGCAGCGCCTCAGTTGGCTCTGGAACTACCGGATCCCCGAGGCCCGCTCAATGCACATGTTGACTGGTGGATGGGCGGTCAGCGGCGTGCTTTCCGTGGCCACCGGGATGCCATTCTCGGTGCTCGATTACGGCGATTACAACAATACGGGCGAGTATTACGAACGACCCGATCTAGTCGGCAACCCCTGGGCAGGCACCAGTAGTCCTACGAATTTCCTAAACCTCGCCGCCTTCGCGGCGCCGTGCACTGGCGGACCGGTCGGAACTCCACCTGTATTCACCTGTAGTGGGAACAATCATTTCGGCAGCGCGCCACGCAACGGATTTTACGGACCCGGTTACACCAATTTCGATCTTTCATTCATGAAAGATACAAAGCTCACTGAGCGCGTGAACATGAATCTAAGGGCCGACTTCTTTAACTTCCTGAACCATCCGAACTTTGCCAATCCTCTTCTTCCCAGCTTCAATGTTCTGTGGAACAACAACGGAATCAATCCGAACACGGGCCAGGGTGTCGGTTTCTTCCCGTTGACGGTAACGCCAGACGTAGGAGCGCAGAACCCGTTTCTCGGTGGTGGCGGCCCTCGCGATATACAGGTGTCAGCTCGATTCTCGTTCTAGGCCATCGCAAGATTTCTTCCCCGGCTCCTCCCGCGAATCTTCGGGAGGAGCGTTTTTTCGATCACTTTCGTTTCCACAGGTCCTTCCAAACTAGAGTAAACTTCCACAACATATGACGGAGAAAACGACAACCACCGAGCGGCGTTCGCGCCAGCGCGTGCCCGTACGCGTCCCGGTCAAGGTGCGACACGAGGGCAGTGAGAGCGGGGGCCTGACTCGCGATCTGAGTTCATCGGGAATCTTTCTCTATACCGAGTCAGGTATGAAAGCGGGCTCGAAGCTGGAACTGGTCATCATGCTGCCTCCCGGCATGGGATTAGGACCCGGCGGATGGACGCTGTGCGAGGCTTCAGTGGTACGGGTGGAGGAAGCTGACGGCAAAGGCATCGGCATCGCCGCCACTCTCGAGCGCATCGCGCTGTTGCCGGAACTCAGCTGACGGCCCCTCGTCGGTGCCCCAAGCCAACCTTCTGTCCAGCGTCATTTCTTCAGGCAACATAAATAATTTGTTCTCAAAGGTAAAAAGATTGCTTCCCAATGCCCTGTCCGCGGTGCAATAATTGGCCCGCTTTAGAAGCAGAGCTTTAGAAGCAGCTGCGAAGTGCGCTGCCTTTCTAGGTGGGTAGGACATGTGGATTGAAAAACTTACCGATGGCGTTCTTGAATTGGACACGCCGATCGGTCCTCGATTCGTACAACCGAATTTCGCGCAGCGCGCCTACCTGATCTGGACATTCCGGAATTTCTTCTCGCTGCCCCAGCAAGTAATGCGCCCGTGGCAGCGTCGATTAATTGATCATCTATGGAGCGAGAACCGGTTCGTATCTTTGTCCGCTGCGGGTGCGCCCGACCGACCTGTGATCGGACGAGTGGAGCGGCGGGCGCCAAGTCAGTTAGAAGTTCTGCCTTTTCGCAAACCGGTGTCCAGTTCGAAACCTGCCGGAGCCGAGCAAACCCGGGAAGCCGCCTCGGCGTGATCGATTCGCGTGATGCATTGCAATGCGCGGCTCTGAAGGTCCGGTCGTGTCCGGTGACATAAAATCTATCCTTTGGGAAACCAAGCACAGTGAATCCTGATTTTTGAATTCGCATCGAAGTCAAGGCCGCGTCGAGTGAACATCTTCGAACGAAATTACAGAGCTGTTCCAGGCGCGCACAAAGTGGCGCAAAACCGGATGCTATAATCAGAAATTGTCCTTGCCTCGCCGTTGGCAATGGGCGCGTAGCTCAATTGGCAGAGCAACTGACTCTTAATCAGTAGGTTGAAGGTTCGATTCCTTCCGCGCTCACCACTTAACCCTCACGGTTAGCGGTGTTTAGCAGTAAATCCCGAGACCCCACGGGAATCGCCCTCTCGGCAGTGTGCCTAGAATTGTGCCCATTCAGACGAGAAAGCGAGTTCAGCACTGCATCCTCCGAGGGATGGACGTAGCGTTGCGAAATGCCGATATTCGAGTGTCCCGCAATTCGCGCAAGGGTCCACCCCTCACAGCCACTCTCCCCAATCCGAGTGAGGAACGTATGCCGGATTGAGTAGACCTCAATTGGGAAGAGGTGACAAGATCGAGAGGACTGGCATTCTTTCAGGCATGAGCGTCTCCTTACTACTATGGAAATCGAAAACGGCTGACAGAAGACGACAGATGCGACCCAAAAAATAACCGATCGCCACCGGGAGAAGTGGATAGCGGCCACTATGCAAACAATTAAAAGTGGTGGCTAAGGATACTTACCTTGCCAATTGGGGTAACATCCTGATTTCACTCATTGACCCCGGCTCGGCCAACTCTCGATGAGTACAATCTTCTGGTGTCGTCAACCATCCGGAGCCCGTCTCCCGGCCAAGCTCTTCGTTGTGGGCCATCTCCGGTTTGCTCGATCCGATCGCAATCGGCGGCAAACTCCAAATAGATCATCTTGGTATCATCGCTGGTTAAACGGAGCAACCATGCGCAAGCTGATTTTCTCTCTCTGTCTTCTGCTGTTCTCAACCAACCTCGTCGCCGCCCAGCAGTATGATCTTGTGCTCGAAGGCGGACGCGTCATGGATCCCGAAACCGGCCTCGATGCCGTGCGCAACGTCGGCATCCGCGACGGAAAGATTGTCCGCGTTTCGTCCGAGGCACTCCTCGGACGCCGCGTCATTCATGCCAGCGGCCTGGTTGTCGCTCCCGGCTTTATCGATCTGCACCAGCACGGCCAGGAACTCGCCAGCCAGCGCGTCAAGGCGCTCGACGGCGTCACTTCCGCGCTCGAATTGGAAATCGGCGTGCCCGATGTCGCCCAATTCCTGAAAGCCAAAGAAGGCCACTCTCTGATTCACTACGGCACCTCCGCCAGCCACGCTGCGGCGCGCGCTCTGGTATTCGGAGCGCCGCTGCCCGCCGGCGAAATCCTGTCCAAGAGTGGTCCAGCGACCGACCAGCCCGCCACATCCGAGCAGATCGAGGCGATCCGGCAACGCCTGCGCGCAGAATTGGACGCCGGCGGCTTGGCCATAGGGATGGGAATCCAGTACACACCGGGAGCAACTCGGCTGGAGGTGATAGACATGTTCCGTCTCGCCGCCGAGCGAAGATTGCCGGTATACACTCACCTGCGCAGCTCCGGCCGCATCGAGCCCGGTTCGGCCATTGAGGCGACCAGCGAAGTCATCGGAGCGGCCGCGGTCACGGGCGCTTCGCTGCACATCGTCCACATCAACAGCACCTGCGCCCGCGACGGGATGGAGTGTCTTGCCCTGGTCGAAGGAGCGCGTGCCCGTGGCCTGGATGTCACCACCGAAGCCTACCCATACACCGCAGGCATGACCACCATAAACTCAGCGCTCTTCAACCCCGGCTGGCGGGAAAAGTTTGGCATTAGCTATAGCGATCTCGTGCTTCCGAATACTGGCGAGCACCTGACCAAAGAGCGCTTTGACGAATTGCACAATTCCAGCACGGCGCAACTGGTATTGATTTTCTCCAATACACAGGAAATGGTAGACAAAGTGATTCCTCATCCCTTGGTGATGATCGCTAGCGACGGCGAGCAAGGCCATCCCCGCAATGCTGGAACTTACTCCAGAGTGCTGGCCCAATACGTCCGTGAAAAAGGAACGATCACGCTGATGGATGCGCTCCGCAAGATGAGTCTCATGCCGGCGGAGATGCTGGAGCGTTCGACTCCCGCAGCACGGGAAAAAGGCAGACTGCAGGAGGGTGCCGACGCCGACATCGTTGTGTTCGATTCTGGAACTATCAGCGACCGCTCCACTTTCGAGAAGCCTATGGAGCCGAGTGTGGGCGTGCGCTACTTAGTGGTAGGAGGAACCATAGTCGTCGACGAAGGCAAGATCATGCCGGATGTGTTCCCGGGCCGTGCGCTGTTGGGACCGGGAAAACGTTCGGCATCGCACGACTAGCAACGGCCTGCGCTACGATCTAGCTTCGCCCACGTATTGGAATCCCATGGCGCGCAGACGGTCACTTCCGGATTATCGCCAAATCGGAAGCTATCCGATCTCCCACTCGTCCTGGAATTCTTCAAGTGGTGAAACCCCACGATTTCACTCATTGACCCGGTTGTGAGTGTAATCGCCTGATTACAACAGTTACATGAAGCCCATCGTATTCTGCGAGACAATGGCGCTATGTTGCCCCGCAAAGTGGCGCTATCTCGTGCCACAGTTCTCTTAGGGTGTGCCCTCGGTGTCGCGACCTGCCTCACCTGGGCGCAAGACGCAAGCACCGCTGCGGGTTCCGTGCGGTGTGCGAAACAGGCTCGGGAGATCGGCGAATCTGCGCTGGTGCGCGAGTACGGAAAGGCCGTGCTAGCAGAGCGTCCGTTCAGCGTCAAACTGGCGCGCGGTGTGTGGGCGGTAAGCGGAACGACCTATTGCCAGGAGCAGCTACCGAGTCCGAGTTTCTATTGCCCGGGATGGCACTGGGTTCGCATCTCGAAAAACAATGGGCACATTGTTGCCATCGGGGAGGCGCAGTCGGTAGTCAGGTGAATTCGTGTGGCAATCAAAGATCAAAGTAGAAAACAACCTTTCGGTTTGTCGCCTTCCTTCCATGTGCGAGGAGCCCCGCGTGAATCATGAGGCCCGGGAACGCGGTAGTTGGCGTAATATCTCGATTACACTCATTGACCCGGCACCGGCCAATTCTCAATGAGTGTAATCGCCTGTTAACAACAGTTACCCTGCCGCAAAATAGGGCCACGGAACGTGATAGTATCCCGTGATCGGACACCCGTCACTCGGATCTCTCAAGATGGCGAAACAGGAAATCAAGGACACCACATTGAAAAACCTAAGCAAACCTAGCCTCCTCGGTTTTTTCAGTCTCATGCTAGGAACCGCCGCCGCTATCGCGTCACCTGCAGCGGCTCAGGAAGTCCTTCCGTTTCCGCCCACGCCGTCCGCCTCCACTGCGGGGTTGACGATGAAGGACTCCATCTACAAGAAGCGCGTTGACCCGAACCGCCTGCCTGCTGGCGCCCCGAACATTCTCATCATCCTCATGGACGATGTCGGCCCCGGCCAAGCCTCGACCTACGGCGGCGAGGTCAACACGCCGACGCTATCGCGCGTCGCGCAGATGGGCATTTCTTACAATGCTTTTCACTCCACCGCCATGTGCTCGCCCACTCGCGGATCGCTGTTGACAGGGCGCAACCACACGCGCATTGCCAACGGGCAAATTGCCGAACTGGCCAACGACTTTGACGGTTTCGCGGGCGAGATCCCGAAGTCCGCAGCCACCGTGGCCGAAGTGCTTAAGGACTACGGTTACAACACCGGGGCCTGGGGCAAGTGGCACAACACGCCCGCCGAGTTGACAACCTCGAAGGGCCCGTTCGAC
>Ga0210383_10003112_pt1 | contig 14953 bp, 12 predicted proteins | sample IncBWC14OmetaG_FD_160072 | JGI IMG/M metagenome (GOLD analysis project Ga0210383, IMG submission 160072) | Forest soil microbial communities from Barre Woods Harvard Forest LTER site, Petersham, Massachusetts, United States - Inc-BW-C-14-O ...
ATACGAAGCCAATGAACATTGGTCCGTGGCTGTTTGAGTGGACCATAAATTTCAAAAATACGAGGCAGTTTAGAATGACCTCACGCGATTTCAGCGGGCCTCTTCATTTCGACGCTGGACAAGGAGTGGGGGGGAGCGCAAGGAGTGGGGTGCCAGTGAAGGGAGAGGTGAGACAGGGAGGCGGACCAGCGGCACTTCCGTGAAGAGTGTATGTCGGTGTATGCAGATATTGTGCGTCGACTCCCGAGGCAAATGAAACTCGAATGCTCCGTGAATTAATGGCTCGGAACGATGACGTCGGTCGAAACGAGGACCGTATTTACCGTCGCACGTAACGCTGGACTCGAGCTCGGAGGCAAGTGCCTGAAAGTGCGCATGCATGGTAGCGATTGGGCTTCTGGACGAGTTGGGATCAAGTTGGATCTCCAAGGTCATCGTCGAGTTGAGTACTTGACTTACCTTGAAATTTTCGCAACTTCAGCATGAGAGGCTATAGCCCCTGAAATCATTCTGCATTATTTTATAATAACTTGGCATTTTTCGGGAATTCTGCTCCGCGATCGGAGATCCGAAGAATGTTCTTCAGGCCGAGTAATTAAATTCTACTTTGGCTCCCTCGTCTTCTAAGTACGTACTACGTACTCGGATCTTTCGAATTTCCATACCCCAAGGCTTGAAAAGCAAGACACAGCCATTTGATTGCAGCTCCTTTCCTGTGGTCGGCTTGGACGTTGGCGTCTCTTCTGTTTGCCACTTTGACTTTCAGGTCGGTGTGATCTCAAGGGTCATGTATATGTCGCCTAGTCCAAGTAAAAGGACCTTAGTTCCATGAGCTCTCCAAAAGTGTCCTTGGATCTGGAATAAGGCTATTTACCCCTGTGAGCCTTCGAGGCTTACCAGTAATCGCCAACGCCCAGACAGATACTTGAACAAGTGTATACAAGATCTGAATCAATGATAGACCTCTCCTCCTAAAATCACTAAGAAATCAATCAGGAACCAAGGTTACCAGCCAGGCCCAGATGGGTAAGTTGAAAGGATCAGCGGCCAGTCCATCGATCGACGATGAGTTTAGAGCTGCGAGCGAGTGAAAATTTGACCAGATATGAAGATCCGTATTTGTGCAATGGATACGAGGGCGGCAAAATAGGACGCCAGAGGCCGAACCGAAATATGTCAAAAGCGAGTAACCCTGACACAGGTCGAAACAAAGCCATAACAAACATATGAAAAATACATCGGTCCGATCCAATCAATCCAGGGTGCCTTTCCACATATATGACAGCTTTGGGCTACCAGATGGCTGAGCTCGACGGTGCATTCCCCGGGAGATTGGGAGTTCGAGAATAAAAAATTGTTCGCTACCAGTGAATAGAAGATCAGAGTGATTCTTGAAAGTCCAGACTCCTCGTGAGGGGTTTCCCAGGAACACCCGCATTGTGGTGGGTCTGGTTTGGGCTTTACTTGGGCGGAAGCAAGAAATAGCAGTGGTCGTACCTTAGACGGCGGGGATGGCTATCGAACGAGAGCGAGGCTTTCAAGTTGACAGGATAATTGGACGTTATTTGGTTGTATTGTGGCTAGTTGAAACCAAATGAACCCAGACATATGACCTACAGACGATCACATATAAGAAAACCCCTGCTCTCCTCAATTCGAGTCCTGTAGGCCGTTTACTGGGCTTTCTTTGGACCTGAGCATCATTTTACATTCTGGACATTCCAGTACACGGTACCCCACTGTATTCCATATATTGCACGTGCTTCCTACTACTGTCTTGGAACTGTAAAATATTCCTTTGGAAGCCCACCTCCACTTCTGACGGCACACAACCCACCTGCGGCATTTTCGGCGCTTGAGACTTTCTAACGACGCTGCTTTATGATCGTAACGAAGGCCGTCTGATTAAAGAACCTTTGATTACATCCAGCGCGGGGACCTAAAACTACGACACGGCCCGAATCTTCACCCTCATACGTATGTCTTGCACAGCTACCATAGACCCCATCTGCCTCCCCAGTAATTAACTGCACCCCAGACGTTGACTTATCATTGGCTTGGACAGATTCTCAAACTAGCGCAACTTGCAGTTCTTACTCCCTTATCTGAGTGATGTATTCATCTCGACTCAAAATTGATACGTCGATCGCAGCGAGTTCGGGTTCATCGTCCAGCAGGCTTTACTCTCCGCAGACGAGAAACTTCTCCCCTTCCTCCCCTCAATCATTAACAGTGACCAATGGTGGAAGACGCCTCCGGAGTTCGTCAAATGCTTCTACTTCATCGTCATTGTCAATAGTTTCCCCGACCTCGTCCTCGACGAATGCCTCTACATCTTCTCTCCTCCTTCCCGGAAGCGCCGTCTCGTATTCTACGTCGAGTCCTACCAGTCCAATATTCGACGAAACTGTGCGAGCTGGTTCGGAGTATGTTTTGGCCATGCATGATTATGTTCCCCACTATCAAAATGCGACATGTCTTTCCTTCCGGGCTGGGCAAGTCATTCACGTCTTGAATCGAGATACAAGTGGGTGGTGGGATGGAGAACTCGAAGGACGCAGAGGGTGGTTTCCTAGTAATTACGTCAATGCCGATGTCGATTCGCTGACCGAAGAGGAGCCACCAGAAACTTTGGTAGGTTATTTTCAGTCAGACTGAATTACGTCAACGAACTGAATGCTTGACCTATCAGCGTGAACGACCGGGACACTCGCATAACTTGTCCTCCTCCTCCACAACGTCGTGGGTCAGCACCTCATCATCGCGGCAAGGTCGACGCCCATTAATACCTGAAGCCTTGGGTTCGGATATCGATTCATATTGCCCTCCACTCATGATCCCGCTACTACACGGTCTCTCACTATTGCAAAGTGCGGTCAGGGCCAGCCGAATATCTCATTTTCAGCCCTCTACCGCTTGTATTATCTCCTGCGTTCGGTCCATCCTCTCTGCCACAGACACCCTTCCACGCGAAGCACCTGTACTCCAACGCTTCCCCGTTCTATCACAAGAACGCAAGCAAATATTGACGGTTCTCGCATCCCTTGTAGCCCAGGCGAAGAAAGCTTCAGAGGAAACAGTCGACGAGGAGAAGCAGGAAGTTGAAGTTGAATCCATGCTGCGACTTGGAGGGCAAGTGTTTGCCCATGTACGAAAATTTTTGGCGGTTGCTGTGCAATGTGGTGTCGAACTGCCGGGACGGCGGCAATCCAATGGGTCTCTCGGCGGGTCTACCGATACCGAAGGGCCCACATGGAGTAATGGGGACGAATCATTTGATGCTCCCTCCGTGAATTACGGTCAGAATGGCTCATTTGTGATGGATACACCAAATGGTCGCGCCTCAACGCATAATCATGACCGCGAGCGTGAAATTATGGCGACCCCTGGAGCTACTCTGCGTGCAAAGAGTGTGGGGGACCGGAGTTTTCCGAGAAATTCTACAGACGAAGATTCCGATGCTGCCGTGCCTTTGCTGCCGCATCGATATGTTGTTTCAAAGTCAAAGAAGGAACAATATATGTTGCGGGAACGAGTTCTTGGCGGAAATAACAGGCATAAACCAAACATTATGTCTATCAGCAGCACGTCGTCATCCTCCTCGTTTTCTTCCTTGGAATCGACAGGGTCACCGAATAGACCACCATTTCCATGCGGCCCTTCCAGCACCACACAGGTCATGGAGGCTCTCCGTTACACTCATGACCACTACTTATCGACTATTGCTGCCTTCATCGGACACGCTCACTCGCATTCCCGTTCATCGCACGCCTCAAGCACCGGTCACATGTATGATTTAGTTCGAGAGATTGTCGAGATGGTGTGCAAGTTGCTCACAATTGTCGAAGCGGTCATGCGACATCCAGATGTGCCTCCTCACAAACTTGGGAATCTCCAGTCTGCTAAGGAGGGTTTGTACAACGTCACCAGCTCTCTCGCAGAGTCCGTTCGCCTTCTCACGCTTTCGCTACCTCCAACGATGTCCGATGAGGAAGAAAAGCAGACTTTGTTGCGGTCAGCTACGGCGGCGCTTAAGGCTGGCGCTGATTGTATGGCGGCTGTCAAGATGTGCTTGAATCGGTCGGTCGGTGAGAGACCTTTTATCATTCACCTGCCCTCGGATGGAGAATCAGGCCCGGAAGCATTTACTCCGAGCAAGTTCTCGAGGCCTCCGCTTGGCAAATTAACCAGCATGAGCGGACATCGATTTGGGATCGCTGAAGATGAGGACCTCACTATTCAGGCCCAAACGCCCTCAACTGTTCGGACCAAGCTAAGAGAAGCATCACCTGGATCAGCAAACAGCAGCAACTCCAAGTTGTCATCGATCAGGTCTGAAGAAACAAATGAGACCTCGCCTGACGAAAGCAAATCCCTTGCACCCCTGGCCATTCCCCACTCCCCTGTCGAACCTGATCTACCGTCGCCCACATCATTTACTCGCACAGACGATGGGACAACTTGGGAAGGGAGTACACGTAGCCACGGTAAATCCCTCGAAGAGAAGATTATCAATGGAGATCTACCTTCTGTTCCCCTTGAACCAATTCCCGAGTTTATACAGGATCCCGTGGCGTGGATGCTCTCGCACGATTATTCGCTAGACGACGTGGCATATAATAGTGAAGGTCATCTCGTTGGCGCCACTATAGAGGTCTTAGTTGAGAAAATGACACCTCACGATAGCATCGTTGATCCAGCATTTTCTGCCGTCTTCTTCCTTACCTTCCGACTTTTTTCATCGCCTGTCGAGCTTGTCAACACGATCATTGCGCGGTATAATCTACTTCCTCCGCGAGGTCTGTCAAATGAGGATATTCAAGTTTGGCAACAGCGGAAAGGTATTCCTGTCCGACTGCGCGTGTCGAATTTCATCAAGATATGGGTTGAAATGTACTGGCGTCCGACCGTCGACGATTCTGCGCTCGCTGCATTGACAACCTTCACTCAGGAAGGATTGGCCGTGATGTTTCCCGGTCCAGCCCAACGGATTCTTGAATTACTTGTCATCCGTCGGCAGAAGACAGATGTCGCCATCAGTCCGAAAGGTGATCGCAGTCGTGATCCTGGGATGTCTATCAACCCTCCTTCTGCTGTATTACAGACATCCGAGATCCCTCGACCATCTATGACCAAGACGTTACTCGCGGCTTTGAGGATCAAGAACTTCACGTCAATATCCATCACCGATTTCGATGCTCTGGAGTTGGCGCGGCAAATGACCATTATGGAATGCAATCTGTATTGCGCCATTCAACCGGAGGAGGTACTGGAGACTGGCCAAGAGGGTGCTAAACGTCCTGCAAATGTACGGGCGGTGTCTTCTCTAAGCACAGTCATTACTGGCTGGGTAGCTGAGAGCATTCTCAACGAGCATGACATAAAAAAGCGCACGGGCTTGATCAAATTTTTCATCAAGGTTGCTGATGTGAGTTCTGTCGTTTCATATCTTTCTCTTCCCGTGCTGAACGAAGTATTACAGCGCTGTACATCGTTGCATAATTACAGTACTCCTCGCTCCATGTTGGCTGCCCTAGATTCGTCTACAATTTCAAGACTTCGTCAGACATGGCTTGTGAGTTTCTTCGTAGCTCATAACGCATACCTCCTAACAACCGTTCCACCGAATAGGGTCTTCCCCAGAAGAACAAGACGCAACTCGAGGCATTGCGCAGACTCGCTGATCACGGGCGAAACTACCACGAGTATCGATCAAAACTTCGTAACACTGCTCCTCCTGCTGTGCCGTTCCTAGGTGGGCTTAGTGGTTCTATGCCATTGATGATCTGAACTAATTTTATACAACCAAGGTCTCTACTTGACCGATGTCACATTTTGTCGGGAAGGAAATCCATCGCATAGAGCTTCTCCTATGAATCCGGACAAAAAATTGCTCAACTTCAACAAGTACCACAAGCTGGCCAGAATCGTTCAAGGTTAGCACTCATACTTCGCAACGTATTTGCCTTGACTAATATTGCCCCCAGACATGCAACGATTCCAGGTACCATATCATCTGAAGGCTATTCCCGAGGTCCAAGAATACCTCAACGTTGCTTTTCAAAACGCCAGACATCATGGGGATCTACAAGATCTCTATCGCCGGAGGTATGCCAATGTTACATTTTAGCCATTTGTTACCCACAAGCTCAATGATCTGTTCACAGTTTGCTGGTCGAACCAAAACAACCGGCTGACACACCCCCCGCTGGGGATATGCGACAACTCTTCAATTGGGCGACTCGATCCCAGTCACATACAGCCATACCGACATGATCATACTATTATCGGTCTCATCAATACCTTTACGGAACATCCCTAGACCATCCATCTACAGACCCTCTACATCCCTATGCTCTAAGAAGCCCAACCTTTTCTCCTCCTATACCTCTGATATTGGACTTATTTGTTTTGTTATCATCTGTTCCATATCATCGTACTTATACATTGCATATTTTCAACTACATTTATTGCTGTCTGTCTGTTTGTAACAACCACAAGTATGAGCATCTACATCATTCATAATTACCAGAGGCCGGGTGTTCTTATCGGAAATAGCAACTTAACTTTGCTACTCATTCATCCTCAAGAGTTCCGTTAGTGCTCATTGCCAATGGTAGAGGGATAGTGGTAATATGTTGTGACGTAGTAGCCAATACCACTCAAATCCTTCTTCCGTTTGAGGCCATCAAAGCCACGGGTTTGGGGTAGATGAGGATAAGTGTCGAGGGTAACCCCAGGACCGAAGTCATACACGAAGGGTCGACTGTGTGTGGCGCCGAATAAGCGCGAGCTCTCGAGAATGACGGTATATACAGGCGAAGTGTCGTTTCCTGGGGCATGAACGCTCCAACCCAGATTAGGGAAACGGACATCCCAGAAGGAAACGACGCTATGGCGAGCTGACCCAGCTGCGATGTGACTTGCAGAGCCGCCACCGCAGGAAACGTCGTATATTGACTCGTACGACCATGGATCAGACAAGCTAAGAACGGGGCGGAGGGGTGTTGGGGTCCCAAAGGAGGAGGATGTGCGGGAGGACGAGCGCAAATCATAACAGCGGACTTGTCCATCGTACCACCCCGCAACGAGGATCTGGGGCGAAGAGCCCCAGGGAGATGAGGGAGGGGGGCGAGAAATTCCGTACACGGCTGAGGACGGGAGGTTGTCCAGCAAGTTCCCAACATTAGTGTTAGTGTACAATATGGCGGATGGAGTGGGGACCAGTCGGTCATTCTCAATAGAATGAATGGTCAATGGAGTTGTCGAAGAGGTGCCAAAGGCGGCATATGGAGTGGAGGAGCGCATGCAGAGGTGTGAGGTCCAGCTTCGTTTTAGTAAGTTGATGGCGTTTGAGGAAAGGGTTTCGGTCGACAAGTCAGATAGGGCTGCAGTGCCACTGGCAGACAACGATAGCAAGTAATTTCCCTCTGAGAAAATGCTTTCGATGAGATTCCCATCATGTAATTGCATGTCGGTAAGGCGACGCTCTATGGTCAGGGGCGGTTGGCCGTTCCTCGATGGAGGGGTCAAAAATACACGTTCGAGCGCCCCATCTTGAAAACCAAGGTAAAACGTTTGGTCCAATCCGCCGTCTGCAACGAACGTAATCCCCGTGATATCTCGCCTAGGTTCATGACGCTCAGTTAATGAACATGAGCCTTCGAAGATCATGGGGGGTGCCTCTCCATCTACTATGGGGACCATGAATTTGTACGAGTAGAGGCAGCTTCCAGCAGCAACTATTAACCGGGAGAGACTAATGGCCAGGAGAGGTTGTAGCTTGCCTGTCCATGACCGAGCCAGGGGGCGCGCGACAAACTCACAATGAGACCATGAACGGTCTGTCAGAGCATCGTATCGTAATCGTGTTAGCGGTGGCCAAAGTGCTTGCGCTTTCGATAGGCTGAACGAGGGTCGAGGGTTTGAGCGCAAATAGTTTGTCCATCCAAATTCGCTGACCTATTTCGAATTTATTCGCAGGTGGTCAGGCGAATTCACGTTGAACTCACCAGTGCATGCAGAAATCGGCAAGATCTGGACAAAGCAGATAATTCTGTGAAGTGGAGGTTCTGTAACACCAAGATAAGGATGTCACTTGGAACTGCTAGAATAGTCATAGTGAGTTGAAAGTTATGGAGGATCCTCTGCTATGTTAAGGTGATTTAAATAGATCCAGACAGTGGCTCCGTCGAGTGACTGGAAAATGTATCATTGGTGGTTGATTGGTGGGAAATAAGTCAGAATTCGTTTCATGGGTTCTCAGACCCAGGACCACGTGCTATGTGGGACCAAATTCGGAATTTCGCCAAGTGATTCCACCCTCCCGCCGTTTATTTTGTTCCCGCCTATTTTACTCGGGACTTGAAATATCGGGATATGCGAAGAGATGTACGGATTCTCCTGGTCGGTGACGGTGAGGTCTCCCTCGATATCAGATGATCTGGCAACTAATACAGTAGCTGTTCAAATGCAGAGGGGGTTGGGAAGAGCACTATAGTCACGTCCTTAATCAAGGAGTCGTTCGTTGCTCATGTGAACTTGGCTTGACACTCCATTCCGGTTGTCATAATTCACGAGAAATCTCCCATGTTTAGGTCCAACATATCGTTCCAGAAGTAACCATTCCACCCGACGTAACTCCAGAGAACGTTACAACGTACATTGTAGACTCTGGAGGTGATCATGCATAGCGCTTCCCATCACCATTTCTAATGTTACTGCTGACAGCCGGTCCTCAAGATCGATTACACCTCGAGTCTGAAATCCGAAAAGCACACGTCATCTGCGTTGTTTACTCCATCGACAACCCAAATTCCTTCGATCGTATACCAACATACTGGTTACCGCATTTCCGTCAGCTTGGTGTCAATGTAAATATCTCAGTTTAATTCCTCTCACGCCATCTGTTTACCGAGCCATTCAGGTCCCTGTGATTCTAGTTGGCAACAAAATTGACATGCGTGGTGGCGAGGTCACTAATGAGGCTCTGGAAGATGAAATCATTCCCATCATGAATGAGTTCAAGGTACGTCGTGTTTTCTTCGACCTTGTGTATGATTTGAAAGTATTTCACCTAGGAAGTAGAGACATGTGTAGAGTGCTCAGCCAGAATGCCATTGAACGTGTCTGAAGTGTTTTATTTCGCGCAAAAGGCTGTTCTACATCCAACCGCTCCTCTCTATGATTCCCGGGACCACGTACGCGTTCCATGACACGCAGCATGAGGATATTGTCTCACAACGCAACAGGTTCTAAAACCAGCATGCGTAAACGCCCTCAAGCGAATATTTAAGCTATGCGATGCAAACAAGGATGGTGTCTTGGATGCTTCGGAGCTAAATGAGTTCCAAGTGAGCTGGTTGCGATTGAAATGTTTTGCTCGTACTAATAATTCCGGTAGCGAAAATGTTTTGATGCGCCATTACAGCTACAAGAGTTGGAAGGGATTAGAGCAATGGTTCAGGAACACGCTGAAGGTGGGGTTCGGGATGGAGGTTTGACAGAGGCGGGTTTCTTGTATCTGCACACAATCTTTATCCAGCGGGGCCGACTAGAAACTACTTGGACAGTTCTACGCAAGTTTGGCTACGCGGAGGACCTACGGTTGATGGAAAACTTCTTGTCACCGAAGTGCGTTTCAATTCAGTTTTGTTCTTCTCCGACTCAATTGATCATCTAGGTTCGATGTGGCTGCTGACTGTTCGGTCGAATTGAGTCCGTTAGGTTATCAATTCTTCACAGATATCTTCGAAACCTTCGATAAAGTATGTGGCACACTATTTGGCAATACCAACCTTGCTCTGACTATATACTAGGACCAAGATGGCGCGTTGAAGACAATCGAATTAGATGAAGTATTTAGCACATCCCCGGGTAACCCCTGGGCTACCCAGAAATTCCCCGATACGACACTCTCAGACGACACAGGCGCTGTAACATTACAAGGCTGGCTAGCGCAGTGGAGGTCCGTCCAGCCATCCTACCTGTTCTACCCCCCCGAAATAGCTAACCAATCAACCCCAGCATGACCACTCTCCTGGACCACAAAACGACCCTAGCTTACCTAGCTTATCTCGGATATCCAGACGAGCCACGAACGGGTGCACTGCAAGTGACACGAGCGCGGAAAGTCGATCGCCGGAAGGGGAAGGTGTCGAGGAATGTGTTTTTGTGCTACGTTTGTGGGGCAGCGGGGTCGGGCAAAACGTCATTGTTGAGAGCGTTTGCGGGGAAGCCGTTCAGTGGGGTTTATGAGCCGACAAGTAAGATGATCAGTGTGGTGAACTCTGTGGATATTGATGGATCGGAGAAATATCTTATTGTGAGGGTCAAATTCGCTTTTCTGAAGGTCCTTGTACTAAAGAAACTTTTCAGCTACAAGAGTTTGGGTCAAGATACGAAGCTGAGACTTTGCGAAATTCAAAAAAGACAGATATTGCGGACGTTATCGTTTATGTCCATGATTCGAGCGACACAAATTCATTTTCGTACATCAGCAATCTTCGGGTAAATACACTCTCCATCCCGTGTCACTAATCCCTGATAGCTCTTTGGTACGGTTTAGCAGCAGTATAGTCTCGATCATATTCCGACTCTATTCGTTGCCACAAAATCGGACCTTGATCTTGCCCTGCAGGTGAGTCGTTCGTCTGCCTCGAACCTCATAAAAACTTACTTCAGAGGAAATGCAGAGACACGAAGTGCAACCTGATGTTTATTGTCGACGGCTGGGTCTTCAAGTACCAGTGGCAGTCAGCGTCAAGACAGGTCAAACCGCAGACGTCTTTCACGCCATTTGCAGTATCGCGATGAACCCGTACGCTTACTCTCTGATCTCGACGGATTTCTTCATATGCTAACTTTGTACATACCAGTTATACCTCGATACCAGGAGGAGCAGATCGTGCCATGACAGCGGCAGCAAAATTGAGGATGTATGTGACGTTGACCGCGATTTTGGGTGGATGTACTGCTGGTTTGCTCATGATATACCGGACACTGTTACGACCTGGGGGAGCGGGTTTGCCTGGTTGGAGTACACATTGGGCAGGCTGGCTGCTTGGGGGAAGAAGAGAGCTATGATATATACGTCCAGACTATCTGTTTTCGTCCGGACAAGTAGATCAGGAAGAGAACAGTTGATAAGGCATCCGAGGAGCGACTTGTAAGATCCGAATCTTGTTCTCCAAAACTCGTGCTCGACAGCCTGCAAGTTACATTTAAAGCTTGGGCTGCTACTGTGTGAACTGTGTCTCTTTTGTTGCCATCGGTATCCATCTGAAGGTATCCCAAGAACATCCACGTCTTGCCGCGTGGCAATTACCCTTGGACAACTTTGCACGAGGTCTTGACTCAGAATCTTTTACACCTTACAACATCTTTGCAATTGCAAGTCAACTTTCATTGAGTCATATCATGGATGAAGACATGGATTTCGATTCCGGTGTGGGAGTCGTCCCTCAACCGCCTCCTATTAACCAGCCGTTCAACACAACATCGGCAAATGGTGTCGAAGAAGGCCGGAAAATGCTGTAAGTTCCTCCAAGAGTCTTGTCTTCAGGACCTAATGACGTTTGCGTCTGCACTTCAAGCGACTTGGTGTTCGTGCAGGACTGTACAGGGAGCCAAGGCAGCTACATCTCGTCCGCAACCAAGAACATCGAGCAAATTTGTGGACACATATTTGAGTCTGGAAAATTACAAGCTAGGGAAGATCTGCGCGTTGGGTTGGTGGCATTTCGCGATCACCCTCCTCAGGATCATACCTACATCGTGAAGAACTTTGGATTCTCTTCGGATATTAGCAAAGTGCACAAGGATTTGTCTGGTTTGTATGCTTCTGGTGGAGGGGATGGGCCTGAGGCGGTAACGGCTGCTATGGCGGAGGCGTTGAACATGGAATGGAGGGAGTATGCTAGTAAGATGATTGTGCTCATTGCTGATGCCCCTCCACATGGCATCGGAGAGTTCGGGGATGGTGAGTCGAGCTTCCCGCCGCTGGTTAGGAAATCACTCATCACACACTAGGATTCGAGGATGGTTCGCCTGACGGTCATGATCCATTACATCTGGCGCGATTGATGGCTGGTCGTGGTATCACTCTAGTGGGTCGATTTCTTTTCCAAACTTTGTATGACACTGAGGGATCATCAGTTCTTTGTGGCTTGTGAACCAGCATTGAGTGGCTACTCAGTGAGTACGATCGCTCTGTATCGGAATACTGATGTGAACGTTTGTTATAGTTCGCAACCGACTTCTACCAAGCCATAACAAATATCACGTCAGGCCTGATGCTTCCATTGACGACGGCTGACTTGCTTTCACATGCTATCGTTGGTAGCGTCCTCGAGAATCTGGATATGGAACGACTCGTACGGGAAGTTGGGCATGCTGTTGCCGCGCGAATACTGGGCAACAACGAAAGCGTAGACGATGTGGCTCGGGAGCTGCACGAAAAGTTACTTCTCCGTAATGAGAACACGAAGAAAGTCGTGATTGAGAGCATCTACAAGGAATCGGAGGAGGCGAAACACAATGTCGAAATATTCACCCAGGCTCCTTCCTTAGTTCAGGCACGGCCATTGCTGAAAAGGGTATGCTCACCGCTGTCTGTTCTGCTTCTAGCATCTGAAATACTCTCAAAGGTACACGGAAGCCGTTTCACCGACAAATACCTGCAAGCACGTCAATCTTTCACCCGAAGCACGTATTCATCATACATCCCATCACCCCCTTCCCGCTCTCCGGTAAAAGCTCCATCTTCGCCCACGACATCTGCCGCCGGCTCACCTCCGCGCAAGGTTGTCACCGATTTCGCGGCATTCGGCGCGCCCGCCAATGCCAGCGTCTTTGGGACTGCTGTTGCTTCGACACCGTTTTCCCTTGCTGGTGGCAGGGCTGCTTTTGGCGGGATGCGGAATGGGGGACGCGGGGGAGTGTTTGATGCGGATGAGGAAGAGGAAGAGGAAGATGGTGGGAGACAACGGGTGGAGCTTACGGAGTCTTCCATTTCTCTTGATCAGGTTCGTGTTACTGTTTTCTTTTCGTACGGTGGTCGCTGGTCGCTGATACCTTGATGGTCATAAAGGCTCGGCGAATTGCCATGCAGAGCGCATGGAGGAGCGCCCGTGCTTGACCTTTTCTTAGTTCTCTGTTGAATCTACGCTTCTCGTTCGACCATCTGCCCAGCCACGTTTTGCAATTTTCTGTCACTCGTTTTCAAATTCCATGAATTATGAGTATACAACCGGGCGCGATCGCGTGGATTCAATCACAAAACTACTTTGTCACTATACTTCTATCATCCGCCTGGAATTTGTACCACCCCAATAATATATATAGTGAAACCATGACTTGCGAACATCGAGATACCCAATCCTAAACGAATGGATAATCTTTTCGTTTTCGCTTCTTTTTCCTGGAGGTTTCAGTGGTGCCGTTTGTTGGATCACCAATATTCTCGTACGGAAGGAAAGATTGCGCCTCGTCAGGAATCGTATCCTTCAGTTTACGCTTCCTCTCTGCCTCAACTTCGAGATTCGAAGGATTGCTTACGTTTCCCTCTGCCTCTCCATCTAAATCCTCCAATTTGAACTTCATTTCCTTCCCTTCCCTCCCCTTCCCCTTGCTCCGTTTCTCTTTGCCGCCCTTTTTTTTCACGACACGACCGAGGCCTTCTGTCTCGACCCCCACAACCCCGCTCGCTTTCATCTCAGTCTCCCGCAGTTCTCGTTTCCGCTTCTTCCTTTCTTTCTTGTGCAGCTCTTTCATCTTCTCTAGTCCAGGACAGCCCCCCTCTGCTGCTGGTTTCACGTCATTCGCCTTCTTCAACTTCCTATCCATTTTCTCCTCCTTCTCCTTCAACTCCTTCTTCCGTCTCTTGCGTTCTATTCTCCCATCCTCGTCTCCCCGACCTTCCGACTTCCGTTTCTTCTTCAATTTCTTTTCTACAACCTCCATTTCAATATATTCCTTCACCGCAATCGTCGTAGGGACTGCACCACTCCGTATCTGGTCATTTCCACTCTCACCGTCCCCCTCCAGCCCATCGTCAGAGCCTAATACAGGTCCCCGAAAAAATTTGGAATATAGACCCCGTTTTGCAGCCTCGCGTTTAGCAGTAGCGAGCAAGGTAAGTCGGGGTGCTCCAATGGAGAACGTTGTATCTGAGTCGGGAGTAATTGTACCTGAGGCAGCAGCAGGTGTCCCGTTCACTGGCCGACGATTGGAAAGAATGCCTGTGCTAGTGTGTTTAAATGTTGTGGTAGTGTTTGACTCCGTGTTATCCTGAATAACCACCACTTAGTATTCGAGTGATCCAATGAGATGAGAGTCCTCACGCTGTCATCATCGTCATTTGACACTTTGATTTGGATAGACTTGGCTGCAGCCGAAAAAAGACTGGTTCAAACGGGGAGAGATTGGGCATCCATTAGTATCTGCTCTAAGCCAGAGGGGTTCAGAACGAGCTCACTGTTCCCAGAACGGAAACGCTTCATCACGGTCCTTACCCAGTCCCGCTAGGGTTTTCTTCTGAGGAATAGCAAGCGGCCTGCTGATGGCTCCTGTGCGGAGACCAGTGCCTTTTCCGGACCATCCTTGGGCTACCAGGTAAGAGTGGCCGTCTAGAGGCATAAGATATTTCTTCCAACGAACGTATCCGTGACCGTGACGCGACTCCGAAAATTTTGACTTCCGTAAAATTTGTCATCATTTCCCTTTTTTGGCAATTCGCACTGTGCAACTTTCACTGCCAGTGCTAGGCTCGTGACCAGCACGTTCCCACAATTTGGCGCTCCGCTCGTTTCCAACTTGTGGGAACGGCGGCTGGAATGAACTGTCATCATTTTTGGTGGAAGCGTGACTGCCCACCAAATCTGAGCCCGCACTTGGAAATTTTCGAGCCTCCAAATGTCAAAAATTTGTCCTCTGAGTCTCCTACAATATCATG
>Ga0210383_10003113_pt1 | contig 14949 bp, 12 predicted proteins | sample IncBWC14OmetaG_FD_160072 | JGI IMG/M metagenome (GOLD analysis project Ga0210383, IMG submission 160072) | Forest soil microbial communities from Barre Woods Harvard Forest LTER site, Petersham, Massachusetts, United States - Inc-BW-C-14-O ...
CCAGCGAAGACATCGACATCGTCGGCTTTCATGGCCAGACGGTACTGCACCGCCCCGCCGACAAGATGACGGTTCAGATCGGCGATGCCGCAGCCCTTGCAAAGGCGATCCACATCCCGGTGATGCACGACTTCCGCGCCGCTGACGTCGCCGCTGGCGGCCAGGGCGCGCCGCTCGTTCCGGTCTATCATCGTGCGCTCGCGCAATCGCTGGAGCGCGAGGGACCGGTTGTCGTGCTCAATATCGGCGGGGTCTCCAACATCACCTATATCGACGGCGATACCCTGATTGCTTGCGACACCGGGCCCGGCAACGCGCTGCTCGATGATTTTATGCACCGGACAATCAGTCAGCGTTTCGACTGCGAGGGGCGCATGGCCGCGCAAGGCACCGTGGACGCGGCGTGGGTCGCGGACGCCTTGAACGATCCGTTTTTTGCGCTGCCGCCGCCGAAGTCACTCGACCGGAACGCGTTCACCAGGCTGGTGCTTGGCGATTCCTCTCCCGCCAACGGCGCGGCGACACTGACGGCCTTTACCGTCGCTGCGATCGCCAAAATCGTTCCGTTATTGCCGAAGCGGCCAAAGAGCTGGGTCGTTGCCGGCGGCGGCGCGCGCAATCTCACGATGATGCGGATGCTGCGCGAGCGGCTCCAGCCGGCGACCGTCGAAGCCGCCGATGCGCTCGGTTGGTCGGCGGATGCGATCGAGGCCCAGGCCTTTGGCTTCCTCGCCGCGCGCGGCCTGAAAGGCCTGCCGCTCAGCTATCCCGCCACGACGGGTGTGCCGCTTCCGATGACCGGCGGCATCGTCGCGCGGCCGTGAAAGTCTCTTTCCGACGCGTTTTCTTGACGCGAACCGCTACACACTTCGCTTGAAAACGCCATGTCAACGAACGTTGGCGAGCCGCATGTCGAGATAAGCGGTCACCGACTGCATCAACGGTTCGAGCTTGCCGTCGAAGAAATGGTTGGCGCCGGGGATGACCTGTTGATCGATCACGATGCCCTTTTGCGTCTTGAGTTTCTCGACCAGCGTGTTGACGTCCTTCGGCGGCACCACCGCATCCTTCTCGCCATGCACGATCAGGCCCGAAGACGGGCAAGGGGCGAGGAACGAGAAGTCATAGAGATTGGCGGGCGGTGCGATCGAAATAAAACCTTCGACCTCGGGGCGGCGCATCAACAACTGCATGCCGATCCAGGCACCGAACGAGAAGCCGGCAACCCAGCAGGCGCGCGCTTCCGGATTGATCGTCTGCGCCCAATCGAGCGCCGACGCCGCATCCGACAGTTCGCCGGTGCCGTGATCGAACGAGCCCTGGCTGCGGCCGACGCCGCGGAAGTTGAAACGCAGCACCGAAAACCCGCGATGGGCAAAGGCGTAGTAGCACTGGTAGACGATCTGATGATTCATCGTCCCATGAAACTGCGGGTGCGGATGCAGGATCATCGCGATCGGCGCATTCTTCTGCTTGGCCGGGTGATAGCGGCCTTCGAGGCGGCCTGCGGGGCCGGTGAAAATGACTTCAGGCATGGATGGTCCTTGGCGAGATCGACCAGTGAGTCGCAGGCATCATCTGGCGCTCCAGAAGAACCTCGCGAAGAGGAAGGTGAGACAGACGTCTGGGCAAAGCCTGATCGACGGCCCGTGATGAAGGCCGCGTTCTAACATAGAGCGAGGGGCAAAAAGCAAGGGTTTTCAACATCCGTTCGCTTGCTCAAGATGTTAGACGGCATTCTGGCATTGCACTGGGACAGAAGCTTCGCCAATTGGCATAACGCCCGTCTCGCCGGATGAGCCGCAAAAATCAAAGGTATCCTGTTACTCAATGCGTGACCGCGTTTATCTCGACTGGAATGCGACGACGCCGCTTCGTGACGAAGCGCGGCGAGCGATGAGCAATGCGATGGATCTTCCGGGCAACGCCTCCTCGGTCCATAGCGAGGGGCGGGAAGCGCGGAAATGGATCGAGGGCGCGCGGGCTGCGGTCGCCAATGCCGTCGAAACCGGGCCGCGAAACGTCGTTTTCACGTCTGGCGGGACCGAGGCCAATGCACTTGCGCTGGCGCCCAATCTCAGGCGCGGCACAGAACCAGCGGTCCAACGGCTGGTGGTGTCGGCGATCGAACATGCCTCCGTGCTATCGGGAGGACGGTTTCCGAGAGAGCAGATCGAAACGGTGCGCGTCACTCCCGCGGGCGTGGTCGACCTCGATCATTTGCGGGAACTGCTTCGCGATCGCCCGCCTACGCTGGTGTCGGTCATGCTGGCCAACAATGAAACCGGCGCGATTCAGCCGATCATCGACGTGGCCGAGATCGTTCATGCCGCGGCGGGCCTGTTACACGTGGATGCGATCCAGGCGTTCGGGAAAATTCCTCTCGATATGGCCGAATTAGGCGCCGACCTTCTCACTTTGTCTGCGCACAAAATCGGCGGCCCCAAGGGGGTCGGCGCGCTGGTCCTCGCCGAGGGGGTCAGCGGCCTGGAACCACTCCTGCGTGGCGGCGGGCAGGAACTGAGCCGCCGTGCCGGAACCGAGAATGTGGCCGGGATAGCTGCCTTCGGCGCTGCGGCGAGCATCGCGATGGCGGCTCTGCCGGCCGAGGGAGGTCGCCTGTGTGCTTTGCGGGAACGGCTGGAGCATGGCCTGCAGATGACGCCCGGCGTCATCGTGTTCTCTGATTCCGTCCAACGGTTGCCGAATACCACTCTGTTTACGGTGCCCGGCCTGAGGGCTGAAACCGCCGTAATCGGCTTCGATCTGGCTGGAATTGCCGTGTCTTCGGGGTCGGCCTGCTCGTCGGGCAAGGTGCAGCCGTCCCACGTGCTGGAGGCGATGGGATTCGGGCCAGAGATCGCCCAAGGCGCGGTGCGGCTCAGTATGGGCTGGTCTACGCGAGATGCGGACGTCGATCGATGCATCGAGGGTTGGCGAAAGCTCGCCGGTAACCTACTTAAGAGTTAGCGACGAAACACAGCTTGAACCATTCTAAGCAGGTGATTTCGTCCAGGAAACATCGTAAGAGACCCTTCTGAATTGTGATCCACCGCGGTCCTTGAAACCGCGAGCGGAGGAATAAATGGCTGCCGTACAAGAGACGGTCGATCGGGTCCGCCAGATCGACGTCGACCAGTATCGATATGGGTTTGAGACGCTGATCGAGTCCGAGAAAGCCCCAAAGGGGCTGTCGGAAGATACCGTCCGCTTCATCTCTGCGAAAAAGAACGAACCGGCCTGGATGCTGGAGTGGCGCCTGGAAGCCTATCGGCGCTGGCTGACCATGACCGAGCCGAGCTGGGCGCGGGTGAGCTATCCCAAGATCGATTATCAGGATCTCTATTACTACTCGGCGCCGAAGCCAAAGAAGACGCTCACCTCGATCGACGAGATCGATCCTGAAATTCTCAAGACCTATGAGAAGCTCGGCATTCCCTTGCGCGAAGTTGCGATACTGGAAGGCGTCCAGCCGCCGCCCGGAGGGGAGCCCTCGGCCAACCGCAAGATCGCGGTAGACGCCGTGTTCGACTCGGTTTCGGTCGCAACTACCTTCCAGAAGGAACTCAAGCAGGCCGGTGTGATCTTCATGCCGATCTCCGAAGCCATCCGCGAACACCCCGAACTCGTGAAGAAATATCTCGGCACCGTGGTGCCGACAACCGACAACTTCTTCGCTACGCTGAACTCGGCCGTGTTCTCCGACGGTTCGTTCGTCTATGTGCCGCCGGGCGTGCGCTGCCCGATGGAATTGTCGACTTATTTCCGCATCAACGAGCGCAACACCGGCCAGTTCGAGCGCACGCTGATCATCGCCGACAAGGGCGCTTACGTCAGCTATCTCGAAGGCTGCACCGCGCCGCAGCGCGACGAAAACCAGCTCCACGCCGCCGTGGTCGAATTGGTCACGCTGGACGATGCCGAGATCAAGTATTCGACGGTGCAGAACTGGTATCCCGGCAATTCCGAAGGCAAGGGCGGCATCTACAATTTCGTGACCAAGCGCGGCCTTTGCCAGGGCAACAATTCGAAGATTTCATGGACCCAGGTCGAGACCGGTTCGGCCATCACCTGGAAATATCCGAGCTGCATCCTGCGCGGCGACAACTCGCGCGGCGAGTTCTATTCGATCGCAATTTCGAACGGTCACCAGCAGGTCGATTCCGGCACCAAGATGATCCATCTCGGCAAGAACACCACCAGCCGGATCATCTCCAAGGGCATCGCCGCCGGCGTGTCGCAAAACACCTATCGCGGCCTCGTTACGGCGCACCGCAAGGCCACCGGCGCCCGCAACTTTACCGCCTGCGACTCGCTTCTGATCGGCGACAAGTGCGGCGCGCACACCGTGCCTTATGTGGAAGCAAAGAATTCTTCCGCGCTGTTCGAGCATGAAGCCACGACTTCGAAGATTTCCGAGGACGTACTGTTTTACTGCGTACAGCGGGGCTTGAGCCAGGAAGAGGCGGTCGGTCTCGTCGTCAACGGCTTCGTGAAGGATGTGTTGCAGCAACTGCCGATGGAATTCGCGGTGGAAGCACAGAAGCTGATCTCGATCTCGCTGGAAGGATCGGTTGGATAAGGCCACGTCCTTCGGGACGCGCCTTCGGCGCTCCGGAGGAACGAGGAACAAACGAAAAGACGGAACAATGTGATGTCATTACTCGAAGTCAAAAATCTGCAGGTTCGTGTCGAGGATCGGGAGATCCTCCACGGGCTGTCGCTCACGGTGAATGAGGGCGAAGTCCATGCGATCATGGGGCCGAACGGATCCGGCAAGTCGACGCTGTCGCATGTGATCGCTGGCAAGCCGGGCTATGAAGTCACCGGCGGCGAAATCCTGTTCAAGGGCGAAGACCTGTTGGCGATGGCGCCGGACGAACGTGCCGCCAAGGGTGTGTTTCTCGCCTTCCAGTATCCGGTCGAAATCCCCGGCGTCGCCACCATGACGTTCCTGCGCACAGCGCTGAACGCCCAACGCAAGTCGCGCGGCGAGGGGGAGTTCTCCACGCCGGATTTCCTGAAAAAGGTGCGCGAAGTCGCCAAGCGGCTGAACATTCCCCAGGACATGCTCAAGCGCGGCGTCAATGTCGGCTTCTCCGGCGGCGAAAAGAAGCGCAACGAAGTCCTTCAAATGGCGCTGTTCGAGCCGAGCCTGTGCATTCTCGATGAAATGGATTCCGGCCTCGATATCGACGCGCTGCGCGTCGCTGCCGACGGCGTTAATGCGTTGCGTTCGCCCGGCCGCGCGATGGTGGTGATCACCCACTATCAGCGGCTTCTGAACTACATCGTGCCGGACTTCGTTCACGTGATGTCGAAAGGCAAGGTCGTTAAAAGCGGCGGCAAGGAACTGGCTCTGGAACTCGAAGCTTCCGGTTACGCGCAATTCGAAGACGCGGCCTGAGCCATGCGGATTTAGCGATGAACATTGCTTTGGCAAAAACGGAGACCCGAGGGGCCGTGGAGAACCTGTTCACCGCGGCGCGCGATCGGCTGCCCGGCACCGGCAAGGTTTTGGAGCTGCGCCAGCAGGCTTTTGAAGCCTTTGAGCGCGCCGGCCTGCCGCATCGCCGACTTGAGGACTGGAAATACACCGACCTGCGGGTGTTGATGCGGGAAGTCCTGCCGCTGGCTGCCGCGCCCGACGCGGCAGCGCTTCAGCGCGCCAAAAAGGCACTGAAATCGGTGACGGTGTCTAGCGCCTGTCGTCTGGTGCTGGTTGACGGCGTTCTGGCGCCTTCGCTGTCGGACGTGGCGTCACTGGAAAGCGGCGTTCATGTGCAGACGCTGCGTGAGGTTCTGGAAGACGGCAGCAATGCCGCCCGCGCCGATCTGCTCGAGAATGGCGCGATGTCGGGCCCGATGATCGCGCTGAACGCGGCCATGGCGACCGACTGCGCCGTGATCACCGTGGACAACGGCGCTGTGCTCAAGAAGCCGCTTCATATCGTGCACGTCGCGACGCGATCGTCGGCGGCTAGCCATACCCGCTCGTTCCTGAAACTCGGCCAGGCCGCGCATGCGACCCTGCTGGAGAGTTTTGTCGCCGCGGAAGATGCTAAATCCTACCAGGTCAACGACGCTGTCATCCTCTGGCTCGGCAACGACACCCAGTTGCAGCATGTGCGGCTGGTGGCGGATGCGGGGGATGCGACCAACATCACCACCGCGGTCTTCACGATCGGTGCCAAAGCGCGGCTTGCTACCTTCAACATGACGAGCGGCGGCGGCCTTAGCCGCTATCAGGGCTACCTCACTTTTGCCGGTGAAGGCTCCGAAGTCAGCGCCAACGGCGTCAATCTGCTGAACGGTCGACAGCACGCCGACACCACGCTGTTTCTCGATCACGCGGTGCCGAACTGCGCGAGCCGCGAGGTGTTCCGGGCCGTGGTCGATGACCGCGCCCATTCGGTATTTCAGGGCCGCATCATCGTGCAGCCGCACGCTCAGAAGACCGATGCCAAGATGATGACGCGGGCCCTGCTGCTGTCGGACGAGGCCGAGGCCGACAACAAGCCGGAACTGGAAATCTTCGCCGACGACGTGACCTGCGGCCACGGCGCCACCACTGGCGCGCTCGACGAAAGCCTGCTGTTTTACCTGCGGGCCCGCGGCCTTTCCGAGAAGGAAGCCCAGGCGCTTCTGATCCAGGCCTTCGTTGGCGAGGCCATCGAATCCATTGCCAGCGATACCTTGCGCGAGCTGGCGATTTCTACCGCGCAGCGTTGGCTCGCGGCACGGGGATGAGCATGCATCCGGCGGTCTCAAATGGCTCCTATGATGTCGCCCGCCTGCGGGAGGATTTTCCCGCGCTGGCGCTGAAGATCTACGGCAAGCCGCTCGTCTATCTCGACAACGCCGCGTCCGCGCAAAAGCCGAACGCGGTGCTGGATCGGATGACCGAGGCCTACAAAAGCGAATACGCCAACGTGCATCGCGGGCTGCATTACCTCGCCAATGCCGCAACCGAAGCCTATGAGGGCGGCCGCACCAAGGTAGCAAAATTCCTCAATGCCTCGAGACCTGAGGAAATCGTCTTCACCCGCAACGCGACGGAAGCGATCAACCTGGTGGCGTCCTCATGGGGCGCGCCGAACCTCGGCGAGGGCGACGAGATCGTGCTCTCGATCATGGAGCACCATTCCAACATCGTGCCCTGGCATTTCCTCAGGGAGCGTCAGGGCGTGGTCCTGAAATGGGTCGATGTCGATGACGAAGGCAACTTTCTGATCGAGGAATTCGAAAAGCAGCTGTCGCCGCGGACAAAGCTCGTCGCCATTACGCAGATGTCCAACGCGCTCGGCACCGTCGTGCCGGTAAAGGACATCGTGAAGATCGCGCATGCCCGTGGCATTCCGGTCTTGATCGATGGCAGCCAGGCCGCGGTTCACCTTGCGATCGACGTGCAGGACATCGATGCGGATTTCTATGTCTTTACCGGCCACAAGCTGTATGGGCCGTCCGGCATCGGCGTGCTTTATGCCAAATACGATCATCTCGTGGCGATGCGGCCCTACAATGGCGGCGGCGAAATGATCCGCGAAGTGGCGCGTGACTGGGTCACCTATGGCGACCCGCCGCACAAATTCGAGGCGGGCACGCCCGCGATCGTGGAAGCGGTGGGACTTGGGGCCGCGATCGACTACGTCAATTCGATCGGCAAGGAGCGCATCGCCGCGCACGAGCACGACCTCCTGACCTATGCAGAAGCGCGCTTGCGCGAAATCAACTCGATCCGGATGATCGGGACGGCGAAAGGCAAGGGGCCGGTGATCTCCTTCGAGATGAAGGGTGCGCATCCGCACGACGTCGCGACCGTCATCGACCGGCAGGGGATAGCGGTTCGCGCCGGAACCCATTGTGTGATGCCGCTTTTAGAGCGGTTCAATGTGACCGCGACATGCCGGGCCTCGTTCGGGATGTATAATACGCGGGAAGAAGTCGACCATCTGGCTCAGGCGCTGATCAAGGCGCGGGAATTGTTCGCATGACCGACACTGTCGAAGCCAAGAACCTGGATACCAAGGAGTTGGAAGCGAAAACTTCCAACATGGAAACCCAGTCGGCGTTGCCGCCGGAGGAAACCGAGCGGCTGAGCGGCGACATCGTGGCCGCGCTGAAAACCGTATTCGACCCGGAAATTCCGGCCGATATTTACGAACTCGGTCTGATCTACAAGGTAGAGCTCAAGGATGACCGCTCGGTCGATCTGCTGATGACGCTGACCACGCCGAATTGCCCGGCGGCAGGCGAATTGCCGCAGATGGTGGAGAACGCGGTGGCAAGCGTGCCTGGCGTCGGCGTCGTCAACGTGAATCTGGTGTGGGATCCGGCGTGGACGCCGGACCGCATGTCAGACGAGGCGCGTCTCGTCCTCAATATGTGGTGAGTGTTGTCAGGCGACAGTGCGGCCTTATTGAACCGGCTTTGGGATTGACCACATGACAGAGATGAACCCGACCTCACCAGCTCCGACTTCGCCCGCGAAGGCAAAGCCGCGTCCTCGGCCCCAGGTGATGCGGCTGACGGAAGCCGCGGCCGAGCGCATTGTCCAACTGACCAAGCGCGCCGATTCCGAGATTGTCGGCCTTCGAGTCGGCGTCAAGAACGGCGGCTGTGCCGGACAGTCCTATACGGTCGAATATGCCCATGAGGTCCGCCCGACCGATGAAGTCGTCGAGGACAAGGGCGTGAAGATCCTGGTCGATCCCAAGGCCGTGCTGTTCCTGCTCGGCACCGAGATGGACTACAAGGCCGATAAAATGCAGGCGCAGTTCATCTTCAATAATCCGAACCAGATTGGCGCCTGCGGCTGCGGCGAATCCGTGCAGCTCAAGCCGGCCGAGATCGAAGGCTGATACTGTCCGCTCTGCGCTGATGCCGTCATTCGCCGCGCCGGGGAACGAACGCCGCCGATGGATCGCGATTTCCTGACTGAGTTGTTTTCCGAATTCGGCCCGGTGACGTTGCGCCGGATGTTCTCCGGTTTCGGCATTTCCGTCGACGGCACCAACTTTGCGCTGGCGCTGCGGGCAGGGCTTTATTTCCGTGCCGACGAACAGACCATTCCGCAATTCCAGGCGGAAGGATCGAAGCCGTTTCAATATCAACAGCAATCGACGGCGAAGGTCGTCACCGTCAATTCATACTGGGAATTGCCGGCGCGCCTGTTCGACGACCAGGAGGAACTGGCCGGATGGGCGAGGGCGGCTTTGGCCGCGGCCCAGCGCGCGGCGCTGCGCAAACGTCCGAGAACCAAGGCGGCAGCGCGCAAGAAGGCAGAGGTCCCGGCGAAGAAAGCTGCGACCAGGAAGCCAGCGGCTAAAAAGAAGAAGGCTGTCAAACGAAAGTAGGCGCGTTCAGGCGGTGCTTAGGCGACCTGGCCGCGGGTTTCGGCGACGTATTCCGGATCTGCCTCGCAGACCACGCGATTGCGCCCGGCGCGTTTGGCGGCATAGAGGCACGCATCGGCCCGCTCGATCAGGGAATCCGCATCGTCGCCCGGCTTGAGCATCGACACGCCGACCGAGATGGTGACGCGGCCCAGGATCTCGCCGGTGGACTTCTTCTTCAATTCCTTTGACATCACGGCGCGGCGGATATGGTCGGCGACCGTGAGAGCCTGACGCAGCGCTGTACTGGGTAGCACCACGGCAAATTCCTCGCCGCCATAACGCGCGGTGATGTCCTGGCCCTTGATCGATTGCTTCAGCGACATGCCGACCAGCCGCAACACCTGATCGCCGGTGAGATGGCCATAGGAATCGTTGAAGGACTTGAAGTAGTCGATATCAAACATCAGCAGCGAGAGCGGCTCGCCCGTGGCCAGCGCAGTCTCGATCGCGGTATCAATTGAACGATCGAAATATTTGCGGTTGCCGAGGCCGGTGAGCGGATCAGTCAGGCTTTCCGCCCTGATCGCCTCGAGACTCTGCTGGAGATTGCTGATTTCCGTCTTCGACAACGTCAGCCGCTGCTCCAGCGCCCTAGTGGTATCGCGCATCTCGTGGGTGGTCTTGACCAGCGTATCGACCACTTTCATGACCTGTTCGCGGTCGGCCGCGGCCAAAAGCTTTTCGCTGGCGCTAGTCAAGCTCGCATTGTAGCTGGCCGACATGCCGAGCGCATCGCCGATCAGCCGCATCACGTCGTCGATTTCGCCGATGACGCGCGCGCCGACCTTGTCGATGCGATCGGTGGTTTTGATGTGGGAGAGGTAGGTTTCGTAGATCTGCTCGAGATCGGCTTCGGTCAGTTTGCCGTTGAGGGCCAGCGTCTCGTTGATGACCTTGTTGAGCTGCGAATTGTAGCCGGTCGCGTAGACGTACCAGATTTCATAATTGCGGGGGATTGCGGTTTGCCGCAACGACCTGATCTGGCCCAGCGCCAATTCGGCAAAGGCCATTGTGCGCTCATGTTCGTCCAGCACTGAAAAACGTCCCCAGCGACGCGGCTCGCGCCAATCCCATAAACTATGGAACTCAAGCTACTGGTGGTTGATGAATGAGCCGTAAACGGAGAACCTTCCGAACGATCAGACGCGGGCGCGGACGGGACGCAGCAAGAACGCCGGAAGATGGGAGTGATCCGCTGGCTCTGATGCTGCGGCTGGGGTTTGCGGGGCGGGCGCGCGACCGATCGACGGCGGCCGCGGCGCAGAAGACGGGGTTACCGGCGTCGCATCAACGGCTACAACAGCAGATTGTTCTGACGGGCCGTGGTTGCGGCCTCGGCTCTTGCTTCCGGCGCCACGATCACGCCGCCGCTTGCGGCCGCCACTGCGCGAACCCTCGCTTTCATTATCCCTCGGGCGCTCACGCTCATGGGTTGCGGCTTGTTCCGGCAACGGGGCTTTCGAGCTGCCTTCGGCGAACGGAATGCTTTGCCCAATCAGCTTTTCGATCGCGCCGATCGATTTGTGGTCGAGCGAGGTAACGATGGAAATCGCAGTACCGGCGCGGCCTGCCCGGCCGGTACGGCCGATGCGGTGGACGTAATCGTCGGCGTGGTGGGGAACGTCAAAATTGAAGACGTGACTGACTGCCGGAATATCGAGACCACGGGCTGCGACGTCGGAGGCGACGAGCAGAGGAATCTCGCCTTTACGGAATTGGTCCAGCGCCGCGGTGCGCGCAGATTGATCCATATCGCCATGCAGGGCACCCACGCTGAAGCCGTGTTTCTGCAGCGACTTATGTACAACGGCGACTTCGCGTTTGCGGTTGCAGAAGATGATCGCGTTATTGAGGTCCTTGGCTTCGCGCAGCAGGCGGCGGAGAACGTCGCGCTTGTCATGTGCTTCGCGTCCCGAATGGACCTGCAACTGGGTGATGGTGGCAACGGTCGTCGCGGGTCTGGAAACCTCGACCTTCTCCGGGTTGTGCAGGAAGGTCTCGGTGATGCGCCGGATTTCCGGCGGCATCGTCGCGGTGAAGAACAACGTCTGGCGGGTGAACGGCACCAGCTTGCAGATGCGTTCGATGTCGGGAATGAAGCCCATGTCGAGCATGCGGTCGGCTTCATCGATCACCAGCAGTTCGACGCCGGTGAGCAGCAGGCCGCCGCGTTCGGTATGGTCGAGCAGCCGGCCGGGCGTTGCGATCAGCACGTCAACGCCGCGGGTGAGTTTGGAATCCTGATCGCCAAAGGAAACACCACCGATTAGGAGCGCCACGTTGAGTTTCTGGCCGGCGCCGTAACGGTCGAAGTTTTCCTTGACCTGGGCGGCGAGTTCGCGCGTCGGCTCCAGGATCAGCGTGCGGGGCATCCTGGCGCGGGCGCGGCCCTTCTCCAGGATCGTAAGCATCGGAAGGACGAAGGCAGCGGTCTTGCCGGTGCCGGTCTGGGCAATGCCGAGAACGTCTCGGCGGGCCAGAACGTGAGGGATCGCCTGTTCCTGAATGGGGGTGGGGGTCGTGTAACCGGTGGCCGCGACGGCGGCGAGCACTTTATCGGACAGGCCGAGATGGGAAAATGACATTGAGCCTCTAATCGAAACCGCCGTTCGGAATCGAGGGGTAAAAGGCGGTCGCGTTCGGCCCCGAAACGGCGCGCTTGATTAAGCTCAGGGGCGGTGAGAGGACGCTGACCAGCGGCGGACCAACTGAAGGAATCGCATTCGATCCAAATCCGCTTTCAGCGCGAACATAGGGTCGAAACCGCCAAAGTCAATCTTGGACGCGGCAAAAGGCCGAAAAAGCTTAATGTTTTCGCACAAATAACGCGCTTTTTGTCATTTCGCCTTCAAATCACTGACGGACATGGCAACTTACGGGTCGTAGGGGAATGGCTATGTTTCCAAAGGTTAGGCTTGGAGTTTAGGATTTGACATTCGCTTTCGAGCCTGGGGCTGGGTGGGGAGCGAATGTCAAATCAACTCCACCACTAGCGCAGATATCAAACCCGCTTCATCTGACGCAGGCAGGTTGAACCCTTCAAATACGCTGGCCGACTACGATACAAGGGCATTTTCCGCGGGCGCAGGACCAGGATGAGGCAATTGGTACGGTTGAGATTCGCGATGGCGGCGCTAGGGCTCGCGTTCGCCACGCTTCTTGTCGCCCCCGCACAGGCAGCCAAGCGCGTGGCGCTGGTCATCGGCAACAACGATTACAAGAACGTGCCGAAGCTGCAGAAGGCGGTCAACGATGCCCGCACCATGGGCGAGACGCTCAAGCAACTCGGCTTCTCGGTTATGGTGGCGGAAAATCAGACGCGACAGGCCTTCAGCGAAACGCTGCTCGCCTTCGATCACGCGGTTGAACCGGGCGATACCGCGTTTTTCTTTTATGCCGGCCACGGCTTTGAGATCGCCGGCCAGAATTTCCTGCTGCCGATCGATGTACCGGCGGCCACCGAAGGCCAGGAAGAGCTGGTGCGCGACGCTTCCGTGCTCGCCGACCGCATCATCGAGCGCTTGCAGAACAAGAAGGCGCGCACCGCGATCCTGGTGTTCGATGCCTGCCGCAACAATCCGTTCGAGCGGACGGGAACGCGGGCGGTTGCCGGTGGCGGCGGACTGGCGCCGATGACGCAGTTGCCGGAAGGCGTGTTTTCGGTGTTTTCGGCAGGTCCCCGCCAGACCGCGCTCGATCGCCTCTCCAACAACGACAACAATCCGAATTCGGTATTCACCCGCACCTTTGCCAAGGAGTTGCTGCAACCCGGCGAGAATCTCGTGCAGGTGGCCCAGCACACGCGACGCATTGTCAGCGAAATGGCGGAGACCGTGAGCCACAAGCAGATTCCGGTTTATTTCGACCAGATGGTCGACGACGTCTTTTTGAACGGCATGGAAAAAGCGCAGGCCGATGCGGCCAAGGATGTGGGGAAACCCGCCGAGCCACAGCCGCAAGTGGCCGCGTTGTCGCCAGCAGCGGTTCCGCGGCCGCCGAAGGAGGACTCGATCAATGCGCCGATTGCGATGTTCTCCCGTCACAACGGCGGCTGGAGCGTGGTGTTTTCGATTGCCGACCCGACGCTCGGGATTTCCTGGCGAATGGGAAGCGCCGGCGATTTCCGCGAGACCGGATTCCTCGACACGCTCGATCCGCGAACCCGCAAACGGATCCCCAACCCCTCGGTCGAATTGGCGGCAGATGCGCCGGCGGCCACGATCGAGGTGCGGTACGTCGACGTGTCCGGCAATCTGCAGGGGCCGTTCCCGATCAGGTTCGATCCGGAAGCCGCCTTGATCCACGATCAGCGGAAAATCCTCGACATGACCGCGACGAGCTGGCTGTCATTTCGCGAGTTCAACGGGCTTCTGGTCTATTACACCCACCTGATGTCCTATCGCTGCGCGATCCGTGAAGTGCGCATCGGGATCGACACGTCGGTGCCGGATCAGGTGCTGAAAATGCCGCCTTGCGACATGAAGGATCCGAGCGCCATTCCGTATGACGCCAAACCCTATCTCAAGCTGTCACCTTCGAACCAATTCGTATCGGTCGAGTTGACCTATCGCGACGGCAGCGTCTCTGAGATCAAGAGCTTCCGGCGCTGAATAGTCGTGCGTAGAGAAAACAGCGCGACCTTTGCACCGCGCGGGAGTAGGTGATGGCCCGAATCATTCAAACCCATTGCTGCATTGTCGGCGGCGGCCCGGCCGGCATGATGCTGGGTTATCTGTTGGGCCGCGCCGGCATCGAGACGCTGGTGCTGGAAAAGCACGCCGATTTTTTTCGGGATTTCCGCGGCGACACCGTTCACCCCTCGACCTTGCAGGTGATGGATGAGTTGGGGTTGATCGACGGCTTCCTGAAGGTCCCGCATCAGCAATTGCAGAAGATGGATGGCCAATTTGGCGACGAATCGATCCGCGTCGCCGACCTCGGCCGTCTGCACGTCAAATACCCCTTCATCGCCATGATGCCGCAATGGGACTTTCTCAACTTCCTGCGCGAAAGCGGCAAACGGTTTGCCTGCCTTAACGTGATGATGAACGCCAGTGCCACCGACCTCATCCGGTCGGGAGACGCGGTGGTCGGCGTCACCGCCGACACGCCGGAGGGACCGGTCGAAATCCGTGCAGGTCTGATAATCGGATGCGACGGGCGGCATTCGATGGTGCGCGAACGCGCGGGCCTTGAGGTGGAGGAATTCGGTGCGCCGATGGACGTGCTGTGGTTTCGCGCCGGCAGGCGGCCCAACGAAACCGAGAACCTGTTTGCGCGCATTCAAACCGGCAAGATGCTCGTCACCTTCGATCGCGGCGATTATTGGCAATGCGCCTATGTCATCGCCAAAGACCAGTTTGATGCCGTGAAGGCGAGGGGGCTGGATGCCTTTCGCAACGATGTCGCCGGCATGGCGCCGATCCTGAGCGCGGGCCTGTCGGATGTGAAATCGTGGGACGATGTCAAACTGCTGACGGTGGCGATCAACCGGTTGAAGCGTTGGACGCTGCCCGGATTGCTTTGTATCGGCGACGCCGCGCATGCGATG
>Ga0210383_10003114_pt1 | contig 14948 bp, 13 predicted proteins | sample IncBWC14OmetaG_FD_160072 | JGI IMG/M metagenome (GOLD analysis project Ga0210383, IMG submission 160072) | Forest soil microbial communities from Barre Woods Harvard Forest LTER site, Petersham, Massachusetts, United States - Inc-BW-C-14-O ...
AACGACTACCTCAGCGGCGTCAAAGAGCTCGAGATCATTTACCGCGCCGCCGAAGCAAATGGCGTGCCCGTCATGTTCCACACCGGCACATCGATCTTCCCGGGCGCGCGCAACAAGTACGGCGACCCCCTGTACCTCGATGACGTCGCGGTTGACTTCCCGAAGCTGAAGATCCTGATGGCCCATGGCGGCCGTCCGCTATGGATGGATACTGCCTTCTTTCTTCTGCGCCGCCACGCGAATCTCTATCTCGACATCAGCGGCATCCCGCCAAAGACTCTGCTGCAATATTTCCCGCGCCTCGAAGAAGTCGCGCACAAAACGCTCTTCGGAACCGACTGGCCCGGCCCCGGCGTGCCCGACATTGCTGCCAACCTCAAGGACTTCCGTGGGCTCGGCCTGCGCGAGGAAACGCAAACCCGCATCCTGAGCGGCACCGCACTCGAACTCTGGCCAGCGTGACACCTTGTGCATCGCATTCAAAGCCATTCGGAATTCCGATTCTATTCATGCGAAAAACAACGAGCATTCTCCAACCTTTGCGATTGACCACGCCACGCGCCCCCGCCTAAGCTTGCAAGTGAACATGGCCACGCATCGCCACCATCGCCATCATCATCGCGCGCACATCGCGTCGGCGGGAGGCTTTGCCTAACGAAAGCCAGTTCTCATAAGAATCCCGGCCCGCTGACGCATCCCAGGTCAGCGGGCTTTTTGTTTTTACGACGCGTACCTTTGCAGCGCCTGTTTCGAAGTGAAGGAGAAGGCAGTGAACCAGCAAATCGATTTCGAAAAAATGGGAGGCCTAGCTCCAGCCATCATTCAGGACGCGGCCAATCTCGAGATCCTGATGCTCGGCTTTATGAACGGCGAAGCCTACGAGCGCACCCTGAGCGCAGGCTATGTCACGCTCTTCAGCCGCACCCGCAACCAGCTTTGGACGAAAGGTGAAACCTCCGGCAATCGCCTGCGCGTGATTTCGATGGCGACCGATTGCGACCGCGATACCGTGCTGGTTCGCGTCGTCGTCGAAGGCGCTGGCGCAGTCTGCCATCGCGGCACGCGATCGTGCTTTACCGAAGCGATTGCCCGGCCCGCCGAATCCCAAAGCCGCGCCCCCGAGGTTGCCCGGCGATGAAACTTCAATTGGGAATCCCAAAAGGCAGCCTGCAGGATGCAACCCTCCAACTCTTCGTGCGCGCCGGCCTCCGCGTCTATACCAACGGTCGCTCCTACGTCGCCTCGACCGGAGATCCCGAGATCGAGTGCATGCTGATCCGCGCGCAAGAGATGGCACGTTACGTCGATCACGGGGTTCTCGACGCGGGCCTGACCGGACTCGATTGGGTCGTGGAAAGCGGCCTCGATCTCATCACCGTCTCCGATCTCATCTACGCCAAGCAGAGCCGCGGCAAAGTCCGCTGGGTGCTGGCTGCGCCCGAGCAATCGCGCTTTCAGAAGCCCGAGGATCTCGCGGGCTGCATCATCGCCACCGAACTCGTCAGTGTGACGAAAAATTATTTCCAGTCCCGAGGCATTGATACCCAGGTCGAATTTTCCTGGGGCGCCACTGAAGTCAAGCCGCCCGCGCTGGCCGATGCCATCGTCGAAGTCACCGAGACCGGCAGCTCTCTCAAAGCCAATCGCCTTCGCATTCTCGATACTGTCCTCGAATCGAGTACGCAAATCATCGCGAACCGCAATGCCTGGCAAGATCCCGAGAAACGCCGCAAGATCGAAAACCTCGCTCTTATGTTGCAAGGCGCTATGGCCGCGCAGGAGCGCGTTGGCCTGATGCTGAATGTCCGCACCGTCCACTTGCCGGCGGTGCTCGCCGTGCTCCCGGCGCTGAAGAATCCCACCATCTCCAAACTCAGCGAAGGCGATTGGGTCGCCGTCAACACCGTCATCGAAGAATCCGAAGCATGGTCCGTGATCCCGCGCCTCAAGGAAGCGCAGGCCCAGGGCATCGTGGAGTATCCACTGAACAAGGTGGTGTTGTGATGCGCATTCTTTCAGGACGCGCAGCCCAACAACGCGTCGAGCACCTCGCCGGCAGGCAATCGCAATTCAGCGCAGTCGAAAAGCCTGTGCGCCGGATCGTGGAAGATGTGCGCGCACGCGGTGACGTCGCGCTAAAGATCTATGCGAAGCGCTGGGACAGTCTGAAAGCCACCGACTCGCTCCGCGTTCCACCGGCCATGATCGAAGCCGCGTGGACCATGGCCGACCCGGGTTTACGCTTCGCTCTTCAGCAGGGGGCTACGAATATTCGCGCTTTCGCGACGCGCCAGAAGCCGCGCTCCTGGAACTTCACGAGGCACGGCATCGCGCTTGGTCAACTCATCCAGCCCATCGATTCCATCGGCTGCTACGTTCCCGGCGGCCGCTATCCACTGCTGTCCACCGTGCTCATGACCGTGATTCCCGCGCAAGTAGCCGGTGTGCCGCGAATCTGCATCACATCCCCGAGCCCGCAGCCGCAATTGCTCGCCGTCGCTGGAATGCTCGGCATCGAGGAGGTTTACCGAGTTGGTGGTGCGCAAGGCGTCGCCGCTCTCGCCTATGGAACGAAAACGATTCCGCGCGTCGAGAAGATTGTTGGCCCCGGCAACTCGTACGTAACCGCCGCCAAGAAGTTAGTCGCGTTTGATTGCGGCATTGATTTTCTCGCAGGGCCAACCGAGGCCGTCATTGTCAGCGACCGTGGGCGAGCCGAATTCATCGCCGCCGACCTGCTCTCACAAGCCGAACACGACCCCGAGGCGATCGCGATCTTTATCACGACCTCGATCGCCCTCGCCAACCGTGTGAAAGAACACCTCAAGAGCACCGCCGCCCTCAATCCAACCGCGAAAGCGGCCCTTCGCAACAATGGCAGTATTCTCGTCGCACACGACGCGCAGCAAGCCATGGTCTGGGCCAACCGGATCGCCCCCGAGCACATCACTGTCGAACCTTACGCCGTTTCACAAATCCGAAATGCGGGCTCCATCTTTGTCGGAGATTACTCCGCGCAGGCGGCCGGCGATTACGCTTCTGGCCCGAATCACGTGCTGCCCACCGCGGCCATCGCTCGTATCCGCGGCGGCTTGAGCGTGCTCGACTTCGTGAAGGTCATCACCATCCAGAACGCTTCCCGCAGCGGCCTCGCCAAGATCGCAAACACAGTTAAGACCCTCGCCCATGCCGAAGGCCTCAAGGCGCACGCGCAATCTGTGCAGATGAGGTGCTCTCGTGCTTAAGCCGCGCCGAGCCGTCGAAACGCTTCCGGAGTATCACCCTCCGCTTGGCGGCCGCGCCGGCCTGCGTTGCGACTTCAATGAGAACACGCTCGGCTGCTCTCCCCGTGTGATGCAAAAGCTCAAGTCGCTCGGCCCCGAAGATCTCGCGCGCTATCCCGAGCGCGAGTCCGTAGAAGCCACCGTCGCCGGGCATTTCAACCTGCAACCCGAAGAAATCTTGCTCACCAACGGCGTCGATGAAGCTATTCACTTGCTCTGCGAGACTTTCCTCGAACCCGGCGACGAAGTCCTTATCCCCGTTCCAACTTTTGCAATGTACGAACTCTTCGCCGCGGCCACCGGTGCTCGCATCAAGAAGGTCCTGGCACAACCCGACTTTCAATTCCCCATGCAAGATCTACTCAATCAGATTTCCCTGCGCACGAAGCTGATCGCGATCGCGAATCCCAACAATCCCACTGGCGCCGTCGCTCCTCCCGACGCCCTGCTTACCCTTGCAGAAGCCGCGCCCCAAGCGGCATTCCTGGTGGACGAAGCGTATTTCGAATTTTATGGATCGAGTCTTCTCGGCGCCTGGCGCGATCAGCCCAACATTTTCGTCACCCGTACGTTCTCCAAGGCTTACGGCCTCGCCGGCCTTCGCATCGGAATTCTCGCGGGCACTCCCACAGCGCTGGCCCACGTCCGCCGTGTCGCCTCGCCCTACAGCGTTAACAACGTCGCGCTCGCCTGCCTTCCCGACGCCCTCACCGACACAGTTTTTGTAAACAACTATGCGAGCGAGGTCTGCGCGCAGCGCGACCGCTTGCAGATGCAACTCGCCACTTGGGGCATCCGCAACTGGCCAAGTCAGGCCAACTTTGTCTTGTTCGAGGTCGGCCAAGACCAGGCGCGCTTCGTCCACGGCTTGCGCACTCGCGGCATCCTCGTGCGCGACCGCTCCCGCGATCCCGGCTGCGATGGCTGTGTTCGCGTCACCCTCGGAGTGGCTGCGCAGACCGACCTCCTCGTCCGCGCCATGGGCGAGGTCTTCGCTGAACTCGGTCGCATCTCCAGGGAGAGTCTCCCGTGAGGAAAGCTCGACTCCATCGCGCAACCAAAGAAACTGATATCCGCGTTCGGCTCAACATCGACGGTCGCGGTACATATCGCATCACGACAGGAATTCACTTTCTCAATCACATGCTCGAGCTCTTTGCCTTGCATGGCGGCCTCGACCTCGATCTACAAGCGAACGGCGATCTGCAGGTCGATCAGCACCACACCGTCGAAGACGTCGGCATCATCCTCGGGCAGGCTTTCGAACAGGCCCTCGGCTCGAAACGCGGCATCCTCCGCGCCGGATATTTCCTGATGCCCATGGACGAAACTCTCGGCATGGCCTCGGTCGACTTCTGCGGACGCACCTCCGCAGTCATCGACACCAAAGTCCGCGTGCGCCTGGTCGGCGACCTGCAATCTGAATTAGTCCATGACTTCTTCGAAGGGTTCGCACGCGGCGCACGCGCCAACGTTCACCTCAAAGTCATCTACGGCCGATCGAACCATCACAAGATCGAGGCCCTTTTTAAAGCGTTCGCCCGCGCCGTGCGCGCCGCCTGCTGGCGCGACCGCCGTCTCGCGCGCCTGCTGCCCAGCACAAAGGGCGTCTTATGAACGTAGCCATCGTCGACTACGGCGCCGGAAATCTCGCCTCGCTTCAGGCCGCCTTCCTCGCGATCGGCGCCGGGTCGTGCATCACTTCGGATCCTCAGCAAGTCGCGCAAGCCGAACGAATCGTCGTTCCCGGCGTCGGCCACTTCTCGTCGACTCAACAACTCAAATCTTCCGGCCTCGATGCGGCCGTCCGCTCTGCGATCGACCGCGGCACGCCGCTGCTTGGCATCTGCCTTGGCATGCAATGGCTCTTCGACGGCTCTGAAGAAGCCACCGGCCTGCCCGGACTCGCAGCATTCCCCGGAACCAGCCGCCGCTTTCCCATCACCATCAAAACGCCGCACGTCGGATGGAACCAGCTCCAACACTGCGCACCTGCCTCGCGTCTTCTGCAAGGCATCCCCGAGGGCAGTTACGCCTACTTCACGCACTCTTACCGCATTGAACGCTCCGAACAAGCTGTCGCCACCTCCGACTACGCTGGCTACTTCTGCGCAGCCATCGAGCGCGGCAATCTTTTCGGTGTCCAGTTCCACCCGGAAAAGTCCTCCACCATAGGCATCACCATCCTTAAAAACTTCTGCGACCTGCCATGCTGACCAAACGCATCATCGCGTGCCTTGATGTCAAAGACGGCCGCGTCGTGAAAGGCGTGCAGTTCGCCGCATTGCGCGATGCCGGCGAGCCCTCCGAACTTGCCCTTGCGCACAGCGCTGCTGGAGCCGACGAGATCGTCTTCCTCGACATCGCTGCCACTCACGAAAATCGCGCCACGCTTCTTGCCATGGTTCGCAAGACCGCTCATCGCCTCTTCATTCCTCTCACCGTGGGCGGCGGCATTCGCACTCTCGACGACGCTGCCGCGGTCTTCGACGCAGGCGCCGATAAAGTCAGCATTAACTCCGCCGCCGTCCGCAATCCCAAACTCATCACGCAGATCGCGAATCGCTTCGGCTCGCAAGCCGCCGTTGTCGCGATCGACGCCAAGGGCACCGCCAGCGGTCGTTACGAAGTCTTCGCCGCTGGCGGACGCACTCCTACCGGTCGCGATGCGCTCGCCTGGGCGCACGAAGCCGAATCCCGTGGCGCTGGCGAAATCCTGCTCACCTCCATGGACCGCGACGGCACCGCCGCAGGCTTCGAATGCGAACTTACTTCCCTGCTCGCGACCTCGCTGCAAATTCCCGTGATCGCTTCCGGTGGCGCCGGCTCGTGCCAGCATTTCATCGAAGTCTTTCAGCGCGGACATGCCGACGCCGCACTCGCCGCTTCAATCTTGCACTTTGGCCAAGTCAGCGTCGCCAGCCTGAAGCGAGCATTGCAACTCGCCCGCATCCCCGTGAGGTGGCCATGCTGATTCCCTCCATCGACCTCATGGACGGCAAAATCGTTCAACTGATCCAGGGTGAACGGAAGCAACTCGAGTTCGACAACTTCGCTGAATGGATCGAGCGCTTTCGCCCATTTCCGCTCACGCAACTCATCGATCTCGATGCCGCCAAGGGCTGCGGCACAAACCGCACTCTCGTGCAGCGCATCGTCCAACAGCTTCCCTGTCAGGTCGGCGGCGGCATTCGCTCCATTGATCATGCCCGTGAACTCCTGCGCCTTGGTGCGCAACGCGTCATCTTCGGTTCCTCCTTGATTCGCAATGCCCAGCCCGACACCGACTTTGCCTGCATGGCCGCAGATCAACTCGGCCCCGACTCGCTCACCTTCGCCATCGATTCCAAAGCTGGCTATGTTTCGATTCGCGGATGGCGCGAACAAACCATCGTCACCGCCGTCGAGATGATTCACGCCCTCGAGCCCTACTGTGGCGCGCTCCTTTACACCCACATCGATACGGAGGGCTTGCTGCAAGGCATCCCGATCGAACCTATTCTCTCGCTGCGGAGCGCCACCACGCGTAAGCTTATCGTCGGCGGAGGTGTCTCCACCCTCGACCAGGTCCGTCAGTTGGATCTGTTAGAAATCGACGCGGTGATAGGAATGGCTATCTATACAGGAAAGATCGATCTCGAAGCCGCTCGCGAACATTTCCCGAATCAACTGAGGGAGCGTTGATTCTTGGAACCGCTCATTGGTTCGTACCGCAGGCTTTGCACTCCACTCAGCCTCTTTCTGCTCGTGGGAATTTTCTTCACTGGCGCTCTGGCCGCGACGGATACTTCGCAACCGATTCGCGTCCAAGGTCCAGGCATACGTCCGCATCTTGCGTTTGCCTGCTGCGAACACGGCATCGAGGGAATGCAGAGCGTATTCGCAGACCCCGGATTAATTGCTTCCCTCCGCGAACTGCAGGCCATGATCGCGATCCCCATTCTTGACTTCTCTTCGGAGAGGGCCGCAGTGGTGCGACGCCTGAATCAGGAGAGTGTTCCCGCCATCGCGTGGATCGTGCTGCCGAAGGAGCAGGGCTACTATCTCACCGCGGACAACGAACAGGAAACCGTGAACTGGGTCCAGCGCTTCGAAAAATGGACCCACGACGAAGGATTGCGCTGGATCGCGGTAGGCTTGGATATCGAGCCGAATTTTGCCGAACTTGTGAAGCTTCAAGGCCATCCGTGGCGTCTGTTCACGACGCTTCTGGGCCGGAGTATGGATAGTGGCCGCATCCGTCGTGCGTGCAAAGCCTATTCCACCCTGATCGAATCGATTCGGGCTCGGGGATATGTTGTGCAAATTTATCAAATGCCATACATTCCGGCGGAGCGCCGTTTGCATTCCACCCTGCTGGACCGGTTGCTTGGGACCGTAGACGCTAGGGGCGACGACGAGTATGTGATGCTGTACACGAGTAACGCTCGGCCTATTGGAGCGGGAATGATCTGGTCGCTCGGCCCGGGTGCTCATGGAATCGCGATCGGTAGCACCGATGGCGACTCAACTCCTGGAACCGGGAACGGTCCGCTTGATTGGAACGAGTTTTCCCGCGACCTCATCGTGGCGAGCCATTTTAGCGGGCGGATTGGTGTGTATGACCTTGAAGGCTGCATTCGTCAGGGATTTCTGCCCCGCCTCCTGACGATGGACTGGAACGAGTCCGTCGAGATTCCGGCGGCGTCGGTTCGGCGGGCTGCGAGATTTGGGTTTCTTGTTCGCTCAGGGCTCTGGATCGGCTCAAACTTTCTTTATCTCTTCGCGGTTGGTTTCCTGTGTGCTGTCTTGATTTGGTGGCGCTGGCGCACTTCAAGGAACGTGAGTGGAACTCGCCGTTAGACTCGGAGTTGGGCTGAATTTCTATTCGGAGAAAACGAGCCTAATTGGGCTCGTGGTGCAGTTCCGTAGTCGCACGACGAAACGCAATATGCGGAGAGCGCTTGCATTCCTGATTCTCGTGCCCTGTTCTCTGTTCGCACAGCCGATCATTTTGAAAGGGCGGGTGATGGATCCGCGCGGCAATGCATTGCCGAACGCTTTGATTCAGGTCCTTGCCCATGACCGGATCGTTTCCAGGGCTACGACCGGCGCCGATGGGACGTTTCAAATCAAAATCGACACCAGCGAGCAACTCTTCACGGTCAAAGTGGAAGCGACTGGCTTTCGGCCGGTAGAGCAAACGTTGCCAGGAGGCGCGGGGGATTCCAGAATCGAGATTCAGATGCGCGAACTCGCTTCTCGCGCGGAGACGGTCACGGTGACGGCGGACGTCAATCAGACGGATGTGCTCTCTCCGGATCCTGCTGAAAAGGTGTTCGTTCGCCAGCAACTACTGGACGCGAACCCGGGGCGGCCGGGTGCACCCGTGACAATTCCTGGATACCCAATCGAAACTGCTTCGAGCGGAATTAAGGCGCCACAATATTTTGCGCCGGGTGTGGCGGGTGATCATGGCGAACCCATTGCTCAGTACATCCGGGTGGGCACCTATCTTGTCCCCAACAATCTGTCCGCTAATGCACACGGGAACGGGTATGCCGATCCAAACATTTTTATTCCTGCGACGATCGAGAGTGTTCAGGTGGATGGCGGCGCATTCGACGTGCGGGAAGGAAACCATTCGGTCAATCTGGCTGCGACCTACGGCCTGCGTTCACGCCTGGATCCGTTCATCACCATTACCGGAGATTATCGTGACATCGATCTAGCGGCCGGATTCAGTTCATCCCCAGATTCATGGATGGCTTTTTCGGGGTCCTACGGGAATGGGTTTCTGGACCGGCTCGAACATCGGCAGCAATACAAATTTAACGGCGAGCGGCTGTTTCATTGGGGGCAACATCGTCTCGCATTGTTCGGCATCGGCTACTATGGCGTGTCCTACATTCCCGGGCTTGTACCGGTTTTTGTTCCGAACTCCGCCGACGCAAACTCTTCGAATGTCGGCGACACGATTGACCCGCGGCAGAAAGATCAGACGCACACGGCTATGGTGGCCGCAAATGACGTTTGGCAGCTCTCCACGAAGCAGCAGTTGCAACTTTCGGGCTTCTTCCGAACCTACAACCTGGCGTTGTACTCAAACTTTGGCCAAGGTTTGATCCGGCAGAGCGAATTCCGGACCGTGACCGGCGGGAGCGCGGACTATATCAACAAGCTCGCAGAATCGCTCTCCCTGCTCGCGGGTCTTGAGTACAGCCGCGAGGCTCCCCGCCGCGACGATCTGGATCATTATGGCTTCCTTGACCCGAGTCGTCCCACGTATTACGGACCCTTCACCCCGGTGGCGGCCAACAACGTGACGATTGGATCGATCACGCCCTATGCCGCAGTCGAAGGCGGGCTAGGCGGTCACTTGCGGTACTACCTCGGCTGGCGGCGGGACGAGATCGACTTCGACAACCAGGATCTGCTACACGCGGCGAATTCTTATCAAAAGTGGGCCGGAGTGAACTCGCCAAAGGCCACGCTGTCATTCTTGCCAAAGAATTGGCGATTCCTGCCACTGATTTCTCTCAGTTTCGGCCAGGCATTTTTCACCAACGATCCCCGGATTGGCACTGGCAGCGCACAGCCGTCTCCGGTGAACACAGCCCACTCTTACCAACTGGTCGCGAGCAAGACTGTCCTGGGAACGGATCTCCGGCTGACGCTCGGTCATGTCACGACCAGTCAAACTTTGGCGCAATTGGATCCCGACACCGGGTTGCAGGTCGATCAAGGACCCGGCCGGTTAGAGTTTCTGACGGCCACCGTACGCCGGACCTTCAGTCAGGGGTCTTTGCTGGTGACGTTCTCGAAGGCAGATGCACGTGACCTTGGCACGGGTCTGCCGACTCCCGAGGCGCCGCGGATGATCTTCGATGTACTCGGAACCGTCCAGAGGTTGCCGTTCCAGCTGCAGGCACGCGGGGAATTTGAATATGTCGGGACCAAACCTCTCGGTACAGGATGCACGCCCGACCCCAGCCAGGAGTGCACAGGAACTCCGGTCCGGGAATTCCGGGCGGCGGTGATTCGTCCATTCATGAATAACCGGTTGATGGTGGGCGTGAACATGCTGATAGCGAGCGGGTACACGGGGCAAACAACCGAGACCTTCAATCCGTCCAATGTCCAGGAAGTCGTAGGAGTGCGCATTCCCTCATACGCGAGCCTCACGCTCTCATACCGCTTCGGTCGGTCCAACCCTTAGATCGAATCCCCTCCGTGGAACGCCGCGTGGCGCTGACCTGGGCTGCAGTCTTTCTTTCTCGTCCGGAAACCCGTTACACTGACGTTCCTATGGCGAACCCAACGCAACCGCAAATCAAGCTGACCAATACCGACCAGTATCGAGAAAGCTATGCAAACAGTGTGCAGATCCGAGTAAATGTTTGGGATTTCTTTCTGGTCTTTGGCACCTTGCTGCAGCAGAGCGAGACCCAGGTCGAGATCCAGAACTTTCAGGGAATTTACCTGAGCCCGCAGCAGGCCAAAGCACTTCTGGGCGTGCTGCAGCACAATGTTGCGGGATACGAGACCGCATTCGGCGAGATCAAGCTCGACCCGCGGATGGTGCCGGGCAGCCCCGTTCACTAAAGACGGGGAGAAGATCGTGGGCAGCCCTACATTTCGCAAGTTGTCTGGTCGTGCCAAGCTCTACTGCACGCTTTGATCACCGAACGCCAACGCGGGTTGCCGGGGTGGGCCATCTTCGCGGTTGTATTCGTAGCGGAATTCCTTGCGCACTTTTCCCTTCTGAGACTTCCATACTTCTGGGATGAGGCGGGCTATTACATCCCCGCCGCACGGGACCTCCTGCGAACCGGGAATTTGATTCCAATCTCCTCAGTATCCAATGCCCACCCTCCGCTGGTAATGGCGTATCTCGCGCTGTGGTGGAAGATTGCGGGAACCTCGCAATTCATAACGCGTACAGCGATGTTGACAGTGGCCGCATTTGCGTTACTTGGCTTATTCCGGCTCGCCGCTCGCGTCGCGAATCGACGAGTCGCGTGGGCTGCGATTGCGTGCACGGCCTTCTACCCAGTTTTCTTCACGCAAAGCTCGATGGCGCATGTGGATCTGGCGGCAGCCGCTTTCACATTCTGGGCGCTGGATGCGTTTCTAGCGGACCGTGCCCTGTTGGTGGCGTTGTGGTTCTCGCTCTCGGTGCTGGCGAAAGAGACGGCCCTCTTGGCCCCAGCCGCCTTATTGGTATGGACCCTTCTGTGCCCGCTGATTGCCAGACACCATGTCGATTTGCTTTGCCGTGGCAGGCTGCGGAACGCGATGCTGGCGGCATTCCTCGTGCCGGTAGCCATTCTCTGCGCGTGGTATGGCTTTCATTACGCCCAGACCGGCTACGTATTCGGTAATCCGGAGTTCTTTCGCTACAACGTGCAGGCAACGATGAGCCCGCTGCGAATTCTCCTGGCTCTGGGCATGCGCCTCTGGCAGACCTTCGGATACATGCATCTCTTCGTATTGACAGCGCTCACTGCGTGGGCCATGACAATGCCTCCAGTTCGGGACGGAGAAGCCGAACGGACGCGCATCCCTATCGCGACGCAGTTGCTGTTCGCCGCGGTGATGGTTGCTTACCTGACGGCGATGGCTGTGATTGGAGGAGCGGTACTGGCCCGTTACATGCTTTCCGTGGTTCCGTTGGTGATATTGATCGGGGTTTCAACGCTGTGGCGACGCAGTCGCTATTGGTGGGCATTGGTAGTTGGGGTTGTGATCGCATTCGCCGTCGGATTGTTCCTGAATCCACCGTATGGTTTCGCGTTCGAGGACAACCTGGCCTACCGGGACTACATCGAGATGCACCAGCACGCCGCGCAATATCTGGAAGCGCACCGGCCGCCATCGGGCGTGTTGAGTGCTTGGCCAGCATCGGATGAACTGACGCGCCCCTACCTTGGGTACATCACCCATCCGTTCCTGGTGATCCGGGTGGAGGATTTTTCGACTGAGCAGATCTTGTTAGCGACTCAGGCAGAATCGCAATACGACGCGGCTCTCTTGTTCTCGACAAAATATGTGCCCGAGCATCAGTTTACTTCCCAGTGGGAGTGGTGGCAGGGGATCAAGCGACGCTATTTTGGATATCACCAAGACTTGCCGCCGGAGTCGATTGCCGGACGGTTGGGCGGGCGGGTGGTATTCACGGAGCACCGCTCCGGGCAGTGGGTTGCTGTAGTCAAGATCGACAAGGCCGAAGACGCCAAGGCCCCTGAAAGCTCAGGCGGCCATGAGATGGCAGGAATGCGTTTTAACCACTAACCAAACCTCGAGGCCCGGAGCTAGCTGGAGGGCATCGCGGGCGGCAAGTGTCAGCTGAACTTCAAATCCGACCCCACAATTGACCCCAGCGGCCACGATGACGTCGCGCTGGACGAGGCTTGTGAGTGTGCCGCGCAGAACGTTGCGGGCGCTCAATCCCTCGGGCCGCCGGGTCGCCAGCAGAATGTCTCCCGCTCGGATCCCAACGCGTAATCGAGCTCCAACTTCGGCGCGGACCAGTGGTGTTTCCAGCATGACGCCACCGAGGAGGCGGCAGGTCATGGTTCCGCGACCTTCGTGGATCGAATCGACGGTCGCATCGAAGATGTTTTCGAAGCCGGCGAGTTGTGCGACGGTCTCGTGCACAGGGACCGTCAACACCTGGTGAGGCGTACCCTGCGCAATAACGCGGCCACGATCGAGCACAACGACGGAGTCTCCAAGCGAAAGCACTTCTTCGCGGCTGTGCGTGACGTACAAAATCGGAATGCGGTGGTCCTGATTCCACTCGCGGAGGTCGTCTACAATGCGCGATTTGACAGAGTGGTCCAGGCCGGCGAGAGGTTCGTCCAACAAGAGAACGCAGGGATCGATTACTAATGCCCTCGCCAGGGCCACACGCTGTCGCTCCCCTCCCGAGATTTCTCTTGCGTATTGACCCGCCAGATGCGAGATGCGGAAAGCCTCGAGCACCGGGGCGATCTTCCGCTGACGCTGGGCTGCACTCAGATTTTGGAGCCCGTACTCGGCGTTTTTATTAACGGTAAGATGCGGAAAGAGCGCCAGGTCCTGAAAAACGTAGCCCACTTTTCGCTCAGGAACCGGCACATTCGCCTTACGGTCGGCTTCGAACAGAACGCGCTCGCCCAGCGCGATATAGCCCGCGTCCGGGGAAAGCAGCCCTGCTATACATTCGAGGATCGTGGTCTTACCCGATCCCGACGCACCAAAAAGAATAGTGAAGCCGGGATCAGCCAGAAATTCAGCGCGAAGATGAAAGGCCAGCGCACCCGCAAAACGCTTTTCGATGCGCGCGTGCAAGCCCGACAGCTTGCATTCGTCGGGCGAGAGCCGATCTTCGTTTGGCAAAGCAGTTCGCCTTTCGTTCCTTCTCACAGGTGAAACGGAGTTGCCCGGCTTCGTCGCCGGATCACATTCTAATCGCCGATGGCAAATCGACTGGCGGCTCGACCCTCTCCGTCGAGGCTCTTTTAGCGTAGCGGTAGCCATTGGTGGACTCTACGGAAGTGGAATTGACGATCTAGAGAGCGCGTCCTACCGTTCGAACAGGCCGTTTTAAATGCACTTCCTAGGCGGCCACCATGAACGTGTCGCCCCGCATCGCCTCGCTCGCGCTCGCCTTGTGCCTGATTCCTGGCTCAGCCACTCACTCGTTCAGCCAGGATTCGCGGCAGACTCTCGAATACGATCGCATTGAAGATAAGGATCGGGATCACCCGGCCGATCAGGACGTCCGGTTTCGTCGCGGACGCACTGGACTGCCCGGCGAATCAGCAGCGCTACTGCGCTACCGAGCGTACCAGCAAAAACTGCGTTTGCGCAGCCAGTTCAAGTCGAACTCGAAAGCCGTCGCCGACGGCAGCGCCGGCGCCAACTGGATTTCGGTCGGTCCAAGCCCAATGGTGTCGGCGGCTTACCCGGGCTCGCCCCAGGATTACGGCTTCGTTTCCGGCAGGGCTACCGCAATTGCAATCGATCCTGCCGATTCGTCGGGCAATACGGTTTTCATCGGCGGAGCTCATGGCGGCGTGTGGAAATCAATTAATGCCGCGAGCCCCACGCCATCGTCGGTGACCTGGTGGCCACTGGCGGATTTTGCGCCAACATTGTCGGTCGGCGCTATTGCGATTCAGCCGGGCAACTCGAATCCCAACTCGAGCGTGATTTTGGTGGGGACGGGCGAGCCTGACGATTCGGCGGACTCGTATTACGGACTGGGCATCCTGAGGTCGGCGGATGGCGGCGCAACCTGGAGCTTAATCCAGGGTGACAGCGCGGGACACTCGTTTGCCGGCTTGGGCTTCTCAAAGATCGCATTCAGCACCGTCAATCCGCTTCTCGTGGTAGCGGCGGCAGCCACCGCATATACCGGCGAGTCGGAAGGGCTGGCCAATCAAAACAACCGTGGCATTTATGTTTCGACCAACGGCGGCCAGAGCTGGAGCTATGCATCCGTTCTAGACGGCACGGCGGCCATCAGCCCCGCGTCGGTGACCTCGGTGATCTACCATCCGGCGGCAGGAAAGTTCTTTGCGGCGATCCGATTTCACGGTGTTTATTCGTCATCGGACGGCGCGAACTGGGTCCGGCTGGCTGATGCAGATCAGCCCGGGAACAATCTTGCGAGCAGTTTATGCCCGCCGTCCGGGG
>Ga0210383_10003117_pt1 | contig 14934 bp, 16 predicted proteins | sample IncBWC14OmetaG_FD_160072 | JGI IMG/M metagenome (GOLD analysis project Ga0210383, IMG submission 160072) | Forest soil microbial communities from Barre Woods Harvard Forest LTER site, Petersham, Massachusetts, United States - Inc-BW-C-14-O ...
CGAAGCTGGAACCATTTCGACGGGATAGATCTTTAGACCCGCGCGGGCGACCGCCGCCGCGACGGAAAAGCAAGTGTAGGCGGGCATGGCGACGACGTTGCGTTCAGGCGCGAGCCGGTGAAGAGCTCTTAACACGAGGTAGAGTGCGGCTCGAGCGGAACACACGCTGAGGACAAACCTCACTCCCAGGTCCCCGGCGAAGCTTTGCAGGGATTGAGCCGGGGATGGCCCTGTCGGGCGAAATGCAGAGAACATGCTGCATAGTTGGCGGCCAGATAACGGAACCCCAGCAGGTGCGAGAAAGCGTTTCATTACCTTAGTCAAGGAAGTCAGGCCGTGGCCATGCAATGGGGTCTTTCAGGCGCCTTGCTCGTGGCCGCGCGACAGGGAGGCGATATCCCAGACCGAGAAGCGGCGGCCGAAACACGCTTCGATGACGCCGACGAAAGCCGCCGAGCTAAGGAGCAAAAAGTAAAAAGGCATTGAGAACACGCGACTGCCTTTTCTGCCCCGTGCTGCGAATAACCAACCGATGGCGGCAACCGCGTAGAAAACCATCTGCGTGACAAGCAAGAATCGAAAATACGGGCTGCTGCGCAGGAGGAACGTCGACACAAGAATCATTACGAGTGGCACCAAGGTCAGCCAGCGCAGGAATTTCCGAGAGAAGAACTGCCAAGCGCGCATACCACCGAGCATATTTTTTAGAGTCCACAATCCCGAAAGCCCCTGTGCGCAGATTCGTCTGCGACGCTGGAACTCTTCGCCGGGCGACGACGTGGCATTTTCTGTGGATCGTGCTTCAGGTTCATACAACAGTTTGTGGCCTTGAGAGCCAATCCATAATGGAAGCTCCAAGTCGTTGGCGAGATCCGGATGAAGCGGCCGATAGAGGGAAGCGCGGATGCAGAAGATCGATCCGTCGCAAATCAGAACCGATCCTAACCGGCTCTCGAGGGTATTCAGGGAGGCCTCGTATCCGAGCGACGCTAGACCGGCTACGGTCAACGATTGATTTTCGCTCGGACTGCCTCCTTCCCATCCCGTGACACAGCCGACTCTGGGATCGGCAAAGTGACGGACCATCTTTTGAGCGCACCGCGGGCCAATGGAAGTGTTCGCATCGGTGAAGAAAAGCACATCGCCTTGCGCCAAAGCCACGAGATGGTTTAAAGCGATGATTTTTCCAGAACGCTGCGGCATGCGCACGAAGATCAAACGCGGATCACGAATACTCTGAACGATCTCATCGGTGTGGTCTTCGGAAGCGTCGGACGCAACCAATATCTGAAGTCGATCCGGCGGGTAGTCCCAATCGAGAGTTTCGCGAATCTTCCAGTCGATGTCTTTTTCCTCGTTTCTGGCAGCGATAAGAACGGACACGCAAGGCAGGGGTTCAACTGCACCACGGCTGTCCCGCGTTCGGCGAGACATTCCCAGAATCGCCAAGAGCAGCGGATAGCCAACGAAGACATAGGCCAGCCACGCCACGCCGCCCCAAAATACCAAATGCGTCATTGACTGCCTCGCCCCAGCAGGAGGATTTTTGCGGTCTTGAAAAGGATCAAGAGGTCGAGGCCAACCGAAATGTTCTTGATATAGAAAAGATCGTAAGACAATTTCTCTTCGTTATCATCGAGCGTCACGTTGTAGCCACGGTTCACCTGTGCCCAACCGGTGGCGCCGGGCTTGACCACCCAGCGTTGCCGATAGAAGGGAATGTGCTCCAGGCACTCCTGCTCCTGACTGGGTACGAAAGGGCGAGGGCCTACGAAATGCATGTCCCCGCGAAGGATATTGAAAAGCTGGGGCAACTCGTCCATGCGGGTGCGCCGGAGAACCCTACCGACCCGTGTGAAGCGGCTATCCATTTTCTCCGCAGGGCGATGATTACCATCCTGGTCGGCGCCGTTGATCATGCTGCGAAACTTATAGAGGGTAAAAACGTTGCCATCCTGTCCAATGCGCTTCTGGCGAAAAATTACAGGACCTCCCGAGTCGATTCGAATCACTAGAGCGATCAACGCCATTAGCGGCAAGATCAAAATGAGAGAGAGAGAGGAGAAAATAACCGAGCAGACTCGCTTGTACATCACCAAGCTGCGAGCCACCCGGAAGCCTGGAGAGAACAATAGCCAACCCAAACGCAGAGAACCGACGGAAATCTTGCCGGTCACTGCCTCGTACAGTTCCGGACCGTCCTGGATGCTGACGCCGCGGCTCTTCAATCTCAGCAGGGATTCAACCGGCAATTTGCCTCTTCGATCATCCATGGCCACGATAATCCGGTCGGGATTATATTTTTCAATGGAACAAAAAAGCTCGTCGCAGGCATCTTCCTCGCCCGATGGGAAACTGCAATTGCCTGAGCCCCTCGCTGTGTTTTGTATATGCCCGATCACTCGAAGACCGAGTTCACTGCGGGATCGCAACTCTGACACTAAAGCTTCAGCCAGTCTGCTCTGGCCGAGGATCAACACTCGTTCTGAAAACTGCGGCAAAGCGCTGACTCTCAGAAACAGTCGCCGCCAGGCCAGCAACGATATAGACACCAGCAGGAAGCCGATTACAGAAATTCCCCGTTCCAGCTTGAGTGGAGGATAGACGTAATACAGCGCCGCCAGGAGTATGCACACGGTGCCGAACACTTGGATCAAACGCGTGAGTGCTTCGCGGTGGTTGCTCAGAATGGGAAAATCGTACAGGTCGAAATAATACAGGCACACTACAAATGCCGCTGCCACGACAACAATCTTGAGGAAGCCCCGCTCATAATTCAGCATCAGGAAGGTATCGCTCGTGCCCAGCCGCGCCATCGTGGCGCCTATGAAGGCAAGCAACACCACTCCCGCTTCGGAAATCCCCAGGAAGATCGTGCGCGTTGGAAAGGAAGCGTGTAAGAGCCGGATCACGGAAGGTTCTCGGAAATTGTTTTCTCTGGGCTGGCTTATTTTCTTCTCTTAGGAAGGGCGTAATACTGATCTTCGTAATTGATGTGATCTATATCCGGCGCATCGTTCAGCACCACACCTAGCACGTTGGGATTGTCGATCGCCTCCAGTCCCTTCTTGAGCGCCTTGCCGGAAGCTACACCCTCTCGGACCACAAGGAGCGTGCCGTCAAGGATTCGCGACCACAGATTGGAGTCTGCAAACGGCAGCATCGGCGTTGAATCGACAATGATCCAATCGAAGGAACCCATGACCTTGAATAACGCTTCTGCAAAACGAGCGGATTGCAAAATATAGGAAGGTTGCTCGCAGTCGCTTCCTGCACTCAAAAACCATAGCGGCATATGCCCGAGTCTCGTCAGGTAAGAGGAGATCTCATCATCCCGCGTCAACCACCAATGACTGATCCCTTTTGATTTGGTCAACCCCAACAGCGGCGAGAGGGACGGCCGGTGCATGTCGCCCTCTATCAGCAGGACTCGTGTGCCCAGACTCTGTGCAAAAGTCACCGCCAAATTCGCCGCTACCAGCGTCTTCCCTTCGTGAGCCAGGCCACTCGTAACCTGGAAGGACCGTAGCTCCTGCCGATGACGTAAATGGTCCAACCGCGTTGCCAACGCACGGAATTTCTCTGCGCCCAATCCTTGCGGGTCGGTCAGAGCAGCCAATCGTGATTCCACGGAAACGGCTACCCTGACGGAGGGCACTTGTCGCAGGTCGATCTGCGGAGCGTCAACCCCATCGATCAGTTCCATCGGCCCCGTCGGTTCAGGAGGTGCAGCGTGCGATGTTCGGCGTTCGGCTTCCATCCTTCGTAGAGCTTCACATAGTCGGCTCATAAAGCGTTTGCCCCTGCAGTTCCGCGAAAACTCTGAATCCCGTGCTCAACCCTTATAGAAGGCATAGAAGTTGCCAATCAAAATCAGAATCACCATCACCGACGCGACTGCGATTTCCAAATGTCGAGAACGCGTTCGCCGCCTGCCTTCCGATGGCGTATTCAAATGTGGAATTCGTACCAGAACGCGGCTTTCTACAATTCCATCCAGGTCATCTTCTTGCCGGATTCGCACGTTTATTAGTTCACGTACCGCAAACAATCCCAATCCAGCCAAGCACCCCAGCACAAGCCCGGCGACGCTCAGCAGGAGATGATTAGGTGATTTTGGTTTCTCCGGCAGGCTAGGCGGATCGAGAACGCGAAACTGCTCGCCCTGCTGGCGTTGCTCAAGATTCGTTGCCAATTGAGACTGGTTTTGTTTCTGCAGCAGAGAGTTATAATTGGATTTTGATTCTTCGTAGCCTCGGGATATGTCCGCCAATTCCTGCTCCGTTTCCGGTGTCATATTCAAGCGCGATTGGTACGCAGCTATCTGCCTGGTGATACTTGCTTCTTGGCGCTTATAGTTGCGAATTTCCAGGTCATTCGCCTTCAGCTGGCTCCAGACCTCCTTCTGCGAAGAACTCAGAGTGCGCGGTGGTACGGACTCGGCCGTTGTTGCTGTGCTTCCCGTGTTTGGCGCCCCAAGATCGGCCAGTTGCTTTTCGGTTTCCGCTATTTTGCGTTTCGTCGCCATGATGTCCGGATATTCATCCTTGTAACGGGCGCGCTCGGCAACCAGTCGATTGCGCAATTCCAGCAAATCATTCTCCAACGATTCCACCGACATCGGGCCGGAGTATCCATCTTCGCTTTTTGGCTGCCCCAACTGAGATTGCTGCAACTGCGACTCAAGGTATAGCCTCTGTTGATTCGCCCCATCCAGCGCTCGTTGATTGTTTTGCAATTGCACTTGCAGGCTGGAAAGTATTTCAACGTTGCTCTGCAGTTGGCTGGGAAGATCCCCAAGATGCTCGGCCTTGAACGCGCGAACTTTTGCTTCCTGCTCCTCCAGCTTTAGCCGTGCTTCCGTCAGTTGATTGGCAAGAAAGCTTGTCGTGCTCTCGGAAAGTTGCTCTTGTGATTTCAGGCTTTCGTTGATGAAGAGCGACGTCAGCTCGCTATTGACCTGTTGGGCCAGATTCGACGTGCCGGCAGAGTAATAAATCTTGAAAGCCGTCAGATCCCCTGGTCGTCCCGGCGCTTGCACCAGTTCGATTCTGATGTCCTTGCGCATTTCATCGACGGCGTCCGCGGCTTGCGAAAACCGGCTTATCCCCATGGGCCGCGAATACAAATGAAACCTGTCGATCGTGGATTGCAGCCGTGTGCGGCTCAGAATTTGCTGAGTCATGCTTTGCAAGCGTTCCTGAAGATCCACGGTTACGTTGGAAATGACATATTGCTCTGGAACTTTCTGTTGCTCGACAAGGATGAGCGCCTCTGACTCATAGACCGTGGGCAAAATCCAACTGATTCCCCAAACCGTAATCCAGCACACAAACAACGGAACCAATATCCACCAACGCCCCCGGCGCACCATCGCATACAGTTGTTCAAAGCTGCGAGGCTTCTTGTCCGTTTCATCAAACATGACTATCTCGCTTATTCAATTTCATAACCCTGAATTCGAATGGCCAGAGACTTTTCTATAGATTGCACCGAAATCACCAGGCTCTTATCACCGTTGACCGCCGCCAAAATCCCTTCAACGCCATCGAGACACCCGCCGCGAATACGGACGCGATGGCCGATTCTCAAGTGGGGACAAAGCTGAAACTCAATGCGCTGGCTGAGGAGGGTTTTTATCGCATGGATCTCTGACTCGGGAATGGGAGTGCCCATTCCACGGCTACCTACAAATTCGGTCACCCCCATTGTGCGCAGGACGGCTACGCGCATGGCCAGCGTGGGATCGATTCGGACGAACACATAACCGGAAAATAGCGGCTGATCCACCCAACAATGCCGATCGCTCCACTTCCGCCTCGTAGATTGAAGCGGCAGAAACGTCTGTATGCATTTTTCTTGTAACTGCGCCGCAACCTTTTTTTCGAAGTTGGACCGTGTTCGGGCGGCGAACCAAATGGATGGGCGTAATTGAGGGGCTAAAGCAGTGAATGGCAATTCGAGTGCAACGTTAGTCGTCGACAAGGCAAAGCTCCGCTATTTTTGGTCCCATTCGTGCGGCTGAGCACGTGGCGAGAAGCCGGCCGTTCTTACTAAGGGTGGACAAGCCGTAGGTTACGCGAGTATTAATGCTTCGCAATTGCCCTTGTGGGCTTAGCTTTTGAGCGTAGTCGGGCGAATTAGTTCTTTTGGTGTACGTCAGAATCGTCTTGTCGAGGAGAAGTTCACAGCACAAACTGAAAACCCAGTCTGTACGCACCGCCAAGTTGAGTTTTCTGTGACCAGCGCATTCTCAGCAAAGTAGGAATAGGCGTGGGTATTCCAGGGACGGGAATTTCACAACGGACCAGCGGCGCTGAACTGAGAGGTTGACTGCTAATAATGGCGATACCGCCACGGCCAATGTTCTCGGTCATGCCAAGAAGTTGCCTTACGGACTGCCCTTCCAGCTCGACGGTTGGCAAGGCCGTGAAAACAACCTTGGCAGCCCAGGCAAAGCGTGGAGACTTTCGGCGCTCTTCGTTTTCCGATTCAGTTAGGAAATACACAAGGCGTGTATTGTCGAGACTTGCTTCGACGTGGTCAATCCTGCGAATGGGCTAGCCGTTTCAGAACCAAAAAAGCAAGACGCTCTTCATCAAGCCGTGAATGCCTTGCCGACGATTGCAGATCTTGTGGAAACGCCCATTTTCACCATAATCATCCGCAGAAAAGCCTTGACCGTGTTCGGGCTGATCGCCATACCGGTCGCTATTTCTTTGGTTGTTAACCCAGTCAACAGGTATTGCATCACTTCACGCTCGCGGATCGTCAGATGAAACTTTTCAGAAACCTGCGAGATCGAGAACGATCCAGAAGCGCCACGCTCGAAAATCGCCGCAAAACCGGGCTGCGAATCTTCTTGGCCAGTAGCGCCGATGCGGTAAGAGCGGCAACGATAGACTCTTCGGCCCGAGTAAAATTCCGTAACGAGCGTGGGCACATTAGACGAACCCTTGGATAACAGCAGATCGCGAACCCTTTTTCCCAGGACTTCCTGAAAGTGTTCCCCGAAGTCTTCTGGTTTTTGTGGGTAGGCCAGGATTTCCGCGGCCGCGCGATTGATAAACGTGGGAAGCATCGCTGAACTCAAGAGCAGAAAGCCCTCCGAACTGCGCCCATTGAGCGATGGTGCATCTTCTACCGCAGCCGCGAGGATCCGTCCTGGATAATCTTCCCGGGATGAATTTGGAAGAATCGACTGCTTGATTTGCCTATTTCCGTTCACATTCATGGCTCTTCGCTTTCCAGAACTGGACCGACCAGGTTGTCCGCAAATAATATAGACTAAGCGTTTAGGCCGACCCACTCATTTCCAAGCAACAGTGATAAATCACCATGTTCCGTCTAATCGCTATTGCTGTTGATTCGAGAGAGTCTGTGACCATGCCAAGATGTCGCTTCGAAACAAAGTGACGACCGCCAAATTGAGATTCCGACCGGATGCGCGGTCTCAGAATTCGGTCAGCATTGCTTTGGGCGAAAGCGCTTCAGGGCGGTGATCAAACGTGGCTGGGGAAAACAGGGCGGTTGCAAACGAGGCAAATCGTAGAGTAACGGGAACGCGAAGGCAAGTTCTTTTTTGAATGATTGAAGAAAAAGTGGTTAAAGATTAGGGAGTCATCCGAATGGAGTAAATGGTTTCCCTTAGAGGGCTGGCACTTCGCGAACCGTTGTCGTTGCGATTGTCACTAGATTGGAGAGAGCCTGACGCAAACTGGTCTCAATTTGAGCCGCCAATGGAGAGAGTATGGAATGCCTCGGTGGCAGAGATCCATGGTCGAACCGCCATGGCAAGCCGGAATGCTCTCGACCCCTCTCTGCGTTTCGCACACGTGCGATGAATAGGTACTTAAGAACGTTACATCCTTTCTTTCTGCCAGCCATCTAATTCCCGTGTCCTGAAACACCTAACAAAGGAGGACCTTGATCACATGCGCTCGTTACGGGATCTCCTGAAGCAATCACAAGAAACTGGCGTCGCGATCGGCCATTTCAATATTTCCGACCTGTCCTTACTGAAAGCGGTGTTTGGCGCTGCCCGGCAATTAAAGGTGCCTGTATTGGTCGGTTTATCCGAAGGCGAGCGAGAGTTTGTGGGATCGCGTCAGATTGCGGCGTTCGTGCAAAGTTTGCGCGAGGAATTCGATTACCCTATTTTTCTTAACGCGGATCATACGCACTCCCTCGCGAAAGGGGTGGAAGCTGCGGAGGCCGGATTCGATTCCATTGTCTTTGATTTGTCGGCCTTGCCATTTGAAGAAAACGTGCGCCAAACCAAGCAGGCTGTGGAAGCGCTGAAAGCGATTAACCCTTCCATGCTGGTAGAAGGAGAAATTGGAGACATTGGAACTGGCTCTGAAATTCATGAGTCATCTCCCGACCTAACGAAAGGGCTGTCGACCCCGGAACAAGCGAAACAGTTTGTCGACTACACCGGCGTGGATGTTCTAGCACCAGCAGTGGGCAATATGCACGGCATGCTAAAGAGCATGGTGCAAGGAAAAACCAAGAAGCATCTGGATATCCAGCGAATAGCGGACATCAAGCGCGCGGCGGGGGTTTTCCTGACGCTCCACGGTGGATCAGGGACTGACGATAATGACTTTCGCAAAGCCATCGCAGCAGGAATCAACATTATCCACATCAATACGGAATTGCGCGTCGCATGGAGACGCGGTTTGGAACAGGGGTTGGCGAAAGAACCAAACGAGGTCGTGCCGTACAAGATTCTGCCGTTCGTCGTAAATGCCGTAGAGCAGGTAGTTGTCTCGCGGTTGATGCTGTTCAATGGCCAATCGACTGGGGCTGCGGGCTTGTAGTATCAATTCGCGGCCAAGCCCTGGCCTCGCGAAGAACGCTGCGGAGAGATTCGACAATCCAGAAAACGGCAGCACCACGGCAAGCGCCCTACGCTGCAGTTCATAGCCGCTTATTGTGCCAACAAACCCTTCCAGCGTTTCCACGCGTCTTCGCGCGCTTTCTTGTTGGCGGCGTCCGCGTCCGGGGCTTCGCCGGCGCGCATGAAACCGTGCCCTGCGCCGTCATAAGTGACCGGATCGTACGTCTTCCCCGCGGCTTTCATCGCCGCGGTTGTGTCCGGAATGGTGGCGTCGATGCGAGCATCGTTCCCAGCGTAAAAGCCATAAACGGGCGCGTTGATGCGAGGCATTGCGTCAACGGCCGGCGGCGGCCCGTAAAAAACGAACGCCGCGGAAAGATCTCCGCGATTTGTCGCAAACCGGAAGGTCTGACCGCCGCCCCAGCAGAATCCTGCTACATAAAGTTTGCCGCTCGAAGCAGGCAGCTTCAAACCGTAGTCGGCTGCGGCGTTCAAGTCCGCCGTCACCTGGTCTGGATTCAATTTGCTTACAGCCTCAGTCACCGCGCCTACGGCAAAATCTTTCGTCCTTCCGCCATTCGGCGCCATGCCGCTCAACAGGTCTGGCGCGACTGCAATAAATCCCGCGGCTGCGACTTCGTCCGCAAGTTCCTGGGCCCAGTCGCTCAAGCCAAAAATCTCGTGAATCACGAGAACCACCGGCCGCTTCTCTTTCGCCTCGGGATAAACGATCAGCGTCTCCACATTGCGGCCATCATGCTTCACGGTAACCCACTCGCTATGACGCGGTGATTTCTCAATTCTCTCGCGCGCCCAGGGTTGTGACCATTCCTGCGCGGTAGCCGTTTGCGCGGCAAGCGCCATTCCGAATCCCACAAGCATCATTACTGCGAATCGCTTCATGACTCACCTCAGCTCCAAACATAGGCAGCGATAATAGTTTGCGCGCGGGGACTCCAGCAAGACTTTTTAGAGGTCAGCGACGGTGCAAGACGGCTTGCGGAGGCAGATCTGAAGGTCGCCTCCGCGATCGGGATGCAGATTCAGTCGAGCCTGTCGATTTCGGTAAGCCATTAAGGGTGCTTGTCAGGGCAGGCCGTCCGCGACATGATAGATGAGTGGCGTGGATGATTTGGAATTAGGCGATGAGAAGCGCCCGTGGGAAAAGGAGAAAGAGTCCATGGCAGGAAGAAAACGTTTCATTGTGATCGCGTTGTTGCCGGCTATGCTGCTGGCAGGGAGAGGCGTATATGCGCAGCGGGGCACGTCGCCGACGCCCGCGCCGCCGGCCAATATGCCGGAACCGTCCACGAAAGACGCGGCCTCAAGCCCGAGCGACACCGGCCAGCAGCAAGCGGTGAGCAAACAAGAAAGTAAAGCCATCAAGGCGTTTCGCGACGCGCCCGCTGCCGACGCTGACAAGAAGACACAACTCGGCGAAGACTTCATCGAGAAGTATCCGCAAAGCCGCTATCGCGCGGAAGTGGTGACGTGGCTGGCGCGCGCGTATCTGGTTAAAGGGCAGGTGGATAAGCTGCAGGCTGCGGGAGACAAGGAATTGTCGCTCACACCCAGCAACCCGCTTTCACTGGCGGTGCTCGGCTCAAATCTGTCTCGCGCAGTGAACGCAAATACACCCGACCTGCAAAAGCACCTGGACGAAGCGGAACAGTTTTGCAAGAAATCGTTGGAACTTCTGGCGAGCGCTCAAAAGCCGGCGGACCTGACAGAAGAAAAATTCACAGAGGCAAAAAACGAAACTTCCGGCGTGGCTTATAGCGGACTTGGCGTGGTGGCATTCCGCAAAGGCAAATATGCAGACGCAATTCCGGACATAGAACAGGCAGTGAAACTGGGCGGTGGCAAGGATCCGGTGGACTATTACATTCTCGGGAAATCCAACGAAGGCGCCTCGCATTTTGATGCCGCCTTGGCTGCTTTCACAAAATGCGCCGCGATGCCCGGAGGAATGCAGGCCGCATGCCAGTCGTCCGCAGACGAGGTGAAAGGACGTGCGGCGAGCGCGCCGAAGTAATCGGCCGCCGTTGCATGACAACCCGATCAGGGCGCTGGGTAGGACTCCGGGAAACCGGTGACTGTGAATTTTCCGCCCGGAGCGGTTTCCAAAGACGGAGCGTACAGCCCCATCCACTGCCGGCGCCACCACATGCCGGTAGCGCGCTTGGTGGCAAGGTCTGTGAACCAATATTGCCAAAGCACGGCGCGGACTTGCTTGGGCGGATGGTCGGGAAACGGGTTCGAAGCGAATAGAGAAAGAACGGCGCGATCGTTCGACAATAGCATCTGCTCCGCACGCAGGACCCAGGTGTTATCGCGCCATTCACCCAGCGAAGCAAACCACAAATTCCATTCGAACCGCGGCTGGTAAGGCGCATAGATGCGCGGAGCCGCCGCCGGATTTTGCGGTTTGTAGCGAAACGGGTAGTCCGTCCAGTGGACACCATCATCCGAACCCTGAAATTCGATTTCGTAGCGTCGCCAGGTCATGCGGCCGAAGAGTCCATACTGATCCGCAATGCGAAACGGTTGCAGCGCGACGATTGGCTTTGACGGTAGCGGAAGCGCGCGAAAGGCCTGTTCGAGAATAAGAAAAGCGTTGGCGTAGAGCACCCAAGCCAGAAAAAACGCCGCGATCCATAGGTATGCCGCGGATGCAAGTTGGCGCACCGTCGTGGCCTTTGGCTGGACGGTGCCCTCTTGCGGTTCTGGTTGAGGTGCAGCGGCGTTTTCCGAGCTTGCGACGGCATCGCGTGAAAGATCCAGATCAATGATGGCTTCCCTTTCCGACGCAGTAACTGTGTGTTCCAGATTCGCGCGCACCGGCGCCGCCCAATGTTGCGGCAGGAAATTCACCACGAAACGATCGTCGAGAAGCAAGAATCCGAGGGCGAGCACGAGATAGTTCAGAAATGCATAATTCGCCGTAAGAATGATGTTGATCTGAAGAAACGTGACGATGAAAAAGCAGGCTATCCGGAACTTCCGTGGAAGAAAACCCATCCACACCAATATAAGTTCGGCGACAACGGTGAAAACCGCCGCGCTCGCGTGGAACCAGTGCGGCATCTGCGAGACGTACCAGCCGAGCCAAGTGGGCAACGGGCCGTTTTGATAATACTGGTCCATGGCCGTGAAATCGCGCCAGGAAGGATCGCCGCCGAAATACTTGGCGAGGCCCGATTCGAAATAAATGCTGAACCATAGCAACTGAAGAAGGAAAAGGCTGGCTCGCGACGGTGGTTCTTCAGCGCCCCACCTCGGCCGGAATCCGCTCGGTGCGAAAAACAGGGAGATAAAACCGGCGGAAAGCAGCATGCCGTCCGATTGATAACCGGAAAAATCCTGCGCCGCGGTGACGAACGACAGAAACATCACGAAACAAATCACCAGCATCGCGCGGGGCCAAATATTCAGCGCCAGCAAAACCGAAGCGCTCAAGCCGATCCAGCAAAGCGCCATCAATGCCCGGTCGCTGCTGCTCAGCCAAAGCAGCGTCGGCGCGAACCAATATCGGGACGAGCCCACATCTTGCTCGACCACTTTCAGATACATCCCGGCGGGAAGAAGCCCATCCGGTCCGAGCAAGCCACGAATCTGAAACAGCAAGGAATAGAACGCGGAGAAATAGATAATCCCCATGGAGCGCAGAAACAGCCAGCGCGGTATCAGGTGGCCCGGCGCTCCAGGCGGGCGCGGATCGGCAAACCAGCGGAGGAAGGATGGCGTCCAGGGATTCATTAACGATGATGATAACGCGTGATTCGCCGAGCAGAACCGCCACTACGGTTTGGGCGCGCCGGGAATGTGCAAGGAGCAGGTGCCGTCTTCGCAAAGCGAAGAATTCCAGCGATAGCGATTGCGGGCCACCCAACTATACGCTTTCGCCGCGAGCCAGTGAATTCCGGGAACCAGGAGAATCCACGCGAGCAAATTCCAGCCAGGAAGAAAGCTGCCGATGCGGGCCCAGGCGTCCACTCCACTTGAGACGCGGCCGCGCGTATCGACGGCCTGCATCCAGCGCATTGCTTGTTCGCGATCGATCTGCGGGAAGCGTGTTGAAGCAGTCGGATCATGCAAATCCAGAGTTTCGACTCGTCCTCGCGTGTCAAAATGGCGCAACCGTGCAACGCTGGCACGGCACAGGCTGCAAGATCCATCGTAGAGGACAGTTAGCTCAGGCATAGCGAAGCGGTGACAGGTCGCCTCCTTATTCTATTTGATTCCATTCGCGAGGGAGATGATACCGCGCGCTGAGTGAATCCGGATTGACAAGCACCGCCATTAGTATCACAATGTGATTCTAATCATGCTAGGCGAATTCGAATACCTGCTCATCACCACCGCTGCCGGCCTCGGCGATGACGCTTATGGTGCCGCCATCCGCGAAGAACTGGAGTCAGCCGCGGGACGCAAGTGCTCGATTGGCGCACTGTACACAACCATCGAACGGCTGGAGAAAAAAGGATTGCTGAAGACGTGGATGGGCGACGCAACGCCGCAACGGGGCGGGCGCGCAAAGCGCATGGTGCGTGTGACGCCCAAGGGCGTGCAGGCCGCGAAGGATTTTTATGACGCCGTCGTGCGTGTAAGCAGGGGCGCCTCCTGGGCAACAGGCCGGACGGGAAGCGCGTCATGAGCAGCTGGCAGTGGTCCCTCGTCGAAGTTGCTTCGCGGCTGCTGCAAGGCGATGAACGCGAAGCGGTCCTGGGCGACCTGGTGGAATCGGAAGAACGTGCGTGGAAGGGATTGTTTGGCGTGATGGGGTTAGTGGTGCGGCGTCAAGCACTGCTCTGGAAAAGTTGGCGGCCGTGGCTGGCGGGATTTGCCTTGGCGCTTCCGAGCAGCTTTCTGCTGATGGGAGCGTCGCTGTCGGTAAGTTGGAGCTACCAACGGCTACTTTGCCCCGAACTTCTGAAAGCGGCGTCGCTCACGAAGGGCTCGGGCCTTTTGGTACTGCTGTGCCAGGCATTACTGCTGATTGGCTGGTCATGGACCGGTGGATACGTGGTGGGCGCTGCATCGCGCCGAACGCTGTGGGCGAGTGCGCTGCTGTGTTATTCGCCGTGTTTGTTTTGCCTGTCGCGGTTCCAGGTGCAGTCCCTATCGAGATTTTGCCTGCTGTTGTTCCTGGTGCCAGCAATCTGGGGAGTGCGCCACGGTTTACGGAGTTCCAGGCTGAGGCTGGATGCGGCGATAGTTTTAGCGCTGGCGATAACCGCGCTGACCGTAGTTGCTTCGGGGAGCGACGGACAACATTTGTGGAGCGCGCCACGACTGAATTTAGATTGGGCGCTGAGCTTGCCGGCATGGTACCTCGTTGCGACATCGCGAAGGCCCGAAGGAATTGCAGTTCGAAATTGATCCCGAACCGAGTTTTGGAATGAGGGAAATATGGCCAAGGAACTCACGCTCACTGTAAACGGAGCCAAGCAGGTGGTATCCGTGTCGCCAGACATGCCATTGCTGTTCGTGTTGCGCAATGAGCTGAAATTGACGAGCCCGCACATGGGGTGCGGGATGGCGCAGTGCGGAGCGTGCGCGGTTTTGCTGGATGGCGAGGAAGTGCGGGCGTGCATTACGCCAGTTTCTTACGCGGTGGGTAAGCAGGTAACGACGATTGAGGGACTGCCGGCGGTCTGGGCGGCCAAGAAGGGCCTGAGCGATGCCGAAGCGGGAAAAACATTACACCCGGTGCAGCAGGCGTGGATTGACGAGCAGGTGCCGCAGTGCGGCTATTGCCAAAGCGGAATGATGATCGCCGCAGTGCAATTACTGGCACAGAACCCGAATCCAACGGTGGCCCAGATCAAGGATGCATTCACAAACACCCCACCTTCGCCCCATCTGTGCCGCTGCGGCACATACGCCGCGATTATTGACGCCGTTCAACGCGCCGCGAACGCGATGAAGGCGTGAGGGGAGATGCCATGAGCCTGATCACGGAAACGGCCGATAATTCTCCAACCTCAACAAAGATCACCCGCCGAGGCTTCGTGAAAATTGGCGGAGCGCTATTTGTTTCGGCGCTGTTACCACCGGGATTCTCCGCCATGGCCGCAGAGAACGAAACT
>Ga0210383_10003118_pt1 | contig 14927 bp, 16 predicted proteins | sample IncBWC14OmetaG_FD_160072 | JGI IMG/M metagenome (GOLD analysis project Ga0210383, IMG submission 160072) | Forest soil microbial communities from Barre Woods Harvard Forest LTER site, Petersham, Massachusetts, United States - Inc-BW-C-14-O ...
TGGCAGGGCTGTCCCTGGCGGCTGTCGGGGGCGGTTTCGGGCTGCAACATACTGATTTTGTGCCTCGAAGCTAGCGTTTTGCGGCCCGACAAGGCGATTGACTGATGGTTGCGGACAAGAACATGTGGCCGTGGTGGTCTGCGGCCCGGCACACCGATATCAAGCCGTTTTTGGCCGCCAGGGGCGCCGTTGCCCGGGCCGTCAGGGCCTGGTTCGACGAACAAGGCTTTACCGAGGTCGAAACAGCGATTCTGCAGATCTCGCCGGGCAACGAGACCCATTTGCATGCCCCGCGCACGGAACTCATCGCCTCTGACGGCGAGCGCGCGACGCGGTATCTGCGGACCTCGCCGGAATTCGCCTGCAAGAAGTTACTGGCGGCGGGCGAGACCAGGATATTCGAATTCGCCCGGGTGTTTCGGGACCGCGAGCGCGGCCGGCTGCACCTGCCCGAATTTACCATGCTCGAATGGTACCGGGCGAACGCGGCCTATGATGCGGTCATGGCCGATACCGTCGTCCTGATCGCGCATGCGGCGCAGGCAACCGGAATCGGGCAATTTTCGTTTCGGGGGCGAACCGCCGATCCCTTCGCCGAGCCCGAGCTGTTGACGGTAGCTCAGGCATTCGAGCGGTTCGCTGGCATCGACCTGCTGGCTACTGTAGACGGGGCCGAAGGCGATCGGACAAAGCTCGCGGCAGCGGCCGCTACCAAGATTCGTGTTGCCGCCGACGACACCTGGTCGGACATCTTCAGCAAAATATTGGTGGAATACGTTGAACCAAATCTGGGGCAGGGACGCCTTACCTTACTCTACGAATACCCGCTGCCGGAGGCGGCGTTGGCGCGTGTGGCCTCATCCGACCCACGCGTCGCCGAGCGTTTCGAGGTCTATGCCTGCGGTGTGGAATTGGCGAATGGATTTGGTGAACTGACTGATGCAGCCGAGCAACGCCGTCGTTTTACGCAGGCAATGGACGAAAAACAGCGCCGATATGGCGAACGCTATCCGTTGGATGAGGATTTCCTCGCCGCGGTGGCCTCTATGCCCCAGGCAAGCGGCGTTGCGCTTGGTTTTGACAGGCTGGTGATGTTGGCAAGCGGCGCAGCGTCGGTCGATCAGGTGGTTTGGACTCCACTGACTGGAGAAGCATGAGCAGTATCATTTTTAAACCCGTCACGACCTTGCGTGAGCCGGCGGAACTGGCCGCGCGCGGTCTTGTGCCGGTTGCGGATATTCCGGCCCTGGAAAAAGTCGCAGCGCGCTACGCGATTGCCGTGACGCCCGAAGTGGCGGCGCTGATCGATCCGGACGATCCGCTCGATCCGATTGCGCGGCAATATATCCCGAGCCCCGAGGAACTGGTGGCTCAACCCAACGAGAAACCCGATCCGATCGGCGATGAGACACATTCGCCGGTGTCCGGCATCGTGCATCGCTATCCCGACCGGGTCTTGTTCAAGCTCGTGCATGTCTGTGCGGTGTATTGCCGGTTTTGTTTTCGTCGCGAGATGGTCGGGCCGGGAAAGGGGACCACGCTTTCGGACGGGGCTTATAACAACGCGCTGGCCTATATCCGCGCGCATTCGGAAATTTGGGAAGTCATTCTGACCGGCGGCGATCCGCTGATGTTGTCGCCACGGCGCCTTTCCGAGGTGATGGCGGACCTCGCGCGGATCGATCACGTCAAGGTCATCCGCATTCACAGCCGCGTGCCGGTCGCCGAGCCCCAGCGTATCAACGAGAAGATGGTTGCAGCCCTGAGGGTCAAGGGCGCCACGACCTGGGTGGCGCTGCACGCCAATCACATCCGGGAACTTACGCCGAACGCACGCGCGGCCTGCGCCGCCATGATCGATGCCGGCATTCCGATGGTCAGCCAGTCGGTACTGCTGCGAGGGGTCAATGACGATCCTGAAAGCCTGGAAGCGCTGATGCGCGGCTTCGTCGAATGCAGGATAAAACCCTATTATCTGCATCATGGCGATCTCGCACCGGGGACTTCGCATCTGCGAACGACGTTGGCGAAAGGCCAGGAAATCATGCGCGCGCTGCGTGGCCGGGTATCCGGGCTATGCCAGCCGGACTTCGTGGTCGATATCCCCGGCGGTCACGGCAAGGCTCCGGCCGGCCCGAACTATCTTTCCGTCGAAAAATCTTTTTCCGCAGATCGTGAACAGGCCGCTGAAACCCGCTATCGTATCGTGGATTATTGCGGTGACGTTCATCTCTACCCGCCGGGCCGGTGACCCGCTTTCAACGGAACCCGGAGTCGGGCGGTGTGCGTCGAACATGGAAAAAGCAGATGCGAAAACTATTGGTGACGGCCACATGTCTGATGCTGACGATCGGTTCGGCGGCGGTCGCGCAAACCAAAAGGGCAGAACCTTTGCCTGCGCCCATCGGGCACCGCCAGCCGCGGGCCGATCAGGTGCCGCCGGAGAATAATAATTCCGCCGCCGCGGAAGCCGAAAGAAAGCAGGATGCCGAGCTCGATCGCAAGATCAAGAGCATCTGCCGCGGCTGCTAGACGTTGCGTGCGGCGAGCGCTACGCCGATCAAGGTAGCGCCGCCGAACAACAGGTTGATGCCGACGAGGAGGCCGATGGCCCACAGGGCTGATCCCGGCAAACCCGTGATGATGATGGCGGCAATCAGCAGGTCCATGAGACCCGCGATCAGCATCCATGACCACCGGCCCGACAGTTCGCGCCGATGCTCCAGCGCATACATGATGGTGGCGACACCTTCGGCGAGGAAATAAGCGCCGACGACGATGGTCAGGGTAAGTGTGCCCTGCGCCGGCTGGGCCAAAAGGACGAGGCCCGCAAGGACGGCAAGCGCGGCTGAAATCAGCGACCACCAAAAACCCGGCATTTCCCGCGCCCAGAAGGTCAGCGCAAGACCTGCAATGCCGCTGATCAGGAACAGCCAGCCCAATAGGATGGTTACGGCGAGGCTGGCGGCCGGCGGCACGATCATGGCCGCCAATCCAAAAATGACCAAAAGAATGCCTTCGATCAGAAACGCCTTCCAGTGCGCGCGAACGGCATCGCGCATTTTCGTCGGCAACTCGACATTGTCGTGGGTCATTGAAATCTCCCGTACCGCTTAGACGATCCAGCTTCCAATCAGAATGACGTGCTTCTGTGACGGCGCGAATATAGCGCATCCGGCGGGCTTGTGGTCCGATTCTAACATTCGCGTCCCTTCTCGGTGGGCACTTCTGCGAATGTTAGGCGGGCAGCGAATGTCAAATCCACTCCACTGGGTCAGCCTTTATAACGTCAACCTTGGCCGGGCAGGGACGACAGGTTCGATGCTTGGGTGCGGATGCGCTCGCGGCCCAGAAAATAGACTGCGGTCGTGACCACGAGCAGCGCGAAACCGATCAGGATGGAAAGCAGGCCGATCGGAACGAGAACGAGTGTCACGTTGCGATCGGGGTTTAGCAGCCAGTGATGGATCGAGGTCAGAACGAAAACAAGACCGGCAAAACCTGCGCCGCCGCCGATCACCAGCAATGCCCACATTCGCCGGAGCTGACTGAGCCGCTCGCGTGCGAGGTCGGTTCGGGGTGCGTGATGACGACCCACCCGTCGTACCAGGCGCGTGGCAAACGCTATGGAGGAGAAGCCGATCAGAATGCTGGCCGCGCCCAGGATGAAACGGGTGGTGTTGTCGATGTCCGGATTTTTCTGCAATGTCAGCAGGGGAAAGTCGAACGCGGCATGCAATCCGACCGGGCCCGCCAGCACCAGGATGCGGCTCATGATGCGGGCCCAGTCGCGGTTGTGGCGGTGGGCGCCGAGCGCCGTGCCGGATCGTGCGATCGCAAGATAGGCGCCGGCGATGATTCCGAGCGCGCCGTGGAACGGGACGGTGAGAATGCTGCGCAGCGCGGCCAGCGACTGCCACATGTCGGCGTGCTGGACGAGGTAGGCGAGGTTTTCATAGGCCGCGAAACCAAGCCCCGCGGCGGCGCCGTAAACGACTGTGTCCATGGGATCGGTGAACGGCCTTCGCCACACCGACACCAGCGCAATGACCAGGATCTTGACGCTCTCTTCCGGCAGCGCGACGCCGAACAGCGAGTGCAGCGCTTGTGCCATCCACGGATTTTCGGGAGCGGACAGCATCGCCACAAAGGGCGTGCGTATCAGCCCAAGCAAGGAAATGCTGGCCGCGCCGAGGAAAAAGGCAGTCCACACCTTGGCCGGCGGTCCTGGCCGTTCGTCAGCGGCGACCACGAGCCACAGGATAAGCAATGCCGGTGCAACCGCCGCCGTTCCAATGACCGTCGGGAGGGATTCGAGGAGAAGCATCGACTTACGTTATCGCTCGCTTGCCGCGAAAGCCGGCAGCTTCCGGATTGTTAAAGGCCGTTGTCAGAATCAAAAGCGCACCAGCAGGTTCAGGTTTCCAGTCGACGTCCGATCGGGAGCCGTTCGGCCCAACCGTCAGAATGGAAATAAGCCATTTTTCGGCATTCTCTATGCCAAACTACGCGCGTTTTGCCGCAAACGTTTCGAAAGCCCATCCCTGACATTGCTTTTGGCGCCGGCCGTTCCATCGCTTGCCCGCTTGGCAGGAAGATTGGCGCCGCGCCGGGCAAGCAATTGGATAGCCAAATCAAGGAGTTCGCCAATCGCCGGTCATGCGCAATCGCCGGGGCCTTTGCCTCGGCTGCATGACAACCGCAGAGCGGACGACTGCCGCCACATGATAGGCTCAACATCAATAATAGAGGAGCGCGCCGGTGGTTTTATTCCGCGGGGCAGAAACGCATTCAAGGTCGGTTCTCAAGGCTATCAGCTGGCGAACCCTTGGAACCCTCGACACCTTCGCGATCAGCTGGTTTTTCACTGGAAGGGTCGAGATCGCTGGCTCGATCGCCGGTATGGAGATCATCACGAAGATTGCATGGTATTATCTTCATGAGCGGGTTTGGGCGGCCATTCCTTGGGGGCGCCGCAGACTTGATTGATCTCAGGAAAAACGAAGAAGGTCCTGTCATGAATGACCCCAAGGCTGAAAATTTCAAGGCTGAAAACCTCAGCCCGGCAAAGCCCAAGTCGCAAAGCCGTGAACCACGGCAAAACAACACGCCGGCGATGGCGGGGCTTGCGATTGCGGCCGTGCTGCTGGTGGTTGGACTGTGGCTGGCGCACGAATTGAGGGCGGCCAGCAAGATGCAGGATTGCGTGATGACCGGACGCACCAACTGCAACGTCATTCAGCCCTAGCGATTGACTCTCGCAAGGGCCCGAAGCAAACGCCGCCATCTGAAAAAGAGCGGACGCGTCACAACACAAAAGAGGAACGTTTCCGAAGGAGGTCCAAAATGAGTTTTGAATTTGTGGACGTCAAGCACAGCGGCCACATCACAGTCGTGACGCTCAACCGTCCGGCCGTGATGAACGCTCTGCACAAGCCCGCTCATTTCGAGCTGCACGAAGTATTCAACGCTTTCGCCGCCGATCCCGATCAATGGGTGGCGATCGTCACTGGTGCGGGGGACAGGGCGTTCTGCGCCGGCAATGACCTGAAATGGCAGGCCGCGGGCGGCGAACGCGGCTGGAATTCCAGCGGCTTCGGCGGACTGACGCTGCGCTTCCACTGCGACAAGCCGATCATCGCGGCCGTCAATGGCGTGGCGATGGGCGGCGGCTTCGAGGTCGCGCTGGCCTGCGACCTCATCATTGCATCGGAGAATGCAACGTTTGCGCTGCCCGAACCACGCGTCGGCCTGGCGGCATTGGCCGGTGGCCTGCAGCGGCTGCCGCGTCAGATCGGGTTGAAGCGGGCGATGGGCATGATCCTGACCGGCCGGCATGTCTCCGCGCGGGAGGGTTTGGAACTCGGTTTTGTCAACGAGGTCGTGCCTGCGGGCGAAGCGGTTCAGGCGGCGGAGCGCTGGGCAAACCAGATTTGCCAGAACAGCCCGATGTCGATCCGCGCGTCTAAACAGGCGGTATTGGAAGGGCTGAATGTGGCACTGCCGGACGCCATGATCGCGCAACGCGAATATCCCGCCGTGCGCGCGATGATCGCGTCAGCCGACTATATCGAAGGTCCGAAGGCTTTCGCCGAGAAGCGCCCGCCGCGCTGGCAAGGAAAATAGCTTTCTGGCTAGGCCGGCTTTCGCGAAACTTTCGACCAGTTCAGCTCGAGAGCAACCGTCGGCAGGTCTCGACAAATACCTCGGCGCCCCTGACGATATCCGCGTCGTCGGTATTCTCGTTCCAGTGATGGCTGATGCCGTCGATCGAGGGCACAAACAACATGCCCGCCGGCATGATCGTGGCGAGAACCTGGGCATCGTGGCCGGCGCCGCTCGGCATGTGAACGGACTTGCCGTCGGCAACGTCGGATGCGGCCTCCTCAATCGCACGCTGAAAATTCTGGTCCATCATCGCGGGCTTGCCGGTGCGGATGCGCTCGACCTCGACGCTGCAACCGCTCGCCGCAGCAATCTCAGTCGCGATTTCGCGCAACAGCGCTTCGAGACGCTCGACGATGGCCGGGTTGTCGTCGCGAATCTGGAACAGCAGTTCGGCGCGGCCGGGAATGATGCTGGGAGCGCCGGGATCGAGCGTGATGCGGCCGGTGGTCCAGACGGTTCGCGGGCCGCTCACTGTTGGAAAGCGATCGTCGATGACCACGCACAATCTCGCCGCCGCAAGACCTGCATCTCTGCGATCCTTCATCCGCGTCGTGCCCGCGTGATTTTGCTCGCCGGTAAAGGTGATCTGATATTGCCAGATCCCGACGATAGACGTGACAACCCCGATGCCGAGGTGTGAGCCTTCGAGCGTCCGTCCCTGTTCGATATGGGCTTCAAGATATCCAATGTGACGGCCGCGCTCGGCGATCTTTCGTGGGCGGCCCGCCAGACCGGCCGCTTGCAACGTCTCGCGCATCGGGCGGGCGTTGGTGCGGTCGCGTGCGGCGTCGATGTCGTGTTCGGTGACGTCGCCGACATAGGACCGGCTGCCCAGAAAATGGCCGAAATGGCCTTCCTCATCGCACCATGATGCGACTTCCACCGCACCATCGATGCCGGGGTCGAGGTTGATCACGCGCGCCGCTTCGAGCGCGTAGATAACGCCGAGTGGCCCGTCGAGCCAGCCCGCGAAATTCTGGCTCTCCAGGTGCGAGCCGGCCAGCAATTTCGGTCCCGCTTTCGCGCTCGTGCCCAGCACGTTGCCGATGCCGTCGATCTCGCCCGCAAGACCGGCTTCAGGCAGTTTTCCCACCAGCCATTGCAGCGAATGCAGATGCGGTTCGGAAAAAGTCGGCCGATGCACGCCGGTCTTGTAGGCACCGAGGGCGCGGAGTGTATTGAGATCGGCAAGGACTCGCGCGCCTTCGGTCTTCAAATGATGATTAGACATGATTATTCCGACCCGGACGATTCTTGGCGGGCTTCGTAGGGTCCGCAAATCGGGGAGTCGCCCGATGTGTTATAGGACTCGATGACATCGCCGGCCATCACGACACTGACCAGGCATTGCTGGATCCCTGTGCCCAAACGCCAAGAATAGGTTTTTTGCCCGCTGATCGTCTGCATGAAAGTTGGATTCCCGAGCCGGGCTGTCACCGCGCTCAGCGGCTTTCCTTTATAATTGTTTCTGTCGGCGACAGCCGGCAAAGAAATATTCGGCATGCCGCTGCATCCGGTTAGAGCCAGGATCGCGAGGATCGCCAGATTCCGTTGAAAAGCCATTGATGGTTGTCTTCCCCGCGATTGCCAGGCCCATTGCATTCTCTAGAAGGGTGAGAGCACGCCAAGTCAATAGATTTGCAACTTTTGGTGCTCTGAAAAACCGGCTCAACGCCTAATCCGGGTGGGACCAAATGCGGCATCCTTGTGCGTTGCACCCAGCTCTCCAAGAGCCGATTTCTTTCATCTTATTCAATCACGCCATTCTGACAGGTGCGATCGTGCGCAAGCTTGCCTCCGAAAAGAGCAGGCCTAATGTTCGTATCTTCCGAGGGGGCATTCACCTGCAGGCGACGCATAAAACAAAGGGAGATTAAGACGTGAGCAACCAATTAACAGAAGAAGAACTTGCCGCGCTGATGCCGTCTGAACTGCTTCAGCACAAGACGCCTATTCCAACCCAGATTGTTTCCAGCGACGAATTTTATCCTGATCCGCAAAACGAACGGCAACGCGAGGTCGAGTCACGAATGCTGGCGATGGCTGATGATCTCGGCGGCAAGCAGGGGCTGGATCGTCGCCGGTTTTTCCAGACCGCAGCCGGCATGGCCGCATCTTTTGTTGCGATGAACGAAGTCTATGGACCGCTGTTCAGCGTAAGCAAGGCGGAAGCGGCGACGCCGGCCATGGCCCAGGAGCGCGCAGACTCGCTCAAGGACCAGTTCATCATGGACATGCACACGCATTTCCTGCGCGACGACACCCGCATCACGGGCTTTGTCGAAATGCGCAAGGCTGTCGGCAAGGCCGGCTGGAACAAGCAGCTCGCCGACCACGAGCAGACGATCGAGGATCTGAAGTTCAACAACTATAAAAAAGAGATGTTTCTCGACAGCGATACCAAGATCGCCCTGATCTCCTCGGCGCCGTCTGATATCGAGCGGGACTGGTTCCTGACCAACCAGCAGATGGCGGACGCACGCAAACGCGTCAATGACGAAGCCGGTTCGCGCCGGCTGTTCGCCCATTGCATCTTCACGCCGGGGCAGCCCAACTGGCTCGAGAACCTCGATGCCGGCCTCGCGCTGAATCCGGAATCTTGCAAGGGCTATACCATCGGCGACAACACCCACAAGGAGATCAGCCGCTATCCATGGCGGATGGACGACGAGAAAGTGACCTATAAGGGCTATGAGAAGATGGTGAAGGCGGGCATCAAGAATGTCTGCGTTCATAAAGGGCTGTTCGCGCCGAGCGTCGAACACCAGTTTCCCAATCTGCGCGGCTTCGTTGACGTCTCTGATGTAGGCCAAGCCGCCAAGGACTGGCCACAGCTCAACTTCATCATTTATCACTCCGCCTATCGCCACGTTGGCGGCGACCCCAAGGTGGCGTTGGCGGAATTCGAGCGCACTGGCCGGATCGCCTGGACCAGCGATCTCGCGGACATTCCGGCGCAGTACGGCGTCAACAACGTCTATGGCGATGTCGGGCAGTTGTTCGCCACGACGCTGGTGGCCGAGCCGAACGTCTGCGCGGCATTGATGGGCATCCTGATCAAGGGAATGGGCACCGACCGTGTCTGCTGGGGTACCGATGCGCTCTGGACCGGAGGACCGCAATGGCAGATCGAAGGCTTGCGGCGCCTGGAAATCCCCGAGGTGATGCAGAAGAAATACGGCTTCGCCCCGCTCGGTGACGCCCGAGGCCCTGTCAAGACAGCGATCTTTTCCGGCAACAATGCGCGGCTCTATAATATCGATCCGAAGAAAGCGATGCTGGAGCTGAAAGGCGACCGGTTTGCCATGATGAGGGCGGAGTACGACAAGGCGGGGCCGGAGCCGTCTCACACCCGCTATGGCTATGTGGTGCCGGACGGGTCGATTGATCACTCCGTGTTCGCCTGAAAAAATATTTCGCAAGAAGCGATCGCAATGCCGTCGACATCCCAGGGGATGCCGGCGGCATTTTTATTTGATTAATCCACGAGTGCGAAGGCTTTGCACCAGCCGTCTTCGCTGACGTCGCCAGCGACCACCTTGCAGGATTTCGGGCGTTCGAACAGCGAGCAGTTGCCACAGCTGTAAATGCCGTTTGGCGTGTCCTGATACTGCGCTTGTTCCCGCGTCATTTTTTCATCGGCTTGCGCCGATGAAGTCTGCAACGACAACGCCGCAGAGACCCCGCCCATTGCGGCCCGAATGGCGGTTCGCCGCGACCAGTTAAATTTTCTTGTTTCCATGCCGTCCTCGTTGGCTTTTCTTGTCGGTCGGCATGGTCGTCTCGACGAAGCGCTTTGTCACCGGAGAAAGCGCCAGCGCCGAATAAAGTTTCGAACAATTTTGCTCGATCTGGTGCAGTGGATTTGACATTCGCTACCCCGCAGTCGGGAATGCGTAAGGCGAATGTCAAATCCAAAACTCCACTAGAAACCTATATTTGCTAGTAGTCCTTCGATTCTGACATTTGCAAAAGTGCCAGCCAAATCGGGATGCAAATGTTAGAATCGGATCACTAGTTCATCGATAGAGATCGGCGCGGGTCGGCGGCAGCCCGGACGGGCCACGAACACGACGCGACGCCAGTGTCTGGAAAATCCCGACAGTGCCTTGCATGAAGGCGATCGAGACCACGGCGAGATAAGCAATCCACAGCCTGGTTTTCTCGCGGCCGATTTCGCGTTCGGCGGCTTCGCGGTTTGCCGTCAGCCGATCATGCCAGAGCCGGGTGGTGTGCATGTAATGCTCGCGCCAAGCTTCGACGTCGTGCACTTCAAAATTATGCAGTTCAAGATTGCCAATCGACATGCCAAGATGATCGAGTTCTCCTCCGGGAAAAATGTAGCGGCCGACCGCGGTCGCCAAAGCGGCATCCCGGCGGCGTCCGCGGCGAAAGCGCTCAAAACTCTTCGAGCGCAGCGCGATCGAATGGTGGAGGTACAAGCCGCCCGGCTTCAGCAGGCGATTGATCGCCTGGAAATAGGTCGGATGGTTGGCGATGCCGACGTGCTCGAACATGCCGATCGAAGCAATCTTGTCAAAGCTGCCTTCGAGGCGCGCGTAGTCGCGCATTTCGAGCGTTACCTTGTCTTCGAGCTTCAGTCGGGCGACTTTTTCCTTGGCGTAGGCGAACTGCTCTTCCGCCAGCGTCACGCCATGGGCGCGCACCCCATAGTGTTGGGCGGCGTGACACACGAGAGCGCCCCAGCCACAGCCGATGTCGAGCAGGGTTTCGCCCGGCTGGAGCCGCAATTTGCGGCAGATCATATCGAGCTTGTTGGCCTGTGCTGTCGCGAGATCATTGCTCCAGTCTTTGAAATAGGCGCAGGAATAGACCATCTCCGGATCGAGAAAGAGTTCGTAAAATCGATTGGAGAGGTCGTAGTGATAATGGACGTTCTCCTTGTTGCTCGCCTCGGAGCCGTCGATGCGCGGCTTTTCGCTGCGGACACCTTCCAGCGGCCACGGGCCGCCGCGGGGCACGAATACAAACCTGGCGAGCGCTGCAAGCGCGAGAGGCTTGTTGAAAGATTTCATCAGCACCCGGGTGCGTATTTTCGGCCTGCGCGCTGCTAGGTCGAAAAACGATCCATTGCGCAGATCGAACCGTGACGTGACCCAGAGGTTGAGGAAAGTATCGATGCTCGGCCGCCGGATCATCGCCGCCACGGCGCCCTCATCGGCGATGACAAAGGCCAGCGCATCGGAGGAGAGATCGGCAGGTACCGTCGAGCCGTCCCACAACACGAAGCCGAGATCGGGCAGGATCCGCTCGTTGATATGCGTGAGCAGCCGCCTGAAACTTTCGAGACGGCGCGCCGCTTTTGAAGCCCCCGGCAAAATGACTTATCCCCGTGATGAATTCCGACACTCCGTTTCTAAGGGAGCATCGCTTTTCAGGGAAATCAATAGTTTAGCCGAATGTTTAAACGGCCGCGGGAAGAAGTTCGACCTCTTTGACAGAAGCCGTTTTTGCCGCGGAATCATCGGCAAAGTATTCCCAGGCCTTCTCATGGCCGTAATACACGAACGGCCCGAGCACGAAGCCGGTGGCTGACAGGATCATCGCCTCGGCTGCGGTGCCGACAACCACGTAATTTGTGGTGAAGTCCACAATCGTTGCAATCGTTCGGTAGGTGATCGTCTTGGCCAGCGCCGGGCTGATCGTGAGCCCCATTGTGTTGCTGTCGAGGTCTGATTTGGGCAAATGCAGCGTGACGCTGGTTTCAGAAGGACGCAGATAATTCCACGCGGCCTCATGGGCGAAATAGAAGAGGGGCCCTGCGATCAGGTTGAAGGTCGATAGGCCGGCTGCGGTCGCGATCTCGCCGATCACAATATAGTTCGTCGTAAAATCGAGCGTCGTCACGATGACGCGAAACGTGATCGTTTTGGCAATCGTCCGCCGGAGCGGCAATTTTGCCAACAGTTGAGCGGGCTGTTTTACAGCCAGTTCACGGGAGGATGTGCCGATCTGCGGCGCCTTGGCATCGCGTCGGGCGGTCGTGCCACGTCGCTGTCCGAGATATCGGGGCGCGAGGAAGGCCGCACCGCCCAGGATGATGCCGGGAATCAGCGCGACTTCCAGCAAGGCAGCGCCCGCGACCACGGCCAGTCCGATCGTGATTTCGCGCTTCATGAGCACCCGGGAACTCTTGGGATGGGTGTCCAAAGCTTCGCCGAAAAACAAGACAGAAATACAACGGCCTCTCGCGGCAGCCGCGCCGTCCGAACTATGGACAAGATGTCAGGGAACAGGATGCCGAGAGTTTCGGTTATCCTTCGGGTTGCTGACGGCCGCCCGTCAGGGCCTGCACGGTCGGCTTCTGAACCTACCCCCAGACAGGTCGGCCGTGCTCGCGGGCAAGCGGAATAGACGGGTCAAGGACTGCCGATGCGGAAGGTTGGACGATTCATGGCGTTTGCTGCTTCAGCGATGCTGCTGTCCGTCATCGCGCTTTTGCCACTCGCCTCGCGAGCGGAGGAAACGGCGCGTCAGAAAACGACCGGCTATCCGGCCGTGGAAGATGTGCCGCCGAGGCCCGACAAGCCCGCCATGACGGCCGCCGAGCAGTCGAAGCTCAAGAAAGAACTGTCAGCCGCGCGCGACCGTCAGGTGCCCAAAGGCAAAGCGGGTGCAGGCACGACGCCCGCAAAACCCTGACAATTTGCGCGGCTTTGGCCCCGTTTTCCCCTTTGGACAGATAGCCCAGCGGACTTACTCCGCAGGGCCCGGGTGCGGCCGCTCCTGATCCTTCCCATCCGGTTGACGTTGGGGCGCGGTGGCTACCGGTTGAGGAAATCTGGCGGCCCAGCGCTGTTCGCACTTTCGCTGAAGCTCCAGGGGGATGTTGACGCTCATGACTGACTCCCGTTTTTTCTTTCGCCGACAACTTCGCGGAGCCGTGGGGATGCCAATAGGCGCAACTGTGTTCCGAATAAGAACGGAGCTGATTTTCATTGAGTGTTGGAATTTAATCACACCAAGCTGCGAAGCAGGACGCGGCGCTGGTGGAATCGGAAGGTCGCTTTGGTCCGGGACGTTCGCCTGGACGTCGACAAGGCTCAGACAAAACGGAAGGTCGTCCGACGACGATTGAGGGGGCCAGGAGCAGGCAGCCGCCCGTGCACTTACTCACCGCCGCGGACACCAACCTGGCCGCCGCGACCATGGCCGCGGTACTGGGCCCCAGCGTAACAAGCGCCGGCGCCGATCGGTCGCGACCGGCAGCGTTTGGCCGCGCATGCGAAGGGGGCGCTAACCGGGAATTAATCTGATTAGCCCATAATCTACTGCAGTTTCAGTGGGCAACGCGTAGGGAGCCGTCGCGCGGACGATCCGGCGGCGGCTCTTGTTTTATTTGAGGTCAATGCAGATGACCAAGACATTGGAAGCAGATATCCGAGCCGAGACGACGGACAAGCAACCCGCCCCCGCAATACCGAGCAAGAAGACCAGCCGAAAGTCCATCCTGGCACTGTCGGTGTTTGCTTTGGCCATAAATGGGACGGCGGCCCTCTATACGATGCCGTCTTTCAACACCACCTTGCCGAACTTCGGCGAGCTGGTGGCTGAGCTGCTTCCGCACGAGAGAGCCTCGGCGCCGATACCGGAGGCGGTTGTCGCCACCTTGACGGATATTCAGTCATCCCAGCAGCAACACGCTACCGCACTCCAGGACAATGCATCCTTGCTGCAACAAAACACAGCTCTCCTGCAGCAAGATGCAGCTGCGCTTGGTAGCCTAAGACGGAGCCTGACGGACGAACAGTCTGACGTGAAGAAGTTGTCTGTTCAGCTTTCGACGCTGATCGCGAAGGTTGACGCGCTCCAAAACGCGGTGGCGCCGGAGATAACGTCCTCGATTCCAAAAGGACGCGCTCGCGCCCGGCTATCCGGAATGGCACGCAAAAGGATAGCTCGGCCACTGAAACCAGCGGGACCTGTTTCGGTTGGCGGCGCTCCGCTGACCACACCGGCGCAAGGCTGGAGCTCGCTACAAAGCCCGGAGGGCTGAGGCGATCGTAACTTGGGATTAAGTACCGCAGCCCATGATCGCGTGTGACCTTCTGGTGGTCACAAGTACTGCGCAGAGCCGTCGCTGGCCTCAACCACAGCGGCGGCTTTTCCTTGCTGCAGCAGCGGACCCCATTTGAGCAGGTCAGCGGCAAACCAAAATAATAACCAGCGCCAACGGGAAGGCTATGCTCACGATGCCCAAAGCTGTGAGCGCAATTTCAAAAAGTAGTGTCCCATTGGGCAGCACGCTACGAACCGACATGATGCCACTCCCACGAGCCCCCGCGAGCCCTCTGCTCGTCGCCCCAGGATGAACAATCAAAAAGCGTCCTTGGGTCTATGCCCGTGACGCCGTGTTAGTATGGGGAGAGGCTCAGATGATTCGGTTAACAAAAGGTTAACGCGTGTCGTCGCTGGAAAGCAGCCGAGCCTGGGTGCATCTGAGAACATGTCCGAATCGGGTCATCGATCCTGTGAATGCGGCGCGGTTTATGACCGCAGCGAGCACATTGCCGAGGCTCGCGAGATCAGCAGCTTTGAATGCGTCGTGTGCGGCAAGACCATCGAGAATTGGAATTCCGCCTGGGTGCCTCGATATCGCTTCATCGCCTGTCCGGTTATGGCAGGAAAGCTGGCTTGAATCGTGTCAGCACGGGCGCATATTCGTCCGATGTCCGAGCAGCGACCAACTTTCGTGGCGCGGAAAAATCCCGGTTCTGGCTGGGAGGTTGATATTCTAT
>Ga0210383_10003119_pt1 | contig 14926 bp, 10 predicted proteins | sample IncBWC14OmetaG_FD_160072 | JGI IMG/M metagenome (GOLD analysis project Ga0210383, IMG submission 160072) | Forest soil microbial communities from Barre Woods Harvard Forest LTER site, Petersham, Massachusetts, United States - Inc-BW-C-14-O ...
GACGCGGCCGGCAATAGCAGGCTCGGCACCGATCCGATCGCCCTGCCGTTCCCTGAGCATGCGCCGCAAGCGCCGGGCAAGCTCACGCTCTCCTGATCCTGGCCCGATTCCTGATCCTGGACTCGCGAGCCCCCGAACACGATCCGAAAGGAATGATCAGCACCATGACCGACGTAACTCCCTATCTGGCCGCGGCCGCGACAGCCGACCTCGAGGACTGGGGCCCGCTAGAAGAAGCGACTGGCGAACCGATGCAGCAGAGCGGTGCCTATATCTGGCAGGACGGCAGCCAGGAGATCGGAGTCTGGGAGTGCACCCCAGGCCCGTCGTACTGGCAGCTGGAGGACCACGAGTTCGTGCACATCGTGTCCGGCAGCATGACAGTGACGCCGGATGAGGGCGGGCCGCTGAAGATCAGCGCTGGTGACACCGCGCTGTTCCCGAAGGGCTGGGCCGGCACCTGGCAGATCCACGAGACCATCCGCAAGGTGTTCGTCATTTTCTAATCCGCGTCAGGCGGCAAGACCGCGCCCGGCCACCCGCAAGGTGGCCGGGCGCGCTTCGTTGCGCTACGTCGAGGTCGACTGAGACTGCACGCGGACGGCTAGCTGGCCTGGCGGATGGGCTCGTCCTCGGGCTCCGTCGCGCTCAGGTCTGCGGTCGGTGCGCCGCCGCTCAGGACGCGCAGGGCGTCCGGCGCCAGGTAAGCGTGCACCGGCGTGCCCTGGGCGAGCTCGCCCTGGTCGCCATCGTTCTGCAGGAGTGCCTGAATGTCGGTGCCTGCGGCGAGGCGCAGGAAGACCTGCGTGGCGGAGCCAAGGTAGACCAGGCGCTCGACCATAGCGGGGACGCGGTTCGGCCCGGCCGAGCCGAACTCCTCGATCCGGACTCGCTCTGGCCGGATCACGGCGTGCGAGTGGTCCGGTGCGTCCAGCCCGCCGTGCGTTACCGACAGCACCGATTCCCCGAGCCGCACCTCGCACTGGCCGCCAACGCCGTGGGAGATGATGTCGACGGGCATCAGGTTGGACACGGCGAGGAAGTCGGCGACATAGGTGTCGGCCGGCTCCTCGTACACCTGGGTAGGCGCCCCGATCTGGACGATCTTGCCGTCCCGCATGACCGCGAGGCGGTCGGACATCGTCAGCGCTTCCTCCTGGTCGTGTGTCACGTAGAGGAAGGTGATGCCGACCTGCTCCTGGAGCGCCTTGAGCTCGACTTTGAGCGAGCGTCGCAGCTTAGCGTCCAGCGCGCCGAGCGGCTCGTCCAGCAACAGCACGGACGGCTGCAGGACGAGCGCTCTGGCTAGCGCGACTCGCTGCTGCTGGCCGCCGGACAGCTGGCCCGGCCGCCGCTTCTCGAACGAGCGCAGTTTTACCAGCTCGAGCGCTGAATAGACGCGCTGCTCGATCTCCGCCTTGGATAGCTGCTTGTTGCGCAGGCCGAACGCGACGTTGTCGTAGACCGTGAGGAACGGGAAGAGCGCATAGCTCTGGAACACTGTGTTGACGTTGCGGCGGTGCGGCGGCACGGCCGACACATCCTGCCCGTCCAGCAGGATCTTGCCGGCCGTGGGCTGCTCAAAGCCGGCGATCAGCCGCAAGGTGGTGGTCTTGCCGCAGCCAGACGGGCCGAGCAGCGAGAAGAACTCGCCGCTGGCGATCTGCAGGTCGATGTTGTCGACAGCGACCTCGGCGAAGCGTTTCGTCAGCGAGACAAGCTCAATGCGGCCACCGGCCACGTCAGCCACCTACCCTTCTTGAGACTCGGCGCGGTCGACGGTGTCGCGGCCGCGGCCTGGCGTCCAGTCAAACCCTAGCTGATCCGCCACAAAACGCATGCTTAGCTCAAAAGCTCGCATCGAGTCAACTACCGGGTCGTTCAGTGCGATCTGGATGGTGAGCCCGTCCAGCAGCGTCGACAGGTACACGGCGAAGCTGGCGGCGTCGACCTCACGGAACTCCCCGGCCTCCTGACCCTCCCGGACCAGTGAGGTGATGACATCGCGCCAGCGCTCATCGGACTTCTGCCGGACGCCGGCCACTTCGGCGTTTCTCGCGGCTTGCGCCCAGAAGTCCAGCCACAGCTGCCACGAGCTCGCGGGCTCGGGGTCGGCCTCCGACAGGCAGCTCATGGCGACGATCTCCTCGAGCCGCGCGGCCGCGGATGTGAGCCGCGCCATCCGGCTCTGGCCGACGACATACCAGTTGTCCTCGTAGTACCGGATGGCCTCGGTGAGCAGCTGATCCTTCGTCTTGAAGTAGTAAATGACCAGCGCCGGACTGACGCCCGCGCGCTCGGCGACGTCGGCGATCCTGGTATCGGCATAGCCGCGCGCCGATATGACCTCGAGCGCGGCGTGCAGCATCTGCTCGCGCCGCTGGTCGGCGGTCCCCGGCACCTCAGCGCCCTCGGCTGCGCGGACTGTCATTACTGACGTTCCTCTCATGACGGCAATAATTCTCGCTCTGCCGCCGTCTGTCTGCGTGTTGCCGTCCTTGGTAGCTTGCCGTCACAGCGCCGCTTCGGTCGGCCCGCCCGGTGAGCCGGAGACACAGCATCGGGAAATGCCGGTCCCCTCTTGCCTCCAGGGTTAATCTTTTCTTAAACTGAACATTCAGTCAAACGTTGCGTGCACGCCGCATCGATCCCAGTGCGGGCGCGTGGCCGCAACATTACGGAAGGCTGGCTCATGGCCGCAACATACGACGCCATCGTGATTGGCGGAGGGCACAACGGGCTGGTGGCAGCCGCGTACCTGGCCCGGTCCGGCGCGAAGACCGTCGTGCTCGAAGGCAGGTACAAGACGGGCGGCGCGGCCACGACCGAGGCCGTGTGGCCGGACGCGCCTGAGTTCAAGGTGACCAGGCTGTCTTACGTCATGAGCCTGCTGCCGCCGACGATCATCTCCGACCTCGAGCTGGACCGGCACGGCTACAAGATCTACCCGATGGGGCCGTACTACCAGGCGTTCCCCGAGGGCGGATCGATCAAGCTGTACGCCGACGACGCCAAGCGCAACCACGAGTCGGTGTCGTTGTGGTCCAAGAAGGACGCCGACGCCATGCCGAAGTGGGACGCCTGGCTCGCCGGGCTCGCCGACGTGCTCGGCCCGCTGCTGCTGACCGTGCCGCCCGCGATCGGCTCCCGCAAGCCGCGTGACCTGGCCGGGACCCTCAAGCTCGCGTGGCGCCACCGCGGCCTCGATGTCCGCACTATCGCCGACGTCACCCGGCTCATGACCATGAGCATCGCCGACCTGCTGGACGACTGGTTCGAGTCGCCGCAAGTCAAGGGCGCGCTGGCGGTCAACGGCGTGATCGGCACCTGGGCCGGGCCGTATGAGCCAGGTACTGCTTACGTGATGGCGCACCACTCGATCGGCGACGTGGGTGATGGCCACCTCGGTAACTGGGGCTTCCAGGAAGGCGGCATGGGCGCGGTGTCCAGCGCCATCGAGTCGGCCGCTCGCGACAACGGCGCCGAGATCCGGATCAACGCGCCAGTCGCGCGGGTGCTGGTCGAGGGCGGCAGGGCCGTCGGCGTCGTGCTGGAGAACGGAGACGAGATCCGGGCCAAGGTCGTGGTGTCCACGCTGCACCCGAAGACCGCGTTCCTGGACCAGGTTGGCCGCGAGCACCTGCCCGCGGATTTCGCCACCGACATCGAGCGGTGGAAGAGCCGCAGCGGTGTCGTGAAGATCAACCTGGCGCTCGCTGAACTGCCCGACTTCATCGCTGACCCCGGCTCGCAGCTCCAGGAGCACCACACCGGGTCGGTCGAGATGGCACCCACGATGGAGTACATCGAGCGCGCGTTCCAGGACGCTCGGGACGGCAAGGCCGCCGTGCGGCCGTTCAGCGACGGCGTGATCCCGACGGCGTTCGACAAGACGCTGAGCCCGGAAGGCACGCACATCATGTCCCTGTTCACCCAGTGGGTGCCGGCGGATTGGAACGCCGAGCCGCACACCGCCGAGCTCGAGGCCTACGCCGACCGCATGATCGACTGCTATAACGAGCTTGCGCCGAACTTCAAGGGCTCCATCCTGCACCGGGACGTCGTCGGCCCGTACGAGATGGAGCACGAATACGGCCTGATCGGCGGCAACATCTTCCACGGCGAGCTGTCGCTGGAGCAGCTGTTCCACATGCGGCCCGCACCCGGATTCGCCGATTACCGCACGCCCGTCCACGGCCTCTACTACGGCAGCTCGGCAACGCACGCTGGCGGCGGCGTGTGCGGCATCCCTGGCTGGCAGGCGGCCAAGGCCGCGATCGCCGACCGCAAGTCGGCGCAGCGCAGCGCGAGCGCCCGCAAGGCGTTCCGGCGGTCATGACGGCTCTCCGGCCGGCAACCGATCAGGACCGGAACGGGGTCGTCCTCCGGCCGCCACCGCTTGACGGCCGGGTGCCCGCCACCGGCCGCCAGGAGGCCGCCGCGGCAGTCCGGGCGATGCTCGAAGCGCGCAGCGTGGCGCTGGTCGGAGCCTCGCCCCGACCGGCGACATTCGGGCGCCGGATGCTGGACGAGGTCGCCAGGAGCGGCGCGCGGCCGCGCCTGTACCCGGTCAACCCGAGGTACACGGAGCTAGACGGCGCGCGCTGCTATCCGTCGCTGGCCGACCTGCCCGAGTCGCCCGACCTGGCCCTCCTCGCGGTCCCCGACGCTGCCCTCGAACGACAGCTTGCCCTCGCCGCGGACGCCGGCTGCCGGGGCGCCGTCATCTTCGGCAACGCGCACGAAGACCTGCTGCCGGTTGACAGCGGGCCGGGCGACGGCTGGCCGGGTGACGGCGGGCCGGGTGGCAGCTGGCCGGGTGACAGCAGGCCAGTGTTGCGGGAGCGCCTGGCCGCCATCGCGCAATCCGCTGGCATGGCGCTGTGCGGAGCGGGCTGCATGGGCTTCGTGAACGTCAGCCATGGCCTGCGCGCGATCGGTTACACCGAGCCCGACCCGCTGCCTGCCGGGCCGGTGGCGCTGGTGACCCACTCGGGTTCGGTGTTCTCCGCGCTGCTGCGGGCCAGGCGCGGTATCGGCTTCACGCTCGCTGTGTCGTCCGGACAGGAGCTGGTCACTGCTGCTCCGGCCTACCTGGAGTACGCGCTCGACCTGCCGGATACCAGGGTGCTTGCACTGGTACTTGAGGCCATCAGGGACGGTGCCGGGCTGCGGCGCGCGCTTGCTGCGGCCGCGCACCGCGACATCCCGGTGGTACTGCTGACGGTGGGCACCTCGGCCAGCGGCCGCGAGATGGTCGCGGCTCACTCGGGCGCGCTGGCGGGCTCCGACGCTGGCTGGGAAGCGCTCGCCAGGGCCTACGGTGTGCTGCGGGTCAGCGACCTCGGCGAGCTGACCGACACGCTGGAGCTGTTCGGCGCCGGGCGCCGGGCTAGAACGACGACGGCCGGCGACCGGGCGGGCATTGCGACCGTGCACGACTCGGGACTGGAGCGCGCGCACGTCGTGGATATGGCCGACGACGTCGGCGTGCCGTTCGCGGAGATCGGGCCCGCAACGCTCGAGCGGCTTGCCGACCTGCTCGATCCCGGCCTGGTCCCAGCGAACCCGCTCGACGTGTGGGGTACGGGCGCGGATACCAGGGAGCTGTTCGGCGGCTCGCTGCTGGCCCTGGCCGCTGACCCTGCTGTGCAGGTGGTCGCGCTCGCCGTGGATCTCGTGCATGAGCTCGACGGCGACCAGTCTTATCCGCTCGCCATGCTTGACGTGGCTGAGCGCACCGATAAGCCGCTCGCCGTGCTCAGCAACCTGGCCAGTGCGATCGATCCTGACCTGGCCAGGCAGCTGCGTGCAGCGGGCGTGCCGGTGCTGGAGGGCACTCGTTCGGGCCTGGTAGCCCTGCGCCACCTCCTTGATCACGCCGGCCATGCTGTGGCAGGCAGCACGGCCGGCGGGGACCCGGTCGATAGCGCCCGGAAGGCGCGCGGCGTCGAGCTGCTGGCGCGCGGCGAGGCGACCGGCGCTGCGCTGCTTGACTTGCTTGCCGAGTACGGGATCGAGGTCGCGGCGGCCAGACCGGCTGCCAGCGTGAGTGCGGCGCTCGGGGCCGCGCAGGAGATTGGCTATCCGGTCGTGCTCAAGACGGACGAGCCGCAGATCCTGCACAAGTCTGATGTGGGCGGCGTGCTGCTCGGGATCCCTGGCGCCCGCGAGCTTGCCGCTGCCTACGCCGACCTGGCGGCCCGCCTCGGCCCGCGTGTGCTGGTCTGCCGCACCGTCCCGGCCGGCGTGGAGCTGGCGCTGGGGATAGTCCGCGAACCCGAGCTGGGCCCGCTTGTCGTGGTCGGCGCCGGGGGCGTGCTGGTCGAACTGCTATCTGACCGCGTCGTCGCCCTGCCGCCGGTGTCCGCGCAGCTGGCCAGCGAGTTGATAGCTGACCTGCGGATCCGGACGCTGCTGGGCGGCGTGCGCGGCGCGCCGCCAGCGGATCTGGCCGCCGTGATCCGGGCCATCCGCGGCTTGTCGCAGCTCGCCATCGAGCTAGGGGACCAGCTGGCGGCGCTGGACATCAACCCGCTGATCTGCGGCCCGGACAGTGCGATCGCAGTGGATGCGCTCGCGATACCCCGCTCGTCCGACTGATGCTCCGCCCGCCGTGTCGGCCCGCGCAGCTTCACCCAGGTCGGGCTCGCTAGTCAGCGGCCCGCGTTACTCCGTGCCAGTGATGGCAATCAGGGCCTGCTCGGCGACTCGCTGGCCCCTGGTCATGAACCGGTAGCCGAGGTATCCCAGGCCTGCCACGACGAAGGACATCAGCAGCATGACCGTGGCCAGGGCGTTGAGGGCCGGCCCGCCGTTCCCCCCGTGCTGGGTCGAGTAGATGATCACCGACATCGGCGTATTGGAGGCGTTGGACGACAGCAAGTCCACGATCACGAAGTCGTCGATGACGCCGGAGAACACCAGGATCGCGCTGGCGAAGATCGCCGGGGTTAGCAGTGGCATCATGACCCGGCGCATCGTCTGGAACTGCGTGCAGCCGAGGTCGGCCGAAGCCTCCTCGTACTGCTTGCCGATGGTCACGAGCCTGGCCTGCACGATGATGGCCGGCCAGCTGACGTTCCAGGTCACCAGGCCGAGTACCTCCGCCCAGTTGCCCAGGCCGATCGTCCGCAGGCCGGGCATCTTGGTAAAGACGAAGAACATAGCCACGCCGAAGATCAGCTCAGGCACGACGAAGGACAAGATCATGATGAAGTTGAAGCTGGACGGCAGGAAGCCCCGCCACCGGTTGATGCCGAGCGCGAACGCCACGCCGATCGGGACGGCGATGAGCGTGGTCCAGGCCGAGAGCTTCAGCGTCTCGAAGATGGCACTGTGCAGCTGCGGGTTGTGCCAGATCGAGTTGACCTTGTCGCCCCAGTACCAGCGCCAGGTCAGGCCCTGATAGGTGGCCTGCGACTTGCCCTTATTAAAGGAGAAGAGGACCGCGAGGGCGATCGGCGCGAGCGACCAGATCAGGTAGAGCCAGGTGAAGCCCTCCAGGAACCACGGATGCCGCCACGGATTGCGGAACAAGCGCGGCTTAGACGACCCCGTTCCTATCCCGGTTGTAGAAACCGTTTCGGAGACTGCCGTGGTGCTCATGACGCCGCCCGTGAAGCCCGGTTGGTTTGCACAACGTAATACATCATCGGCACGAGGAGCACGATCAGCACAAGCAGCGAGAGGATCGCGCCCTGGCCCGCGGACGGCTGACTGAGCTGGCCCTCGATCAGGTTGCCGATCATGGAGGTATCGCGCGCGCCGGACAGTAGCTGGTTGGTGAAGTAGTCACCCAGCATCGGCAGCACGGTGATGAGCATCCCGGTCAGGATCGGCTGGCGGGACAGCGGCAGTGTTACCCGGATGAAGGTGCGAGCCCGGCCGAGGCCCAGATCGCGGCCGGCCTCGATCAGGGCTGGATCGATCCGGTCCAGACCTGCGTACAAGACCAGGATCAGGTACGGGATGTAGCCGTAGACGAGGCCGAGTATGACCGTGTACGAGTGGCCGCCGAGCCAGTCGGGAGAGCCCAGCCCGACGAAGGACAGGACCTTGTTGATATAGCCGTTGGTCTGCAGGAGGTCGATCCAGGCCAGCATCCGCATCATGTAACTGATCCAGAATGGCGCGATCAGCAGCACCAGGAAGATGCCCTTGCGCCGACCCGAGAACCTGGCCACGAAGTAGGCGGCCGGGTAGGCGATCACCAGGCTCAGCAGCGACGCGACGACCACGTACCAGATGGTCCGCCACGCGATCAGGCCGACGAAAGCGCCCGACCCGAACACGTCATGCAGGACGTTCGAGAGGTTGGCGGAGCTCCAGGTGAACGGGTTGAATACCGCGACTGGCGATTCCGTCTGCCGGTCCAGCTTGCCCTCGCCGATCGCCAGCACCGCATAGAACGGGACGACGAACAGGATGAGCAGCCAGATCATGCCCGGTGCGGCCAGCAGCACCCAGAACAGCTTGTTCGGCTGGAACGGCTTCTGCTCGCGGTCTTGCCGCCTGGTCCGGCCGCCGCCAGCCGGCTTCTCCAGGGACTCGGGCGGGAGGTGGGCCACCGCTAGATCCCGTTACTCGCGACGAGCCAGGCCTGCTGCCAGAGGGCATCTGCGTCAACCGGTAGTTGCAGCTCGCCGACGCCCCGCCGAAAATCGGACGGCAGTACCGCGGTGGACATCAGGCTCGGCGGCAGGATCTTTTCTTTCACCAGCAGCTCCGGGGTTATCGCGGTTACCGGCTGCATGTAGCCGTTGAAGCTGATGTTCTCCACCGCGACCGGCTCGTCCATCAGGTAGTTGACGAACAGGTGCGCCAGCACTGGGCTAGACGCCGACCGCAGCACCGTGTTGGTGTCGTTGGCGATCGGGCCCTTGCCGTCCTTGGGGAACCAGTAGCCGACTACCTCGACGGGCACGCCCTTGGGCATGTACGAGGCCGCCGCGGCCATATCTCCCGACCAGGCGTGGTGGATCCAGGTCTGCCCGTCGGGTACCTCGCTGTAGTCGTTGTTGTCGATCTGCATGTCGACCGTATCTGCCAGCCGCAGCAAGGTCTGCTGGGAAAGCTGAATCTGGCTCTTGCTCGTGGTGTTGAGGTCGTAGATCCCGTTCATCATCAGCCCCAGGCTGATGCCTTCCCGGTAGTCGTCGAGGATCGCGACCTTGCCCTGGTACTTAGGCTGGAAGAACATGTCCCTCCAGGGGTTGGCCATGGTGGCGGGATTCTCGTGCACCAGATCCTTACGCCAGGCGATGCCCGTGGTGTAGATCGTGTACGGCACGGTGTACTGCCAGCCGCGGTCGTAGTACGGGTTCTGGAAATCCGGCCAGGCCTGGTCGATGTTGGTGATGTAGCTGTGATTGAGGGGCTGAATCAGCTTGCCCTCGATCAGGTCGCCGAGCACGTCGACGGTGGCGCCCATCAGCACGTCGAACTTCAGCCCGCTGCGCAGCTTGGAGAGCGCCTCGTTCATGGTATTGAACGTGGTGACCTCGACCTTGCAGTTGTACTTCTTGGCGAAGCTGTTGACGCAGGCCTGATTGATGTAGGCGACCCAGTTGTAGACCTGGAGGGTCGCGCCAGCCTCGGGCTTCAGGTTGCTGGCGATAGCGGCGTTCCCGGTGACCGGCCAGGTCACCGGGTTGCTGGGCCGCGGCAGCGGAATGTTGTTGGCCCCGACCAGATACGGCGCACAGGCGTCAAGCACGGAGGCGCCGCCGCCCGCCAGCAGCGCGGCGGCGAAGCCGCGCTTGAGTGCCTGGCGGCGGGAGAGCCCAGGCCGACGGCGAGTGCCGTCCGGCTGCCAGCCCTCTCGTGGGTGCATCTACCGCCGCCTTCCGCCCCAGTCCGGGTCCTCCGCTGACTGCTCACCGGCTAGCGTCGGCTGAGCGTTCTGCCAGACTCGTGACTCTGTCTTGTTGCCTGCCCAGAATGTCCTGATGTGCTACCCGGCGCAAGGTTTTCCGTGCAACGGGACCGTATCTTTTTTTCGCGGATTCAGTTGGGTTACGGCCGAACCGCGGCGGCGAAGGTCGCGAAGTTGTCGATGAACCTATCGATATCGGCTTCGTCATGCTGGACAGACATGAGCCACTGCTCGATCTTGCCCCACGGTGGCAGGAAGACGCCGCCATTGTGCTGGAACAGCCAGTGCGCATGGCTAAAGGAATCCCGCACGCCGAGGAAGTCACGGAAGTTGCGGACCGGCTCGGACGAGAACACCACGCAGCCCTTCGCGCCAACCGACACGACCTGGGCATTGAGTCCATTGCGCGCGATCTCGCGTTCGAGGCCCGCAACGGCACGCAGCCGCAACCTCTCCAGGCGCTCGTAGGCGTCGGGACTGGCCACCTCGGTGAGCATCGCCTTGCAGGCGGCCATTGCCAGCGGGTTGCCGTTGAAGGTCCCCACCATTTCGTAGTCGCCGTTGGCGACATGAGCCATGACCTCTGCCGTGCCGCCCACGGCCGCCACCGCGATGCCGCCGCCAATGGCCTTGGCCAGGCAGATGATGTCCGGTGTCACGCCGGTGACGCCGGTCGCGCCGCCAGGTCCGGCGGTCAGCCCTGTCTTCACCTCGTCAAAGGTGAGTAGGGCGCCGCTGGAGTGCAGCAACTCCTTGAGGCCAGCGAGGTAGCCGGGGTCTGGCTTGATAATGCCCGCGTTCATCATGATCGGCTCGAGGATCATGCCAGCGATCTGGCCAGGATTCTCGGCCAGCCTGCGCCGCACGGCGTCCAGGTCGTTGAAGCCGACGATGAGCGTCAGGTCCGTGATGGCCTGCGGCACGCCGTTGCTCGATGGCACCCCGGCTGGCCGCTCCGCCGGGCCCCTGTCGTCCTCGCTGCCGTCCGGACACACCGACACCTGCACCGAATCGTGGTGGCCGTGGTAGCAGCCCTCCACCTTGATGATCTTGTCCCGACCGGTGATGGCGCGCATCAGGTGCACCGCGTCCATCGTCGCTTCAGTCCCGGAATTGGCGAATCGCCATTGCGGCAGGCCGAACCTTCGCGACAGCTCGGCGGCGTTGGCCAGCGCCGTCTCGGTCGGCTGCGCGAAGTGCGTGCCGCGCTCCACCTGGGTCCTGACCGCCTCGACGATGGCCGGGTGGCCATGACCGGCGAGCGAGACCCCGTAACCGCCGTGCAGGTCGACGTACTCGTTGCCGTCAACGTCGTAGAGCTTGGAGCCCTTGCCGTGGCTAAGCCAGACCGGCTGCGGTCGGGAAATCTGCCAGCTTGAGACCACGCCGCCGGCCAGCGAGCTGCCTGCCACGCTGGCGAGCCGGGCGGACTCGGGCTGACGGCGGATGAAGATTTCTTCCTGGGCCTCGATGATCTCGCCGAGCGATGGCCTGGTCCGGGCCGGGCCCGCGGCTGATGCCTGGGCCAGCGCCTGGCCGTGCGGCGGGATCTGGTCCTGCGGTCGGCCCGCCTGCTTGCGGTCGGCCAGCTGCACGGCAGGCTGGTACCGCTTCGTGAGGCTTGTCGCTGTCATCGCTGGTGAATTCGGGTCGGTCGAGCTGGCCTGAGTCGTGGCCATGAGTATCGCGCTCCCAACGCGTTGACTGAATGTTCAGTCTAAATGTCGGGCGGCGGACCTGACAAGGACCAACTGAGTGACGATTCAGTTATCTCGACGTGCTCCGTGAGCGCGCTGGGCGACATGCCGGTCCGCGGCTGCAGCAGACCGCGTAGTGCGTTGGCGCTTCCTGCTCGCGCGCCGTGCTGGCCGATGGCGCGTCGGCGGCGGACTACTCGGCAGCGTCTGCGTGATCTGTCCTACTTGGTCGGGTCCAGTCGGCTGGCTCGGCGCCGTGCTCAGTGGTAGCGGGCAGACTGGTGGCAGGCAGAGTGGTGGCGGGCAGAGTGGTGGCAGGCAGGGTGGTCAGCTCAAGCTGGCCGTGCGGCACCGGAACAGGCATCGGAAGGCCACGGTCGCCGCCATGCGCGGACACCGCCCGCAGGTGATATGCCTCGAGCTCGGCGAGGAAGTCCGGGGCAAGGTACGGGCGGCCGTCCACCACAGGGCCCTCCTCGCCGTTGATGATGGCGGTGACGTCCTGGCCGCTGATCGTCTTGTGCATCTCGAGCGCGTGGCCGACCGCGAGCACGCTGGCCCTGTGCTCGGTGAGCAGCGCGCCGGTGCGCTCGGCGAGGGAAGCGAGATGCGCCTCGGCGCGGCGGCCAAGCGCAGTCTCCAGCACGTCACGGTCGGTCCCGTCGACGACAGGATGAGCGTCGTGCGGCGCCCGGGTCGCGGCGTAGGAACCGTATTGCCCGCCCATGCCCCACAGGCCTTCCATCGCCAGCGAGATCGTGGTGGCGTTCTGCAGGTCGCCAGAGACTCCCGAGCTTGAGTCGCCGTCGAAGAACATCCGCTCGCCGACCAGCGAAGCGAGGCTCACCATGATGTCGGCCTCGTACTCGCTGCGCCACGAGGTGAACTGCTCCTCGATCGGGATCGGCTTGACGAAGCCGAGGTAGTCGGCGCCTTTCTGAATCGTCGCGGTGTCGATCACGTTCCGCTTCTGGACCAGGTGACTGATCACGGCATGGCACGCCTCGTGCAGCGCGACCGCGTGCCGCTCGCGCTCGATGTACTCGACGCCCTCGGACGGTCCCACGCTCTTGGCCAGCTTGGCTTTAAGGACATCGGGCCACGTGATGGTCGTCCTGCCATCGCGCAGCGCGACGATGAGTGACTCGTTGACTAGGTCCTTGATACTGGCTCCGGTCGCATACGGCGTGATGGTTGCCAGATGATCCATCTGGTCGGGCGCGATCGCATGGCTGACCTTGGCGAAGTAACCCTCGTACGTGCGCTTCCTGCCCTCCTTGGAGGGATAGCCCACGCGGGACGTGCGGTCAATCCGGCCTGGCCGCAGGAGCGCCTCGTCCAGCGCGCTAGGCAGGTTCGTGGCCATCACGATGAGGATCCGATACTTGGGCGGCGGCTTCGGCTTCATGCCAAGCGTCCGTCGCACCACCCGGTTGACGAACCCGCGTGGCTTCTTCAGGCCTGACATCTCGGTGAGCAGCGCCTGCAGCGTGCCCATTCCGCCGCCGCCACCCATGCCCATGCCGCCGGGGATCATCTGGCGGAAGACGCCAGGACGCCGCGCCGCCGGATCCGCCTGCGCCGAGTCGCCGGCCAGGCCGCCGGCCTTGTTCATCAGCACTGCCTGGCTATCGGGCATCAGGTAGCTGAACCCGTGACACGAGGCGAACGCGCCTCCCAGCGCGGACGTTGGCGACGGAATCGCGCCACGCGGCCCGCCGCCCTGGCCGCCTACGCTGCCACCGCGACTTCCGAGCGAGTCCGCTTCGTCAAAGAAGACGATCACGCCGCCGTACCGGACCGCGAGCTTACGCAGCCGGCGGAAGAGGCCCTTCACCTTCAGGATGCCGACGCCGAAGAACATGTTGATGAACGCGCCAGGATCGACGAACACGTAGGGCTTGCCGGTCTCGCCCGCCATCGCCTCGGCCATCAGCGTCTTGCCGGTCCCCGGCGGACCCCAGAGCAGCAGGCCGCTCGGCACGTAGCCGCCATGGTCCTCGATCGACTCCGGGTCCTCGAGGAAGAGGATGTTTTCCTGCACTCGGGCGAGCACGTGATCCTGACCCCATACGTCAGAGAACCGCGTGGTTACGTCGCCCGGGTAGTAGATGTCGACCCCGCCCCGCGACATGAACCAGAAGATCGCGACGAACTGGCTCACGCCCAGCAGGAGGATGACCATGAAGTACAAGATCGTCGGCAGGACGTGCAAGATCGAGGCCGGCGCTTGGAACACGCCCCGGACCGGCGACGTGTGGTACACGGCCCCGAGGATGATCGCGATGAGGGCGATCACGACGAGCCACTTGATGGCTCGCGACAGCCGGAACCTGGTGTAGTCGCTCATCCGGTGCGTGACCTGATCGCCACGGCCAAACACTCCGGCGGACAACCGGAAGTAGAAGTGCCAGCGCTCGGCGAGCACGTAACTCAGCTGCCGCAGCACCTCCAGCCCGAGCAGCAAGATCAGCCAGCGGCCGACCCCCGACTGCACCTGAAGTTGCTGGCGGGCCGCGTCCGAGAAGCCGAGGACCGGGTTGGCCGACATCTCGTACCAGACAACGATGAACCAGAGCGCGACGAACAGCACACTGAACTTGAGCCGGTCCCATAGTGCCTGCCGCCGGCGCGTCTGCCGTCCGGATGCGAGCGGGCCGTACTGCTGGCGCCACTCCCGCCGGGACCGCCGACCGGTCTTGTTAGCTGACCTCGGCATCAGGAACCTCGCACGGTGAACGAATTGACGACTGTCTTGATCTGGGCTTGGTGGGAGATGAAGCAGTTCTGGTAGCACTGCACCAGCAGCAGGTACAGCTTGGTGGTCGAGCTGTTGGTCAGCACGGTCTGGTCGAAGGCATCCGGCAGGCCGCCCACGTCGTACTCGTACAGCTCGTTGATGCCGCGCACGCCGTCCTTGGTCGCGATGGTGGTGCTGGAGATCAGGTCGAAGCCGGTGAGGGTGGAGCCTGCGGCGGCGGCCTCCTGCCGGGCCGTTGCCGTCACCGGGAAGAGCAGATCGCGCATGTAATTGAAGGACAGCGCGGCGCGCAGCGACGAGCGCAGATTCTGCACACTCGCATACACCACCGGAGCCTGCGAGCCCAAGAGCAGGGCAGTCGCGGACGGTTTGGCTGCGGCGGCATACGCACGCGACCACGCGAACGCGCCACCCGCTGGCCCGGCCGCCGATTTGCCCAGTTCCACCTGCGCGCCAGAAAGCGCTGTCGGCTTCACTTGCAGCCAGCTCGATGGCACCTTGAAATACGCGTGATCTGCGCCGTCGGCGGCGTAGGTATAGCTTGGCGCGGCGCAGGCAGTCACCACGAGCAGCATCGTGGCCGCGACGACG
>Ga0210383_10003120_pt1 | contig 14924 bp, 23 predicted proteins | sample IncBWC14OmetaG_FD_160072 | JGI IMG/M metagenome (GOLD analysis project Ga0210383, IMG submission 160072) | Forest soil microbial communities from Barre Woods Harvard Forest LTER site, Petersham, Massachusetts, United States - Inc-BW-C-14-O ...
GGCTACCGGCTGCCGCCGCATCACGCCGCACGGCATCGGAGCTAGCATCGCCCCGGCCTGCACGGGGAGTCAAGCGCCGACGACACCGGCCGCGCTCTGCGGTACATTTCACCGGAGCATAATCCGGCGCCGCGCGGGGCTGTTCGAGGGCGTTCTAAACCGGCCACTGACCAGGCAAAACGCTCTTGATTCAACTCCGGTGTAACCATATAGACCCCGACCAAGACGGCTCAGACGCGCTCTAATGAACGGCGAGCCCTAGTTCGGCGCTGCGTCACCAGACGGTGACGGGCCATAATGGCTGGTCAGCGCCTATTCATCAGGTCGCGGAACAGGTCCCCGTCGCCGTTGGCGCCGTCGCCGCGCGGCCCGGCCGGGACCTTCCCCGGAGGCGGCGGCACCACCGCGAGCTGATCGACCAGCTTGCCGATCGCCTTCTTGTCCGGCTCGCCGTCCGCGCCGAGGAGCTTGGACAGGTCCAGCACCGCGAGCGCCGCGTCCGGGTTGGCGATGCGCCCGGCCGCCTGCGCGCGGAACTCGGCCGCCACGAGCCGCAGACCGGACTCCTTCGCGGCCTCGGCCTTGCCCTCCTCGCGGGCCTTCGCGATCAGCTTCTCCTGCTCGGTCATGCCCTCGGCCCGGAGCCGGTCTAGCTCCTTCTTGGTCTCGACCCGCTGACGCCGCTCCTCCTCCAGGGCGGCGGTCAGCTTGTCCAGCTCGGCGCGGGTCGGCGCCGGGGGATCAGGAGCCGGGGGAGGACTCGGCGGCGGCGGGCTCGGCGCGGGAGGCGCGGGCGGGTCGGTGCCGGTCGGCGGCGCCGGGGGCGCGGGAGGTGTGCTCATGTCGTGGCTCCTGTCGGTACGGGCGGAACGGGTGCGGGTGCGGGCGGCGGGACAGGTCGGCGGGCGGCCTCAGCCTCGGCCAGCTCCGTCCACCGCCTGACCTCTTGGGTGGAGGCGCCCCACTTCTCCCACAGCACCTCGCGGGGAACGCCGAGCGTGCCCATCTTGACCAGGGCGTCGACCATCTGGCCCTCGGAGCGGGTCTCCATGTCGGCCCACACGACCTCGGCGGCCACGTCCACGGCGGCCGGGGAGCCGACGAGCCGCAGCGCGTACCGGATCGCCTCCTCCCACCCCTCGCCCAGATGGACCGACCGGCGCCGGACCTTGCTCACCAGCCCCGACTCAGCCGCCTTGATCGCGTCAGCGGACAGGTTCGTGATGGTCCCGGTGAGGTAGTGCGCCGGGGTCTGCGTGATCGCGGCCATCATCGTGATGTCCTGCTCCACCGACGACAGGTACCCCTGGAGGGTGCTCTCCGCGAACGACCCGAACCGCCCATCGACGTTCTCGTTCGTCAGGAGCCTGTTGCTCCCGATGTCGAACGGCCGGACCACCTTCACGGCCTGGCCGCCGTCGTCGGTCTTGATCACGTCGCGGGCGATGCGGATGCCGGTCGCCCAAATCTGGCGGAAGGCCCCGTAGTCCATCGCCACGCACCGATTGAACAACGTGGTCTGGATGCGGTCCTGAATCGGGATTACCGGGTCCAGCTCCGAGCGCGGCCACCCGATCGTCCTCGGCTGCGGGGTCAGCTCGATCAGCCCGACCGACCCGGCCGGGTTCACCTCGATCTCCGGGCCTCGGGCGTTCGGGTACCAGGTGACGATCTCCTCCGGGGTCATCAGGACCTCGATCGTGGAGCGCGTGTCGCCGGGTATCTCGTGGAACCGCTTGAATCCGGCCCGACGCTTGCGCCGGTTCCCCGGCTCGTAGAGCACGGTCGCCTGGAGCGGGCTCTCGGCGGTCATGGAGACCCCGGTCGGGTTGTCCTCGTCGGGTTGCACCAGCACGAACGAGGAGCCCATGACCAGGGCGTCGGTCTGCACCAGCTCGTGATCGGCGTCCATCTGGTTTGCCTGCCAGATCGTCCAGGCCAGCGACCCATCGTCGGCGTCGCCGCCCTCGCCGTCCCCGAACCGGAACCCGACCACCTGGAGCCGCTCCGCGACGGCGTTGATCACCAGCTCGCACCAGTTCGCCCCGGCCTCCTCAAGGAACGTGCGGAAGGTCCGGCGCTCCTCGGTGTCGAGGAGGGCCACGATCCCCTCCTCGCCGTCGAAATACTCCTGGTAGCTCGCGGCGCGGCCCGCCTGCACGTCGAGCCGGTTCTGGCACGCGGCCCGGAGGTCGTTCAGTTCGGACATCTCGGACATGACCTACCACCACCCGGCGATGTGGCCGACCGCGATCGTGATCACGATGAGGCAGCCGACACTGATCAGCGCGAGGCCCGTCCCGACCCGGATGTTCATACCTAGCTCCTAACTAGAAACCGGCCGCCGCGAACTCCTCCGACCTGGAGGAGCGCCGCAGCGCCCGGTCCAGGCCCATCACCGCAGCGACGATGCCGTCGATCTTCTCGGCCGACCTCTGCCGGTCGAACTTGACGTTGCCCGCCCCGTCCGTGCGGGTGACCGCGTTCCCGGCCTGCCACCGCGCGATCCCCGACCCGCCATGCCGCAGCTCCCCGGCCGCGACCAGCCGCAGCAATTCCGCAGACGAAGCGCTCATATTGCGCGCGGATTGCGCGAACGGGACCATGACCCACCCGTCGTCGCCCAGCTCCACCGCGAGCTGGACCGCGTTCCACGGGTCAAACGCCATCTCCGCGATCGAGTACACGAGCCGGTCGGCGTTGAGCGCGGTGCGGATCGTCTCATAATCAGTCACCGCCGAATCGGTCAGCACCAGCTCCCCGCGCGCCACCCACGACTCGGCCTGGCCCCCCGTTCGGCGGGACAGGTCGGCCAGCCGCGCGGCCGGGCAGAAGTGACGCCACACCACGTCGTAGGCGCCGTCGTCGGCCGGGAAGATCAGCGCGTAGGCGGCGAGGTCCTGCGTCGCGGCCAGGTCCAGCCCCGCGAAGCACTCCCGCCCGGCCAGCTCGCCCCACAGCTCGGCGGCCGGAACCGGACCCGCCGTCTCGTCCCAGACCGGCATCGAGATCGCGCGGCCCACCTTCGAGGTCGGCTGGTTGAGCCGGAACTGGCGGAACGACCGCTCGGCGGCCGGGTTCCGCTGCGCCGTCCGGCACTCGCTGGCCAGGACCCGCGAGTCGAGGAAGTCATCGAGCGCCGGGTTCGCCTGCCGCCACGTCGCGGGCTTCGTCCAGTCCGCGTCGTCGGCCGCGCGGAAGATCACCACCAGCCGCTCGGGCTCCAGCTCGGGGTCCTCCGCGATGCGCTCGCTCCACTCCCGCTCGGTGGCCGCGAACCCTACCGGGTCAGACTCGGCCGTCGTGGCGAGCAGGAGGAGCGGCTGCGCCCTCGTGCCCATCGAGGTCCGCATCGTGTCGAACAGGTCCCGGCCCCGCTGCGTCAGCAGCTCGTCAATCACCGCGCCCGAGGGCTCCTCGCCCAGGTTCCCCTCCGCGTCGCCCGCCGCGACCGCGTAGAAGCTCGCCGTGCTCTCGTCCACGATCCGCTCCGCTCCGCGGATCACCTGGAGCCGCGACCGGAGCACCGGGCTCTGGCTCACCATGCGCGCCGCGACCCGGAACACGAGACCGGCCTGCCCGGAGTCCAGCGCCAGCCCGTAAATCTCGGCCGCCGCCTCCCCGTCCGCGACCAGCAGGTAGAGCACGAGCCCGGCCAGCAGCTCCGTCTTGCCGTTCTTCCGAGCCACGTTCAGGTAGAGGATGCGGTACTTCCGCACGTACCGGCCGCGCCGCTCGTCGTAGACCACCGTCCCGATCAGCGGAGCCAGCACCCGCTCCCGCTGCCACCCGGCCGGGGTGAACGGGTGCCGAGCCCAATCCCCCTTCGTGTGGGTCAGCAGCTCGGAGAAGAACGCCACCACGTGCCGGACCCGGCCCGCGCAACGGTGCTCCCCCCGCTTCCGGCACCGGATGTCGTCCAGGGTGTAGCCGCACACGGGCGGCCGGGTCACGGCGGCCCGCCGTTCAGCAGCCCCAGCTCCCGAGCCCGCGCCACCGCCTCGGCCCGGTTCGCCGCCCCGAGCTTCTGGTAGATCGCCGTGACCTGCGTCGAGACCGTCGCCCTGGACAGGTGCAGCTCGGCCGCGATCTGCGGCGCCGTCAGGTGGGTGGGCAGGAGCACCAGCACCCGCCGCTCAGCCGTCGTCAGGTCAGGCATCCGTGAGCAGCCTCTCCGCAGCGCTGGCTATCGACCCCTGCACCCGCAGCCCCGACCGGGCCGAGGGCGTGAACCCGAACTCCCGCGCCATCACCCGCAACGCCGCCTCCGCATCCCGAACCTGCGACCACAGCGGGTTCTTGACCAGGACCACCTGAGGTTCCTCCCCCTCCTCCGATCCAGGGACCGGGCGCCGGAACACCGGAGGTGACGAGGCCGCGAGCGTGACAAGCCGCCTCCACCTGGCGAAGCACTCGCAGTACGCCGCCAGGAGGTCCACGTCCACGCCCGTCACGACCCCCATCGAGACCAGGTGAGGTGCCAGGTCATCCCACTTCTTGACCGCCTCCTCGCTCAGGTACGGCGGCCGGACCACGGGCAGCGGTGCGGGTATCGGCTCGCGCCGGTTAATGCGCTCGGTGTGGCCGCCATGCAGCACCCGCAGCGCGGTCGGCTTCGGCGCCGGACCACGGTTACCCACCACGGCCCCCCACGGCCCGCCAGCGGTCACCAGCGGCCAGCAGCGGCCAGAGGGGGGCGCGCGGCACCATGCGGCAAGGGGGGCGCGCGGCGCCGCACAGCGGCACGCACAGCGCCGCGCGGCGTGAGGGGGGTCGGGTCGGGGGGTGGGGGGTACCCCACCGACCTCTCGGAGTCAGAGGGTATCTCGAAGCCCCACCTTCACCGACCCAGGTTTTCCGGGTTTCGGCGGTCCCGATCACGGCCTGGACAGCCATCCGGCCTCGCGGTGCGTCCTGACCGCGTGGCAGGGTCCGCAGAGGCTCCACAGGTTGCCCGGATCGTGGCCCGCGTCGCGGCCCCGGACGTGATGGACCTCGGTCGCGGGGGCGCCGCAGTCGTGGCAGTCGGGATAGGCGGCGAGCTGCGCCGCGCGGATCACCGGCCAGCCGGGCGGGAGCGGCGGGCTGGTGTGGAACGGTGCCGGACGGTGGGCGTCGCACCAGCCGTCCGGCCCCGCCCACTCCGGGCAGTACCGATTGCGGCATCCCCGGACGAGCGGCATCCATTACGCCCCGACCTCGGCGGGTGCGTGCTCGCGTGCCCACGACAGGATCGTCTCGGCGGGCTTCTCCCCGAGCGCGGCCTTGACGATGGTCGCCTCGTCGCCGCCGAACGTGAGGTGGAGGCGGTACACGTCGCGGTCGTTGCGGGCCTGCTGCCGCTCCTCCTCGGTGCGGGCGGCCTTGATCCGCTCCTCGCGGCGCCGGTCGGCGTTGACCCCCGATTCAGTCGCGGAGACCTGGACCGGCCCCTGGTCGGTCTGGTCCTTGCCCGAGCCGGGAGCCCACGCCTCGCTGAACTCGTCGCCCGCGAGCGACGGCGCGGCCGGGATGTCCTCCAGTAGCCGCTGTAGCTCGGTGTCGCTCATGTCGAGCGAGTCGGCGGCCCAGTCGAGCGCGCCGAGCTGCTCCAGGTCGCGGAGCACGTCGGTCGCCAGTTGCACGTCCTCGGAGCCGCGCGCCCGGTTATGGCGAAGGGTGGCGATCTTGGCTTGCGCCTCGCCCATCGGGAGCTTGACGATCGCGAGCTGGTCGTCCGGCAGCTTGCCCTCCTCGGCCAGCTCGCGGACGGCCCGCCAGCGGTGCTCCCCGTCGACTATGACCAGCGCGCCGTCCGGCCGCTCCACGACCTTGACCGGATCGGTGAAGCCGTCCTCCATGATCGAGGACTTGAGCATGGTGAACTCGTGCTCGCCCTGCCGGTTCGGGTTGTAGTCGTTCGGGGTGATCGCGGCGGCTGAGATGTACTCGATCTCCAGCCGCTCCAGCCGAGCGTTCAGCTTCTCGATCGCGGCCTGGCCCTTGCGACGCCTTGCGGGCATGATGCGCTCCTATCCGGGGATGCCGCCCCAGCGGGGCTCGCCGGGGCGGAAGGTGGACGGCTGGACGTAGGGCAGCGACCGGCATTTCACCGAGAACGGGTCACCGAGGTACAGGGCCTTGGCCAGCTCCCGCCAGGACCCGAGCCCGGACCCGCAGATTTGGCACATGCCAACGTCGGGGTACGGCGTCGAGGAGTGCGCGCGGTGCTGGCTCAGCGAGCGCCGCATCTGGAGGTCGGCCCGCTCGCTGATCCAGGCCGGGGCCTTGTCGATGCACGTGCGCTTGAAGCACGCCTCCCACGTCTCGCCCGGACCCCGCGTCGCGGAGACGGCGCGGCGCCCGTACTGCGCGAAGGTGCGGACGCTCGGGAGGCGGCGGGTCACCCGGTCCCACCACGTCGGCCAGGCCGAGGCGAGGAGCCGCAGCACGTCGCCGGTCCCGGCCGTCATCGTCGGCGGGCTGATGCGGAGCTGGCCGCGCGGGACGCCGAGGCGGTGGAGCACGTCGTAGGCGTCGTTGTACTCCCAGCCGTTCACGTCGATCGCGCGCCACACGTCGGCGTCGAGCCAGTCATAGACGGGGCGGATGTTCCGCACGCCCCACGGGTTCGGCTTGGTCAGGTAGCCGCCCGAGCTGTAGAGCCCGAACAGGCGGCCCCGGCTCTCTTGGACCCGGAGGCCGACGACGGCCCGCAGCTCCTTGCCGGGCGGCGGCGGGAACCGCGCCGGGATCGTCATCGCCTCGATGTTGTACTCCGCGATGTGCTCCGCGTAGTCGGGCGGCTGGACGACCCAGCGCTCAGGATCGAGGAGCGGGTCCATGACCCACCAGTAGGGTTCCTCCCGGTCGAATGCGTTGATCGACGGCTGGTGCGCGACGAGCCAGTGGAGCTCCACCTCCTCGCGCTCGCGGAGCCGCATCAGGTACTCGCGGGTGCCGGGCGGGATGATCTCCTCCTCCCGCGTCACCACCTCGACGGGGAGCCGCCCGGCCTGCCGCGCCGCGACCAGCGCGACCTCCACGCAGCACGTCGAGTCCTTCCCGCCCGAGGCCGACACGACGATCCGGTGGCCCTCCTCGTACTGCTCCCGCATCCGGGCCACCGCCGCGTCGAACACGGTCATCCCGAGCATCGCCCTAGTCATGGACCCACCACCTCCAGAGCGCCGAGTAGTGCATCCCGGCCGGGAACGTCAGCGCGGCGAGCCACGCCTCCTTGCCGAGCCCGGCCATCCGGTCGGGGAGCATCGAGGTCCCGGTGACGAGCGGGTCGGCCAGCCCGTCCAGGCGCCGCGTCGCGTGCCGGACCTGATGCGGCCCGAGCGGGACGTACGGCGCCGACTTCACCGAGAAGTGGGGGCGGCGGTGCCCTCGCGGGAGCGACCCGTGCAGCGCGATCACGCCCGGCCGCGCGACCAGCCAGCAGCACTCGGTCAGGAGCCGCGACAGGTCCCCGAGGTACTCCAGGCTCCACGTCGCGGTGACGATCTCGTAGGCGCGCGGACCCGGCAGCGAGCGGAGCCACCCGTGCTCCCCGATGCTCGCCTTGACCGTGGATGCCCTCGGATGCTTCCGCTCCAGCTCGGCCAGCATCGGCCCGGAGCAATCGACCCCGGTGTAATCGCCCGGCTCGCAATGGTCGAGGAGCCACCCGGTCCCGCACCCGAGGTCGAGGACCTTCGCGCCGTCGACCTGCGGACGCAGGAGCGAGGCCAGCCGCTCGTTCTCCCACGTGTCGACCGGGCGGGTGAACAGCCCGTCATAGACGGCGGCGGCCTCGTCGTAGTCGCTCACGAGGCCGCCCAGGTCCTCGGCGCCGCGAACGTGGTCTGACCCTCGGCCGGGAGCGGCTTGTAGAGGAACGGGGTCAGCATCGGGAGGACCTGGCGCGGGGTCAGCAGCTCGTCGCGGTCGACCGCGATCACCAGCTTGAGCACGACGCCGGGCGGGTCCATCCGGGGGTCTTTGGTCCCCTGGTGCGGCGAGTGGGTGTCGAGCGCGTACATCGTGCCCGGCCAGAGCGGCGGGTGCCAGTCGGCCCGCTCGTCGTAGCGAGGCAGTCCGCGGAGCCGGTTCCCGTCGTTGCGGAGCACGAGCTGATGGCTGTACCTCGCGTAAGCGGGGTCGTAGTGGAGCGGCGTCCCCGCGCGGGTGAGGAGCCAATGCACGCCGTCCTCGTCGTGGCCGAAGCTCCGCAGCTTGATCCCGCGTCCGGGCGGGAGGAACCGGGCCAGGGCCTCATCGGAGTAATCGCCGGTCACGATCGCGGCCCGGACGCGCACGAGCCACAGCACGGGCATCGCGGCCTGGTCGTCGGTGAGTGGAGCGTCGGGTCGTACAGACACCATGCGAGGCATCGTAGTTCGCCGCGAGCAAATTGCGATAGCCAGGCCGTTCGATTGGCCGTGTTCCAATGAGCCCGGTGACCTGCGCAAACGCTCTTGATCACGATCTGGTGTGGTTGCCGCTCAGAGGCCCCTGGACCCGTCAGACTCGCTCTAATGACCGCCCGGCGACTGCTCTACGCTGCGTCGCCGGTTCGTAGCGGGCCATAATGCTCGGCCGTGTGACGTGAATCACCAGGTCACAGCGTCGGATCGGGCATAGAGAGCATTAAACCGTGGTTGAATCATACGTAGGGCACGCCACACGGGCGGCGCCCCCCGGCCCCGGAGGAGAGGCCCGAGATGACCACCACCACCCCGAACCCGACGTACGTTGCCCTGACCGACGCTGGCACGAAGCACTGGCACCTTGGCGCGATTGAGCGCGCGGAGGTTTGCTACTGCGGGACGCGGCTGATGACCCCGGCCGACACGCGCAAGTTTGCGCTGAAGGTGGCCGCCGCCGAGCGCAACTACCAGGTCGACACCCACCTGGACATGATTGACTGCGGAGCCTGCAAGCGGAACCGCGAGTACCGCTACGCGACCGGCCTGGAGACCCGCCCGGCCACCACGACGCCGACCCGGCGCCGGACCCGCCGCGCGGCCCCGGCCCCGGTGCCCGCACCCGAGACCCCGACCGCCGCCGCCGAGGCCACGATGGGCGAGAGCGAGCTGGCCAGCCACACCCGGCGCCGCCGCCCGCAGCACGCCGCGACCGTGACCCCGGCCGAGGCCGCCGAGCTGGCGAACGGCGCCGCCGAGGCGAACGCCGAGCACGCCGAGCCGCCGAGCCGCCGCCGCCGCCCGAGCAAGGCCGACCGCGCGCACGCCGCCGCCGAGCGCGACCGCGAGCGCCGCGAGGCCCTGACCGCGAGCGCCGACGCGACCCTGGCCGCGATTGAGGGTGCCGTGGCCGAGGTGACCGGCGAGGCCCCGCTGACCGCGAGCCTCCAGGCCGCCGTTGACCGCGCGGCGCCCGCGTGGAACACCGCCGTACGCGGGTGGAAGGCCGACGCGCTTGTGAGCAGCGGCCTGGCCGCGAACCGCGCCGACGCCCGCGCCCAGCTTGCCGACATGGGCGAGTAGACCGCCGACCCGAACGGGGGCGCCGCCCGAAACGGCGCCCCCCGGCCCGATTGAGACGAGAGACCACCACCATGTGCCAACGCCAGATACAGCGCCGCCCGACACGGCGCCGCGACCGCCACGACGACCTTTGGACCCCGCCCGCCGACCCGAACGAGGAACTGGCCGATGACACCGACGCCACGCTTGAGGCGATCGACGCGGCCCTTGAGGCGGGCCAGTGACCACGACCCCGAGCCCGCGCCGTTGGGTGACACCCGAGGGCGCGCGGCTCGACCTGGCGCACCTGACCCATACGACCGGCCGCCTGGACCGCACGCTGCGGGACGGCGGGACGCTGGACGGCTACTGCCTGACCGCGACCCACCCGAGCGGCTGCCTGCTGAGCACGACCTACCTCGGGCGCCACGTGCCCGAGGCCGAGCTAGCCGCCGCGATTGCGGCGGTTGGCGCCTACGACGTAACCGACCTACCGACACCCCCGAAGGTGACCCGATGATCTACGACCCGCGCGGCCTCGACCTGCTACCCGCGCCCGAGCCCCTGACCCGCGAACCGCTCCTCGGAGCCGTGTGTGACAGCACGATCGAGCTGGGCGGCTGCTACCACGACAGTTGCGCCGCGATCGAGATCGACGGCCGGATACGCCTGGCCGAAGGGCCGATCTGCGGAGCCGCCGACTACATGGGCGAGTGCCCCCACGCCTCGTGCGACGCGATCGAGCCGCCGCAAGGTGACTGCACCCGCCACGGGTGGCAGCTCGTGACCGACGCCGGGAGCGGCTCCGGGTTCGCCGGGGGCCGGATTTGGTGGGTGACGCTGGCCTGCGGCTGCACCGACATGGACGAGAGCGGCGACGTGGAGGCCGCGCGATGAGCCCCGGCCGGTTCTACCGAACCGACCCCGACGACCCGGACGCCCCGATCCAACTGAGCCGGTACAGCCACCTCCACGGGGTGATCAACTGCGGCGACGCCGTGGAGTACGTGAACCCGAGCGGCCCGCCGCTCCCCGGCCCGCTCGTGCTGACCGAGCTGTATGCGTTCGGCACTGACAGTGTGCTGGCGATCCTGAACGACGGCGAGTACGAGACCAGCGCCGACAACCTGCGGGCTCTGCCGCCCGCCTCGACCGAGGAGACCCCGGATGTCTGACTTCACCGAGACCCAGCGACGGCGCCGAGGCCATGCGTTCCTCCCGCCGCGCGAGGTGCTGAACGCGATCCCCGAGTATTACGACACCGAGCGGGTCGAGGCCGCGATGAAGCGGATTTGGGTCCACTACTTCGTCGGCGGCTGTGACTGGTGGCTCGCGGAGCTGGACCGGGTGGACTGGATCGGCTACGGCGCGGTAGACATCGGGCACGGCGCCGAGTGGGGACCGTTCAGCCTGGCCGAGCTGGAGCGCGTGAGCGCGGACGGCCGGATCGTCACGAACCGGGCCTCGGGCGAGATGCGCCGCGTCCCCGGCCTGCTGATCGTAGAGCGCGACTGCCATTGGGAGCCGCGCCTGTGGGGCGGGATCGAGGAGGAGCGCGCACGCCGCGCCTGACCTCCGGGCCACGTAGACGGGCGGCCCCGGCCCGAACCGGGACCGCCCAAGTGGCTCCGAGTGGACTCGATGCCACCACCGATCCCAATCCTACCGAGCGGAGAGGCTCACATGGAGCACCCGAGCAACATCTGTTACGTCCTCGTGAGGCCCCCTTGCGACTGGTGCAGCTCGCCCTTCCGGCCCAAGACCGCGACCGTGGAGACCGCGACCACGGTCGGCGGCGCCGTCGCCCGGCTCTGCGACGCCTGCGCCGAGCTGATCGGCGCCGGGGAGCAGATCAGGCTCTACGACGCCGCCGAGGCCGCGCCGCTCCTCACCGAGGCAGAGGCCGCGAGCTACGTCGGAACCGAGACCTGGACCTACGCCAAGACCGTGCCCAACGAGCCGCACGAGTACCTCCTGATGGCCCGCTCCGGTGACCCCTGGACCCACCTCCGGGTGATCCGCTACATCCGCGCGGCCGGGGAGCGCCGACAGTGGTCCCGCGACCGCCGCTGGTACCACTACTGGCGATCCGGCGACTTCGAGTATTGGGCGATGGGCGCCTCCGAGACCATGCTCAACCGCAGAGCGGCCACGCCATGACCACGGCTGTCAACCTTCGTCACGTTTTGTCAACCGGAGCCGCGCTCGCTCTCGCCCTGGCGATCGGCGCCTGCTCCGCGACCACCACGAGCACGCTCATCCCGACGCCCTACGTCGGGACCGCCGCCGTCCCGGCCCCGCCGCCGCTCGGATGCGCCTGGTACACCGCGCTCCCCGAGCCCGGCGAGGTCGTGACCGTGACCGCGAGCGGCCCCGCCTGCCGCGACCGGAGCCTGATCGGCTGGCTCGTCGCGGACACCCGCCGCCCCTGGACCTCGGAGCCGCTGATCCCCGGCACCTTCGGGACGCAGCTCGCGGAGCTGGCCCGCAACGGGAACCTCGTCCGGGTCTCGTTCACCGGACCCGAGCCGAGCGCCACCGTGACCGGCCGACCGCCGCAGCACACGCAGACCTCACCCGCCGCCGCCGCGCTCGCGGGCGAGATAGCCGACGCGCTCCAGAACGCGGGATGGACCCCTCAACCGGAGGACCAATGACCACCGCCGAGCGATCCGCGGAGCGCTCCGCGGACCCCGACCTGGCCGAGCTGGAGACCGTGACCGCCCAGCTCGCCGCCGCCGAGCGCCTGGCCGCCGCGCTCCGCGAATGGCGCGACCGCCTGCTGATCGAGCAGGCCGCAGCGGGGAAGCCTCACGCTGACCTCGGCGCCGCCGCCGATCTCACGGTGCAAGGTGTGGGGAAGGTCACCAGACGAGCCGGTCTCGGCCGCTACAGGCCCCGCTCCGGGGCGAATGACGGCTTAGGCTGGCGGTCCGGCCCCAGGTTTGCCCGGCTCCTGCGGGGCCGGGCCGGGAGCCGGGTTCTTAGCGGCGCCGCGTCCGGTGATGCCGGGAGCGCGAAGCGGGGGACGCGCTCCCGGCCCGCCCGACGCCCGCGCGAGCTCGTGCGACCTTCCCGACCGTCCGGCGCGACCCGGCCGTGTCGCGGCGAGCCGAGTAGCTGACCGCCGCCCTCGCGGTGCGCTGCCTCGATGCCTCGCTGATACCCGCCCGCTGGGCCTGGAGCCGAGTCGGGACCGGGTACTTCCACGCCGAGCGCGGAGACCCCTTCGGCGCGTAGACGAACGCCGATCGGGGGAGCTTGTTCCGCTGCCGGGCCGAGAGGGGCACGAGGTCAGCCTGCCACCGGAACCCGAGCCGGGTCAATCCCACTCGCGTTCGTAGAACACCCGGCCATCGGCGCCGATCACCCGCCGCGACCCGCAGAAGTGGCACCAGTGCTCGTCGCCCGGATTCGCCTCCCGCAGCGACGGCCAGGTGTGACCGTACGTCGAGCACCAGCGGAGCCGCGAGACCTGCGCGTTGGTCGGCGCCCCGGTCACGCCGCGTCGTCCATGAGCGCCCACCAGAGCCACCGTCGCCGGTACCGGCCGCACACGCAGACGATGCACTCGGTTCCCGGCCGGTAGTGCGAGTGGTAGCGCCTCGCGTGGCCGCACCGGCAGACCCGCCTCACGACTGGCGCCCGTTCGCGCCCGGAATCGCCCCGTCCCACGGCTGCGGGTCGATCATGCCCGCCGCGTCGGTCCCGATCCGCAGGTACGCCCGATCCGGCGCGGCGGCCGGATCGTAGACCTCGGTCATCCACGGAACCCCCGCCGCCTCGGCCATCTCCGTGACCCGGAGGTGGTACGCCGACGTGGCGTCGGTCAGCTCGGAGACGTTCGGGTCGTCGGCGTTGATCCACAGCTCGTCGCGTAGCTCGCCGCCGATCCAGAGCCGCAGCCGCAGCGCCGTCAGCGAGCGGAACCCCTCGGGCGGTGTCGGCGGGTCGTGCGGGTGGTGGTGTGGCATCGAGGCCCCTCCTCAGAACGGGTACTGCTCGTCGCCGGGATCGTCCTCGGCGTCGTCGCCGGGCTCGTCGCCGGGCGGTGGATCGACGGGCTTGCGCGTCGAGGCGATCTCCGCGAGCTGGCGCCGGGCCAGCGCCTCGCCGTGAAGCCCCGGAGCCTCGTCGGGCTTCGGCTCGGCCGGGGTCCGCTCCGCGAGGAGCCGCCGCGCCTCGGCCGCCCCCGCTCCCGCGTCGCCGGGACCGCCCGGCCGCCGCGAGGAGTCGATGATCTCCCGCGCGGTCGGCACGTGCGTCACGGCGCCCGGAGCGTAGCCGCGAGCCTGCTTGGGATCACCGAGCACCTTGCCGATGAACGCTCGCGGGTTCCGCACGTTGCCCGCCTTCGCGAGCACCGTCGCCCGGATCGTCGCGGCGTCCTGGCGGCTGACCGGCCGACCAGCGGCGGCCATGAGCGCCTGGACTTGGGTTAGCTCCTCGTCGTCGTGATCGTCCTCGGGTGAAGCCTCGCGCGCACGCGCGCCCGCGCCCGCGTCACGACCCGAGCCCGACGACTCTAGCTCTAGCTCTACCTCTGACTCTGCCATCGAGTCGCCATCGGGGCGCCATCTAGCCTGGCCATCTAGCACCCGCTCGGCGCCCGCCATCGAACCCGACGACGAGGCGCGGCGAGCGGGCTCCCGCTTCCAGCGCTTCTCCGCACCCCGGCGCCCTCGTTCCGACTGCGCGTTCGAGTACGCCTCGACCTCGCCGCGCGTCTCCTGCCACTTCGCGTAGTTGACCACGTGCCATCCATGCGCGATGGCGCTCGCCATAGCACCCGCCATAGCAGGCGCCATAGCACCCGCCATATCCGGCTCGATGGCGCTCGCCATAGCGGGCGTCATGCCGTTACCATTCCCGGTCACCAGCTCGACCTCGGCCAGGTGCTCGACCAGCACCAGCGCGCGGTCCACCGGGAGCGGCCACGCGAGGCGCCCGATCTCCTCCGGGGGAACCCAGCCGTCAGTCTCGTTGCGCCGCGAGTAGCGGATCATGGCGAGGTGGAGATCGCGGCACAGCCCGGCCTCCTCACCGAACCGGGCGAGCGCGGCGATCTTCGGGTCATCGTCGTACCCGCACGCCATCCTGGCCCACAGAGGCAGCCTGTCGGCGGTCATCGCGCGCCCTCCTCTCCCCGCTTTTAGATCGGTTGGGGCTCCGGTGCGTACCCGGCCGCCACGAGGAGCGGCATCAGGTCGCGGAGCGGGAGGATCGCCATCGACTCGCTGACCATCGCCCGGCCGAGGCCGGGAGGCAGGTAGAGCAGCACGGCCAGCTCCCCATCGGCCGCGTACCCCTGCGTTTGGCGCATCCAGTGATAGGGGCGCCATTCGGCGCCGGTCTTGATCTCGAACGCCGTGCCCGGAGTCCCCAGAAGATCGCGGCCGGGCCGGGAGTTGGGTGTCTTCTCACAGCCGGGCCACCACGGTTGAAGGTAGCCAGCGACCCACGCTGGAG